>Ga0208849_1002405_pt1 | contig 10292 bp, 9 predicted proteins | sample NGESurdeep072012_10_FD_184470 | JGI IMG/M metagenome (GOLD analysis project Ga0208849, IMG submission 184470) | Arctic peat soil microbial communities from Barrow, Alaska - NGEE Surface sample 53-3 deep-072012 (SPAdes) | ecosystem: Environmental > Terrestrial > Soil > Wetlands > Peat ...
CCGCGACGCCAACATCAAGGTCACCAACGCGGCGGACCTGCTGCTGGCCCAGGCTATTCTGCGCACGCGTGAGGAAGGCTTCCGATGACGATCAGGGTCGGTTCGGGTATCGATATCCATGCCTTCGGTCCCGGCGACGGCGTGATGCTGGCCGGCATACGCGTGCCGCACACGCGCGGCGTGCTCGCGCATTCCGATGGTGATGTACTGCTGCACGCGCTGGTCGATGCGCTGCTGGGCGCGGCCGGGCTGGGCGATATCGGCATGCACTTCCCCGACAACGATGCGCAATGGCGCGGAGCGGACAGCGCCCGATTCGTGCTGCACAGCTGTGAGTTGCTGGCGCGCGAGCATTACCACATCGTCAATGCCGATCTGACCTTGCTGGCGCAGTCGCCGAGAATTGCGCCATGGCGCGAACTCATGCGAGCGCGCGTGGCCGCGCTGCTGCAGGTAGAGGCCTCCTGTGTCAACATCAAGGCCACGACACCAGAACACCTGGGCTTCCTGGGCCGCAGCGAGGGACTCGCGGGCATGGCGAGCGTGCTGATAGAGCGGCGCTCCTAGGTACGCGCAGCAGCCGCGCGTTGCAGCAATACCAGGGTCGCGCCGGTACCGCCGCCGGCCGGGCGCGCCGAGGCGAAGGCCAGCACCGGATCGGCACGGCGTAATAGCGTGTTGACGGTATGCTTGAGCACCGGACCGCGCTGACCCGAGCGCAGACCCTTGCCATGAATGATGCGCACGCACTGCAGGCCGCGACTGCGCGCGTGCTGCAGGAACTGTGCGAGCTGCGCCGCGCCTTGCGCTGCGGTCATGCCATGCAGATCCAGTTCGGCCTCGACCCGAAAGCTGCCGCGCCGCAGCCGTCGCAGCACCGTTTCCGGCACGCCCGCGCGGCGATACAGCAACTCATCGCCGGGCTGAGCATCGATGAACGGCCCTGGCGCGAGCAGACTTTCCTTCAGTACCGCATCGCGCTCGGCGCGCGCAAAGCGCGCCCGCGGCCGCGGAGCGCGCGCCCGGCTCTCGACCCGGCGCACGAGTTTGAGCGGCCGCACGTCCTGCATCGCGCGACGGAACAGCTCGGCTTCATCCTCCTCGTTCATGACTCCTCCCGGGACAGGCATTGAAGTATATTGGCGCGTTTCGTGCCAGCCGCCTGCCTGATCTGTCAAGGACTGCCCGCCGATTGTCCGTGAAAATTCTTGTCTGCAACGATGACGGTTATCGCGCCGAGGGCATTGCGCGACTGCGCGAGGCGCTCGCGAGCCTGGCCGACATCACGGTCGTGGCGCCGGATCGCAATCGCAGCGGCGCCGGTAACTCCCTGACCCTGGACGCGCCCTTGCGGCTGTTTCAGGCCGAGCCGGACGTGTACTTCGTGGCCGGCACCCCGACCGACTGCGTGCACCTGGCGATTTCAGGGGCTCTGGATGCCGAATTCGATATGGTCGCCTCCGGCATCAACGACGGCGCCAATCTGGGCGACGACGTGCTGTATTCGGGCACCGTGGCGGCCGCGATCGAGGGCCGCTTTCTGGGCCTGCCGACCCTGGCGCTGTCGCTGTGCACGGTACCTGGCGGAGCGCGCTGCTTCGATACCGCGGCGCGGGTTGCGCACACGCTCGTGGCGGCACTGCTGCAGAGGCCGCTGGACCCGACGCTGATCCTCAACGTCAACGTGCCCGACCGCCCGTACCAGTCGTTATCCGGATATCGCAGCACCCGCCTGGGCTTCCGGCATCGCTCCGAGGCGGTCATCCCGGCGCGCGATCCCAAGGGCAATGCCGTGTACTGGGTCGGACCTGCCGGCGAGGGGCGTGATGCCGGCGAGGGCACCGATTTCATGGCAGTGGCGGAAGGCTTTGTGTCGGTGAGCCCGCTGTCGATCGACTTCACGCGGCACGCGGCGCTGCCCGAGGTTGGACGCTGGCTCGATGCACTATGAGTGAAACGCGATGAACGAGGCGCGCTTCGCTGGCATCGGCATGACCTCGGCGCGCACGCGCGATCGGCTGGTACAGCGACTGCGGGAGCAGGGCATCACCAACCTCGCGGTACTCGACCGTATCCGCAATCTGCCGCGACATATCTTCGTGGATGAGGCCCTGGCCAGTCGCGCCTATGAAGACACGGCGTTGCCGATCGGCTTTGGCCAGACCATATCGCAGCCTTACATCGTTGCGCGCATGAGTGAAGCCCTGCTCGAGGGCGGTGCGCTCGCCAAGGTGCTCGAGATCGGCACCGGCTGCGGCTATCAAACCGCGCTGCTGGCGCCGCTGGTCGGCCGGATCTGCACCATCGAGCGCATAGAGGCATTGCAAAAGCGCGCCCGCGAACGCTGTACGGAATTGCAGATCCGCAATGTGCGATTCCGGCATGGCGATGGCACCAAGGGCTGGAGGACGCAGGCGCCCTTCGACGGCATCCTGGTAGCGGCGGCACCGTTGACGATACCTGAGGCCTTGACCGCGCAGCTCGCCGTTGGCGGCCGCCTGATCGTGCCGGTGGGGCCTGAGGGCCAGCAGCAGCTGGTGCGGCTCACGCGCCGCGAGCAGGGAATCGAGCGGCGAGTTCTCGGCGCCGTGTCCTTTGTACCCCTGCTCGGCGGCCTGGGCTAACGGTTCGTCGCCAGGCTTCTGTTAATTTAGATTAAAAAAGACTTCTATCTAATTGATAGCAGGCATATTATCATTGATAATCTAGAAAGTACTTCAGGATACTTGCCAGCGGCGCAGATTCGCGGCTACCATCCTGCCCTGTCGGCATACAACGACAGTCATTGGCTCCGGGGAGGCTCACCGAAAGAGGACACAGAGTGATTAGGGGAAGACCGAATCGTGAGCAAAAACAAAAATATGGTTGGATAACAAGAAAAAAGCGGAAGCAATTATTCGAGTTTATTAGCTTCGGATAATTTGGGGTGTTGCAAGGATCTTCTCTCTCTGTGTCTTCTTTCGGTGTGTCTCCCGCACACCGAACTCTTTTTCCGCCGAGACAACTCTCCCGTTCAGGGAAACAGCGCCGCGGCCACCGGCCGTTCTTCATTAGCGAGAATATTGTAGGTGCGGCAGGCCGCCCCGAGCGTCATGCACTCGAGCGCGATATTGCGTGCACGAAAGCTTGCGCGTACCGCGGGGCTGGCAAACGTCTGGGCTTCGCCGGCACCGAGCAGCACGATCCCCGCGCCCAGATCGAATAACGCCTGCAACTGCGCCTCGGCCAATTCGGGCAACGAGGTGGCGCTCCAGTCGGCAATCAACCGCTGCGGCGTGACGATCAACGGCCGCGCGAAGCGCTGTTCGGCGATCACGATTTCACCGCCGCCGTAGCTGCGCACCAGATGAATGCGAGGATCGGAGTCGAGGACCAGTCGCATGACCGGTACCATACGCCATGACCAGCGAACTGATCCTGATCCTGCGCGATTTTTTTGCGCGCAGCGAAGCGCCCGAACCTGAAAGCACGCCGGCGCGCCTGCCGGCGCTCGAGAGCTTGCTGGCCATGGCCGATCGCGCGCCGCTGCCGGATGGCTGGCGCGCCAGTCTCGCCGGGCGTTTCGCCACCACCGAAGTCGCCGCCATGGCGCCGGCCGCCGCCGCCGCGCTGGCGTGGCTCGCGGCGCCGGCGCTGCCGGCCGTGCAGTATTGGTTCGCGACGCCGGTGCACTATTTCGCGGGGCTGGACAGCGTGCACCTGCACCCGGACGGGCTGCTGCAGCTATCGGACAGCGCGCAGCAGTCGCTGGTGGCGGATTTCAAAAGCGTATTCGGGCAGACGCCGTGGGGTCTGCATTCGCTCGGCCGGCGTGAACTGCTGCTCTCGGGCCCACCGCTGGCGCAGAGCGCGCAGGATCCGGCGCAGTTCGCCGGTCGCGATCCGGCCGGCGGTTTGCCACGTGGAGCGGCCGCCGCCACACTGCGCCGCCTGGGTGCGGAAATAGAGATGTGGCTGCATGAGCATCGAATCAATCTGGAGCGCGCGCGCAATGGTCAGTTGCCGGTGAGCGCCCTGTGGCTCTGGGGTGCACTGCCGTTTCACGCCGCCACGCCAGAGGCTGCCGCCGCGACCGCATCGCCTGGCAACGACCAGCTGTACGGTGAGGATGCGTATGCCGAGGCGCTCTGGCGCCTGCGGCGTGGGCACACGGCGCGTGGGCACACGGCGCCATTGCCCGCGCACTTCGAGGCCATGGGGGGATCCGGCGGCGGCCGCCGCGTGGTCCTCTACCCCACGCTGGGGAGCGCCGGACTGACCGCCGCCCTGCAGCGGCTCGATCACGATTGGCTGCTACCGGCGCTGGCGGCGCTGCGCGCGCAGCAACTGTCGGCGATTGAGCTGCTTGCCGGCTCGTACTGGTACCGCCTGCGCTGGTGGCAGCTGGCGCGCTTCTGGCGGCAGCGCCCGCTCTGGTGGGAGCGACTGGCTTGACGGCCGCTGCGCTGCGGATCGTGCGACGCGCCGCATGCGCGCCGGCGGCGGCCTGGGGCGTCATGCTGCATCCGGTACTGCAGAGGATTTACGCCGCCCGCGGCATTGTCAGTAGCGTGCAATTGGGCCTGGGGATGCGCGAGCTGCTGCCGATCGGCAGTCTCGAGGCGGTTGAAGCGGCGGCGCAGCTGCTGGCCGCGCATCGGCAGCGTGGCGGCCTGGTGCTGGTGATCGGTGACTTCGACGCCGATGGCGCCACCAGTACCGCACTGATCGTACGGGCGCTGCGCAGCTGGGGGTTTCCGGCGGTCGACTTCCTGGTACCCAACCGCTTCGAGTTCGGCTACGGACTGACGCCCGAAATCGTGGCGCTGGCGGCACAGCGCAATCCGGCCCTGATCGTCACCGTGGACAACGGCATCTCCAGCAACGCCGGCGTGGCGGCGGCGCGCGCTGCGGGCATCGACGTGCTGATCACCGACCACCATCTGCCCGGTCTCTGCCTGCCGCAGGCTAACGTGATCGTCAATCCGAACGTGCCGGGCAGCACCTTCGCCAGTCGCGCACTGGCGGGCGTGGGCGTGGCGTTCTATGTGATGGCGGCGCTGCGCCGGGTGCTCGATGAGCGCTCCTGCCTGGCGCCGGCAGCACTTCAGACCGCGGAACTGCTCGACCTGGTGGCCCTGGGCACGGTGGCCGATGTGGTGCCGTTCGACACCAACAACCGCATCCTGGTGGCACAGGGCCTGGGGCGCATTCGCGCCGGCCGCTGCGTGCCCGGCATCAGCGCGCTGCTGGAACTCGCGCGCCGCGATCGCGCCAGCGTGGTCGCGTCCGACCTGGGGTTCGCGGTCGCACCGAGGCTCAATGCCGCCGGACGCCTGACCGATATGTCGATCGGCATTCGCTGCCTGCTCAGCGATGATCCGGCCGAGGCGCGCACGCTGGCGCTCGAACTCGATGCCCTCAATACCGAGCGGCGCGCGATCGAGGCGCGCATGCAGACCGAGGCGCGCGCGGCGGTGCGCTCGCTGCGGGATGAGGGCAGCGGCGCGCGGCGCGCCGGCGTATGCCTGTACGACCCCGGCTGGCATCAGGGGGTCGTGGGCCTGGTTGCCAGCCGCATCAAGGAGCGGCTGCGGCGTCCGGTCATCGCCTTTGCGCTGGCCGATGCCGGCACGCTGCGCGGCTCGGCGCGCTCGATCCCCGGCATTCATATCCGCGATGTGCTCGATGCCATTGCCGCGCGCGACGGCGCGCTGATCCAGAAATTCGGCGGTCATGCCATGGCCGCCGGCCTGACGCTGCCGGAGGCCTCGCTCGATGTGTTTGCCCGCGCCTTCGACGCTGAATGCGAACGCGCACTGGGCGTGCGCGGATCGCCGGACATCATCGAGACCGATGGTGAACTCAGCGGTCCGGAGCTGGCGCTGCCCACCGCGCAGGCGCTGCGCGAGGGCGGGCCATGGGGACCGGGCTTCCCCGAACCACTGTTCGACGGTGTATTTCGCATTCAGTCGGCGCGCCTGGTCGGCGAGCGGCACCTCAAGCTCGGCGTGAGCGCACCCGAGGGCCGCGGGCAGTTCGATGCCATCGCCTTTAACTTCCTCGAGGCTGATGAGCCCTCGGCGTTGCCGCGCGGCGCGGTTCGCCTGGTGTATCGGCTCGACTGCAATGAGTATCTGGGCGAGCGCCGGCTGCAGTTCGTGATTGAACACGTGCTGCCGGCCTGACCCGGGCTGGCCGCGGCGCATGCTAGTATTGCCACGATGGAAGTCAGTCAGCTCAAGCGTACTCTCAAAGATCTCGAGGAACGCGCCGTCTCCTTGAGGGGGTTTCTTTGAGTACGACCGCAAGAAAGAACGTCTCGAAGAAGTAGCCCGCGAACTCGAGGATCCGGCCGTCTGGAGCGCACCCGATCGCGCCCAGGAACTGGGCCGCGAGCGCGCGCGTCTGGCTGCGGAACTCGCCGAACTCGATCGCACCAACACCGCGGTCAGCGATGCGGCACAGCTGCTCGATCTGGCCGAGCGCGAGAACGATGAATCCACCGCCCGTGACATCGAGCGCGAGGCCGGCTCGCTCGAGGCCGGTGTGCGCCGGCTGGAATTCAAGCGCATGTTCCGCGGCGAAATGGATGCCCACAGTGCCTTCCTCGATATTCAGGCCGGCGCCGGCGGTACCGAAGCACAGGACTGGGCGCAGATGCTGCTGCGCATGTATCTGCGCTGGGGCGCAGCGCGCGGTTTCAGCTGCGAGGTCATCGACTCCAGTGCCGGAGAAGTGGCTGGAATCAAGAGTGCCAGCGTCGCCGTGCAGGGCGAGTACGCCTACGGCTGGTTGCGTACCGAGACCGGCGTCCACAGACTGGTGCGCAAGTCGCCGTTCGATTCCGGCAACCGGCGGCACACCTCCTTCGCCTCGGTGTTCGTCTCTCCGGAAGTCGATGATGACATCGCCATTGAGATCAATCCGGCCGACCTGCGCATGGATGTGTATCGCTCCAGCGGTGCCGGCGGCCAGCACGTCAACAAGACCGAGTCGGCGGTACGCATTACCCACATTCCCAGTGGCATCGCGGTTGCCTGCCAGAACGAGCGCAGCCAGCACAAGAATCGCTCGATGGCCATGAAGATGTTGAAGGCCAAGCTCTACGAGCTGGAGGTCAACAAGCGCAATGCCGCGGCCAAGGTACTCGAGGACGCGAAATCGGATGTGAGCTGGGGCAACCAGATCCGCTCCTACGTGCTCGATCAGTCGCGTATCAAGGATCTGCGCACCGGCGTGGAGGTCGGCAACACCACCGCGGTGCTGGACGGGGATCTGGATCAATTCATGGAAGCGAGTCTGAAGGCGGGATTGTGAACGACGATGACGATGACGCTGACGCCGAGAATCATCTGATCGCCGAACGGCGCGCCAAGCTGGCGAAATTGCGCGAGCGGGGCCTGGCCTATCCGAATGATTTCCGGCGCGATGCGCTGGCGGCGCAACTGCTCGCGACTTACGCAGATCGCGACAGCGCCTGGCTCGAGGCCAATCCGGTGCGCGTTCGCGTGGGCGGCCGCATGATGCTCAGGAGCGTCATGGGCAAGGCAAGCTTCGCCAGGATCGCCGACCGCAGTGGGCAGATCCAGCTGTTCCTGCAGAACAGCGCGCTCGGCGAGGCCTACCAGGCGTTCAAGAACTACGACATTGGCGATACGCTGGGCGCCGAAGGCCAGCTGTTTCGCACCCGGACCAATGAGCTGTCGGTCCGGGTCGAGAAGCTGCAGCTGCTGGTGAAATCGCTGCGCCCGCTGCCGGACAAATGGCACGGTGTCTCGGACACCGAACTGCGCTACCGCCAGCGCTACGTCGACCTGATCATGACCGAGCGCAGCCGCGAGGTGTTTCGTACGCGCACGCGTATCGTGCGCTACCTGCGTGATTTCCTCGATGCCCTGGATTTTCTCGAAGTCGAGACGCCGATGATGCAGCCGATTCCTGGCGGCGCGGCCGCGCGGCCGTTCGTGACGCACCACAATGCGCTCGACCTGAAGATGTACCTGCGCATCGCTCCGGAGCTGTACCTGAAGCGGCTGATCGTCGGCGGCTTTGAGCGCGTCTACGAGATCAATCGTAATTTTCGCAATGAAGGCCTGTCGACACAGCACAATCCCGAGTTCACCATGCTCGAGCTGTACTGGGCCTACAGCGACTACACCGAGCTCATGGACCTGACCGAGCGTTTGCTGCATGGACTGGCCGACGGCCTGTTTGCCAGCCGTCACGTCAGCTATCAGGGCCGTCAATACAATCTGTCCGAACCGTTCAAGCGCATCACCATCGAAGCGGCCTTGCTCGAGCACAACCCCGGGCTGGAGCGCGAGCGGCTGCGCGACCTGCCGTACCTGCGCGCCGCCTGCGAGCGCCTGGGGATCAGCTACGCCGGCCATGACGGCGCGGGCAAGCTGCAGATTGAGTTATTCGAGAAGACCGTGGAGCACGCGCTGCTGGATCCGACCTTCGTCTATGCCTATCCGCTGGAGGTCTCGCCGTTGTCGCGCGCCACTGACGCCGACCCGTTTCTGACCGATCGCTTCGAGTTTTTCCTGGCCGGACGCGAGCTCGCCAATGGCTTCTCCGAACTCAACGATCCGGAGGAGCAGGCGCGGCGATTTCGTGCCCAGGTGCTGCGCAAGGATTCCGGCGATGACGAGGCCATGCACTACGATGCCGACTACGTCCGCGCCCTGGAATACGGCATGCCGCCAACCGCGGGGCTGGGATTGGGGGTCGATCGCCTGGTCATGTTTCTGACCGACTCGGCGTCGATCCGCGACGTGCTGCTGTTTCCGCATCTGCGTCCGGAAACCTAAGTCCGCGCACTCGATGGCGGTTGCTAGTTCGATTTCAGTCCGTAGATTTCCAACTCGCCGGACACCGTACTTGAGCCGAAGGTGCCCCCGGTATTGTTACCGCGCGTTCCCAGATAGACCTTGCCGTTAGCGATGGTCGGGACGGCGAACTTGACCGAATTGGCCGCCGCGTCTGTGCTCACCATAGAGCTGTTCCAAAGTTCGGTTGCGACGTTGGTCGCGCTGTAGGCGTGCAGCACTGCCGGGCCGCAGCCCGCGAACTGCTTGGTGCAGTAGTGACTGCTATCGACAGCCCAGACGATACCGTTGGTGGTTCCTGCCGCTGATACCGACGGGGCGCTGCCCGGGAATCCGTAGGTATTGGAGGAGGCGCCCGCGGGATTGAACTTGGGAACGGCCGGGTCGAGCAGGAACGCGGTCAGCGGACCTTGGATGCCTGCCAGATAGAAATAATTGTTCCAGTACGCTCCTGTGGCAAAGATCTCATGGCCGAAACTGATTTTCTGCACAGCGGCGGCATCACCAAGGCCGCCGAGCGCATCGCGATTCAGCACGTACAGACTCTGGTCCTTGCCGCCACCCATGACTAGGTGCGCGATCGGACTTCCTGCGGGCAGATCCGCCAGGACGGCTGCACCGCCGGCTCCGAAATCATGGTCGTTCTGGTAGTCCGCCAACTGATCGGTAGGCGTGAAGTACGCCGAAACCGCCAGATTGCCCGTCAGCTTCAGCAGCGAATCGCCGTAGTCGTTGTTGGGTGCGCTGGTATTGGCCGCGTCAAATGTCCCGTTGCCGGTGAGGACGTAGAGATTGTTGTTCGAATCGGCGGCCGGAGCGCCGCCTGCCATCCAGATGCCGCCATACTGGACGTTCGGCGTCACATTAAGGACCGCGGTGCGTGTGAATGTAGTGCCAATGAAGGTGTAGCCCATCATCCAGCCATAGTAGGGGGCGGCATCTTCATGTGAAGACCAGGCGATATACACGGTGCCGTCGACCAGTGCCAGTCCGGATCGCTGCAGTTGCTGTCTTGGGCTGAAGGTATCTGTGCTGCTGCCGTCGCCGCTGCCGGGATAGGTTCCGGCAATGGTCGCGGGAGAGCCGGTTCTCTCATTGCCGGTGGTCACGTCAATAGCGTGGAGACGCTGATAAAACGTCGTACCGGCGGCATTCACCGATTTTGAAACCACATAGAGGATGCCGGTGGCCGGATCAATGACCGGCGTGCCGGTCACCCCCACTTCCGGCGTCATATCACCGAAGCCCCCGCCGACAAGATTGCCCGTGGGGCCAGAGGGTACGGTGGTTTCGCTGCCGGTTCCGCCGTGGGCGGCGTCGATCAGACTGACCGTCCAGAGCGTTACACAGGGGTTGGCGTCGGCGTCGAATGCGAACAGGCCGTCATGCTCGGTGGCGACCAAGACCACGTTGTGCCGCGCCCCGTTCACGTTCAGATTGGCGATCCAGAGGGGTTGCGCATAAACGGCGCCGTCGACT
>Ga0208849_1002406_pt1 | contig 10291 bp, 13 predicted proteins | sample NGESurdeep072012_10_FD_184470 | JGI IMG/M metagenome (GOLD analysis project Ga0208849, IMG submission 184470) | Arctic peat soil microbial communities from Barrow, Alaska - NGEE Surface sample 53-3 deep-072012 (SPAdes) | ecosystem: Environmental > Terrestrial > Soil > Wetlands > Peat ...
GATAGCTGTTCGGCACCGCGAGCGATGCCGGGATGTCGACAGCTTGGCCGACCGACCGCGCCGTGCCGTTGAGCGTGTCGGCTGTCGCCACTTGACGCTGCACCTCGCGGTGGTCGAGCAATTGGGCAATCTGGTTGGCGTCGTATTTGGGCGCCGCGGACGTCGGCTTGTCCTTCGGCTTCGGCGGCGTGGTCTTCTTCAACAGCTCGGCAATCTTGTCGGCCTTGAAGTCGTCGGTCTTCTTCGGGTCGGGTTTTTGCTGCGCGGTCTTCGGATCCGTCTTCGGCGCCGGTTTTGACTCGGGCTTCGGCATCGGCATGGGGGTCGGCGAACTGGTGGTAATCGCCGGCTTGTCCGTCACCTTCGGAGCGATCTGATCGACCTGTTTGAGCTCGCCGATCTTATCGGCAAGCGGTTTGGGACGCGGCATAAGCGGTGCATTTTTCTGGCCGAGCGCCGCCCGCGATACATCCGCATCGGTGACGATCGAGACCGGGACGTAGTCCGCCGGATCGTCGATCGGCTTCGAGTTTGCAAGCGTGACGAGCCCCGCCACCAGCAGCGCTAGGTGGCCCGCCCCGGATATGACCCAGTCGGATCGCATCCTATTGTCCCACTGTCTTCTCGTTCGTGATGTTCAAGACGGTGCCGAAGCCGGCGTCGTGGAGCCGGCCCAAAACCTTCGCCACCGCATCATAGCAAATCTCTTTGTCGGCGTTGACCCACACCGTCGGCGCCTGCTGGTGGGGATCGGTGTTGGCGTCCTTGATCGCCTCGAACTTGGTCTTAATATCGTCCATGGCGATCGGCGTCTTGTCGAGGAACAGATCGGCCTGACTGGAGCAGTCGCCGCCGGTCTTCTTCAGCGTCACGTTGAGCGGCGCCTTCTGCGAATTGAGGACCGTGCCGCCGCGCGTATCCGGCAGGTCGACCCGGATCGACAGCGTCATCAACGGCGCCGTGACCATGAAGACGATCAGCAACACCAACATAACGTCGACGAAGGGCGTGACGTTGATCTCGGCCATGACGGCCCGCCGGCGGCGAACGCGTCTGCCGCCTCCCGATACCGTGCCTGCGACGCTTGCCGCCATGTCCCCCTCACGCCCGTTCGTCGATCTGCCGCGACAGGATCGCGGAGAATTCGTCGGCAAACCCCTCCAACCGCTGCGTCTGCCGGTTCACCTCGACAGTGAATTTATTATAGAAAATCGTCGCCGGGATGGCGGCAACGAGGCCGATTGCGGTCGCGAACAGCGCCTCGGCGATGCCGGGCGCGACCACCGCCAGCGAGGTGTTCTGTGTGGCGGCGATCGATTGAAAGCTCGTCATGATGCCGGTGACGGTGCCGAACAGGCCGACAAAAGGCCCGGCCGAGCCGACCGTCGCCAGCACCAGAAGCCGACGCTCCATATGCTCGATCTCGCGCGCGATGGTGACGTTCATCACCTTCTCGATGCGCATCTGCAGGCCGGCAAAGGAGCGGATGTTGCCCTCAAAACTGCGCTTCCACTCGTTCATCGCGGCCACGAACAAGGCGCCGGTCGAGTGTCCGGGCGACGGCGCCAGCGATTTGTAGAGCTCTTCGAGCGACTGACCGGACCAGAACGATTGTTCGAATTGCTCGCCAGCGCGGCGGATGCGGTTGAACAGCAGAGCCTTGTCGACGGCGATGGCCCATACCCATACCGAGCACACGAGCAGACCGCCCATGACGAGCTTGACGACCCAGATCGAGTTCCAGAACAGCGTAAAAAGCTGAAGCCCTGACGATGACATGCGGCGTCCGTCCTTTGCGCGTGTATTAGGCGGTTCGGCCGCCACGGGCTGAAGCCGACTCGACGATGGGCCCTGACCGGCCGCAGCGCACTGGGCTCGGACCAAACGGCAGAGGCCGGGGCAAGCCGCATTGCGCGCGCCGACCGTGACCGAAATTTCGCGAGGACCCGAGCCGGACCCGTCACCGGCCAATGCGAAAAAGTCGCGAAACATGTCCAAACTAGGGCGCTACACCCGTTGTTTGCCGTAACGAAGCCCGAACGTCCTTAATGGGTGGTTAAGAGGCTGGCTAGGCCGAGCCACGGCGAAAAGTTCCGCCGCCAAAAACGCATCGGCCGCCCGCCTTTGCGGCGGACGACCAATGTCTGCGCACTTGTATTGCAGTCCGCGACTCACCCGGCCTGGGGTTGCGCGCCTTCGTCACTGGGTTTGTTGTCGGGCCGGTTCCGGCGCTCTGCCATGAACTGATCGAATTCAGCCCGATCCTTGGCAAAGCGCAATCGCTCCAGGAACCCCTTGAATTCGCGCTGCTCGTCCTCGAGGCGCCGCAACGTCTCGGTCCGATAGTCGTCGAATGCCCTGTTGCCGCTCGACTGCGGACGTCCCCACCAATCGCCGCCGCGGCCGCGATCCATCCGGTCGCGCAAGCGCTCCATTTTGTCCTGCATACGCTCCATCTTCGACTGCCAGCGGCCCATATTCCGGTCCGAGCGATCGTCACCCTGGTAGCGGCCGTTCCTGCCGCAATGACTCCAGCATCCCATTCGGGAACTCCAGATGATGAAGGCGAGAATGGCAAGGCCGAGCGGCCACCACGCCCAAAAACCAAGAAGCATGAGGACGACGAAGCCCAAGGGCCACCACGTCCAGAAACCGAGGAACATGAGTAAGCCGGCTGCAAGTGGCATGACACACCTCGCGTGTGAATGTAAATAACATTTACATTCACTTTTTTCAGTGTCAAGAGGGCGGACGGCAAATATGCGACGGCCTCATTACGCTGGGTTTGCGTCGGGTGCGCCGAGACCCCGCAGGTAAACGAGCACGCCCGCCTCGAGCAGTTCCTCAGGCGACATTGGTAGCTTGCGCTGCGATGCGTCGCCGCGACCGAACAGTGAAGCGACGCCGTGCGACAGTGCCCAAATATGCAACGAAACCATCAAGGTCGGCGGCCTATGCTGTGCCGGAATCTCGGCACAGAGCTTCTCAGCGGCGGCCCGCAACACGGCGAACGCGCGGTCACTCGCCTCGCGCAGCTCCGGGCTCGCGGCCGTCGAAATACCGGCCTCGAACATCGCCGAATAGTATGCGGGCTGCGCGCGCGCGAACGCCAGATAGGCCTTACCGAGACGGTCAAACGCGGTCGAGGTATCCGGGCGTCCGTTATCCCAGGCGCGCGCCAGCGCCGTCTCGAACAGCTCAAAGCCGCGCAACGCCACGTTGGCTAGAAGTTCGTCGCGGTCTCGAAAGTGCCGATAGGGCGCGGCCGGACTGACGCCCGCCGACCGCGCCGCCTCCGCAAAGGTAAAACCGGCCGGCCCCTTCTGCGCGATCAGCTCCAGAGCGGCGCGGACCAGCGCCTCTTTTAGATTGCCGTGATGATAGCCGCGCGGGCCTTTGTCGTCTTTCGACCAGCTCATGTAAATGGCTTTTACATTAAGCCGGTCCGCCCGTCGATGCAGCACAACGTCGACGCAGCACAATATTGGACTATGCGCGGCGCCGGGATGCGGCAGCCCATGGCAAATGCTCGAACAGCCCAGGCTCGCCGTAGCGCGCCCTCTCGATCGAAAGCAGGCGCAGCTTGGTGCGCACACCTCCAGGCCCGGAAAATCCGCCCATTTTACCGCCGGTGGCGAGCACGCGATGACACGGCACGATGATCGGGAATGGATTTTCTGACAGCGCCTGAGCAACCCCGCGCGCCAGAGTGCGATCGCCCAGCCGCTCGGCGATCTCGCCGTAGGAGAGCGTGGCGCCGGGACGGATGCCACGCGCGACGTCGTAGACGCGCCGGTTGAATTCAGAAATCGCGCCGTCATCGAGGCCGACATTGGTCAAATCGATCGCTTCGCCGCGCAGCAAGGCGCCGATAGCCTCGATGACGTGCTGTAGAACGGCTGGCGGCGTCATCTCACGCGCCGCCGGAAACCGACGCTGCACGCGACTGCGCGTCGCCTGGTCGCTCTTTTCTGGAAGCTGCACGCCGGCAATGCCGCGCGCGCTCCAAACGATGCCGCAGCACCCAATCGCCGTGTCGAAGAGCGCGAAGCTGAGGTCCGATGTCATCATCGGTCCATATTGCAATGCTAGGAGCGGAATACTACCCGATCCCTGCTCCGCCGATTTGAGCGCGTCAGGTCTGTGCTTCATCCAGATCGGCTTTCATCGCAAGACGCAACGGCTTCGGAATCGGTCGTGCCCGCCCGTCGCTGATGAAGGCGACGCGCACCGACGTTTCGACCAGCAGCTCATCACCACGCATGACCCGCTGGTGCAGCGTGATCGAGGCGCCCCTCACCTCGTGCGGTTCGGTGAAAACGTCCAGAACGTCGTCCATGCGCGCCGGCTTGAGAAAATCGATGTTCATTGAACGCACCACGAAGGCGAAGCCAGGCGCTTGCTTTGCGGTCTGTTCAAACAGCACCCGGTGATCGGCGCCAAGCAGCCGCAGATAATTGGTGCGCCCGCGTTCCATGTAACGCAGATAATTGGCGTGATAGACGATGCCGGTGAAATCGGTGTCCTCGTAATAGACCCGCACGGTCAGTACGTGCCGGCCGTCGCGGATTTCACCGTCGAGCGGGATACTCGTCACACCCCTATCTCCACGGCACCCGTCCGGCCATCGCGCGTTCCCAATTCTTGCCGTCGAACTGTTTCACCGCGATGGCCGTGAGATCCGAATCCTTCGAGGTCCCGCGCTTGCGCACGAGCAGCACGCGACCATCGACGCCACGGGTCAGCGCCGCGACAACACTGATGACCTTAGCTGTCATCGTCCTCTCCCAAGAACAATCCGAACTGCGCCGGATCGCGGGCCGGTTCCGCCAGACCAAGATGGCGAAAGGCATGTCCCGTAATCAGCCGGCCACGCGGCGTGCGCTGCAGGAAGCCGCATTGGATCAGGTACGGCTCGATAATGTCCTCGATGGCGTCGCGCGGCTCCGACAGCGCCGCCGCCAGCGTTTCGACGCCGACCGGCCCGCCGCCGTAATTCACCGCGATGGTCGAGAGATAGCGGCGATCCATCGCATCGAGACCGGCGGCATCGACTTCGAGCGCGGCGAGCGCCGTGTCGGCGAGCGCACGATCGATCGAGGCGGCGCCTGCCACAGAGGCGAAATCGCGCAGGCGGCGCAACAGCCGCCCGGCAATGCGCGGGGTGCCGCGGGCGCGCCGCGCGATCTCGTTGGCACCGTCTGCCGTGAGCCCGACGCCCAGAACGCGGGCGCCGCGATTGACGATATGCTCAAGCTCGGCCACCGAATAGAAATTCAGCCGGATCGGGATGCCGAAGCGGTCGCGCAGCGGATTGGTGAGAAGGCCGGCGCGCGTCGTCGCGCCCACAAGTGTAAACTTGGCGAGGTCGATCTTGACCGAACGCGCCGCCGGCCCCTCACCGATGATCAGATCGAGCTGAAAATCCTCCATCGCCGGATAGAGAATTTCCTCAACCGCGGGATTGAGCCGGTGAATTTCGTCGATGAATAACACGTCCCGCTCTTCAAGATTGGTCAGCAGTGCGGCGAGATCTCCCGCCTTGGCGATCACCGGCCCCGAGGTGGCGCGGAAATTCACCGCAAGTTCGCGCGCCACAATCTGCGCCAGCGTGGTCTTGCCGAGGCCGGGCGGCCCGACAAACAGCACATGATCGAGTGCTTCCTTGCGACCGCGGGCGGCGGAGATGAACACGTTGAGATTCTTGCGCGCTTGCTCCTGGCCGACGAAGTCGGCAAGCCGCTGCGGCCGCAGGCTCGCCTCCGGCACGTCCTCCTCGCGGCGCTCGGGCGAGACCAGCTTGCGTCCGGGGCCAAGGCTCATTGGCGAAGGCTCATTGCCGAAGACTCATTGGCGAAGACTCATTGGCGAAGGCTCATCGTTCCGGCCCTCGGGTGTATTTGTTCGGCAACAGATCGGCGATCGGCACGGCGGCCGCCGATTTGCCATTCGGCACGATCACCCGCGCGTTGCGGTCATAGTCGAAAATCAGCTCGCGGCAGGCGCCACACGGCGACACGACCTTGATCGATTGATTCGTCTCGTCCGGGCTGGGATGGCGCACAGCGACGATCGTTTCGATGCCCGCGTCGCCGAGATCGACGAAGGCGCGGCCGAGCGCCACCGCCTCGGCGCACACCGCCATGCGGCCGAGATAGGCGTCGAGATTGATGCCGGTAAATACTTTACCGGACCGGGTGCGCAAGGCCGCGCCGACCTCCTGCCAGTCGTCGCGGTAGCGCTGTTTGATCGCGGCGGTCGCTGCCGCGATCAGTTCCTTGTCGCCCTTGCCGAGTTTTGCCGGCCGCTTCACTTCGCCAATTCCTTCAAACCGAGGCGGATCAGTTGGCGCACGTCGCCGGCCTCGCCGGCACTGCGGGCCGCGGCCGCGACGGCGGCGGCGGCCTGCGGCAAACCATAGCCGAGATTGACGAGGGCCGAGACCGCATCGCTGACCGGCCGCGGCGCGCGCTTTTCATCGAGCGCGCCGGATAGCCGCACAACGGCCGGATCGATATCGGTAAACGCCGGCGCTTTGTCCTTGAGTTCCGTAACGATACGCTCCGCCACTTTCGGGCCCACGCCGGGTGTGCGCGCCACCATCGCCTTGTCGCGCATCGCAATCGCGGTCGCGAGATCGGCCGGCTTGAGCGTGCCGAGCACCGCGAGCGCGACTTTGACCCCGACGCCCTGCACCGTCTGCAGCAGACGGAACCATTCGCGCTCGATATCCGTCGAGAAGCCGAAGAGCCGGATTTGATCCTCACGCACGTGCGTCTCGATCGAGAGCGTGGCCGATTCGCCGATACTCGGCAGTTCCTGCAAGGTGCGCGCCGAGCAATGCACGAGGTAACCGACGCCGTTGACGTCGAGGATGATGGAGTCCTCGCCGTAGGAGTCGACCACGCCCCTGAGCTTGCCAATCATCCCGCCGCCAACCTCAGAATAATACTCTGCCGGTGATGCGCGTGCGTCACCGCGATGGCGAGCGCATCGGCGGCGTCGTCGGAGGTGGGGTCGGCTTTTGGCAGCAGCACGCCGATCATCATCCGCACTTGCGCCTTGTCGCCGTGGCCGGCGCCGACGATGCTTTTCTTCACGAGGTTCGGCGCGTACTCGGCAACCGGCACGCCGGCGCGGGCCGGCACCACCATGGCGATGCCGCGCGCTTGGCCAAGTTTGAGCGTTGCCTTGGCATCCTTGTTGACGAAGGTCGCCTCGACCGCGGCCTCATCGGGGCGGAATTCATCGAGTATGCGGGAGAGGCCGTCGTGAATCGTCACAAGCCGGATCGCGAGCGCATCCTGGTTACGGGTGAGCACCGAACCACAGCCCAGGTAGGTGAGCCGATTGCCCGTAATCTCGACCACGCCCCAGCCGGTGCGGCGGAGCCCCGGATCGATGCCGAGAATGCGAATCGGGCGGGTCATCCTGCCATCGTGATAGCCCTACGCTCGGCCGCGGGCAAAGCGCACAGGCAAAGCGCACAGGGAAGCCAAGCCTCCTCGTCAGCGGCTCCCACAATGCTTTAGCATCCGCCGGCAATGCCGGGACCAGGACCGAAAAAGCGCCGGGCCATCATCATTGGCGGCTCGATGTCGGGATTGTTCAGCGCCGCATTCCTGCGCCAGATCGGCTGGGACTGCGACGTCTACGAGCGCTCCGGCGTCGAACTCGTCGGCCGCGGCGCGGGCATCACCACGCATCCGGAACTCTTGGAAGCGCTTGAGGCAAGTGGCGCCGGAACGCACGATCTTGGCATCGAAGTGCCCAAACGCTTCGCGATCGATCGTCAAGGCCGCATCACCGAGGAGCGGTCGCTGCGGCAAATTCTGACCTCGTGGGATCGGCTGCAGGGGCTCTTACGCGCCACTATCGATCCCGCGCGCTATCATCTCGGCTGGGCTTTCGAGCGCGTCGAACAGGACGGCCGCGGCGTGCGCGTTCATTTCAACGGCGGCCGTGTCGAGAGCGCCGACGTCCTGATCGGCGGCGACGGCGTCCGCTCGTCGGTGCGCGGCCAGGTCGCCCCCGAGCTGCAGCCAATCTATGCCGGCTATTACATCTGGCGCGGCTCGCCGAGCGAAGCCGACTTAGCGCCGCAAACGCTCAGAGAGATTTTTCCCTATTTCGTCTTTTACCTGCCGCCGCGCCAAGAGGTCATCACTTACCCGATCGCGGGCTTCAACGACGATCTGCGCCCCGGCCACCGGCGCTATAATTTCATCTGGTATCGCACGGCGGACGCCGCGCAATTGCGCGCCATGAACGTCGGCGAAAACGGCGTCCAGCACGAATTCTCGGTGCCGCCGCCGCTCATTCGCAGGGACCTGATAGAGGCGATGCGGGCCGATGCGCGCGAGATCATGCCGCCGGTCCTGCTCGATTGTGTCGTGAAGATCGCGCAGCCATTCATCACGCCGATCTATGATTTCACCGCGCCGCGCATTGTGTTCGGGCGAGTCGCCATGGTGGGAGATGCCGCCGCCAACGCGCGGCCGCATATGGGCTTCGGGGTCGCCAAGGCCGGCGGCGACGCCGCGGCGCTTGCCGCAGCGCTCCGCGACCATGACGACATCGATACGGCGCTCGCCGCCTACGACGCCGCGCGCCAGCCGATCGGCAACACCATCGTCATGCACAGCCGCAAGCTCGGCACCCATATGGGCGTCAATCTGAAAACCGACGAAGACCGGCGCATGCACGAACTCTTACAGCGCGATGGCGCCATGCTTGACTGGATCGCGGTACCCAATTTCCTGGATGCCTACAAATGAACGCGCTGCCGCGGCCGGATTTTGCGCGCAACGCGCGGCTTATCGGTCACAGCAATCAGGGCGGCCGCACAGTCCAGTCAGTCAGCGCACGCGTCGATGCGGCAGATTTGATTTACTCGATCGACTACAATGCCGAGTTGCCTTTTTCGGAGTGCAGCAGACAACAGACAACCTTGCGCAGATGTCCTCGCGCGCCTAAAATCAATCTATGTTGGACTGGAGCAGCCGCCCGGCCCTCGAGCGCCTGCCTGAAAAGGGTGGCGGCGAGTGGTTATTCAAGCATAGCCGCGTACCCGTGCGCGCCTTGTTCGAAAACCTTGAAGGGGGAGCCGGCATCGACGACTTCCTGGAATGGTTCCCCGGAGTGACTCGCAACCAGGTCGAGCTTGTGTTGCGCCACGCCGGACAAAGCGTCGTTGTGTGACCTTTGGCCATCACGTGAGGATATTGTTCGACCACGGGACTCCTGCACCGCTTCGGAACGCGTTGTCAGGCCACACGGTCTCTACTGCCTATGAAATGGGGTGGAGTGAGATAGACAATGGCCGGCTGCTGTCTGCCGCTGAGCTTGAATTCCATGCAATGATTACAACGGACCAAAGCATTCGCTATCAGCAGAGCTCGCTGGGCGTCGATTAGGCATAATCGTTTTGCCGACGACAAATTGGAGAAAAATTCAGATTCATCAACGCGAAATCTTGTCAGCGATAAACAACCTGCACCCTGGCGAATTGGTCGAACTAAAATTTAAATGAAGCTTCGCTTACGCGCTCATTTTCTCAACCAGCGCGTCCGACACCTCGAAATTGGCATAGACATTCTGCACGTCGTCGCTGTCGTTCAGTCCTTCAATCAGCTTCAGAACCTTCTCGCCCTGCTCGTCATCGACCGCGACGGTGTTCTGCGGCCGCCACACCAGCGAAGATTTGCGCGGATCGCCGAATTTGGCTTCAAGCGCCTTGGCGACCGAACCAAATTTGTCCGGCGCGGCGTAAATCTCGTGCCCGTTCTCGCTCGACACGACATCGTCGGCGCCGGCTTCCAGTGCCGCCTCGAACATCGCGTCCGCGCTCGCCGCCGCCTTGGCGTCGTATTCGATGACACCGACATGGTCGAACATGAAGGCGACCGCGCCGGTCTCGGCGAGATTGCCGCCGGACTTGGTGAAGGTTGCACGCACTTCGCCTGCGGTGCGGTTGCGGTTATCAGTCAGCACCTCAACGATTACAGCGACGCCGCCGGGACCATAACCCTCATAGCGGATTTCTTCGTAATTCTCGCTGTCACCGCCCGAAGCTTTCTTGATCGCACGCTCGATGTTGTCCTTGGGCATGTTTTCCGCGCGGGCCGCAATGATGGCGGCGCGCAGTCGCGGATTCATGTCCGGATCGGGCGTCCCGAGCTTGGCCGCAACGGTAACCTCGCGCGCGAGCTTGCCAAACAGCTTGGATTTTTGCGCATCCTGCCTCCCCTTGCGGTGCATGATGTTCTTAAATTGCGAATGTCCGGCCATG
>Ga0208849_1002407_pt1 | contig 10285 bp, 10 predicted proteins | sample NGESurdeep072012_10_FD_184470 | JGI IMG/M metagenome (GOLD analysis project Ga0208849, IMG submission 184470) | Arctic peat soil microbial communities from Barrow, Alaska - NGEE Surface sample 53-3 deep-072012 (SPAdes) | ecosystem: Environmental > Terrestrial > Soil > Wetlands > Peat ...
ACGGCGCACCGGCCTGCATCCTTCGAGGCGCGGCTTCGCCGCGCACCTCAGGATGAGGTCAATATTAAATGCGGTTGGTATTAGTGCTGCTCGCCGAAAGCCGCGCGCTATTCGCGTGCACTGCGCGTTGCAGCGGCAGGTAGGCGCGCTGTGCGGCCGCATAGAAACCCAGTCCGTCGGCCAGTGCGTGTTCAGCGGCACTTTGCGCATCTGAAAACGCGGTGACCTTTTCGGCGACCATCCGGCCGGCTTCGGCCACCGCATCCGGCGCGCCCGATGCGAACAACATGAGCCGCGCGGAAATCACGCCTTGGACTTCGCATCCGAACCGCAGCGCCTCGATCCAATCGTCCCAAAAATCGGCCATCACGAACTCCGATCGTCGCCGGACAGAAAAGCACTCGGCCGGCGCGAGATTGAACGATTGTCGTGGAAATTATCTAAACTTGCCGCGCGGAATTCCCTAAAACTTTAGTGATGCCGATAAGGATTGGCGCCTCGGCCTGCATCCTTTGAGGCTCGCTGCGCACGCACCCCAGGATAAGGTCCAGATGAACCGGGCAGGTTACGACTCAGACAGTAACAACAATACCAGTGCCGACGCTTTCAGCTCCGCGAAGCGAAAGTCGCGGCGTTCGAGCGCCAACTCATCACGACCCCACTGCTCCATATTCCAGTCCTCATCGACATTGGCGGCCTGCCACGCGGCATCGACCGACAACGCGCCGCGCGCCAGCGCGAGCGCGATCAGCGCCGAGCCGGTCAGCGTCGTCGCCGTGTGCGTCGCGCCCAAACGCCACGGATCGTCCGGGATGGCGGCGCGCGCGGCATCGACCGCCGCTTGCCGCTGGCCGATATGGGTGACGCCCTCGGTACAGGCGAACTGCGCGCCGAGGTCTTGCGCCGCCCAGGCGAGGATCGGGTCCCAATGCCGCCGCTGCCGCGCGGCGAGTTCGGCGGGGCTCGCCGCCCGATAGAACAGCAGGTCGGACTGAAGATATTTGGCGATCTCCGCGGCGACCGGCTTCGGCAGCTCCGTGACGCCGTCGATGATCGAATTGGCGAGCCGGGTCAGCGGCATTTTTGCCGAATCGATCAGCTCGCGCTGGGCATCCCACTCGGCCGCGATCGCTTCCGCCAGCGCCAGGCTGGGCGCCGCCAGCACTCGGCGCCCAGGCGTGCGGACCGGCTTATCATCGAGCTGCACGGCGTACCCTTCGGCGACGGGAGCGGTCGCCACCTTGGCGTAAAACCGGCTCCGGAGGACCGGGCGCACGCTGCGCCGCGCCGCCTCCAAAGGGTTGTCAGGCCGATCGTTGAGCGGTTCGCGCATTCGTGTTCACCATTACCAAAATATAAGATTGGCAACTCCACCCGCTCCCCCCGGCCTGCCGAGAGGCCCGGCTGACATAAAATTGTCAACATATTCAAGCCTTTGCCTTGACCTCGCGGGCGTGCCAAAAGACCGCTCCGGATGGCCCGCAAACGCCCGCAGACGTGGGTGTAGCCCCAAGGCAACCACCTCCGACAAAACCTTGTTATAACAAGCAGAAGCGGTAGAAATCGCGATTCCCCTCGACTACTATCCCGGCCCGGATTCGGCGTCGGGACCAGACCGTGGGGCGGCCGATCCGCGCAGCGTGCGTACCGCCAGAACCCCTGCGGACGCTGCGTGCAAGAGGAGTCAATGAAAACAACCGATATTTCGGTCCCGGACTACTTCCACAAAGTGGTTGATTGTCAGTGGGCCTGCCCGGCGCACACGCCGGTCCCCGAATACATCCGTTTGATCGCCGCAGGCCGCTACAGCGACGCCTACATGATCAATTGGGAATCCAACGTCTTTCCCGGCATTCTGGGACGGACCTGCGACAGGCCGTGCGAGCCGGCCTGCCGGCGCGGCCGCGTCGAAAAAGAGCCGGTGGCGATCTGCCGATTGAAGCGCGTCGCCGCCGATTTCAAAGACGACATCCGCGGCCGCCTGCCCAAGCCGGTGGCCAAAAAGAACGGCAAGCGCATCGCGCTCGTCGGCGGCGGTCCCGCTTCTCTCGCAGTCGCGCGCGATCTCGCGCCGATGGGCTACGAATGCATCGTGTTCGACCAGGACCCGAAGTCCGGCGGCATGATGCGCACCCAGATCCCGAAATTCCGCCTGCCGGAGAGGGTGATCGACGAGGAATGCGATTACATCCTCAATCTCGGCATCGAATTTATTGGCGGCAAGCGCATCGACAGCCTGAAGGCGTTGCTGGCCGAGAACTACGACGCCATCTTCGTCGGCTGCGGTGCACCGCGCGGCCGCGATCTTGAGATTCCCGGCCGCAAGGAAGCGGCCAAGAACATTCATATCGGCATCGACTGGCTGTCGAGCGTCTCGTTCGGCCACATCGACAAGATCGGCAAGCGCGTCATCGTACTCGGCGGCGGCAACACCGCGATGGATTGCTGCCGCTCTTCGCGCCGCCTCGGCGGCGACGAAGTCAAAGTCGTGGTCCGCTCCGGCTTCGAAGAAATGAAGGCGTCCCCCTGGGAAAAGGACGACGCCATGCACGAGGATATTCCGATCTTCAATTTCCTGGTGCCGAAGGAATTCACCCACGACAACGGCAAGCTCACCGGCGTGATGTTCGAGAAGGTCAAGGCCGAGTTCGACGCCAAAGGCCGCCGGCAGCTTGTTCCGACCGGCGAGCCCGACGAACATTTCCTGTGCGACGACGTGCTGGTCGCAGTCGGCCAGGAGAATGCCTTTCCGTGGATCGAGCGCGACTGCGGCATTGAATTCGACAAGTGGGACATGCCGAAGGTCGATACGATGACGATGGCCTCGACCAACCGGAAAGTCTTCTTCGGCGGCGATTCTGCATTTGGACCGAAGAACATCATCTGGGCGGTGGCGCATGGCCGCGAGGCCGCGATCTCGATCGACCGTTTCTGCCGCGGCGAAGATGTGAGTGTTCGTCCGGGACCGCAGGTCAAGATCGCCAGCCAGAAGATGGGCATCCACGAGTGGTCTTACGACAACGAGATCGCGCCCGATCTGCGTTACCGTGTGCCGCATCGTGACAAAAAGGTGGCGCTGCGTGACATCAAGGCCGAGGTCGAACTCGGCTACGACGTCGAGCTGGCGCTCAAAGAAGCCGAGCGCTGCCTCAACTGCGATGTACAAACGGTGTTCACCGGGCAACTCTGCATCGAGTGCGACGCCTGCGTCGACATCTGCCCGATGGACTGCATTACCTTCACCCAGAACGGCGACGAACTCGACTTGCGCTCGCGTCTGCAGGCGCCGGCGAAGAACCACAGCCAGGATCTTTACATCGGCAATGATCTGAAAACCGGCCGCGTCATGGTGAAGGACGAGGACGTGTGCCTGCATTGCGGCCTGTGCGCCGAACGCTGTCCGACCGGCGCCTGGGACATGCAAAAATATCTCATCGACATGACTCACGCGGAACAAGCATGCCAGCAGCACATCCAATCAGCAGCGTAAACGACTTCGTCATTCGTTTCGCCAACGTCAACGGCTCCGGCTCGGCGAGCGCCAACGAGCTGTTCGCTCGCGCCATACTGCGCATGGGCGTGCCCGTGTCGCCGCGCAACATCTTCCCGTCCAATATCCAGGGCCTCCCGACCTGGTACGAAGTGCGCGTCTCCGAGGCTGGCCATCTCGGCGCCCGCGGCGGTATCGACATGATGGTGGCGATGAACCCGCAGACCTGGGACAAGGACGTGGCGTCCATAGAGCCCGGCGGCTATCTGCTTTACGATTCGACCAAGCCGATGCCGAAGTCGAAATTCCGCGACGACATCACCGTCATCGGCGTGCCGCTTACCGCCATCACCAATTCAACCTACTCGGACCCGCGGCAGCGGCAGCTGTTCAAGAACATCATTTATCTCGGCGCGCTGTCGGCGCTGCTCGACATCGATCCCAAGGTGATCGAGAAGCTGATCGGTGAGCAGTACAAGGGCAAGGAAAAGCTCTTGTCGTCGAACGTGCACGCGCTGCATCTTGGACGCGACTACGCGCTGCAGAATCTCAAATGTCCGCTCGGGCTGCGTGTGCAGACGGCCGACAAGGTCGGCGATCGCATCTTCATCGAGGGTAATTCGTCTGCCGCGCTCGGCGCGGTCTATGGCGGCGCCACGGTGTGTGCATGGTATCCAATCACGCCGTCGTCGTCGCTCGCCGACGCCTTTACCAGCCATTGCCGGCGGCTGCGCCACGATCCCGAGACCAAAAAGGCCAAATACGCCATCGTCCAGGGTGAGGACGAACTGGCCTCGATCGGCATCGTCATCGGCGCCGGCTGGAACGGCTCGCGCGCCTTCACGGCGACCTCCGGCCCGGGCATTTCGCTGATGCAGGAGTTCATTGGGCTATCGTACTTCGCCGAAATCCCGGCAGTGATCATGGACGTGCAACGCGCCGGGCCATCGACCGGCATGCCGACCCGCACGCAGCAGTGCGACATCATTAGCACCGCCTACGCGTCGCACGGCGATACCAAGCACGTTCTGCTGTTCCCCGAGGATCCGGCCGAGGCGTTCGAAATGGCGGCCCAGGCGTTCGATCTCGCCGAACGGCTGCAAACCACCATCTTTCTCATGCTCGACCTCGACATCGGCATGAACCATCGGCTGTGCCGGCCGCTGAAATGGGACGACGCCAAGCAATATGACCGCGGCAAGGTGATGACCGCGGAGATGCTCGAGAGCGGCACCGATTTCGGCCGCTACCTCGACGTCGACGGCGACGGCATTCCGTTCCGCACCTATCCGGGCACGCACCCGACCAAGGGCTCGTTCTTTACCCGCGGTACCTCGCGCGACCGCTACGCCCGCTATACCGAGGAAGGCTCTGCCTACCAGGACAACATGCAGCGGCTGCTACGCAAATTCGAGACCGCGAAGGATTTGGTGCCGCGTCCGCTGCAGGCCAATGCCGGCAAACCGACGAAATACGGCGTGATCTATTTCGGCTCGACCTCGCCGGCGATGGACGAGGCGATCGAACTCCTTGAAGCGCGCGGCCACCAGCTCGACCGGCTGCGCGTGCGCGCGTTCCCGTTCCACTCCAGCGTTTCGAGCTTCATTGCCGAGCACGATTTCGTCTACGTCGTCGAGCAAAACCGCGACAGCCAGCTGCGCTCGCTCATCGTCAACGAGCTCAGTATCGACCCGGTGCGCCTTGTGCCGATCCTGCACTACGACGGCACGCCGATCACGGCGCGTTTTATCTCCAAGGCGATCGGCGATCATCTCGACCAGCTTAAAGTCACGCCGCTGCGCAAGGTGGTGTCGTGACCTGCTGCTTAATGACGTCATCGTCCGCGCTTACTGGATGCCCGCCTTCACGGGCATGACAGGAAGAAGAAAGTCGCCCTCCCATGACCTACGTCGTCAAGCCGAAATTCCACCATCCCGAACTGCCGAAGAATAAGCTCGGCTATACGCATCGCGACTACGAAGGCAAGGTGTCGACCCTGTGCGCCGGCTGCGGCCACGACTCGATTACCGCCTCGATCATCGAAGCCTGCTTCGAGCTGTCGATCGAGCCGCACCGCGTCGCCAAGATTTCCGGCATCGGCTGCTCGTCGAAAACGCCGGATTATTTCCTCGGCAATTCGCACGGCTTCAACTCGGTGCATGGCCGCATGCCGTCGGTGCTGACCGGCGCCAACTTGGCCAACCGCGACCTGATCTATCTCGGCGTCTCGGGCGATGGCGATTCGGCCTCGATCGGCTTCGGCCAGTTCGCCCATTGCATGCGCCGCGGCGTCAACATGGTCTATATCGTCGAGAACAACGGCGTGTACGGCCTGACCAAGGGCCAATTTTCCGCTACCGCCGACCGCGGCTCGAAATCCAAGCGCGGCGTCGTCAACTCCGACAATGCCATCGACATGGTCGGCATCGCGCTCCAGCTCGGCGCGAGCTTCGTGGCGCGCTCTTTCTCCGGCGACAAGAAACAGCTCACTCCGCTGATCAAGGCTGCGATCGAACACCAGGGCGCCGCCTTCATCGACGTGATCTCGCCGTGCGTCGCGTTCAATAATCACGCCGGCTCGACCAAGAGCTTCGATTACGTGCGCGAGCACAACGAGGCGGTGAACTTCCTCGACGTCATCAGCAGCCGCCAGCCGATCCATGTCGACTATGCGCCGGGTACGGTGGAGATGGTCGAGCAGCACGACGGTACCGTGTTGGCGCTGCGCAAGCTCAACGCCGAATACGACGTGCATGACCGGCAGGCGGCGATGGGCTTTTTGCATCACCATGCCGCCAACGGGCAGATCGTCACCGGGCTGCTCTACGTCGAGAGCGATCCGCAGGACCTGCACGGCCACCTCAATACGATTGAGGCCCCGCTCAACACGCTCGGCGCCAAGGAGCTGTGCCCCGGCTCGGCGTCGCTGGAAAAGATCAACGCCGCGCTACGGTGAATTGATTACGTCCGCTCGTCCTCGCGCATGCCGGGAGCCGGTCTGCGCAAGCCCTGGATTCTCGCTTTCGCGGGAATGAGCGGAATCAGGCGTCCGATCCGCTCAGTTGTTCAGCCACGGCTGCATCCTTCCAGGACGGGTCAAGGGGATGGCCCGTCTCCAAGAAAGTTTTCAGGCTAGACAAGACCGCGGGCCAGCCGTTGCTGATCATCCCGAAGATTTTGCTATCTTCATCGAATTGATCGTGGATCACCGTGAGCCGTGTCTGCCCTTTGAATAGCGCCAATTCAAAGGTCACACGCGACGGTCTTTCGTCGGGCTTATCTTTTTCGAGCGGCTTCCAGCCGTAAACGAGCCGCCGCGGCGGATCGCTTTCGATGATCGGATCGCGGTGCGAGAGTTCGCCGGTCGGACCTGTTGCCGTCATCAAATCGCCCGCCTTTCCGTCGGCGGCGACGCGATAACCGTACCAGTATATTTCGCTGATGTCGGGTTTGGTGAGGGCGTCCCACACCTTCGCCGGCGGAGCCGCAATATAGGTCACATAGACAAATTTCGGCTTGTTCAAAGGCGCCGCATTCATGCGTCTACTCCTTCAAACACGGCGAAGAGGTCCATGCCTTTGCCGTTCTCCACAAAGCTCTTGAGGCTCGCAGCAACGCGCATCCAGCCCTCACCGACGGTCGCCGGTGCCTTGCTGTCGGCGGCGAAATCATCGTGGGTGATCGTCAACCGGCTCTGCCCGCCGCCGATCGCCTCGATGGCGAAGGTCACGCGCGACGGCTTTTCGTTGGAAAATTCGCCAAGCTCCGGATGCCAAGTGACGGAGAGTCTGTGCGGGGGGTCACACACCAGCACCGTGCCGCGATTGAAAACCTGATCGCCGCGCTTGAACAACGACGCTCCACCCTGACATGTCTCCATCGCGACATGGAAACCGGACAGATATTGCGCTGTCGCCTTCGAATCGGTGAGCGCGTGCCAGACCTTTTCGGGCGGCGCGCTAATGAAGGTGACGTAGACAACGCTTGGCTTACTCATCTGACTTCTCCAACGCTTGTTTCATGTCGCTCAGCGCCTGCAGGCGGGAGCGTTCGAACTTCCCAATCCAGCGCTCAGCGATGCCGTGGATCGGTACCGGGTTGAGGTAGTGCAGCTTCTCCCTGCCCCGCCGCACGGTGGCGACGAGATTGGCTTCCTCCAGAATCGCCAGATGCTTGCTCACCGCTTGCCGCGTCATGTCGAGGCGCGCGCACAGCTCACCGAGCGTTTGGCCGTTCTCGGCGCGCAACCGGTCGAGCAGTTCTCTCCTGCTCGCATCGGCCAGCGCCTTGAACACTGCATCCAGGCCTTCCTGCTCCATGACGACAATATGCAACCATTTGGTTGCCTGTCAAGGCAAATAAAAAGGCGCAGTGCGCAAGTGCGGCCGGCCGCGAGCTACTGCAGACAGGCGCCGATGTATTGCGTGCTGGAGCTACCGGGCACCCCGTAGAGGCCCTGCTGCATGACACAGCGCGACGCGCGGTCCTGAAAGGTCTCGGCGTCGTGCGGCAGATTCGGAACGGGATTGGCGAGGCCCGGGACGGCAGTTGGGCCCTGCTCCTGCGGAGCGACGCGAACTGTCGCTGCGCCGCCGCCCTCCGGCGCGATGAGCGGCGTGCGCGGCAGCGGCGCCGGCAGCACCGAGCCGGCCGAGCCGCGCGCGACAGCAATGTTGCGGCGTGCATGCCGGCGATTGGCGGACGCTCGCGATATCTCTTGCGCCGGCGCACGCGCCGTTCGCTTTGACGCTTCGACGTGATGATGACGGATGGCGCCATGTTCCGGCGCCATGATCGTATAAGGATAGCCGGGATAATCTTGCGCCACGGCAGACCATGGCGCGTTGAGAATCAGGATGAGCATCGGCGCCAAAAGGCGAAGAAAGCGCATGTGCATTGATCTTTGACAGGTCGGCTGCACCTCTAGCTCAACTTTAAGACCCGGCCTGCTGTTCCCAATGCGCTTTAACTCTCCGGCGCTTCCTCGATCGGATCGTAGCGGGTCGCATCGAGCCCGAGCAGGTTCCAGGATTGCAGCATGTGCGGCGGCAGCGGCGCGCTGGCATCGATTGCGCCGCCACGCGGATGTGGCACCACGATGCGGCGGGCCAGGAGATGCAGCTTGTTCTGCATGCCACCCGGCAGCTGCCAGTTCTCGATTGAAAAATATTTCGGATCGCCGACGATCGGATGGCCGATATGGGCCATGTGGGCGCGAAGCTGATGGGTGCGCCCGGTGACCGGCTTGAGCGAGAGCCAGGCGAGCAAAGGCCCCGACGTATCGACGACCGCGTAATAGGTCACCGCATGACTTGCACCCTTCTCGCCGTGGCGGGCGATGCGCATGAACGATTCGTCCTCGCGTTCTTCCTTGGCCAGAAAGGTCGAGACGCGGCCCTGCTGCACCTTGGGGACGCCGGCGACCAAGGCCCAATAGACTTTGCGCGCCGAGCGCGAGCGAAAGGTCTTGGCGAGCGCCGCCGCCGCGAAGCGGGTCTTGGCGACGAGCAGGCAGCCGGCGGTGTCCTTGTCGAGCCGGTGCACCAGCCGCGGCCGTTGGCCATGCGCGTCGCGTAACACCTCCAGCATGCCGTCGAGATGGCGCGTGGTGCCGGAGCCGCCCTGCACCGCGAGTCCCATCGGCTTGTTGAACACCAGCACATCGGCGTCTTCGTAGAGCGTGATCGATTTGAGAAATGCCCGAGTCTTCTCGTCCGCCTCGCTGCCTGGAGCACGCGGCTGTTTGGGCGCATCGAGCCGCAGCGGCGGAACGCGCACAGTCTGCCCCGCCTCCAGGCGGTTCTTCGGCTCGGTGCGCTTGCCATTGACGCGCAATTGGCCTTTGCGGATGACGCGTTGGATGTGGGAAAAACTTAGGCCCGGAAACCGCGCTTCGAGAAAGCGATCGACCCGCATACCGGCTTCGTCGGGTGTGACTGCCACGTTCTGGACTGCCGTCGGCGTCGACGCTGGCACGATTCTTTCCTTTCCCTCATCCTGAGGTGCGCGGCTCCGCCGCGCCTCGAAGGATGTAGGGCCCGTGAGGCTAGGGCCCTCGCCCTTCGAGGCTCGGCGCTTCGCGCCGAGCGCCTCAGGATGAGGGTGAACATTGCGATGCCGATGCCGCGGCCCGGCATTTTGCTTGCCGCCGCCAGGCTGGCGTGGTCCGCGAGAGCCTCTCACGCTGAACCTCGCTCGCGCCGCAGCTTCGCCCAATACTCCAGCCGCTTCTTGATTTCGCGCTCGAAGCCGCGCTCGGGCGGATCGTAGAACTTCTGCCGGCCGAGCTTCTCCGGGAAATAGTCCTGGCCAGAGAACGCATCCTCGGTGTCGTGGTCGTATTCGTAGCCGGAGCCGTAGCCTTCGGTCTGCATCAGCTTAGTCGGCGCATTGAGGATGTGCTTGGGCGGCAACAGCGAGCCGGCTTCCTTGGCGACGCGCTTGGCCGCGCCGAACGCCATGTAGGTCGCGTTCGATTTCGGCGCGGTGGCGACGTAGAGCACGGCCTCGGCAAGCGCCAGTTCGCCCTCGGGCGAGCCGAGAAAGTCGTAGGCGTCCTTGGCCGCGTTCGTAACAACCAGCGCCTGCGGATCGGCAAGGCCAATATCCTCGACCGCCATGCGCACGATGCGACGCGCCAGATAGAGCGGGTCCTCGCCGGCGTCGAGCATGCGCGCCAAGTAGTACAATGCCGCATCCGGATCGGAGCCGCGCACCGATTTATGCAAGGCGCTGATCAGATTGTAATGGCCGTCTTGCGACTTGTCGTAGATCGGCGCGCGGCGCTGCACCACC
>Ga0208849_1002408_pt1 | contig 10284 bp, 11 predicted proteins | sample NGESurdeep072012_10_FD_184470 | JGI IMG/M metagenome (GOLD analysis project Ga0208849, IMG submission 184470) | Arctic peat soil microbial communities from Barrow, Alaska - NGEE Surface sample 53-3 deep-072012 (SPAdes) | ecosystem: Environmental > Terrestrial > Soil > Wetlands > Peat ...
CACGGCTCCCGCCGCCCCGGCGTCAGCCCAAGAGCCCGTCGGCTTGGCCGGCGGGCGCTCCGCGAAGCGGTGCATAGCCCCGGGAGAAGTGCGCAGCACTTCTCCCGGCAAGGCGGGCGCTCCGCGAAGCCGAACATTTCCCCGCCTGAAACGCGCAGCGTTTCAGGCGGCGCACTTCTCCCGGGTATCCCGTCCGATCAGGACGGGATACTTTCGATTGCTCTGGTACCGAGCACAATGACCACGAGCCGTCGACAGACGGTCTTCGCAGGCCTGGACCATCCTCCGGCCTGGCCGCTCACGCGCGCGCGCCCTGTGCCGAGGCGCCTCGATGCAGCGCTCGACACGCTGCCCGGCGTCGGCCCGACCGTGCGGCGGCGCCTGGCGCAGCTCGGGCTCGACTCGGTGCGCGATCTGCTCGAGCACCGGCCGCACCGCTACGAGGCCGCGGTTCCCGAGGTGACGATCGCGGCTCTGCGCGGCGACGAGGAGGTCGCCATCGCCGGCGAGGTGCTCAACGTGAACGCGCGCCGGCGCGGCCGCACGACGATCGTCACCGCGCGCATCTCCGACGGCACGGCCACGATCGGCGCGAGCTGGTTCAACCAGCCGTGGCTCGTCGACCAGCTCAAGCCGGGCGTCCGCGTGCGGCTGCGCGGGAAGTCCAACCGCTATGGCTTCGCCGTCAAGTCCCACGATCTCGGCGACGCATCCGCAACTGCCGACTTCGCCCCGGTGTATCCGGCGAGCGAGGAGATCACCCCGAACAAGCTTCGTGCGCTCGTCGCGGCCGCGCTGCCGCACGTGGACGACTACTGGGATCCCCTGCCGGCTGCGCTGCGCGAGGGCGAACGCCTGCCCCTGAAGCGCGATGCGCTGGCGGCGATGCACCGCCCGGAGGTCGAGGGCGAGGCCGAGGCGGGGCGGAGGCGGCTCGCCTTCGAGGAGCTGCTCGTGCTCCAGCTCGGGATCGCGCGCCGCGCGGCCGAGCGCGAGCGGACGCTCGCGCCGTCGCTCGGCGCGCCCGGCGACCTGATCGCGCGCTATCGCCGCGCGCTCCCGTTCGCGCTGACGCCGTACCAGGAGCAGGCGGTACGAGAGATCGACGGCGACCTCGGACGCGCCGTGCCGATGCAGCGGCTCCTGCAAGGCGACGTCGGCTCCGGCAAGACCGTCGTCGCGCTGTACGCGCTCCTGCGCGCCGTCGAGAACGGCCGCCAGGGCGTGCTGATGGCGCCGACAGAGACGCTCGCCGAACAGCACTTCCTCACGGTCGCCGACCTGTGCTTCGAGCTCGGCGTCACGTGCGCGCTCCTGACGAGCTCGTCGCGCAAGCGCGAGCGCGAGCTGGCGCTCGGCGCCGACGTCGTCGTCGGCACGCACGCGCTGATCCAGGAGGGCGTCGAGTTCCGCGACCTCGCGGTCGCCGTCGTCGACGAGCAACATCGATTCGGCGTGGAGCAGCGCAAGGCGCTCGCACTGGGACGCGCGCCGCACGTGCTGCACATGACGGCGACGCCGATCCCGCGCACGCTCGCGCTCACGGTGTACGGGGATCTCGCAGTCTCGGAGATCGCAAAGCCGCCCGCGTCGCGCAAGCCCGTCGTGACGACGCGCATCGGCGAGGAGCGGGTCTCAGAGGCATACACGCGCCTGGCGCGCCTGCTCCGCGAAGGAAGGCAGGCCTACGTCGTCTGCCCCGCGATCGAGGCGTCGGAGACAACAGTGGCCCGCGCCGCCGAGGAAGAGGCGGAACGCCTTCAGCGTGCGGAGCTGAAGGAGTTCCGCGTCGGGTGCATCCACGGCCGGTTGAAGCCGGCTGAGCGCCGCGACCTGATGGCGCGCTTCAAGGCGCGGGAGCTCGACGTGCTCGTTGCGACGACGGTGATCGAGGTCGGCGTCGACGTCCCGAACGCGACCGTGATGATCGTGCAGGAGGCGGACCGCTTCGGGCTCGCACAGCTCCACCAGCTGCGCGGTCGCGTCGGCCGCGGCGCCGAGCAGTCGTACTGCCTGCTCGTGTCGCGCTCGCAGGAGCTGCTGACAGGCGCGGCGCAGGAGCGGCTCGACGCGCTCGTGGCGACGAACGACGGCTTCGAGCTCGCGCAGGTCGACCTCGACCTGCGGCGCGGCGGCCAGCTGCTCGGAACACGCCAGTCCGGGTTCTCCGACCTGCATTTCGCCGACCTGCGCGGCGACCGCGCGCTGCTCGAGCGGGCACGCACGGCCTGCGCCGAGCTCGGCACCGACCCGGGCCCTCTTCAGGACGAGGTCGACGCCCTCTTCGCCGGCACGGACCCCGGCGCGCTCGCCTGACGTAGTCCCGTTGTGGATAGACGCCGCTTCCTGCTCGCCGCCGCAGCCGCGCCTTTCGCGTTGCGCGACGTGTCGGCGGCGCTCGCCGCTCCGGCGCCGCTCGCCTTCGTGACGGCGGACACCGAGGCGCACGTGGCCGCGGTCGATCTCGCCACCGGCGCGATCCGGAAACGGATCCCGACACGGCCCGACCCGTTCAGCATCGAGCGTGTCGGCGACACCGCGGTCGTCGCGCACACCGTGGTCGGCGAGGTGTCGATCCTCGACGTCGGCAGCCTCACCGTGCGCCACGTGCTCGACGGCTTCGTCGAGCCGCGCTACACCGCGGCCGCGCGTGACGGCAGGCACGCGTTCGTCACCGACTCGGGCCGGGCCGAGCTCATGACCGTGGACGTCGTCCGCGGCGAGATCGTCGGCCGGCTGAAGCTCTGGCAATGGCCGCGGCATCTCTCGCTCTCGCCGGACGGACGGACGTTGTTGATCGGGCTCAGCACTGCGTCGCCGGAGCTCGCGGTCGTCGACGTCTCCGATCCGCGCGCACCGAAGCTGCGCGGCCGCATCCGGCCAGGGCTGGCGGCCCACGACGTCGGCTACGCGCCGAGCGGCGCCGTCTGGGTGACCTCGGGAGACACCAACCGGATCGCGGTTCGTCGACGCGGACTCTTCACGTATCTCCCCGCGGACGGCGCGCCGCAGCACGTCACCTTCCTCGACGGACGCGCGTTCGTGACGAGCGGCGCGTCGGGCACGCTGCGCGTCTACGACGAGCCGACCGCCCGGCAGCTGCACGAGAGCAGGATCGCCTTCGGCTCCTTCAACGTGCAGTACGCAGGAGCTGTCGTGCTCACCCCGTCGCTGAACGACGGGACGCTCACGGTCGTCGACGCGAAGGGCCGGCAACGCATCCGCGTCCGCGTCGCCGCCTCGTGCCACGACGCCTGCCTGGGCTCCTAAGCTTCTCCCCGATGAGGATCATCGCCGGCTCGCACAGGGGTCACACAATCCACGCGCCTCGGGGGCAGGAGACCCTGCCCACCTCGGATCGCGTGCGGGAGAGCGTCTTCAACCTTGTCGGCCCCCTCGACGGCGCCGCGGTGCTCGACCTGTACGCCGGCTCGGGCGCGCTCGGCCTCGAGGCTCTCTCGCGCGGCGCGGCGCGGGCGGTGTTCGTGGAGCAGGACCCCGACGCGGCACGCGCGATCGAGCGCAACCTCGACAAGCTCCGGCTCGCCGGCACGATCCTCCGCCGGGACGCCGTCGCCGCCCTCGCGATGGAGGCCGCCTCCGGCAGGAAGTACGATCTCGTGCTGGTCGACCCTCCCTACGGCATGTACACCGACCTTCAGCCACAGCTCGCGCGCTACCTCCCGGCGGTCCTCGCCGAGCACGGCCTGCTCGTGCTCGAGACCGACGTGCGCGTCGAGCCCGAGCTGCCGCTGCCGCAACGCACGAGCCGCAAGTACGGGTCCGCGCGGATCACCCTCTACGAGGCATCGCCGTGATCACCGCCATCTGCCCCGGCTCGTACGACCCCGTTACGAACGGGCACGTCGACGTGATCACGCGCGCGGCCGGCATCTTCGACCGCGTCGTCGTCGGCATCGTCGGCAACCCGCACCACAAGCAGCCGATGTTCACGATCGACGAACGCGTCGAGTTCCTCCGCGACGCGGTCGCGCACGTGGCGAACGTCGAGATCGACGTCTTCCGCGAGCTCGTCGTCGAGTTCGCGCGCAAATGGGACGCGAAGGTGATCGTAAAAGGGCTGCGCGTGCTCTCCGACTTCGAGTGGGAGTTCCAGATGAACCAGCTCAACCGCCATCTCGCGCCAGACGTCGAGACCGTCTATGTGATGGCCGGCGCGAGCGTGAGCTTCGTCTCGTCGAGCGGCGTGAAGGAGATCGCCGCCTTCGGCGGCGACGTCTCCGGACTCGTGCCGGAACCGGTCGCGCGGCGGTTCAAGCTGCTGTTCCCGGACGGACGGCCGGGCACCCCGGAGAATCCGGGCGAGTGAACGTCTCGACGCCTGACGGGCGCACGCTGCGGGTCTGGGTCACCGGCGACGAGGGAGGCGTGCCGGTGCTCGCGCAGCACGGAACGCCGAGCGGCGGCATTCTCTACGGCCCGTGGATCGCCGAGGCTTCCACGCGGGGCATCTGCCTGATCGGCTACGACCGGCCGGGGTACGGCGGCTCGAGCCGGCACGCGGGGCGCACGATCGCCGACGCCGCAGCCGACGTGCGCGCGATCGCCGCCGCGCTCGGGATCGACCGGCTCGTCACGTGGGGGATCTCCGGCGGCGGGCCGCATGCGCTCGCGTGCGCCGCGCTTGCACCCGACCTCGTTGCCGCGGCCGCATGCATGGCCGGCCCCGCGCCGTTCGACGCCGCGGATCTCGACTGGACGGAGGGCATGGGCGAGGAGAACGTCGTCGAGCACGGCGCCGCCGCCGAGGGCGAGGAGGTGCTGCGCCCGCTGCTCGAAGCCGGGAGGGCGGGAATGCTCGGGGGCGGTGTCCAGGCGCTGAAGGAGGAGCTGGGCACGCTCGTCACGCCGGTCGATGCGGCCTCGCTCGACCGCGGATTCGGCGACTTCGTCTACGAGTCGGTGGAGCTCGCGCTCCGCGACACCGTCGACGGCTGGGTCGACGACGACCTCGCCTTCGTGACTCCCTGGGGCGTCGACGTCGCATCGATCCGCGTCCCGCTCCTGCTCATCCAGGGTGCGCAGGACGGATTCGTCCCGGTCGCCCACTTCGAATGGCTCGCGGCTCACGTTCCGGCCGCCGAGCGGCGCCTCGCCCCCGAGCACGGGCACCTCTCGCTGAGCGAGACGGGCGTGTCAGAAGTCCACGAATGGCTCCTCGGGAACCAGGAGGACCCTCCCGTCGCCCGCCGAATCCGAGGCTAGACTTCGCGCCATGGATGTACTCGTTCTCATCGACAAGCTCGACGACCTCGTGCACAACGCGAAGGCCGTCCCCCTCACCGACCAGGTGCGGATCGACCGCGAGGAGATCTACGACATCCTCGACCAGATGCGCGCGACGATCCCGGAAGAGATCAAGCAGGCGCGCTGGATCGTCAAAGAGCGCCAGGAGATGCTCGCGGAGGCGAAGCGCGAGGTCGACCGGCTGCTGGCGGAGGCACGTGAGCAGGCGGTGCGCGAGGCGTCGCAGACCGAGATCGTGAAGATCGCGGAGCATCAGGCCCAGGACATCGTCGACGACGCGCGCCGGCAGGCGCGGGAGACGCGGCTCGAGATGGAGGACTGGGCGGACGGGATTCTCTCGACGCTCGAGGTCAACCTCGACAAGTTCCTCTCCGCCGTGAAGCGCGGGCGCGAGCGTCTGCACGAGCGGTCGCAGGAGACGGTCGTCGCGGGCATCGGCCCGAGCGACGGCATCAGCGACGATCTCGGGTACTAGGAGAGTTTGGCCGAATAGTGCTCGTTGCTGGGATGCGATGGGTGGTGCGAGATTTCGCCAAGCCGTCCTAGTGCCGAGTTCGCGATCTGCCGCACGTGCGGCACGCAGTTCGCCGAGCAGTCGCCGGTGCGCTGTCCGATCTGCGAGGACCCGCGCCAGTACGTGCCTGCGGGAGGCCAGCGCTGGACGACGCTCACGGAGCTGCGCGAAAGTCACGGCAACTGGGTCAACGAGGACGCCGGTTTCGTCGGCATCGGGGTCGAGCCGTCGTTCGCGATCGGGCAGAGGGCTCTGCTCGTGCCGTGGCGCGGCTCGAACCTGATGTGGGAGTGCATCTCGCTGCTCGACGACGAGACGGCGGAGGAGGTCGAGCGGCGTGGCGGGCTCGCCGGCATCGCGATCTCGCACCCGCACTACTACTCGTCGGTGGTGGAATGGGCGCAGCGCTTCGACTGCCCCGTCTACCTGCACGCAGACGACGCGGAGTGGCTGATGCGGCCGGACGCGCACGTCATCCATTGGGAGGGCGAGACGAACGAGCTCGGCGACGGGCTGACGCTCGTCCGCTGCGGCGGCCACTTCCCCGGGGGTCAGGTCCTGCACTGCAGTGCGCAGAGCGCGCTCCTCTCGGGCGACATCGTGCAGGTCGTCCCCGACCGGGCCTGGGTCAGCTTCATGTACAGCTTCCCGAACCTCATCCCGCTCGGCGGCGACGCGATTCGCCGCATCGCCGCCGCCCTCGAGCCGTTCGAGTTCGAGCGGATCGTCGGCGCCTGGTGGGGGACGGTCGTGCCGAAGGACGGCAAGGGCGTCGTGCAGCGCTCCGCGGGGCGTTACCTTCGGGCGATCGACGGCGAACCGGTCTAGCGCCCTTCCGGCAATACCCGCCCGCTTCTGGAACGCGATCACGCTGCGCGCCGCCGCGTCCTCGGTCGCGCCCGTAGCTTCGGCTACGTGCGCTCCCTGCGTCCTTGCATCGCCTGGTGCTCGCGCCCCAGAAGCTGAACGGCATCACTGGAAGGGGCACCAGCTACCCTCTGCCCGTGCGCCGGCGGACGATCGTCGAATGGGTCGTCACGCTTGCGGTGACGGCCGTCATCGTGCTCGTGTTCGAGGCGGAGATCGCGCAGCCGTTCCGGGTGCCGACGTCGTCGATGGAGCCGACGCTGGACTGCGCGAAGCCCGGGCCCGGCTGCACCGCGTCGGTCAACGACCGCGTGATCGTCGCGAAGATCGTCTACCGCTTTCGCAACCCGCAGCGCGGTGACATCGCCGTCTTCCACGCGCCCCCCGCCGCGACGCGCGACTGCGACGAGGGTGGCACGTACCTCAAGCGCGTGATCGGCCTGCCCGGCGACAAGATCGCCGAGGCGCACGGCTTCATCTACGTCAACGGCAAGAAGCTGGACGAGCCCTACGTCCCGACGTCCGAGCGGCCCGTCTTCGAGACGAAGAGCTGGCCGCGGCTCGGCAAGAACGAGTACTTCATGATGGGCGACAACCGCAGCGAGTCGTGCGACTCGCGCACGTGGGGCCCGGTCGAGCGTTCGGCATTTATCGGACCGGTCGTTGCGACCTACTGGCCGCCGACCCGCTGGACACTTCGTTAGAAGGCTGCGCCATCCCCGTGCGCGTGGATCCGGCCTCCTCGAACGCGGCTGTCACCGTCTGGAAACGTGCCGGGCCGGCGGCCCGTCAACCTGCGCTTCGTTGTCGGCGACCCGCCCGCGACGGCGTGACGGCTGCCTTGTCGAGCCGCGCGGCGTATGCGGCGCCCAGCTCCTTCGCGAGATCCGAGAAGGCCTGCGACGCCGCGGAGCGGTAGCGGTCGCGGTGCCACACGATTCCGATCACGCGCGGCGGGATGCGATTGCCGAGCGGCAGTCCGACGACGGCCGTGTTGCGCGGGTTGACGACGAGGCGCGGCACGACCGCGGCGCCGAGGCCCTCGGCGACGAAGCCGAGCAGCGTGCCGTTGTCGTCGGTGCGGAAGACGACGTTCAGGTCGAGCACGTGGCCGCGGAGGAAGCGCTCGGGCTCGCCCGTGCTGCGCCAGCCGATCAGCGGCATGCCGGCGAGCTCGCGCAGCGGCGGGGCCGACTCGCGCTCCGCGAGCTCGGACTTGGCCGAGACGAGCAGCAGGTAGGGGTCGCGCAGAACTTCCTCGGACTCGAACGGCCCCTCGGGCAGCGGCAGGTCGGCGAAGGTGAGGTCGAGATCGCCGCGCTCGACGAGGCGGAGCAGGTCGCGCGCGTCCGTCTCTTCCTGTAGGTGCACCTCGACGCGCGGCCACTCGGCGCGGAAGCGGCGGAGCAGGCCGGGGAGGATGCGCGCGCCGACGCTCTGGTAGATGCCGACGCGCAGCGGTCCGGCCGCGCCCTCGGCCAGGGCGGCCATGTCCGCCTGCGCCGCGTCGACCTGGGCCACGATCGCGTCCGCGTGCCGGAGCAGCAGGCGCCCCGCCTCGGTCAGGTCGACGCGCCGCGGGCCGCCCGGCCGGTCGAACAGCCTCTGCCCGACGGCGCGCTCGAGCTGGCCGATCTGCTGGCTCACGGCCGACTGCGTGTAGCCGAGCTCGCGGGCCGCGGCACCGAAGGAACGGGTCCGGGCCACCGCCTCGAGGGCGGCCAGATGGCGCAGTTCGACCCCCAGCCATCTATCACGCTCAATCATCAACACGAATCATAGTTGGATTTGTCCTAATCAATGAGCGTAGGCACGCTGAATGCATGAAGCTCGTTGCGGCTCTCGGCACCGTCTATCTCGTCTGGGGATCGACCTTTCTCGCGATCGCGATCGCGGACCGGTCGCTACCGCCGCTCCTGATGCTGTCCGTGCGCTTCCTCGTCGCCGGCGTGCTCCTCTACGCCTGGTGCGTCTGGCGCGGCGACCTCCGCGCCGAGCGGCCCGGGCGCCGGCAGTGGAGCGCCGCCGCAACCGTCGGCGGCCTGCTCCTCGTCATCGACACGGGTGGCGTCGCCTGGGCGGAGCAGCGGGTGGCCTCCGGCCTCACCGCGCTGATCGTCGCGAGCGTGCCCGTGTTCATGGCGCTGATCAACCGGGTGGTCTTCGGCGTGCGGCTTCCCCTGGGCGCCGTTGCAGGGATCGCCACCGGTCTCGTCGGCGTCGGCATGCTCGTCGGCCCCGCCGGCAAGGCGAATCCGATCGGCGTGATCGTCCTGCTCGTGGCGTCGTTCGCCTGGGCGGCCGGCTCGATCTACGCGCGGGTGGCGCCGCTGCCCGGACGGCCGCTTCTCTCCGCGGCGATGCAGATGATGTGCGCCGGCGTGCTCCTCGCGGTCGGCGGCGCCTCGATGGGCGAGCTGTCCCGCGTCCATCTCTCCGCCGTCTCGGCCGCGTCGCTGCTCGCACTCGGCTTCCTCATCGTCTTCGGCTCGCTCATGGCCTTCACGGCCTACGGCTGGCTGCTGAAGAACACCTCGAGCTCGCTGCTCTCGACGTACGCGTACGTGAACCCCGCCGTTGCCGTCCTCCTCGGCTGGGGATTCGCGGGCGAGCATGTCGGCGGCAAGGAGATCGCGGCCGGCTTCGTGATCCTCACCTCGGTGATGCTGCTCCTGCTCGCCCGCTGGCCGCGGCCGGAAGCCGAGCCGATCCCCGAGTCGATGCCGAGCTACATCCAGGCGAAGCACGCGCAGACGGTGGCCTTCCGGCCAGTGCCGCGCCTCGCCGAGCTGCGTCGCATCGCCGCGTAGCTCTCGGGCGACGCCGCGCGCTACGGTGAGAGCGTGACCACGTTCAACCTCCGCCACGTCAAGCTCCACGCTGCGGAGCAGCTTCGCACCGAGCTCGAAGTGGAGCTCGACGGGCTCGTTCTCGGCGGCCAGGAGTACCTTCCGGCGCCGGCCCTCGCAGCCTCGGAGCTCCTGATCACGAAGACGACGACGGGCAGCGTGTTCGAGCTCTCGTTCGGGGTGCGGCTGCGTGGCCCGTGCTTCCGCTGCCTCGCGGACACCGAGCTCGAACTGCCGATCCACGCCCGCGAGTACCACGCGACGGATCCCGGCGCCGACGAGGAGCTCCGCTCGCCGTACGTCGCCGACGACGTGCTCGACCTCTCCGCGTGGGCCCGCGACTCGCTCGCGCTCGCGCTGCCGGAGAAGATCCTCTGCCGTCCCGACTGCGCGGGCCTCTGCCCGGCCTGCGGCAAGGACCTCAACGTCGAGCCGCACGAGCACGAGGAGACCGGTAGCGATTCACGCTGGAGCGCGCTCGAGGCGCTCCGTAACTCCGAGTGAAACGCTGCGCGTTTCCCTCGGGGGAATGTTCGGCTTCGCGGAGCGCCCGTCGGCCAAGCCGACGGGCTCTTGGCCTGGCGGAGGGCTGGAGGGTTGTGGGAGCGCGGCCGGTGGCGCTGAAGCGTCCCCGTCCGCGTGGATCCGCCTGCGGCTAACGCGCCAAAGGCCGCGTTAGCCTCCGGCCTGGACCGCCACGGCGAGCGGCGGCTTTAAAGCCTTCTCCGGTTCAAGCGGTCCAGGGCCGGAGCGAACGCGGGCTTTTGCCGCGTTCGTGGAGGCCGG
>Ga0208849_1002409_pt1 | contig 10284 bp, 10 predicted proteins | sample NGESurdeep072012_10_FD_184470 | JGI IMG/M metagenome (GOLD analysis project Ga0208849, IMG submission 184470) | Arctic peat soil microbial communities from Barrow, Alaska - NGEE Surface sample 53-3 deep-072012 (SPAdes) | ecosystem: Environmental > Terrestrial > Soil > Wetlands > Peat ...
CCTTGTCCGGCTCGTCGACGAGCGCGGCAAGGATGCGGGCCTCGTGATAGCCGCTCGCCCAAAGCTCGGCGGCGAGCGCGTGATTTCGCCGGTACTTCCGCTCCAGTGGCCGCATCGCCGCCATCGACACGCCGAGCGCATTGGCGGTGTTGATGCCGAAGCGCGCCATGCCGGCGCGGCCCTGCTCCGACCCCAATGACTTCAGTTCGGCCAGCACCGTCGCCGCCGAAGGCGCCGCACCCGTGCGCGCCATCAATCTTTCTCGAGGCGCGCGATCAGACTGGACGTGTCCCAACGGCGGCCGCCCATGGCTTGCACGTCGGCGTAGAACTGGTCGACGAGCGCGGTCATCGGCAGCTTGGCGCCGGTGCTGCGCGCCTCCGCCAGCGTCATCCCCAGATCCTTGCGCATCCAGTCGACGGCGAAACCGAAGTCGAACTTGCCGGCGTTCATCGTCTTGTAGCGGTTCTCCATCTGCCACGATTGCGCGGCGCCCTTGGAAATGACGCCGATCACCTTCTCGACGTCGAGGCCGGCGCGCTTGGCGAAATGGATGCCTTCCGCGATGCCTTCGACGACGCCGGCGATGCAGATCTGGTTGACCATCTTGGTGAGCTGCCCGGCGCCGGTCGGGCCCATCAGCCCGACCATCTTGGCGTAGCCGTCGATGACCGGCTTGGCCTTGTCGAAGGTCGCCGGATCGCCGCCGACCATGACCGTGAGCTGGCCGTTCTCGGCCCCCGCCTGCCCCCCGGAAACCGGCGCGTCCAGGAAGCCGACACCCTTCGCCGAAGCCGCCGCTCCGATCTCGCGCGCCACCGTTGCCGAGGCGGTCGTGTTGTCGACGAGGATGGCGCCGGCCGTCATGCCGGCAAGCGCACCCTCTGCGCCAAGGACGACCGAGCGCAAGTCGTCGTCGTTGCCGACGCAGGTGAAGACGAATTCGGCGCCGGCCGCGGCCGCCTTTGGCGTTGCCGCGGCAGCGCCGGCGTGCTCCGCCACCCACTTTGCCGCGCGCGCCGGCGTGCGATTGTAGACCGTGACGGCGTGACCGGCGCGCTTGGCGAGGTGCCCGGCCATCGGGTAGCCCATGACACCCAGGCCGAGGAAGGCAACTCTTGCCATGTCGATTGCGTCCTTGCGTTTGTTGATGGTGATGTTGGCGAAACGGAGAGGGAAGTCTAGCCGAGGTCAGCGCCGCGCGGGAGCGCGAACGTGCCGCGTGATCCGCCGCTCTATGGCGTTCACCACCCGGCCGAGTGCCTCGACGAGAACGAGATAGAACACCGCCGCCAGCAGGTAGAACGAGAGATCGTAGGTCTTCGAGAAGATGAAGCGCGTCTCCCCCATCAGGTCGAGAACGGTGACGATACTCGCCACCGCCGAGGCTTTGATCATCAGGATCACCTCATTGCCGTAGGGCCGCAACGCCACGATGAGCGCCTGCGGCAGGAGGATCCGGCGGAGGATCACGAAGGGGTGGAGACCGAGGGCGGCGGCGGCTTCGCGCTGCCCGTGCGGCACGTTGCGGATCGCGCCCGAAAGAATCTCGGATTGGTAGGCGGCAGTGTTGAGCGCGAACGAGAACACGGCGCAGTTGAAGGCGTCGCGGAAGAACCACCACAGGCCGATCGCCTTCAGCCCGCCGGCAAACTCGCCGGCGCCGTAGTAGACGAGGAAGAGCTGCGCGATCAGCGGCGTACCACGAAAGAAATAAGAATAGGCATAGGCAATTGTCCCGACGATGCGGTTCTTCGACAGTCGCCCCGCGGCAACCGGCAGCGAGATGATGGCACCGACCAGGACGGAGGCTGTGACCAGCTCGATCGTCGTGACGAAGCCGGTGAAGATGCGCCCGCCATAAGCGTCGATCCGCTCGGCGCTTACCGAGTGCGCCAGCACCAACACAAGAACGACCGCGACGATCGCCCACAGTGCGATCAGCGCCACGCCGGTCGCGGTGATGCCGTCGGCGCGGCGGGCCCGCGGCGGGGCCGTGGCGAGAACCGCCGTCATCGCCGCACTATGCCGCGCGACGCCCAGACATCGACGCGCCAGATGCCCAGCGACGCCACCATCGAGAGAACCAGGTAGATGGCGCAGGCGACGCCATAGAGGAAGAACGGTTGCTTGGTGAAGCCGACGGCGACCGCCGTCTGCCGCAGAAGATCGTTGAGCGTAATGACCGACACGAGGGCGGTGTCCTTCATCACGTTCAGCCAGAGATTGGACAGGCCGGGCAGCGCCAGCCGGATGAGCTGCGGGAAGATTACCAGCCGGATGGTCTGCGGACGCCTCAGACCAAGGGCGGTGGCCGCTTCGTATTGCCCGGCGGCTATGCCGCGAAAGGCGGAAAGGAAGACCTCGCTGGCGTAGCTCGATAGCACCAGTCCAAGCGCCACCATGCCGGCAATGAACGGACTTATCTGGAACTGCGCGCCGAGCATCGCGGCGACGGTGCTCACGCCCGACTGCGCGCCGTAATAGACCAGGAAAAGGGTAAGAAGCTCAGGAATGCCGCGGAAGATGGTGGTGTAAATCTGGGCGGCTACACGGATGAGCGGATCCGCCGACTGCTTGCCCAGCGCGACAAAGAAGCCGGCGACCAGCCCGACCGGTAGTGTCGCCAGCGACAGGCTGATCGTCACCAGCGCGCCGGCAAGAAGCTCGTCGCCCCAGCCGTCAGGCCCGAATCTCAGCAGGTCGAAGAGGTTCGACAACCGACCGATCTACCCCCGCATTTCCCGCCCGCGACTGTTCCGGGCGATCGCAACCGGAAGCGGATCGGACCGTGTCCGGCCCACTCCGGCAGAGACTACGATCAATCGCCGTAAACGTCGAACGTGAAGTACTTGTCCTGGATTTTCTTGTAGGTGCCGTTGGCGCGAATGTCGGCGATGCCCTTGCTGAGCAGGTCCTTCAGGTCGGTGTCTTCCTTGCGGAGGCCGAAGCCGGCGCCGATACCATGGATTTCCGGAACCGGTTTGATCGTGCCGACGACCTTGCAGCAGGCCCTGTCGGGCGAATTCACCCAGCTGCTCACCACGACGACGTCGTCGTTGATCGCGTCGAGACGGCCGTTGGCGAGATCGAGCTTGGCGTCGTCGAGGTTCGGGTACTCCTTGATGCTGGAGTCGGTGAACGCCTTCTCGGCGTAGGTCGCGTGCGTGGTCGACGATTGCACGCCGATGGTCTTGCCGGCGAGGTCGGCCTTGGTCACGACTTTGATGGTGGTGTCCTTGGGCGCGATGATCGCCGCCGGTGTGTTGTAGTACTTGTCGGTGAAGGCGATTGTCTTCTCGCGCTCGGGCGTAATCGAGATCGACGAATCGATGACGTCGAACTTGTTGGCGAGGAGCGCCGGAATGATGCCATCGAAATCCTGGTTGACGTAGGTACACGTCGCTTTGATGTCGGCGCAGACGGCGTCCATGATGTCGATGTCGAAGCCGACGATCTTCTGGTTGGAATCGACCGACTCGAAGGGCGGATAAGTGGCATCCGAGCCGATCCGAATCGTGCTCCAGTCCTTGGCGCTGGCGAAACCGGTGGCGGCGACGAGCGCAAGCGCCGTGATGGTAAGGCGAGTTCCAATACGCGTGACTGTTTCCCCTGAGGATTGGCCGAGAGCTTGTCCTCGGCTGGAAAGCGACAGCGCACCTTTTGTGAGAACTGCCTCATCTTTCCACCAAGGCAGTCGGGTTGCAACGCGACCGATTGCGCCCGTTTGACGCGATGGGGGCCAACTCAGTGCAAGGCGTAAATCGCGCCGTTGAGCAGCGTGGCGAAGCCCACCCAGCCAAGGTACGGAACCAGAAGAAACGCGGCGGCGCGTGAGATCGGGAAGAAGGCGGCGATCGTCCAGGTGATAGTGAAGATGAGAAGGAAGATGACAACCAACCCCGCCAGCGGACTGTGGGCTCCGAAGAAGGCAAACGACCAAGCGACGTTGAGGATCAGCTGAATCGCGAACGGAGCGAGCGCCCGTGTGCCGCGCCCGGCTGCATCGACGCCTTTGAAGCGTGTCCGCCATACCAGCCAGCCGGAAACTGCCATCAGCAGATAGAGCAATGTCCACACCACCGGGAAGACGCCGTTCGGTGGGTTGAAGGCGGGCTTGGCGAGGCCCGCATACCAGCTCGGGATGTTCGGCGTCGTCGCGATTGATCCAAGTGCGCCGGCGGCCAGACAAAGCGCCAAGAACACTACAAGACCCAAAATTTCGCGGCCGACAGGCCGGTGTGCTCTCGGGGAAATCGCTGCAGCGCCATCCGTCATGCTACGCTCCGCCGGTTGACCGCGCGCTCCGCGCAGCTAGTTTCGCCGCTGCCTCCACCCATCGGGAATGTCAGTTGGATGCCGGACATCGATAAGGAAACTATTCTGGATCGCCTCCGTTCCATTCGTGGGCCGGACGACGATCGCGATATCGTGCGGCGTGACATGGTATCCGACATCGTTATCGCCAATGGCCGCGTGATGTTTTCGATCACGGTGCCGGCCGAGCGCGCCAGTGCCTATGAGCCGATGCGTGAGGCAGCCGAGACGGCGGTGAAGACTCTGCCGGGCGTCGCCGGCGCCATGGTTGTCTTGACCGCCGAGAAGAAGGGCGGCGTCGCTGCCGCGCCCCGGCCGACCCCGCCACCGCAACCGCAGCGCGGCAGCAGCGCGCCGCCGCATCAGCACGCGCCGCGGCAGCCGGCTAAAGCCGAGGTGCCTGGCGTCAACGCCATCGTCGCGGTGGCCTCCGGCAAGGGCGGCGTCGGTAAGTCGACCACCGCCGTCAACCTCGCGTTGGCGATGAAGGCTAACGGCCTGCGGGTCGGCATTCTCGACGCCGACATCTACGGGCCATCGCTGCCGCGCCTGCTGCATCTTTCCGGACGGCCGGAAGCGATCGGCGGCCGCACGCTGAAGCCGATGGAGGCCTACGGCGTCAAGGTCATGTCGATGGGTTTCCTGGTGGAGGAGGAGACGCCGATGATCTGGCGCGGGCCGATGGTGGTTTCCGCGCTGACCCAGATGCTGCGCGAGGTCGCGTGGGGCGAACTCGATGTGCTGGTGGTTGACATGCCGCCCGGCACCGGTGACGCGCAACTCACCATGGCCCAGCAGGTGCCGCTCGCCGGCGCCATCATCGTCTCGACGCCGCAGGATCTGGCGCTCATCGATGCCCGCAAGGGCCTCAACATGTTTCGCAAGGTCGACGTGCCGGTGCTCGGCATCGTCGAGAACATGAGCTACTTCATCGCTCCCGACACCGGCGCCCGCTACGACATCTTCGGCCACGGCGGCGCTCGCCGCGAGGCCGAGCGGCTCGATGTGCCTTTCCTCGGCGAGGTGCCGCTGGTCATGGCGATCCGCGAAACCTCGGATGCCGGCACGCCCATCGTTGTCGCGGAACCGGATGGGCCGCATGCGAGGGTCTATCGCGAAATCGCCGCCCGCGCCTGGGAAGGCGTGGCGAGCAGCGCCGGCCGCCGCGCGCCGCCGAGGATCGTCGTGGAATAAGGCGCCGTCCCGGCCCGAGGTCCGGGCTATTCCGCGAACCGCCCGATCCGGAACATCGACAGATCAAAGCGGCTGGCGCCGGTGATGGCGAGATCGGCGAGAATCTCGCCGACGACGCTGGCGAACTTGTAGCCGTGGCCGGAGCGGGGCGAGGCGACGATGACGTTTTCGTCGCCGGGCAGCGTGTCGATGATGAAATGCTCGTCGGGCGCGTTGGTATAGAGGCAGGCCCTCAGCGCCATCACCGGGCCGTTGGCGAGCGGCGCGTAGCGGGCGAGACAGACGCGCAGGAGCGCCTCGTCGTCAGCTGTGGGTTCGCGCGACAACGAATCGGCATGACCGCGCTCGCCACGATGATGGTGCAGGCCGATCTTGACGCCCGGCGTGCTCCAGACCGGCAGCACGTAGTAAGCGCCTTCCTCGACATCCAGGATCGTGACCGGGAACGTATCCGGCATGAACGGTCGCGCATCAGTCGGCTGAAACCAGCCGACGACCTGGCGCTCGGCGACTGCTGTCGTCTTCAATGCCGGTGCCAGGTCCGAAATCCACGCGCCGGCCGACAGGATCAGGCGCCCGGCCTCGTAGGTATCGCGCGTGGTCTTCACGCGCACGCCGCCCCCGGCGATCGGCGACCACTCCAGCACTTGCTCGCGCGCATGGATTTCGGCGCCGGCCGCCTGCGCCAGTGTCACATGGGCGACGATCCCCCGCTCCGAGGCGACGAAGCCGCCGTCCGGCTGGAAGAGTCCGCGATGGTCCGCTGGCAGCCGCAACCCCGGGAAACGCCGGTTGATGGCGGCTGCCGTAAGGACTTCGTAAGGCAAGTCATGTTCGCTACAAGCGGCAAGCGAGCCGGCGACAAGGTCGCCGCCTTCCGGCCCGATGTCTAGCGAGCCGGTGGTGAAGAGGAGCCGCTCGCCGAAGCGCTCCTCCGCCTCTTTCCAAAGCAGCATCGCGCGCCGCACGAGCGGTACATAGGCCGGGCTTTCGTGATAGGCGAGACGGATGATGCGCGTCAGGCCGTGCGACGAGCCTTGCGAGTGCGGAATGTCGAAGCGCTCCAGCCCGAGCACGCGCTTGCCCCGGCGCGCCAGTTGCCAGCACGCCGCCGATCCCATGCCGCCGACGCCCGCAACGATCACGTCATAGACCTGCGTCATTCGGTTCTCCCCGGCCGCCGTTCAGATTTTCCATGTCGCGACCGACGCAACAACCTTGACCCGTTGCCGTCCCGGCGGGCACCGCCTAGATCAAGGTGATGAGCGACAGCAAGGCGCCGTGGCCGACCGAGATTCGCCTGAAGAAGGACCGGGGCGTGCTAGCGGTTTCCTTCGACGATGGTGTGGAGCACGACCTGCCGGCCGAGATGCTGCGGGTGCTCAGCCCCTCCGCCGAGGTGCAGGGGCACAGCCCCGAGCAGCGGGTTACTGTTCCCGGCAAGCAGAACGTGACCATTGCGGCGCTCGATCCGGTCGGCAACTACGCGGTGCGCCTCACGTTCGACGACGGCCACAACACTGGGCTGTTCACCTGGGCCTATCTCCGCACGCTCGGCGACGAGCGCGCAACGCGTTGGGCGGAATATCTCGCGGAGCTGGCCGCCAAGGGCCTGTCGCGCTAGCGCTGAAAAAGAAGAAGCCGGTGGTTGCCCACCGGCTTCTCCTGCCCCGAGGTTACGCCCCTCAATTCCAAAGCGTGACCCATTGTGATCGTTGATGCCGAATTCGGCAGCGCCGGGCAAGATGGCGTTGCGCTTTTGCCGCCGCTGTCACATCCGGGCAACACACGGGAGAGGCGTGTGAAAGCTGCATCACTGTCCCCGGAACCGCGCGGAAACAATCGAAGCAGCTTGAATGTGACCGAAGTCATTGCGATGAGGGATCATTGTCGGCAATCAGGCGTTAATGGTCGCTGTTGTATTTTGAATGCGGGGCTACGGGAGATTTTAAGGCGATGAGTTTGATGCTGCGTATCGTGGTGTTTGTTGGATTGTGTGCGGCCTCTAGCGCCGTTCTGGCGCTTCCCTACCTTTCCATCCACTAGTTGGGCGCTTAGGGCGGTTTTCGAGACCTGCGCGCCAATATGCGGTCGCGCAAAAAAATGGAGCGCCGGAGCGCCCCATTCTGATTTCGCCAAACCCTGATTCTAGAACGGCGAATCGGGGAAGTAGAAGTCCTTGGCGTTGTCCTTGGTGATGACCGTGGCATCGAGAATGAAGCTGCCGCGGACCGGAACCGTGTCGTAGAGGCTCGCCGCGGTCAGTTCCTCGGCCGTGCCGATCATTGACGGCGGATAGGCAATGTCGACGGGGATCAGCTTATCGCCGTCCATCACTTTCTTGACCATCATCTTGGAGCCGGCGCCGGCGATGACGTACTTGATGTCGGTTCGCTTGGCCTGATCGATGGCCTTCAGCACGCCGACGGCCATATCGTCGTCTTGGCACCAGACCACGTCGATCTTGGGGTATTTGGTCAGGAAGTCCTGCATCACCTTGAAGGCGTCGTCGGTCGACCAGTTGCCGAACTGCTTTTCGAGCACCTTTACTCCCGAGCCGGCGACCGCCTTGTCGAAGCCGTCCTGGCGCTGCTGGTCGATCGGGATCGGCAGGCCGCGGATCACGACCACCTGCGCGTCCGGCGTCGTGGTCTTGATGTAGTTGCCGGCCTGGGCGCCGAGGTCCGGATTGTTGCCGGCGACGTAAAGATCGCGCACCGACGTGTCGTTGTTCGACGGCGAACGGTCGACAAGGGTCACGAACTTGCCCTTGCTCTTGATCTCCTTGATCGCGTTGACCACCTGGTCCGGATCGGTCGGCAGGACGACAAGCGCGTCGATGCCCTGCGTCTCGAGATCCTGCAACGCGTTGGTCTGCGACGCCGGATCGGCCGAAGTCTTGACGATGATGTTGAGGCCGGGATGTTCGGCCATCAGCAACTTCGCCACCCGCTGGGCGTGAAACACGACGCCGCCAGTCCAGCCGTGATCCGCCGCCGGGATCGACACGCCGATGGTGTACTTCTGATCGGCCGCGTGTGCCAGGCCGGCGAACGCCAGCGTAGCAACGCTTGCCAGTAGAATCTTACGCATTCTTCTTCCCTCTCTTCTCCAGGGCCTTCACCAATTCCCAAAAGCCAGGCGACCCAGTTGACCGGGCGTTTTTCTCAAGTTCTGCGCATCAGCGAACGCTGCACCAGCATCGCGATGATAATGATAGCGCCCTGAACGGCGCCGATCAGGTATTCGCTGATGAAATTCGACAGCAACATTATGTTTCCGACGATTTCAAGAATGAAGGCACCACAGATCGTTCCCCATACACGCCCGATTCCCCCACGGAGCGCCGTGCCGCCCACGACCACCGCCGTAATCGCCTGCAGCTCCCACAGCAGGCCGGTGGTCGCGTTCGAGGCGCTGAGCCGCGGCACGTAGAGCAGCACCGCGATACCGACGCAAACTCCCTGGATAATGTACGTGACCGTCCGCACTCGTCCCACGGCGATACCCGAATAGCGTGCCACGTCCTCGCTTGAGCCTACCGCCACGACGTGGCGACCGTAGGCGGTGCGGTAAAGAACGAATGCGCCGACAATCGCGGTGACCGCGATGAAAATGATCGGCACCGGGACACCCAGCACTTTGCCGAAATAGATCGGATGATAGATGGTCTCGATATCCGCCGCCCTCAGCGTCATCGAGCCGCCCTGCGACAGCCATGTGGTCAGGCCGCGCAGCACGCCCATCGTGCCAAGCGTAGCGATGAATGGTTCTATTCGACCGACCGTCACGATAAGGCCATTGGCGAGGCCGCAAGCGGCGCCGAGCACGATCGCCAGCGCCACGCCGGCGATCAACATCCAGAACGGATCGGCGACAGCACCGGTGTTGAGAAACATGATCATGAGGCTGGCAACGAATGCCGTCATCGAGCCGACAGAGAGATCGAGCCCGCCCGCGGAAATGACGAAAGTGGCCCCGACGCCGATAATCGCGGTGAACGCCGCGCGCGTCAGCACGTTGATGAGATTATTGACGCTGAAGAAGTTTTCGTTGACGAACGTGCCGGCGATCAGAAGGACCACCAGCGCCACGAACGGCGCCACGGCCGCCATATTGATACGGTCCATGGACCACCGGCGGGGCCTGCCCTTTACAGTCGCGTCGGTCATATCCGTCCCATCATACTTGCCGTCGTTGTGCCCTGGGTCTTGATGCCCGTTGCATAAACCACGATCTCGTCCTCGGTCATGGCGTCGCCGGAGACTTCCCCGACAATTCTGCCGCCGCGCATCACCAGGATGCGGTGGCAGATGCCGATGAGTTCCTGCATCTCCGAGGAAATCACGATCACGGCCTTCCCCTTGGCGGCGAGATCGGCAATGAATCTGTAGATCTGCTGCTTGGTGCCGATATCGATGCCGCGCGTCGGCTCGTCGATGATGACGATTTCCGGATCGAGCAGCATCATCTTCGCCAGTAGCAGCTTCTGCTGGTTGCCGCCAGAAAGCTGGCCCGCCAGCATGTCCTTGCGCGACGCGCGTATGTCGAACTCGCCGATCGCCTTGTTGAGAGCCGCTGTTTCCTTCGCGCGGTCGAGCAGCGGTCCATTCACGAAATGCTGGAGCGCGGCGAGTGTCAGGTTGGTGGGCAGGTCGCGCGTCAGCAGCAGGCCTTTGCCCTTGCGGTCTTCGCTAAGATACACGATGCCGACATGCATGCTGTCGCGCACACTGTGGAAGCTGACGGCGTGACCCTTCAACCGGATCTCGC
>Ga0208849_1002411_pt1 | contig 10277 bp, 8 predicted proteins | sample NGESurdeep072012_10_FD_184470 | JGI IMG/M metagenome (GOLD analysis project Ga0208849, IMG submission 184470) | Arctic peat soil microbial communities from Barrow, Alaska - NGEE Surface sample 53-3 deep-072012 (SPAdes) | ecosystem: Environmental > Terrestrial > Soil > Wetlands > Peat ...
ATCCGATTCCTCAGCGATTCCCGATTGGTTTTGCGCAGCCGGCGCCGATGTCTCGGCCGATTCCGTTGGAGCTTCTACCGCCGCACGATGCTCTTGACGCGGGTCTTGCTGGCGCGGCTCTTGCCTTCCTTGGTCTCGGCGCGGACCCCGTTCTTCCTGGCGGCCACCATTCTGGCCGACGCCCTGGGGGTGTTTTACCTCGCGAGGCGCCTGCCCCGCTCCGCTCGCAGCGGCTTTCTCCAGCTCGTCAGCGTCTTCCTGATCTTCGAGCTCGATAAAGTCGGTTACGTAGAGAAACGCGTCCCGCTCCAGGCCGAGGTCAACAAACGCCGACTGCATGCCCGGTAAAACGCGTGTGACGCGCCCGTTGTAAATGGAACCCGCAAGGGTGTATTCGTTTTCGCGTTCGTAGTAGATTTCCGCGAGTTGATCGTCTTCCAGAATCGCAAGCCGCGTCTCATGCGGCGTGCTTGAAATGCAAATTTCCTTTGCCATCGTACCTTTCCGTCCGGCAGCCTATGGCTGTCGATACACGCGGCAAGGTCGGATGGAGCGCACACAGTCGGCGGAGGAATGGATGGTCGGATAACCAGGAGGATGCTCCAGAGAAGGCCACTTTGCTGAGGTCTTCGCTAAAGGCGGCGAACCAATGCGGATGTTTAAGAAAACAAGCCGAACGGGCTGCTGGTTGTGGTGATCCGATGACAGAGAGTTTGTGGCCGCCGGGGCCGGACTTTCCGGCGGGGCCGTTCGACCTGCAGTTGTTGCACGAAGTTTTCGCGCCGGTGAACAGCGTAATCTGTCCCCCGAACTAGCTGTGCGATCCATGCAATGTGCGAGCCGCAAGTGGTCTTCCCGTCTCTGCGTACTCATTAACCCAATCCTGCCGTGCGCGATCCATCGGGACCATGCCGGCGAAATGCTTGAAAATACCTCTCTTGAGGCCGGAAACAATCTCCAGAAAACCTCCGGATCGTCCGTCTCTGGCCTTAATAAGTGCCAAACCTTTGTGACAACACCGCAATCGAACTTCTCGTCAGTTAACGAACCTGCGCATGCGGACATTCATCGCCACGCCCAGCGCCAGGAACGTAAACAGCACCGAAGATCCACCGTAACTCATTAAAGGTAAAGGGATTCCGGTGACGGGCATCAGGCCGATGACCATGCCAACGTTGACCGCAATCTGAAAGGTCAACACAGCCACAAATCCCATAATAATGAGGGAGCCGGGCAGGTCGGCGGCTGTTTGAGCGTCCTGAATCAAACGCATCAATATGAGGAAGTATAGCAGCAGGATGAAAAACGCGCCCACGAAGCCGTGTTCCTCGCTAAATGCGGCAAAGATAAAGTCCGTATATGGGATAGGCAGAAAGTAGCCCTGGGTTTGTGTCCCCTTTTCTAGCCCTTTGCCCCAAATCCCTCCCGATCCAACAGCAATCTCCGATTGCAGCACCTGGTAGCCCGCTCCGTGCGGATCGTTCCCCGGATTGATGAAGCTTGTGAGTCGCGCCTTCTGATAAGGCTTGAGAATTTTGCCGCTCGACCAGGCTCCGCCCACCAAAACCGCGCCCACCGTGATCAGGATCAAGCTCTGCCGCAGATTGATTCCGCCCAGGAACAGGCCCGCGACCAGAATCGGCGCATAAGTTAGGGTCGTGCCCAGGTCCGGCTGGATCAGCACCAGGATCATGGGGATTCCGACCAGGCCAAAGGCCTTGAAGATTTCCCGCCAGGTCAGATTTCGGCCTCCAATGTTGGCGATGTAGCGCGCCATGGCGAGGATGAGCACCAGCTTGACCCACTCGGAAGGCTGGAATTGGACGGGTCCGATGGCGATCCAGCGCCGTGCGCCGAGGGCTTTGTGGCCGACGACCTTCACGGCGACCAGCGAGACAACAAAAATGCCGTAGAACCATGGCGACAAGTCGATCAGGCGGTGATAGTCGATCTTGGCCAGGATAAACATGCCCGCAATGCCCGCTGCGATAAACAGGATCTGCCTGTTTCCAAAGCTGGCAAACCTCGTATGCACCGTGGCCGAGTGAACTTCGAGAACAGACATCGAGCAGAGCAGGAGCACCAGCCCAAGAAGAGCCCAGTCGAAGTCACGAAAGCTCAGGAAACGGCGTAACGGCATCAGGGTTGCGGTTCCTTTTGCCGCGCGGGAGACAGCGCTGCGACCTGCTGCGCATTTTTCGCGGATGCCGTCGCCGGCGGAGTTGGGCTCCGGGTCTCAGGCTTCTGCACGGTCTTAGGGCTTTCCGCCACAATGCCGTTGCCATCGACAAAGAAATGTCCGCTGTGTATCCGTGAATCTGTGGAGTTCTTTGCGCCCGGCCGGAAATCGCGCCCAGAATCCGGCGTAGTCCACACCGCGCCAACCTCCGCCGGTGCCGCGGCTTTCTCCGGCGGCAGATTTCCCGCCAGTCGCCGCTTCTTATTCACGAAAGCCGCGATCACCTGTGCGCCGATACGCGCGGGATAGTAGCTAAACTCACCGTTCTGCCAAAGAACCGCGACCACCAACTCGGGATTCCGCCGCGGTACCAGGCCCACAAACCACACATTGGGATAAGTGCTCCGCCCTTTGGTAGTCTTTTCCAGCGCCTCGTGGCTCATCTCCTGCGCCGTGCCCGTCTTTCCCGCAATGTCGATGCCTTCAAGGTGCGCCGAGCCTGCGGTGTGGAAGAGACCCGGCTGCGTCACCTCAGCCATGCCGTTGGTGATAATGTCCCAATTCGCAGGATCGATAGGAACGTACGCATCGCCCGACCCCGGAAAGCTATCTTCGAGTGACTTATAAAAATCGCTGGAAAGCTCGTTGGGAAAGACCACATGCGGCCGAACCAGGTGGCCTCCCGATGCAATACCGCCAATAATGCGCGCCAGTTGGATAGGCGTTGCCTCCACCGCGCCCTGACCGATGGCCACGTCGAGTGTCTCATCCGGATACCAGCGATGATGGTAGTTCTTGATCAGCCAATCCGGTGATGGCATCAGTCCGGCTTGCTCTCCCGGCAAATCGATCCCAGTCTTCTGTCCGTAGCCGAACTCATCTGCGTACTTCACGATGCGATCGATGCCCAGCTTGTCGCCGAGCATGTAATAGAACGTGTCGCACGAGTAAGGAATCGCGTTGTAGATGTCGACCGCCCCGTGATGCTCGTCGCAGTGGTGGTAGTAGCCATAAGGGCCCCAGCCGCCCGTGCAGACGATATGCATGTTCTGCGCAATGCCTTCCTGAAGCCCGGCCACCGACATAAGAATCTTGAACGTCGAGCCGGGCGCAAGCTGCGCCTGGATGGCCTTGTTCAACAACGGATGATCGGGATCGGTAATCAGCTTGTTCCAGTCAGTGCGGTCGATCTTAACGGCAAACTCGTTGGGGTCGAAGCTGGGCCGCGATACCATCGCCAGAATCTCGCCGTTCCGAGGGTCCATGGCGACAATCGCCCCGTTGCGGTCGCCCAAGGCGAGTTCGGCTGCGCGCTGCAAATCGTTATCGATGGTGAGCCGCAGATCCTGGCCGGGTTGGGCGTGCTCGATTCCGAAATAGCCTACCTCGCGTCCGCGGCTGTCCACAATTACTTCTCGCGAGCCGTCCTGGCCGCGCAACAGTTCGTCGTAAGTCTCTTCCACTCCTGCCTTGCCCACCACGTCACCCGGCTCGTAGTAAGCGAAGCGCGGATTGTTCAGGTCATCCTCGCTTACCTCGCCCACGTAGCCAATCAGATGAGCCGCAAAACCGTCGCGCGGATACAGCCTGCGTTCCTCGTCGATCGTTTCGAGCTCGGGCAGCTCGTTACGATGCGCCGCGATAAATGCCTGCTCGTCAGCGGTTACGTCCTGCTTGATAGGGATGGGCTGATAGCCGGGCTGCAAACGATAGTGGTGCAACGTGGCCCGCAATTGATCCAGATCGAGGTCCAACCCGTGTGCGATCTCCGGCAGATCCGCGTCCACATTGCGGTTTTGCTCGCGCACCAGAAAACAGGTGACAGAAGGGTAATTGTCGACCACAAGCCGCATCTCGCGGTCGAATAGCTTGCCGCGTGGCGCAAGAATCGGCTCCTTGCGAATGCGGTTCTGTTCGGCTAGAACTCGGTAGCTGTCTACGTCCAGCACTTGCAGCCGCCACAGGCCCGCAGCCAGGCCGAGCATCAGCAATAGGATGCCGTACTGCACAAACGTCAGTTTGATTGAGGAGAGCTTCTCGCTGCGGCTGCTGCTTAAGGCCATGTTTCGACTCTATTGTCCTGCTCTTGAGAATACAGCGAATCCGGTTCTTCGCCGGTTATCGCTCCGTTGTCCATTAGTCGATCTGTCCCTTAGTCCCTTAGTCCCTAGTCCCTAGTCCCTGACTTGAAGACGGTCGAGTAGCGGAAATAGCACCAGCGCAATCACCGCATTTCCAGTGGCGCGCAGCAACTCCGTCAGCCCGTTCCAGTCCACCGCCAATCCCAGCAAGAAGCGGGTCACGAAAATGTAGATTGCGCTGGAAACCAGAGAGAGCACGAAGTTGAGTAGCACCCGGATCGTGTGATTATCCACGTCGATGCGAACGCCCACTGAGCCCGCCAGAAAGCCGACCGTCGTCTTGGCAATGCCGTTTATGCCGATGGCGTGACTCGAAAGCGCATCTTCAAACAGTCCCATCACCGCTCCCATCAGGGCGCCCTGCAGGGGATTGCGCCGGCCCAGCGCAAAATACACAGTGATCACAAGCGGCAAATCGAACCAGGCATAACGGCCGACCACGCGCGGTAGCCACGCCTGCAACACCAGTGCGCCAAGAGGAACCAGCGCGTAAACCAGCACTGGATAGCGCCGGATTTCCATATCGCGCCGGGTTCCGGCGCCGAGCAAGGACATGGCTACGGATCCCTTCGCGGCGTCGTTTGCGGATTGGTCTTCGACGCCGGCGGGGTCGTACCGCCCGAGCCTGCGGGAGCGGAAGTAGAATGATTTGCCTGCGGCGTGGTGTCCGCCGCCGGTGCCTCGCCGGAATCGTCATTGGCACTGGGCGAGAACTCGTCGGGATGCAGCGGCTGCGGTGGCCGCGTTGCGGGATTTGGGTTGCTGTCGTCGTTCAGTGGCTGTTTATCCGGTGGCAGGTTGGGATCGATCAGTCCCGGCAGCTTCTCTGCCATAATCTCGGAAGCCTTTACCTGATCCTTGATCGCCGTGGGCACCGCGCCTTCCTCTGCCTTGCTCGCGGCAAGGTCCTGAACGTCCTGGGGCGGGAAGCGTGGCTCCGTCGAGGTAATCACAAGCACTTCGTCCAGGCGATTCAACGGCGCTGCCGGCTTCAAGATGATGTCGATGAAAGCATCGCGGTCAGGATCGCGCACCACTTTCTCCACCACTCCCACTGGCAGCCCGCGCGGAAAAATCAAGTCGCCTCCCGCAGTCAGCACGTGCTCGCCCGGCTGAATCCTCTGATCGCTCAGGATGCCCACCACCTCAAGCCGCCCGGAAGTGTCCCCGCGAAGAATTCCGCGAATGCGCGTCGTCTCGAGAATCACTCCCGCGCCGCTGGTGGTGTCATTTATTGCCAGCACCTGCGAGGTGTGCGGAAAGACATCGCGCACCTTGCCCACAATGCCTTCTGACGTAATCACTGCCATGTCCGGCTTCAGGCCGTCGCGCGAACCCTTGTCGATATAGAAATCGTGCGAGCGGTCGCTGCCGCTGGAGCCATAGACCTGCGCGGCTACAGTGGAATAAATGTATTTCTGCTGGAATCCAAGCATTGCCTGCAGCCGTTGGCCCTCACGCGCGTCCTCGAGCAGTGCGGCTTCCTCGAGTCGCATCCGGTCGACAGTCTTTTTGAGATCCTCGTTTTGCTGGCGCACGTGCACCAGATCCACGTAGTTGGACCACGTGAAGTTCATTCCCATTTTGCTTGCGTGAATCAGGCGCTCCGGAGGCGAAATCACCGCGCTGGCCCAGAGCCGGATCAGTCGCACGCCGCTTGGATCGGCTGAATCCAATGTGCTCGTGCCGCTGCTCGTCCTGCGCACTTGCACTGCCAGCCCAACGAGCTGCGCCATTAGAAGTACCAGCAGCACCACGAGGTTCCGGTAGCGGGTGAAGAACGATTCCATATAGGCCAGCGGTCAGGTATCAGGTTTCAGGAATCAAAGGAAGGAACGCAGCTTCTTGAAAATTGGCGTGGGGCCTGAAGGTATTTTCTGACCCCTGATCCTTGAAACCTGACCCCTGTATTAATCGATCTTGATCTTGCGCAGCAACCGGAAGTCCGAAAGCATCTTGCCTGTGCCGAGAACCACTGATGCCAGCGGATCGTCAGCAACTGATACCGGCAGCCCGGTCTCCTCGCGAATGCGCTTGTCAAGATTCTTGATCAGAGCACCGCCGCCGGTCAGCACAATGCCGCGATCGCTGATGTCGGCTGAAAGCTCGGGAGGCGTGCGCTCCAGTGCCACGCGAATCGCGTTCATGATCACCGCAATGCACTCACCCAGCGCTTCGCGAATCTCGCTGTCATCCACGGTGATCGTCTTGGGCACGCCCTCAATCAGGTTGCGCCCCTTGATCTCCATCGTCAGCGGCTTGTCCAGCGGGAACGCCGAACCAATGTCAATCTTGATTTGTTCGGCAGTGCGCTCACCGATCAAAAGATTATATTTCCGCTTCAAGTAATTAATGATGGCCTCATCCATCTGATTGCCGGCCATACGTACCGAGCGTGAATAAACAATGCCGCTCAGCGATATCACGGCAATATCTGTGGTTCCGCCGCCAATATCCACCACCATATTGCCCGAGGGCTCGGTAATCGGCAGTCCGGCGCCGATCGCCGCCACCATCGCCTGCTCCACCAGATAAACTTCGCTCGCCTTCGCGCGATAGGCAGAGTCTTCAACGGCGCGCTTCTCCACCTGCGTAATCTCTGAGGGCACGCCGATCACAATTCGTGGATGCACCAGCATCTTGCGGTTGTGCGCCTTCTGGATAAAGTAGTTGAGCATCTTCTCGGTGACTTTGAAGTCGGCGATTACGCCGTCCTTCATCGGCTTGATGGCCACGATGTTGCCGGGCGTCCGCCCCAGCATCTCCTTGGCCTCCTTGCCCACTGCCTCAACTTCGCCTGTGGTCTTGTTGATCGCTACGATCGACGGCTCATTGACGACGATGCCTTTGCCCGCCGCGTACACCAGAGTATTGGCGGTGCCCAAATCGATGGCCAGGTCGCTCGAAAACATGCTGAAGAGCGAGCGGAACCCATGGGACCGCGAAGAACGGGAGTGGTATCCATTCGCTGACATGAAAAAATTGAGTCAACCTCAGAGCCTATTGTACGGCCAGTCGCCCTTGGCCGTTGCGATCACCACATAACACCAAAGAGGGACAGAGCCGCATGTGTGCCGCTTTGGTAAACGGTTTCCGCGCCCCCGCGCACTCTGGCTGTAACTCGCCTCGCAGCGCGAGCCAGGGTGAGGTTGTTTTGCGGATTGCGGCCAGGCCGCCACGAATCGCGACCCGCTCGCATGCAACAACTCTATCGGCGGCAAACCGCCGGCACTCAAGCGCGTGCAATCAGGCAACGAAAAACAGCCGGAACATGGTAGCTGCCGTCCCGCTGGCGAAAAGCTCCGAGAGCTTCCGTGTGCGCCCGGTCCACGGCTTCGTCGCTCGACGCATTCCGGGCCTTCGCCGCTACACCCGACGACCCCAGTCCGCGAACGCCATCCTCGAGAGAGGCATAGTGAAATGGGCTTTGCACGTCAAAAATGTCTTCCGGTTTCAGTCCGGCTGAGTCCGCAAATCCTCGCAATGCCTCCTCATTCGATAGCGCAAACGGCCCCGGCGCGCCCGGTGGCGGCGCGGGCAAAAGTGGCTTCAGGGCTGCGACCAGCGCTGCCGCGGGCATGCCCTCGGGCGGTCCCCACGTAACAATCGCAACGCTTCCGCCCGGCTTGGTCACTCGCCGAGCCTCAGCCAGCGCTTTGCCCGGATTTCCCGCGTATTGGAAGGAGTTGAATCCAGTCACTGCGTCGAACGACGCGTCGGCAAAAGGCAGCGTTTCCAGATCGCTGCATCCGAATGTTACCTCCGGCACCCGCTGACGGGCGATAGCCAGCAAAGCTTCGGAAGCGTCCCGTCCCGTGACGCGTGCGCCGCGAGACGCAGCCATCTGCGAAGCCATCCCCGCGCCGCAGCCGGCATCGAGCAAAACCGTGCCCGGCCCTACTCTAAGCCGCTCCAGCACGGCTTCGTACACCGGCTGGCACTGCCCCTCTTGTAGTTGCGCCCAGTCCGCGGACCGGGTGCCCCAAAGTACTCCATTCACTTCTGCGGTTGGCTTCGCTTCGCCTGGCATTCGAACCTCCTCAAGATGCGGGAATATGTGAGAAAACTGCGGAACCAGCCTATCATTTGGCTCGAATCGCGCAAAAATCATTTTCCGATCCCTCGGCCGCATCTTTATCCTAGAAGCAGCGAACCGGAGGCGACGAACTAAAGGCGACGAATCAGACCAGCGAAACGAAGCGGCATATCGCCTTCGAATATCTCCCCGCTTCCGCCGATGGCACTTGAGGCTCTCATGACCTATCCCACCTACCAAAACCTGATCGGCGGCCAATGGCTTCCAGCGGCGAGTGGCAAAACCATCCTCAACCTGAACCCCGCAGACCACTCCGATGTCATCGGCGCGTTCCCGTCTTCGCACGCCGACGACGTGGCTCTGGCCGTGGCGGCTGCAAAGAAGGCCTTCGCAACCTGGCGGCTCGTTCCCGCTCCCAAGCGGGCCGAAATCCTTATCCGGGCAGGCAACAATCTCATCCAAAACAAAGAGAAATACGCGCGAGACATGACCCGCGAAATGGGCAAAGTGCTGGCCGAAACTCGCGGCGACGTGCAGGAAGCTATCGACGAGGCGTTTTACGTAGCGGGTGAGGGAAGAAGACTGTTCGGGGTCACCACCCCATCCGAGCTTCAGAACAAATTCGCCATGTCCATCCGCATGCCGGTCGGCGTGGTCGGCCTCATCACACCTTGGAACTTCCCCATGGCCATCCCCAGTTGGAAGCTCTTTCCCGCGCTTGTCGCGGGCAACACCTGCGTCATCAAGCCGGCCGAAGACACGCCGCTCTCCACCTATAACCTCGTTCAGGCGCTGACGGAGTCCGGCCTTCCACCCGGCGTCATCAACATTGTCTCCGGCCTCGGTCCCACCGCGGGCGCGGCACTCGTTGAACATTCTGATGTTCGCGCCATCAGCTTCACCGGCTCCAGCGCCGTTGGCCCGCTCATCGCCCAGCACGCCGCCTCCACCTTCAAACAGGTCTCGCTCGAAATGGGCGGCAAAAACGCGCAGATCGTTCTCGACGACGCCAATCTCGACCTCGCCCTCGACGGCGCGCTTTGGGGCGCATTCGGCACTACCGGCCAGCGTTGCACTGCCACCAGCCGCATCCTTCTTCAGAAAGGCATCGCGACAGAATTCACGGCCAAATTTGTCGCGCGCGCCAAAAAACTCAAGATCGGCAACGGTCTCGATGAGTCCATCGAAGTCGGCCCGCAGGTGGATGCCGGCCAGATCGAAACTTCAGCCCGCTATGTGGAGCTGGCTCTGAAAGAAGGCGACGAACTTCTCTGCGGCGGTCATGCGCTGACCAAGGGCCCATACGCACACGGCACTTTCTTTGAGCCCACCATCCTCGCTGGCGTCACTCCCTCAATGCGCATCGCGCGCGAAGAAGTCTTCGGCCCCGTGGCAGCGCTCATGGAATTCGCAACCTTCGAAGAAGCCGTCGAAATCGCCAACTCCATCGACTACGGCCTTTCCACTTCGCTTTACACTCGCGATGTGAATCGCGCATTCACTGCTATGCGCGACCTCGAAGCCGGCATCACCTACATCAACGCTCCGACCATCGGCGCAGAAGTTCATCTGCCTTTTGGCGGCGTCAAGCACACCGGCAAAAGGCCACCGCGAGGGTCTCGGCGCACTCGACTTCTTCACCACATGGAAAGCCGTCTACGTGGATTACTCCGACAAGCTCCAACGCGCGCAAATCGATAATGCCTAGAGCGCTACTGCTAGGATCACAGACGAAGAGGATTTGGAGCGGCAAACCTTATGTGGTTCATTATTTGCGCCGTGGCTGGCCTCGTGGTCTTTAGAAAATTGGGCTGGCTGATATCTAGAGCTAGTTGCATAAATGCCTCAGGGTGATGAGGAGGCAGGTGAAGTGGAAGAAGCCTTGAAATACAGTGATAATGCGGTCGTAGCGGACCTGGAT
>Ga0208849_1002412_pt1 | contig 10272 bp, 9 predicted proteins | sample NGESurdeep072012_10_FD_184470 | JGI IMG/M metagenome (GOLD analysis project Ga0208849, IMG submission 184470) | Arctic peat soil microbial communities from Barrow, Alaska - NGEE Surface sample 53-3 deep-072012 (SPAdes) | ecosystem: Environmental > Terrestrial > Soil > Wetlands > Peat ...
GGTGCGCCGGCCCGACCGCACGCTCGCCACGGCCGACCACAACACGCCGACCGACGGCACGCCCGTCGCCGCGCGCATCAAGGACGAGCTCTCGCGCGTGCAGGTCGAAACGCTCGAGCGCAACTGCGAGGAGTTCGGCGTGCCCGTGTACTCGCTCGGCTCCGACCGCCAGGGCATCGTGCACGTGATCGGCCCGGAGCTCGGCGTCACGCAGCCCGGCATGACGATCGTCTGCGGCGACTCACACACCTCCACCCACGGCGCCTTCGGCGCGCTCGCCTTCGGCATCGGCACCTCCGAGGTCGAGCACGTGCTCGCGACGCAGTGCATGGTCCAGAGCAAACCGCGCTCCATGCGCATCCGCTACGAAGGCCAGCTCGGCTTCGGCGTCGCGGCCAAGGACCTCATTCTTGAGACCCTCGGGCAGCTTGGCGTCGGCGGGCTCACCGGCCACGCCGTCGAGTACGCCGGTCCCGCGATCGAGGCGCTGTCGATGGAGGGCCGCATGACCGTCTGCAACATGACGATCGAGGGCGGCGGGCGCGCCGGCATGATCGCTCCTGACGAGACCACCTTTGCGTGGTTCCGCGATGCCGAGCAGGCGGGCCGGCCGCGTCCGGGCGCGCCCACCGGCGCCGAGCTCGACGCCGCGATCGAGCGCTGGCGCGAGCTCGCGACCGAGGACCGCGCCGAGTTCGACACGGAGGTCGTGATCGACGCCTCCGCCATCTCCCCGCAGGTCACCTGGGGCACCAACCCCAGCATGGTCCGAGCCGTCACCGAGTGTGTGCCTGCGCCCGAGGACTTCGACAGCCCCGCCGAGCGCGAGGCGACCGAACGCGCGCTGCACTACATGGCGCTCGAGGCGGGCACGCCCATCGAGCAGATCGCCGTCGACCGCGTGTTCATCGGCTCATGCACCAACTCGCGCATCGGCGACCTGCGCGCCGCCGCCGCGGTCGTCGCGGGGCGCCAGGTCGCGTCCAGCGTCAGCGCGATGGTCGTTCCCGGCTCCCAGCAGGTCAAGGCGCAGGCCGAGGCCGAGGGCCTGGATCAGGTGTTCCGCGACGCCGGCTTCGACTGGCGCGTCGCCGGCTGCTCGATGTGCCTCGGCATGAACCCCGACATCCTCGCGCCCGGCGAGCGCTGCGCCTCGACGTCCAACCGCAACTTCGAGGGTCGCCAGGGCCGCGGCGGGCGCACGCACCTTGTGTCCCCGCAGATGGCCGCCGCCGCCGCGATCGAGGGGCGGTTCGTGGACATCAGGGAGTGGTCATGAGCGGCGTCGCGCCGGGAGCCGCCTGGCAGCAGCCCGATCTGGTCGACACGTTTCTGCGGGAGCGCCAGCAGCTGTTGCCGATGCTCGAGGTGCAGGAAGCGCTGATCGAGCGCCTGTTCCAGCGCAGCGAATGTCCGCTGCGGCGGTTCCTCGACATCGGCGCCGGCGACGGCGCGATGACGCAGCTGGTGCGCCGCGTCGAGCCGTCGGCTGAGGCCGTGCTCGTCGACTACTCCGAGCCGATGCTCGCGCACGCCGAGCAGCGCCTTGGCGCGGCCCGTGGCTGGCGAGCCGTGCGCGGCGACCTGCGTGATCCCGCATGGCGCGAGGCGCTTCCCGCCGGCGGCTACGACGCTGTCGTGTCGGGGATGGCCATTCACCACCTGCCCGCTGCGCGCAAGCGCGCCCTCTTCGCCGAGATCTACGAGCTGCTCGAGCCAGGCGCCATGTTCGTCAACATGGACTTCGTCGCGATCGTCGGACCACTCGCCGGGCTGTTCGACGAGCAGATGGTCGCCAACGCGATCTCCGCTGAGCACGCTCACCACGGCGCGCGCAGCGACGACCAGGTCGAGCAGGAGCTGCTCGCCGATGGTGACGACGACCAGCCCGACAGCCTGCAGGACCAGCTGCGGTGGCTCGCCGATGCCGGCTTCGAGCAACCGGAAGTGCACTTCAAGTGGGCCGAGGCCGCGGTGCTTGGCGGCACGAGGCCGGCGCAGTGAGGACAGTCCACGACGGAGCGAGCTGTTGTGTCGTGCTTGCGACGGAATGCGACGCGCGTGTGACGAGGCCGGAGGCAATGTTCTATTCAAAACCCTGTATAGCCATCGTTATACGGAGCGGGAGAAACAACACATGAACCCCATCAAGGTCATCGCCGGCAAGGTCAGCCACCTGGATCGCGCCGACGTGGATACCGACCAGATCATGCCCAAGCAGTTCCTGAAGCGCGTCGAGCGCTCCGGCTTCGGCGAGTTCCTGTTCTACGACTGGGCGAAGGAGCCCGATTGGGACCTGCCGGCCAACCCGATCCTCGTCGCGGGCGAGAACTTCGGCTGCGGCTCCTCGCGCGAGCACGCGCCGTGGGGGCTCCAGGACTACGGCTTCCAGGCGCTCGTCGCCCCGAGCTTCGCGGACATCTTCTACTCGAACTGCACCAAGATCGGCCTGCTACCGGTGGTGCTCAGCGCCGAGGACTGTCATTCGTTGGTGCGCGCCGGCGAAGGCGAGATCGACCTCGAGGCCCAGGAGGTGCGCTTCGCGGGCGAGGAGGTCGCGTTCGCGATCGACCACGAGATCCGCCATCGCCTGCTCGGTGGGCTCGATGACATCGCGCTGACGCTGCAGCAGGGCGACGCGATCGCAAGTTACGAGCGTGAGCTGGAGCGCAGCGGACCGGTGACGACAGCGCTGTGAGCGCCGCGCCGCTGAGCGAGCGGGTGCAGGCACTGTACGTGGGCCTGTCCTGGTAGCGTCGCGCGCCAAAGGATATATCCGAGCGGCAGCGTATATACTCAAACCATGAGCAAGCACCTCGTGGACATCGATGAGAATGCCCTGCGGGCTGCTCGCACGGAGCTCGGCACGCGGACGATCAAGGAGACGGTCAATCGTGCGCTCAGCCAAGCGGGCAGGGACCGCGAGCGCACCGTCAAGCGATCGCTCGACGTGCTTGCCCGCAGCGACCTCGCTGTCCGCGAGGAAGCATGGCGCTGACGCATATCCTCGACACGAGCGTCCTCACTCGTCTGCGCCAGCCGGCAATCCGCAACGCGCTCGAGCCCAAGGCACAGCGTGGCGAGCTGGCACGCGCGGGGATCAGCGACCTCGAGATCGGCTACTCGGCCCGCGATGAAGGCGAGTGGGATCAGCTCGCCGAGGCGCTCGATGTGTTCGAGCTGGTGGAGACGACCGCCGAGCATCTGCGACGGGCGCGACAGGTTCAACGCCTTCTCGCGGCAAAGCATCAGCGCGGCCGCAAGGTTCCAGACCTGCTGGTCGCGGCCGCCGCGGAAGCTCGCGGCCTCACGGTTGTGCACTACGACAACGACTTCGACCAGATCGCGGCCGTGACCGGGCAGCCGTGCGAGTGGGTCGTTCCCGCCGGCTCGGTGGACTGACTCGCGTGGCACATCGCATCGTCACCCTCCCCGGCGACGGGATCGGCCCCGAGATCATGGAGCCGACACTCGAGCTGCTCGAAACGCTCGGCGACTTCGAGTTCGAGGAATACCTGTTCGGCGGCGCCTCGATCGACGTGCACGGCGTGGCGCTCACAGACGACGTGCTCGACGCGTGCAGGCACGCCGACGCCGTCCTGCTCGCGGCGGTCGGCGGCCCGAAGTGGGACACCACCGACCCCAGCAAGCCGCGCCCCGAGCAGGGCCTCTTGGGGCTGCGCAAGGGGCTCGGGCTGTACGCCAACCTGCGCCCGGTCAAGCCGCTGCCGGCGCTGTACGACGCCTCGCCGCTGCGCCGCGAGGTGATCGAGGGCACCGACCTGCTGGTCGTGCGCGAGCTGACCGGCGGCATCTACTTCGGCGAGAAGACACGCACCGCGACGAGCGCCTCGGACGTGTGCGCGTACACCAGCGAGGAGATCGAGCGGATCGCGCGCACGGCCTTCGGCGCGGCGCGGGCGAAGGTCACGAGCGTGGACAAGGCCAATGTGCTCGAGACCTCGAGACTTTGGCGCGAGGTGGTCAGCGAGCTGCATTCGCGGGAGTACCCGCACATCGAGCTCGAGCACGTGCTCGTCGACAACGCCGCCATGCAGCTCGTCTCTGCGCCCAGGCACTTCGACACGATCCTCACGGAGAACATGTTCGGAGACATCCTCTCCGACGAGGCCGCGATGCTGACCGGCTCGATCGGCATGCTCCCCAGCGCCTCGCTGGGGGCGGACGGCCCGGGCCTGTTCGAGCCGGTGCACGGCTCGGCGCCGGACATCGCTGGGCAGGGCGTGGCCAACCCGCTGGCGATGTTCCTGTCGGCGGCGCTGATGCTGCGCCACGGCCTCGGCTTGGAAAGCGAGGCCACGGCTGTAGAATCGGGCGTTGAAGGTGCACTCGCCAGGGGCTTGCGCACGCCCGACCTGGGCGGCGATGCGGGGACGCAGCAGGCGACCAGGACAGTGCTCGAAAACGTCAAATAGGAGCGCGTGAACGTGGAGCCCACCGACCTCATCTGGATGAACGGAGATTTCGTCGCCTGGGAGGACGCCAAGGTCCACGTCCTGACGCACGGCCTGCACTACGGCACGGGCGTGTTCGAGGGCGTACGCTGCTACGAGACGGATTTGAACCCCACCCACCCCTCGGCGGTGTTCCGCAACGCCGACCACGTCGAGCGCCTGCGCCGCTCAGCCGAGCTGTTCTACATGGAGCTGCCGTACTCCGACCAGGAGCTGCGCGCGGCGACGCTCGAGCTCGTGGCGCGCAACGGCCTGCGCTCCTGCTACATCCGGCCGATCGTCTACCGCGGCTACGGCTCGATGGGCCTGAACCCGATGGACGCGCCCGTCGACGTGACGATCGCGTGCTGGGAGTGGGGCACGTACCTGGGCGAGGAGGGCATGCGCAACGGCGTGCGCGCGATGACCTCCTCGTGGCGGCGCATCAGCCCCGACTCGCTGATCCCACACGCGAAGGCCAGCGGCCAGTACCTCAACAACGTGCTCGCAAAGGTCGAGTCGGTCAAGGCCGGCTACGAAGAGGCGATCCTGCTCGACGACCACGGCCACGTGTGCGAGGGCACCGGCGAGAACATCTACATCGTGCGCGACGGCGAGATCGCGACGCCCGGGCAGCACAACTCGATCCTCGACGGCATCACGCGCCGCTCGGTGATGCAGATCGCGCAGGACCTCGGCTACAAGGTCCTCGAGCGCAACGTGGCGCGCGCGGAGATGTACCTGGCGGACGAGGTGTTCCTGTCGGGCACCGCCGCCGAGATCGTGCCGGTGCGCGAGGTGGACAACCACAAGGTCGGTACGGGCAAGCCGGGCGAGATCACGCGCGTGCTGCAGGCGGCCTTCGACGACGCGATCCACGGGCGCTCCGAGCGCTATCGCGAGTGGCTGGACGTCGTGCACCCGGTCGACCTCGAGACGCCCGCAGGCGAGGCACCGTCTCCGAGCGCCACCGCAACGGGCTAGACATGGCTAGCGGCCCGATGGCCAAGCCAGGCAAGGACGCAGGGAGCGTGGCGTGCATGAGCACGCGAGCGACCGAGGACGCCGCATGGCGCCGGCCAACGGGCCGCTAGTGGCCGACATACAGCTATACGACGCCACCCTGCGAGACGGCATGGGGGGCGGCGGCCTGACGCTGACGGCCGAGGAGAAGCTACGCGTGGTGCACGCGCTGGATGAGCTCGGCGTGGACATGATCGAGGCCGGGTTCCCCTCGTCGAACCCGAAGGAGCTCGAGCTGTTCGGGCTGCTCGCCGGAGAGACTCTGCGCCACGCGGAGATCGTCGCCTTCGGCATGACCCGCCGGCGCGACGTCGCCGCCGAGCAGGACGAGGGCCTGCGCGTACTCGCGGACTCGTTCGCGCCGGCGTGCACGATCGTCGGCAAGGCATCGGTGCTGCACGTCGAGAAGGTCGTGCGCGTGACGCGCGAGGAGAACCTCGCGATGATCGCCGACTCGGTCACGTTCCTCGTCGGCGCCGGCAAGCGCGTGCTGCTCGACGCAGAGCACTTCTTCGACGGCTTCGCGCTCGACCCCGCCTACGCGCTCGACTGCCTGCGCGTGGCCGCCGACGCGGGCGCCGAGCGGCTCGTGCTGTGCGACACCAACGGGGGCTCTCTACCTCCTCATATGAGGACGGCGTTCGCAGTGGTGAGCGAAGCGCTACCCGGTGCGGCGCTGGGCATTCACACCCACGATGACTCCGGCTGCGCGGTCGCGAACACGCTCACCGCTGTGGAATGCGGCGCGACGCAGGTGCAGGGAACGGTCAACGGCATCGGCGAGCGCACCGGCAACGCGAACCTGATCACGATCATCGCCGACCTGCAGCTGAAGATGGGCGTGGAGCTGCTCGCGCCCGAGCAGCTCGCGCGACTGACCGAGACGGCGCACTTCGTGGACGAGCTGCTCAACCGCACGCCCAACCCGGCGCAGCCATACGTCGGCAAGCACGCCTTTGCGCACAAGGCTGGGCTGCACGCGGCAGGCGTGCGCGCGGAGCCGCAGACGTTCGAGCACATCGACCCGGCGGTCGTAGGCAACGGCCGCGACGTGCTGATCTCCGAGCTCTCCGGCCGCGGCACGATCGTCGAGAAGGCACAGCAGGCCGGAATCGCGACCGACGAGGAGCTCGCCCAGCGCGTCGTCGAGCGCGTCAAGCAGCTCGAGCACGAGGGCTTCCAGTTCGAGGCCGCCGACGGCTCCTTCGAGCTCTTGCTGCGCAAGGAGGCGGGCGAGTACGAGCCACTGTTCCGCCTTGAGTCCTGGCGCGTGATCGTCGAGAAGCACGCCGACGGGCGGGCCACCACGGAGGCCACGGTCAAGATCTGGCTGGGCGGCGAGCGCTACGTGCGCACAGCCGAGGGCAACGGCCCGGTGAACGCGCTCGACCGCGCGTTGCGCGACGCGATCGGCGAGATCCACCCACACCTCAAGGACATCGACCTCGTCAACTACAAGGTCCGCATCCTCGACGAGACCAAGGGCACCGGCGCGGTCACGCGCGTCCTGATCGACGCATCCGACGGGCACGACGTGTGGGGCTCGATCGGCGTGGCGGAGAACCTGATCGCCGCGTCGTGGGACGCGCTGGTCGACTCGCTCGAGTACGGCATGCAGGGTCAGCGACGGGCCGCGGCGGAGTCCGCGCTCGGCTCGAGCGGCAGGGTGTAGGTGGCCGGCGGCGACGACGGCACGCGTGAGCTCGTTGCCGGACGGGAGGGCGCGCAGGAGGTGATCCCGCTGGCACGGCCGGTGCTGGGGCCGCAGGAGGAGCAGGCGGTGCTCGAGGTGCTGCGCTCGGGGCAGCTGTCGCTGGGGCCGCGCCTGTCGGAGTTCGAGCGCGGCTTCGCGGGACGCGTCGGCGCGCCGCATGCGAGCGCCGTCAGCAGCGGCACCGCAGGGCTGCACCTCGCGCTGCGGGCGGTCGGCGTGGGAGAGGGCGACGAGGTCGTGACGAGCCCGTTCTCGTTCGTCGCATCCGCCAACGCCGCGCTGTACGAGCGCGCGCGCCCGGTGTTCGCGGACATCGATCCGGTGACGCTGAACCTGGACCCGGCCGCCGCTGCGGCTGCGGTCACAGAGCGCACGCGGGTGCTGCTGCCGGTGCACATCTTCGGCTACCCCGCCGACATGCCCGCGTTCGAGCGGCTAGCCGACAGGCACGAGCTGGCGATCGTCGAGGATGCGTGCGAGGCGCTCGGCGCGGTGCACTCCGACGGTGTCGCCGTCGGCGGGCGCGGGAATCCGGCGGTCTTTGGCTTCTACGCCAACAAGCAGCTCACGACCGGCGAGGGCGGGATGGTGACGCTTGCCGACCCTCTGCTCAAGGAGCGCATCGACTCCGAGCGCAATCAGGGACGCGCGCCCGACATGGGCTGGCTCGACCACGACCGGCTGGGCTTCAACTACCGCCTGTCGGACATCGCCTGCGCTCTCGGCATCGCACAGCTTGCGCGGCTCGATCAGATGCTCCACGAGCGCGCTCGCGTGGCGGCGCTGTACAGGCAGGCGCTGGCGGGGATCGAGGGTCTCGAGCTGCCGTGCGCGAACCTGGACGGGAACCGGCGCGGCTGGTTCGTGTTCGTCGTGCAGGTCCCCCGCGGCGTGGACCGCGACGAGACGGTGCGTGCGCTCGGCGCGGCCGGCATCCAGAGCAAGCCGTATCTGCCGGCGATCCACCTGATGAGCTTCTACCGCGAGCGCTTCGGGCACCGCGTCGGAGAATTTCCGGTGTGCGAGGACGTCGCAGCGCGTTCGCTGGCGCTGCCGTTCTTCCCCGAGATGAGCGAGGGACTCATCGCGCGCGTCTCGGAGCGGCTCGCCGCGGTGCTGGATGCGCGGCCGGCCACCGTAGACTGAGCGCCCGTGTCGCGCTTCAACGAGCCACAGGACCCGATCTTCCAGCGCCTGAACTCCTCGATCGGCTTCGATCGACGCCTGTGGCCGCAGGACGTCGAGCAGTCGCGCGCGCACGCGAAGATGCTCGCCGAGCGCGGCATCATCACCGCCGAGGATCGCGACGCGCTGCTGGCCGGGCTCGAGCAGGTAGCGCGCGAGCTCGGGCCAACGGGCGACTTCCGCTTCGACCGCGACGACGAAGACATCCACATGGCGATCGAGCGGCGCCTGACGGAGATCGTCGGGCCGGTCGGCGGGCGGCTGCATACGGCGCGCTCCCGCAACGACCAGGTGGTGACGGATCTGGCGATGTACACGCGCGCGCGGGCGTCGGAGGCCCAGGACGCGATCACAGCGTTGATGGCTGCGCTGCTCGAGCGCGCGGAGGAGCACGTCGACTGGCCGATGCCCGGCTACACGCACCTGCAGCGCGCCCAGCCGGTGTATCTCGGCCACCACCTGCTCGCGTACTTCTGGATGCTGCAGCGTGACCGCGACCGCTTCGCGTTTGCCGAGCGGGAGTCCGGGCGACTGCCGCTGGGAGCGGGCGCGCTGGCGGGCGTGAACTTCGACACCGACCGCCGCTTTCTCGCGGACGAGCTCGGCTTCTCCGGTGTGGCGCCGAACTCGATCGACGCGGTCTCCGGCCGAGACTTCGTGCTCGACTACCTCGCCGCGGCGGCGACGTGCGCGACCCACCTCTCGCGACTGGGCGCCGAGCTGGTGCTGTGGTCGAGCGCCGAGTTCGGCTTCTGCGAGCTGCCGGACTCGTGGAGCGCGGGCTCCTCGATCATGCCGCAGAAGAAGAACCCCGACGCGGCCGAGCTGCTGCGCGCGAAGGCGCCACGGGTGGTCGGCCACCTGGCGGCGTTCCACGGCGTGATGCACGCGCTGCCGCTGACGTACAACAAGGACCTGCAGGAGGACAAGGAGCACCTGTTCGACGTCGTCGACACGATGCAGATGACGCTCGGCGCGGCGACGGGGATGATCGCCGGCGTCAGCTTCGAGCGTGAGCGCATGCGCGAGGCGGCGGCCGACGAGCTGATCGCCGCGACGGACGTGGCCGACCTGCTGGTGCGCCTGGGCACGCCGTTCCGCGAGGCGCACGGCGTCGTCGCGGGGCTCGTGCGTAGCGCACTCGACACCGGCAGGCCGCTGTCGGAGCTGACCGCCGAGGAGCTGGGTGCCCACAGCGAGATGCTGGGGTCAAACCACGAGCAGTTCCAGCGGGTGCTGGCACAGAGCTCGTGGCTCGAGTCCAAGATCTCCGAGGGCGGCACGTCGCTGGCCCGCGTGCGCGAGCAGCTGGCGCTGGCGCGCAAGACGCTCGATGCGAGCCCTTCCCGCTGACTTCTATGCACGGCCCGTGCTCGAGGTCGCGAGGGATCTGATCGGCTGCACGGTCGCGCACGGCGATGGCGCCGGCGTGATCGTCGAGACGGAGGCCTACCACGAGAGCGAGCCGGCGTGCCACGCGTTCGTCGGCTTGACGGCGCGCACGCTCACGCTGTTCGGGAAGCCCGGTCGCGCATACGTGTACCGCTCCTACGGCATCCACGCGATGCTGAACGCCGTATGTGAGGCGGAGGGCGTCGGCGCGGCGGTGCTGATCCGCGCGCTCGAGCCGACGAGTGGGATCGAGGCGATGCGCGCCCGCCGCGGGCTCGCGCCAGGCGCAAGCGTGCATGAGCTCTGCTCGGGACCCGGCAAGCTGACGCAGGCACTCGGCATCTCGCTCGCCGAGAACGACAGCTCGCTGGCGAGCGGCCCGGTGCGCATCGGGCCGCGCACCGGCGCGTGGGAGAGCCCGCCTGTGCTCGAGGGCACGCGCATCGGGATCACAAAGGCGGTCGAGCTGCCCTGGCGCTTCTGCGCGGCGGACTGTGCTCACGT
>Ga0208849_1002413_pt1 | contig 10271 bp, 10 predicted proteins | sample NGESurdeep072012_10_FD_184470 | JGI IMG/M metagenome (GOLD analysis project Ga0208849, IMG submission 184470) | Arctic peat soil microbial communities from Barrow, Alaska - NGEE Surface sample 53-3 deep-072012 (SPAdes) | ecosystem: Environmental > Terrestrial > Soil > Wetlands > Peat ...
CGAGGCCATTGTCCGCAAGACGCCGGAAGTGGCGACCTATTCGCGCAGGACCGGCGCCCAGCTCGGCGGCGGCCTTACCGAACCCAATACCGGCGACTTCTTCATCCGCCTCAAGTCCAGGCGATCGCGCGGCATCGAAGACATCATGAGCGAGGTGCGCGAACAGGTCCAAGCGCAGGTTCCGGGCGTCGACATCGAAACCGCCCAGCTGATGGAGGATCTGATCGGCGACCTCACCGCCGTGCCCCAGCCCATCGAGGCCAAACTCTATTCGGAGGATCAGCCCCTACTGGCGGCCACGGCCAAGAGCGTCGCCGATCGCCTTGGCAAGGCCGCGCGCCGAGATCCGCCCGCCTTCGACATTGTCCGAGCCAATATAGGTCAGGGGGAACTTCACCGGACCGCTGGCATAGTCGCCGTCGCCGATATAGGTGTCGACGCCGACAATCTTGATGCCCGCGTCGTTGGCGGCCTGCAGCGGTGCGATCATCTGATTGGAGTCGACTGCGGCAGTGATGATGTAATTGAGGTCGCCCCGGGCGACCATCGCGTTCAGGATGGGCGTCTGTGCCGCCACTCCCCAAGTCGGCGGAATCTGGGTCACCACGTCAACGCCGAGATCCTTCGCAGCCTGCTCAACACCGAGCTGCATGACTTGGTAGAACGGATCCACCGTGCCGGGCAGAAACCCGATCTTGATCTTAGCCGCGGCGTTGGCACCAACTGTCAGGCCTATAACCGCCGCCGCCGCGACGGCAAAAACGAGCCATTTCTTGAACATTTCTGACTCTCCCTTTTATTCTTGTTGGCCCGATCATTTCGCAGGCTTTAACCTACATCATGACCCGGTATACCGGTATACCAGACATCGAAGTGTTGCCGCAAGCTGAGCCCTTGGGGACCCGTTTAACCGCCGAAAATAAGGAGACCGCAAACCTTGATCGTCGCTCTCGATCGCCAAAAGAACGTTCCGGATCAGGTCTATGAACTGCTCAAGACGAAGATTCTCACCGTCGAGTTCAAACCGGGAGAATCGATCAACGAGCGCTGGTTGGCAGAATGGCTAGGAGTGTCACGAACTCCGATCAGAGAGGCAATCAATCGGCTCTCTGCCGTGGGACTCATCCGCACCGTTCCGAACGTCGGCACTTCAGTCTCGCTGATAAACGCTCGCACGGTTGCCGAACTTTGCCTCATCCGAGCGAGCCTGGAGTCGGCAGCGGTCCGTGTGGCGGCGGAACAGATCGACGACGCTGCGGAGCGCGCTTTAGCGCGGACGATTGAACTCCAAAAGGAAACTGTCGAGCGGTCGGATCTCGATCACAATCTAGCCATCGACAACGAGTTTCATCGGACGATAATCCATCTTGCAGGCTTTACCACCATGTGGGCAATCCTCCAGGATGTGCTGCTTGAGATTCAGCGCGTGCGGCATCTGTCGATCCGTGTGCCGCGGCGGCTCGATGAACCGATCGTAGAGCACATTCAGATTCTCGAGGCCCTTCGCAGTCGGAACGCGGATCGCGCCGAACAAACGATGCGGCATCATTTGAGCGAATCCTACAAGTCAATCGTGAAAGCAATCGCCGCCCACCCAGACTACCTCGAGAATACGTCGACCAATGAAGCCTCCGCCTCCTAAACTAACTCTCGGCTCCGCTGGGCTTCGTCTGGACCTGATGCCGCGCCGCTCGTAAAAACCCATTGAATTGCAAGACTGTCGCGGAACCGATCCGCTCGATTTGAGCTGGAGCATGCGCCGCGGCAACTGAGCGTCCCGGCTAGACCGCAGCTTGCCACTCGGCGCGAGCCGAGAGCCACAGCCTCCGTCGACAACAAGCGCAACATCCACCAAACCCAAACACTACGGCCGATATGCCAAGCATCGCGTTGGACCCGCGTCCTTGCTTATGGCATCAACTGGCCGCCGTTGACCTCGATAATTTGACCGACGATGTACCCGGAGAGCATGGGCGAAGCGAGGAATAGATACGCGCCAACGCAGTCTTCCGATGTCCCCGCCTTTCCTAGTGGGATGGTGGCGATCATTCCGCGCATTTGATCAGCGTTCGAATCGCGTTCGTGGAATGCGGTGTCGATTACTCCTGGCGCAACCCCGTTGACTCGTATGCCGCTACCGATCAGCTCCTTGGCGAGCCCTCGCGTAAGGGTGGAGACGAAACCCTTCGCTGCCGCATAGAGGACGGCGCCGCCGCCGCCACCATTGCGCGCGGCGACTGAGGTGGTGTTGATAATAAATCCTGAGCCGCTCTTTCTGAGGTGCGCGACCGACATCCGGATGGTGGCGAGGACAGAGCGGGCGTTGAGATTCATCACCGCGTCATAGTGATCGTCGGTGATCTCCGCTGTTGGCACGCGGCCCAGCATCGAGCCGGCGTTGTTGATCAACCCATCGAGCCCGCCCAATGCCGCAGCGGCATCAGCGACGATCCGGCCTGCGACGCGGGCGTCGGAGACGTTCCCATGCACCAGAACTGCTTTGCCTCCCGCAGCAACGACTTCCGCCGCAACGTTTCTGGCGGCATCCTCACTCGAATGGTAGTGAATCGCCACGCTGGCCCGCTGCGCGCCAAACGCTCGCGCTACTGCGGCGCCTATTCCGGTCGAGGCGCCGGTGATGAGAACCCTCTTGTCGGCCAAGTCCGGTATAGTGAGAGTCGGTGGCATAAGTGGGGTCTCTTTAGTTGTTCGAGAGTCGCAGCGTGTCGGTTTGTGTATGAATTAGTCGTCAGCCGACATAAGCATCGGCTCGCTCGCGGGGCAATCCAGCGGTTCGACCTTCCTGCGGGTCCTCAGTTCGACGCCGGCAGGCGCGTCGCCCGATAGAGGGTCGGATAGGCCGCCCGCGCGATGAGGTTGTCGTACCGGCCGCACATCCGCCAACAGTACCTCGAAAATTTGCCCAGCGTCGGGAACGAGTGGCCATCAATCGGCGTTATCGAACTCGCCATCCAAGGGAGAGTGCCATGAAAAACAACGACATCAGGAAGCAGCCGACGCAAAGCGCATCTCAAAAGCCGCGGCCTCCGCAGCGCAGCGGTCAGGCTCAGCAGGAGGCCAGCGCCGATCCCCAGCATCAGGGCCAGCAAGGCGAGGAGCGCAAAGGCGAGCGTCGGCTCAGCATTGACCCGGATAAGGCGAGGTGAACGGCTAGCTCGGGGTCCGCGGCCGGCCGCGTCTCAGAGCTGCCCGTCTCCGCGTTTTCCACAAGGGTCGCGGGGTTGCTTTAAGGCAGGCGCCCGGCCAGACTTCAGGCGTTGTCCGCTCGCTGGATTACCATTCCCCGGGCAGACCAAGACTACGACCTATCGAAACGGTCGGCTGTCCGTGTGCGGGTGTAGCCGGCGGTTTTTCGTTCCGTGGTTCAAACCACGAGCTTTGCCTGGGCCGCGAGCGGAGGAACGCAGCCGTTCTTGATGGCCCCCTTGAACAACTGGCCGAACTGCTCAGCGCATACCGCCCTGCTGAAGTAGAAGCCCTGGCCCTCGTCGCATTGGTGCGTGTCGATGAAGGCGATGAGATAAAGTATCGCCGTCGGTCGGGCTTGCCGGAGGCGCCGCGAGATCGCGGGCAAGAAAGTGGAGGTCAATCACCGCATCGAGCTGGTTCAGCGCCTCGTTGTGGCTGACGTCCTTCTGTGCCTGCCCCTGGGCGATGTAGGGCAGGCCGAAGCGCGGCGTTGGCATCGAAACCGTTCCTGACTTTTCGGATGAGCGTGATTAGAGCGTCGCGGCGGCCGGCCGGCCTCCTCACCTGTAGCGCGTCTGGTTCCAGCGATGGCCGAGCAGCGAGAGGATCACGATCAGACCGTAGAAGAACTGCACGTAGAATCCCGACATTCCGGCGCCCACCACTCCGGTTTGGATGAAGGACACGGTTAGTGCGCCGATCGCACCACCCAATACGGTACCGATGCCGCCCCAGGGGGGTGTGCCGCCGACAAATACGGCGGCAATCACCGGCAGCAAATAGCCATCGCCGGAGGTCGGCCACCAGGTGAAATTGATCATGGTGGAAAATACGCCGGCGAGCGCAGCACCCAAGCCCATGAATGCGAATACCTTGACCCGCACCAGCTTGACGTTGATCCCCATTTCGTTGGCGCTATCGGGATTATCCCCGACGATGTGCACTTGGGCGCCGAAGCGATGCCGGGTGTAGAGCAGAATGCAGAAGACGACGAAGCCCACTGCCCATAAAAATTGGGCGGGGATACCGAACACCGAACTAGAGAAGACACGGGACACCCACGTGTCCGCCAACCCAGGCAGCGCTATCGACTTCGACTGGGTCGCGATGAGGATCAGTCCGCGCAGCATGAAGTTCATACCCAACGTCGCCACGAGCGACGACAGTCCCGCATAGACGACGAGGGCACCAATTCCGAAACCCAACAAAACCCCCACAAATACGGCCGCGACGATCGCTAGTGATGGATCGTATCCGGCCTGCACGACGTACGCGAAGGCCAGGGAGGTAGCGCCCATGGTAGCCGGGAAGGAAAGGTCTATCTCGCCCGCCGTCACAATGAATACGAGCGGCACGGCCATAAAGATCGCGACAGGCAGAGTGGTCAGAATGGAGGCGTAGAGACCCCAACTGGAGAAGACCCGCGGATTGGCAACGAAGAAAATTGCTAGCATCACGAGGAAGACGGAGAGAGACCCGATCGATGCGCGGTTAGCAACGACGAAGCGTCCGAGCGGACGCTCGGCAGGGTGAGGACGCGGCGACAGCGCCCCGCCGGTTACGACCGGGGAAGTCGAGATCTCGCTCATACCGACAGATCCTCAAGGGCGCGGGGCTTGGCCACATCTTCCATGAAGTTTATGAGGTCCTGCGCCGACGCCACCTCGTTCTTGTTTTTTTCAAGTACCGAATGCCCCCGGTCGATGACGACGAAGCGATCGGCGATATCGTATACGTGGTGAATGTTATGTCCGATGAACAGGATCGAGCGGCCGGACGCCCGAACCTGGCGCACGAAATGAAAGACCTTTGCGGTCTCGGTCAGCGACAAGGCGGTGGTAGGCTCATCGAGGACAATGAGATTAGCCTGCTTGAGAATTGCGCGAGCGATCGCGACCCCCTGCCGTTCGCCGCCCGACAGCTGGCCGACGATCGAATGCGGCGAGAAGACTTCTGACGTGAAGCCAATTTCCCGCATGAGCCGACGCGCCTCGCTGATCTCCTTGTCAATGTCCAGCCAACCGAAACGGCCCGCAAGTTCGCGGCCCATGAAAATATTCCGCACAATGGACTGTTGAACGGCAAGTGCACGGTCCTGGAAAACTGTCTCGATACCTGAGGCCCGGGACCGCGCCGGATTCCAATTGGACACCGGCTTGCCGCGGATGAGGATGTCGCCGGACGTGGGCTTCAGCACTCCCGATAGGATTTTGATGAGCGTGGATTTGCCGGCGCCATTGTCGCCCAAGAGGCCCAGCACCTCGCCCTGGTCAACGTGCAGGTTGACGCCTCCCAGTGCATAGACGCTGCCGAAACTCTTCTTGATGTTGCGCAGCTCAATGAGGCGATCAACCATATCTTGTCCTCGCGGGAGCCCTGCCGCCGGCTTTCACCGGCGGCAGAAATGCTGACTAGCGCAAGCCTTCCTTGGCGAGATCCGCCACGGCACCGTAGTTATCCGGCGTAACAAAGCCGGCACCGGTATCGACGTTCAGCGGTGCCAGGCCGTAAACTACCTGCTGGCAAAGGCTGAGGATCGGCAGGTAGCCTTGGAGGAAGGGCTGCTGGTCGGCGGTTAGCTGAACCCAACCATCCTTAAAGCCTTCGACGATCTGGGGACTGGTGTCGAAGCCGATGGAGATGATGTCGCCGGCCTTCTTGCCGGCGGCTTTCATAAAGGCAGGGACGTTGCCGAGCTGTTGGCCGCCCGGATAGATGATCATCTTGGTATCTGGCTGGTTGAGCAATGCTGCCGTGATCGTGGGGATCAGAAGGTTCGGATCCGCGGCAGCTTCTGCGGGGGCCACCAGTTTGGTGACGGTGAGGCCCGCGGCGGCAAGGGCGTCGGCGGCGGCGCCTTCGCGCACGTAGCGTTCGGGTTGCTGGTCGAAGGGGCCGAGAACAATGGCCTTGTCGCCACTCTTCAATCCGAACCGGCGGACGGCCTCTTCAGCCAGCGCCTTGCCTTGCGGCGCTTGCTGCGCACCGATGTAGCCGCCGCCAAACTTGGCCACGACGCCGGGGAGCGGCACGTTCTGGTATATCATCTTGATGCCAGCCTTTGATGCTGCTTCGGCCAGAGGCATGATCGCGGCTTCGCCTGGATGACCCATCATCGCGATGCCATCCGGCTTGGCAGCGATAGCCTCGCGCAGCTGCTGCACCATCGTCTCGGCCTTCCAGCCGGAGAAAAGATAGTCGACTTGCGCGCCGGTGTCCTTGGCCGCTTGGACGGCGCCATTGTAAACAATTGAACCGAAGGCGTCGCCTTCCGCACCGCCCGCGAAGAAGCGGATATGAACTTTGCTGCACCACTTGTCCCGAACCGTTTCAGCCTGAGCGGTCATCGACCCCATTGCGACCGCAAAAAGCGCGACAACTGAGAGCAATGTGCGCCGCGTGGACCTTTTCATTTTGTTTCCTCCACAAATTGCCGGAACTCCGGCGGCTTCTACTCTGCCCCGTGCCGGTCCATCGGGACCAAGGCATCGGAGCCCTCAGACCGGAGCCGCGACAAAATCGCCGCCCCGGCATTCCTTGAGATAGTTGAGCGCACGGACCTGCCCCGTCATTTCGAGCGCGTCGCGATATACGGGGTCGTGCCAGCCTTCGATGTCGATCGAACCGCTCCAGCCCGCCAGGCGCAGCTCGGAAATAACGTCGACCCAGTTGCTGTCGCCAAAGCCCGGCGTGCGCATAAACACGAACCGCTCCTTGCCGAAGATGCCGTGCTGCTTGATGACTTCCCAGCGCACGGTCGCGTCCTTGCCATGAACGTGGAAGAACTTGTGCGCCCACTTGCGGATCTGCGGGAGGGGATCGATCAAATAGACGAGCTGATGACACGGCTCCCATTCGAGCCCGATGTTTTCGTCCGGCGTTTCGTTGAAGATCAGCTCCCAAGCGTCGGGATTGTGGGCGATGTTCCAGTCGCCCGTCGCCCAGTTACCATCCATCGCGCAGTTCTCGAACGCGATGCGGACGCCTTTGTCGGCGGCGCGCCTGGCGAGCTCGCCCCACACTTCCTTGTAGCGTGGCAGACTGTCGGTTAACGGCCTGTTGCGAATGCGCCCCGTGAAGCCTGCTACGGTAGTTGCACCGAAGTGGTGGGCGCTATCGATGCAATCCCTCCAACCCTGCAGGGTCTCGCGGTCCATATCGCGGTCTTCGAGCGGGTTGCCAAACATGCCGATGGTGGAGATCGTGATGTCGCGGTTACCAATCGCATCGAGCGAGCGTTTGCCGAGTTCGGCGAGATTCTGGCCGTTGGTCGTTTGCCAGAAGAACGGCTCGAAGCTCTCAAAGCCCAGATCCGAAATTGCCTGTATGTTTTCGACGGCCTTGCAGTCACTGGCTTTGACCATGGTGCCGATGCGGATCGATTTAGCGGGGTCGCGCAAGGATATCTCCTAGGCTTCGATGAGGACGCGCCGATGCGTCGTGGCGCTCTCGATCGCGCCCAACACCATCGCGAGGCTTTTGATGTTGTCGGCGCCCGAGGTCTCGGGCGCGCGACCGGTTTCAACGGCGTCGAGGAAGTCAGCGATGACGCTGGCATGGCCGAGAGTTTGTTCGGGATGCGGCGGGAGAGGGACCGCCACATCCCGAAGTGGCCGGAGGAACCCGCTTTCTCCGGAGACTATCTGCGCTTCGAAATTCTCAGCGCCGTCCCAGAGCAATGTCCCAGCCGTACCGATTACGCGCCACCGACTTTCCCAACTGGTGGCGCCGCCTTCGGCTGCCCACGACCCCCGGTAGGTGAAGACGATATCGTTCGAGAATTCGAAGATGGTGTTGGCTGCGGCGCCGTGGCGGTACCACGAGCCTAGCGGATTGGTCTCAAGGCAATAGACCGCGACAGCGTCGGCCCGCGAAATGAAGCGGGCGGTATCGAACGTATGGATGGCCATATCCAGCAAAAGGACGTGCTCCATCTGCTCGCGAAAACCACCGAAATGAGCGCCGAGGAAGAAATCCGCGTGCAATGCAGTGAGGTCGCCAAGCACTCCGCTTGCGAGAGTTTCGCGAATACGACGGACGCCATTCACGAAGCGGCGGTTTTGCACGACGGCGTAGACACGGCCGCCGGCAGTCGCTGCGGCGATCTGGGCGCGGGCGTCCTCAAGGGAAACAGCCATCGGCTTTTCAGTGAGAAGATGGCAACCGCCGCTCAACGCGGTCATCACGACATCGTGCCGTGCGGAAGGAACTACGACGTCAAAGACAAGTTCGGGCTTGGCCGTGCTCAGCACCGCGGCGAGGTCGGTATCACTTACTGCGTCAGCCCGACCAAACTCGGCCTGCAACGCTTTGGCAGCGTCCAAGTTGAGGTCGACGAAGCCAACCAGCTGAACTCGTCCCCGAAGCTCGGGCGCGTCGCGAAGTGCGCGCAACCACCCCTTCGCCATCGTTCCGCAGCCGGCGAGAACCGCCCGATGCACAATCTTCCCCCCGAAAGCCGGGGCCCCTTGGGCTCTCCGGAAACGTTTCCGCAGAGTAAGGGTTGACACGGAAACGTTTCCGGGTCAACTCGCGCACTTCTGCGAACGCGCAGACCGCCTTGGCTCGGAGGCACCACTTTGGTTGGAATCAAACGCTTAGCGCAGCACCTCCACATGTCGATCAGCACCGTCTCGCGGGCGCTAAACGAGAAGCCCGACTCCAGTCAGGAGACGCGACGGCGGGTTCGCGAAGCTGCAAAGAAACTTGGCTACGTTGCGAATCAGTCAGGCCGCAGTCTGCGCAGCGGAACGACCGGTTCGATTGGTTTCATGATGCAGACGAGCTACGGGAGCACGGGACCTGAAGATTCATTCTTCATCACCGTGTTTGACGGCGTTCAGCGCGTTCTGAACCGTCACAACCTCGATCTGGTGGCGCTTCTTTGTTCGTCCAAGGAAGATCCCGATGAGTACCTGCGTCGCATGGTGTCGCGCGGCTTCGTCGACGGGATCATCCTTTCCCACACCCGCCGGGTCGATCCGCGGATAGAGTTCTTGGCAGATCGGGGCCTCCCCTTCGTCACGCTCGGTCGCAGTCTGACCGACGTCGGTCAGCCGTGGTTGGATATCGACTTCGAAACCATCGCTCGTAGAGCGATCGAGCGTTTCGTCTCCCAAGGCCACCAACGGATTGCGATCACATTGCCGGACGACGACATCAACTTCGGTTACGTTTTCCGCGAGAGCGCGGAGGCAGCATTGGCCGCGCATGGGCTTCAATTGGATCGCTCCTACGTCTATCGATCAACCCACAACGAGCGAGGAGGCTACTTCCTCGCACGAAGGCTACTTGCGACCCCCGTTCGGCCGACAGCCATCGCGCTCGTGAACGAACGCGTCACGACCGGCCTCTATCGTGGATTGCAGGAAGCGGACTACCTGCCAGGTCGCGATATTTCGGTGATCGGCCGCGATAGCCCCTATGCGCAGTTTCTATCCCCCAAGCTAACAAACTTCCGGCAGCCCTTGGTGGCGATGGGTACAGCGCTTGGCGAAGCCCTTCTTGCGGTGATGCCGCAATTTGCTGAGGTCTACCCCACCGGCGTGGTGCGGAAAGTCCTGCCGACTCGGCTTGTGCTGGGCGAAAGCGATGCCTTCGTTCGCAGCGCCACGAAAGGCTAAGGGCAATCGCGGTCGCCCCCGCCGAGCAGGGTGCTTAACGCGAGCTTCCAGCTGCTGTTTCGCCGTGGGCTCTCATAGGTGATCACACCAATGAACGAACACACGAGGATAACGTCCGAAGCGTCTTGAACGAGCAACCGGTAACGCTGCTCGCTAAGGCGGAGTGATTCAGATCGTCTACCTTGATGCGAAGGACGCACTGGCTTGGAGATCGAGACGGCGCGACCCACCTCGACGTTCGCGTTGCACGCGAGGATTTAAGGCGTTCAGCGAACGACACACCGTGACAGGCCCCTGAGATCATGATGGGACCATTGCAAGACGTTCGATGAGGGTCGCCGTTTCGCCGTCATGAAAATGACCGCACAACGGCACAAGCCATCAAGCCGGTTTGAGACTTAGCGCCGCCGATGAAGATCGGGTCCGGAGGCGAGCCCG
>Ga0208849_1002414_pt1 | contig 10265 bp, 9 predicted proteins | sample NGESurdeep072012_10_FD_184470 | JGI IMG/M metagenome (GOLD analysis project Ga0208849, IMG submission 184470) | Arctic peat soil microbial communities from Barrow, Alaska - NGEE Surface sample 53-3 deep-072012 (SPAdes) | ecosystem: Environmental > Terrestrial > Soil > Wetlands > Peat ...
CAGGGCGAACTCCTCGCCGCCGTAGCGCGCCAGACACTCCTCCTTGCGGACCTTTCCGCGCACCGAGTGCGCGAGCTCCCGCAGCACGTGGTCGCCGGCCAGGTGGCCGTGGGTGTCGTTGACTTGCTTGAAGTGATCGAGGTCGAACATCATCAGGGACAGCGGTCGACCGTAGCGTTGCCCGCGCGCCATCTCGCGCTCGAGGAACTCCAGGAAGTAGCGCTTGTTGAAGATCTGCGTGAGGCCGTCGACCGTGGTGAGGCGATAGATCTCCTCGTGATAGGCGTTCTCGATGTTGCCGCCGGTGAGGAACTTGAAGATCGTGCGACCGATCTTGATCAAATCACCGTCGCGCAGGATGTACTCGTCGACGGGCTCGTCGTTGACGTATGTTCCGTTGGTGCAAGTTGGTTCGGTTTCGCGCGCCTGCGATTGGCCTGTCGGGCTTTCGACGGGAGGATGAGCTTCTCGTTCAGTGGTCGCACGCGCTTCGGCTTCGCTCGTTGCGAGGGCGCGGGCTTCGATTTCTGCGGCTGTACGATCGCGTGTCACCGTGATCGTGCGCACTACGGGCGCGTGACGCGGCATCGTCGCCCTAACGACGACGCGGTTTGCACCTACGTCCGGTTGGAGCTTCCGCTGCCACCGGCCGTGTTGCAGCGGGACGAACTGGTCGTTGACCTCGACGGATGCCCCGCGGGTCGCACTACCGCGCAGAGTCGTCAGGGGACCAGAAACCGTGTAGCTACCGACGTCGAGACGCAGAACGAGCGGTCTGAACGACGCGGCCAATGCGACCGTTTTGGGCTGCGCCGCCGTCCCAGACGTCGTTGCCGTCCCGCATCCCGACAGAACCGGAGCGAGCAAAACCGCCCCGCACGCGAGTGCGCGCATGGCTCGCCTGTTAATCGCGCGACGTCCCCCCAAGCCTCCTCCTCCGGTTTCGCGGTCTATGCGAGACAGTAGAGCAGGTCGCGGTGTCCGGCTGTTGAAAAAGTCCGACGATGCGGACCTTCCCTATGGGAGCTCGCCGTGAAGTGCCGCGCCGGGCCAGAGCAGACGCTTCAGGCGCGAAGGTCAGACAGCTCTCCGTATCTGGTAAAGCTGCTCCGCATGGGCCGCCTGGACTCCAACCTCCGGACGAATAACACGATGCCGCGGAAACGATCCGCAGCGGTTCGCGGCCTCGCCGCCGCCGCCGTCACCGCAGGCGGGCTCACCCTCATGGCGTGCGGCACCACGACCAAGGTCACCGTGACGCAGACAGCAGCCACCGCCCGCGTCGCCACAGTCCCGGCGACCGGCGGGGCCACCGAAGCACCCACGAGCTCCACATCAACGACACCGACGACGCAGCCGACGGCGCCCGCACCCGCCCTCGTCGTGCCGAAGCCACACATCACGTGGGACCCGATCCCGTTCGGAGCGGAACGCAAGGAGCAGATGGTCGCGTACACACGCCGCCACTACGGCAGCTTCATGACGCCCAGCTACAAGCTCGTCAACCCCCACGTCATCGTGATCCACTACACGGAGACGCCGACATACCAGGCGACGTTCAACACGTTCGCGCCGGACACCCCGGACCCCGAGCTCCACGAGCTCCCGAACACGTGCGCCCACTTCGTGATCGACAAAGCCGGCGGCATCCACCAGCTCGTTCCCCTCAACATCATGTGCCGGCACACCGTGGGCCTGAACTGGACCGCGATCGGCATCGAGCACGTCGGCTACAGCGACCAGGAAGTGTTGGCTGACGCAGCCCAGATGAGGGCCAGCCTCGAGCTCGTCCGGTGGCTGCGCTGCCGCGACCACATCACGATCCGGAACGTCATCGGCCACAACGAGAGCCTCTCCAGCCCCTACCACCGCGAGGACGTGCCGTCCCTGCGTACGCAGACGCACTCCGACTTCAACCACGCCGACATGCAGACCTACCGTCACCGCCTCGCGGCCGCTGGCGGCTGCCCCGCCCCCGCCAACGTCGACTAACGTCCCAGCCCGTGAAGCGAGCCCTCGCCGTCGCCACAACACTGGCCCTGGTGCTCAGCGCGCCGGCCCTGGCCCGTAGCGTGCTATTCGAGGGCGCCATCACCGGCGCGCACGCGCGGCCCGCGATGCTGTGGCTGAGCGCCGACGGCACGCTCGAGGCTTCCCACATGCGCTGGCGCAGCTGGGGTGGAGCCGTCGCCGTTGGCGACGGCATGATCGAGTGGCACGGCTGCACCCCCAACTGCGGCACCGACCGGGCCCATGAAGCGAAGGGCAGCGCTCACCTCTCCCAGATCCACGTCTGCGAAGGCCGAGCGTACTACTCGAAAGTCAGCGTCTACGTGGAGGACCGCGGACACCAACGTCTCCTCCGGGGCCTCGGCGTGAACTACGCGCCCTGCTGACGTTGGAGTCGAGGACGACCCTCGGTGTCACTCAGCTGACCGCGCTGCCGGCGCACAGAATCGCCCCAAATTGCGGGCGATTAAGGCCGAAGTGATGGTGCTGCGGGATGCCCTCGGCGTGAACGACCATGCTCGAGGTGATGCAGCTCGTGGCACGAATGGCAGAGAACCACCAAGTCCATGATCAGCTCCGCGCCGAGGCGCTCATAGGTGCGATGGTGCACCTCGAGGCTGTCTGTGTGCGTCACGTTCAGCGAACACGCGTTGTCGGCGCGCAGTAGAGCGGCCGCCCGAGTTCGCCTCCACTCAGGCGTCCTCAGATAGAGCCGATACGGCATCGCACGAAGCTCAGCAAGCCGCTCAACTGCGACCGGCTCATCCACAGCGGGCTCCACCGGCAGGAGCGCAGCGCTCGTCAAGCTCCATGCACCCCACTTCGGGTTCTCGACCAGACCGTCGCGCTTCAGGTTGGTCAGCGCCCACGACAGGTCGTGATCGACCAAGCGCGAGTACTTCTCGCCGGCAGCTTCAGGTGGCGGGGCGGCCAGCTCGCGCGGGGTAAAGCCGCCGTCCGCCAGCGCCCGCTCCAGAATCGCCTCTCGCCGAGCATCGCCTCCAAGAGTCCTCAAGGCGTCAAGCATCGCCGTCCGAGCCTTCTGACGAAGCGTCCGCCGCTCCGCATCGTCCAGCGATGTGGTCACCTGCCCTACTCGGTCGCACGGTTCCGCATCTTGAATCTCGGGCCGTCATGGCCGACGGATGCCTGGCACTCGCGTCCTCGCGCAAAGCGGTAGCGACGCCCGCATCGTTCTTCATCGCTGCTCGTCGTCCAACCCGAGAAGGCAGCATCTACACCCCACCGGCCGCCATTTGAGCTCTGGTGGTCGCGTGGTGTGCCCTTGGCAAGATAGGCTCACGTCGAGCGCGCTCACGAGCGTGGTGTTGATGCTGGCGACTACCACGCTCACCCGCAGCCCCCAAGTCTCGTTGCCGCGACGGGAAAGGGCAGAAATTGGCAGACGCGCCCTCCGTACCGTCAACCAATCAATGCCGCTGCCACGGCGGATCAACACCAAAACCGCTCCACAAAGCCAAATCCGAGATGGGCCCGCCTGGACTCGAACCAGGGACCTACCGATTATGAGTCGGCAGCTCTAACCAACTGAGCTACGGGCCCGCCGCGCGCTCGTGCCGTGGCCGTTGCGCGCTGGCGCAGACGCTACCAGCGAGATGTGGGATGCTCCCGCGCGCCGCTCGCCGCGGGGGCGACAGCGCGGGTTCGGGCCAACCAACGGAGAGGACGGCAGATGCCAGCAGAGCGTGCAGCGATCGTCACGGGAGCGTCGAGCGGTATCGGGCTCGCCATCGCGAGGGTGCTCGGCGAGGAAGAGTTCGGCGTCACGATGGCAGCCAGGCGGCCCGAGAAGCTCGAGGCCGCCGTCGCTGGGCTCGCCGCCGCCGGCTTCGACGTGCAGGCCGTCGCGGCGAACGTCTCCGATGAGACCGAGATCAAGAGGGTCGTCGCCGAGCACCGTGCCCGCTACGGGCGCCTCGACGTGCTCGTCAACAACGCAGGCGTCGGCGTCGGGGCGCCCGTCGGCGAGATCGAGACCAAGCGCCTGGACATGCAGCTCGACATCAACCTGCGCTCGATCGTGCTGTTCTACCGCGAGTGCGTGGCGCTGCTCAGGGAGGCCGCCGGCGAGCACAAGAACGCGCTCGTCGTCAACACCTCCTCGATCTCCGGCAAGCGCGGCGAGGCCTGGCTGTCGGTCTACTCCGCCACCAAGCACGGCGTCGTCGGCTGGACCGAAGCCATGAACAAGGAGCTCGGCTCCGAGGGCATCAAGTCGACGGCGCTGTGCCCGGCGTTCGTCGACACGCCGATGACGGACTTCGTCAAGGACCACGTCGCGGCCGAAGACATGATTCGCCCGGAGGACATCGCCGAGGCCGTGCGCTATCTGCTGAAGGTCTCGCCCGCGTGCGTCGTGCCCGAGATGATGTTCGTGCGGCCCGGCGACGCGCTGTGAGCTAGGCGCTCGCGCGAACGAGGCGTCGCAGCGACGGGCTGCGCAGACGCCTTGCCACGATCTCGCCCGACGGGTCGGCCGTATCTGCGAGGCGCCGACGCACGCGGCTGCTGCGCAGCTCGCGATGCTCCTTGATCGCCACATCCAGGTCGACCGCGCTCGCGCTCATCAGGCTCGCCTCGAGCTGTGCGATGAGGATCCGCAGCTCGCGCGCGGTCGCCGCCCTCGCGGCGCCGCCAGTGCGGGTGAAGCGGTCCCACGAGCGGGCGAATGCGAGCAGATCCGTGCGGCCGCCCGCGCGGTGCGCTGCAAGCATCGGACACACGCCGCCCTCGCGATCGACGTATGCGCCCGCGATGATGCGCTCGTTCGCGCGCAATCCCGTGAGCATCGCTTCGCGCGTGCCGACCGGCAGGCAGTCGATCGCAAGACGCAGGCGCTCGACGGGGCTGGCACTGGGGCGGCGACGGTTTCGCATAGGCTGTGCACCGACGTATTGGCTGTCCAGCCAGTGCCCGGTGGTGCGCGGCCAAGCGTATGGCACGCCTTCCCGCCCGGCAACGTATTCCCTCCCGCTGAAAGGAAACTTGCACATGAAGCTCGGCGTGCACATCGGCTACTGGGGCATGGGCCTCACGTCTGAGGACCAGCTCATCATCGTCCAGGAGGCCGAGCGGCTGGGCTATGACTCCGTGTGGGCGGCAGAGGCGTACGGATCGGACACCGCCACCGTGCTCGGCTGGCTCGCCGGGCAGACCAGCAAGATCCGCCTCGGCGCGGGCATCTTCCAGATGCCCGGTCGCTCGCCCGCGATGACCGCGATGACCGCCGCGACGATCGACCAGCTCTCGAACGGGCGCATGATCGTCGGCATCGGCTCCTCCGGACCACAGGTCGCGGAGGGCTGGCACGGACAGCGCTTCGCCAAGCAGCTGCAGCGCACCCGCGAGTACGTCGCCGTGGTGCGCATGGCGCTCGCGCGCGAGCGCGTCGAGTTCCACGGCGAGACGCTCGAGCTGCCGCTCCCCGACGGACCCGGCAAGGCGCTCAAGCTGACGATCTCCCCCGTGCAGGAGCGCATCCCGATCTACCTCGCCGCGATCGGTCCCAAGAACACCGCGCTCGCCGGCGAGATCGCCGACGGCTGGATCCCGACACTGTTCTCACCCGAGCACGTCTCCGAGCTGCGCCCGCTGCTGCAGGAAGGCGCCGAGCGCTCGGGCAAATCGCTCGAGGACTTCGACATCGCCCCCACCGTCAGCCTCTGTATCACCGACGACCTCGAGGCCGGACGCAACACGATGCGGCCGTTCATCGCCCTGTACGTCGGCGGCATGGGCTCGCGCAAGCAGAACTTCTACAACCAGCTCGTGCAGCGCTACGGCTACCAGGCCGAGGCTCAAACCATTCAGGACCTGTACCTCGAAGGCAAGCGCGAGGAGGCGATGGCCGCGATCCCCGACGCCCTCATCGACACGGTCTCGCTATGTGGCCCCCCCGACGTCATCCGCGAGCGCCTCGCCGTCTACCGCGACGCCGGCGTCGGCACGCTGGGCGTCACCCCGACCGCCTTCACCGCCCCAGAGCGCCTCGAGCAGCTGCGGCTGCTCGCGGAGCTCGCCGCCTGACGCATCCGCGACGGTGCCAGGCGCTGGCGCTCCTAACGCGGGGCCACCGAGACGGATACTGCTCGGCGCCTTCGGCGACCCCGGTCACGCCTTTCCGATGATCGCGCTCGGGCGCGCGCTCGCCGCGCGCGGACACCATGTCACGGTGCAGACGTGGCGTCGCTGGCAGGCCGACGTGGAGGCGGAGGGACTCGACTTCGCGCCCGCCCCCGAGTACCAGGTGTTCCCGTCGGGGCCCGAGCCGCTCGACTTCTACGAGGCGGTCGTGCACGCCGCCGCCGACACGCGCCCGCTGGTGCGTGAGCTGCAGCCCGACATCGTCGTTGCGGACATCCTCACGCTCGCGCCCGCGCTCGCCGCCGAGCTCGAGCGTCGGCCGTACGCGACGCTGATCCCGCACGTCTATCCACACGGGGCGCCCGAGTCGCCGATCTACTCTCTCGGCGCGCGCATGCCGCGGAGTGCCGTCGGGCGCTCGTTCTGGCGCCACGCGCAGCGGGTCGTCGAGCCCGGGCTCGAGCGCGGCCGCCGGGAGCTCAACGACACCCGCGTCCAGCTCGGCCTCGAGCCGCTCGACTACGTCCACAACGGCATCAGCCGCGAGCTCGCTCTCGTCGCCAGCTTCCCCCAGCTCGAGTACCCGCGCTCCTGGCCCGCGCACGTGCATGTCGTCGGACCGCTGATGTGGGAGCCGCCGGCACTCGACGTCGAGCTCCCCGTCGGCGGCGGCTCAACCGGCGTGGCGCCCGATGCACCGCTCGTGCTGATCGCCCCGTCCACCGCGCAGGACTCCCAGCACAGGCTGCTGCGCGCCGCGCTTCGCGGGCTCGCCGACGCGCCGGTGCGCGTGCTCGCCACCTACAACCGGCGCCTGCCGCCGCGCTCGCTGGCGGTGCCGGACAATGCGCGCGTGGTCGAGTGGGTCTCCTACGCGCGCACCATGCCCAGGTGCGACCTCGTCGTCTGCCACGCCGGCCACGGCACGCTCGTGCGCGCGCTCTCCTCGGGCTGCGCAGTCGTCGCCTGCCCGGCTGTCGGAGACATGAACGAGAACGCCGCGCGCCTGGACTGGGCGGGCGCCGGGGTGCGGGTGCCGCGCCGCTTTGCCACGCCGCGGGTGCTCAGGCTGGCGGTCGAGCGAGCGCTCGGGGATCCCGCGATTCGGGCTCGCGCGCGCGAATTGGCGGAGTGGGCGCGAGCGCACGATGCGGGGGCGCTTGCCGCGCGCCTGCTCGAGGACCACGTAGCGCGACGCGAGCTTGCCCGAGGCTGAGAACTAGACTCGCGCTCGTGTCGATCGCGACAGCCGGACTATCCGTCGGACGAGGCATCGGGCTCACGATTGCGCTCGTCTTCGTGATCGGCCGCGCGGTCTACCGCGCGATCATGCGCCGACGGCGACGGGACACCGAAGGCTCCTAAGCACAGGGCGAAAACAGCTCCGGGGGTGGGACTCGAACCCACAACCAATCGGTTAACAGCCGACTACTCTGCCATTGAGCTACCCCGGATTGGGCTACCACGGACTGTAGCCGGGCGGCCGAACGGATTGTATGGGGCCGCCTACAACTACGGCACAGCGACAGACCGGCCTCGACCTCCGCGTGGCAGTTGCTGCAGAGCAGCACGCACTTGGTTGCCTCCTCCCTAGCCTTCTCCAGTGACCTCGTAACACCGCGTGTCGGCGCCGGTGGGAGACTGACCCCTCTTCGCCGGTTGAGATTTGACCCCCCTTGGGCGGTTGGCGGAGGCGTCCGGGGTGTTGGTGAGCCTGGCTCGATTGTGTTGTCGAGACCGGGAGAAGGGGTGTGCTGGACGTGGAGCAGTGGGCCGAGCTGCGCAGGGAGCACTTCGTTCGCGGGGTCTCGATCAAGGAGTTGATGCGTCGCACGGGTTTGGCGCGCAACACGATCCGCTCGGCGCTGCGATCGGAGGCGCCGCCGGGGTTTCGTTGTCCTGAGCGTCCGTCGAAGCTCGACCCGTTCAAGGAAGAGATCCACGAGCTGCTGCGCGGCGAGCCAGCGCTGCCCGGGGTCAGGGTTCGTGAGCTGATCGAGCCGCTCGGGTTCGATGGCGGCAAGTCGATCGTTGATGACTATCTGCGGGAGGTGCGCCCGTTGTTTAAGCGCACCCGGACGCATCAACGGACGGTCTATCGGCCGGGGGAGATCTGCCAGTGGGATCTGTGGGAGACCTCCCGGCCGGTGCCGGTCGGTCACGGCCAGGGCCGCCGGGCGTGGGTCGTGGTGTGCTGTCTCGGCTATTCGCGGGCGGGCGCTGGCGCGTTGATCTTCTCCAAGGAAGCATCGGATGTGCTGTGGGGTATGGGCCGCTGTCTGTGGTCTGTCGGCGCGTTGCCGCGGCTGATGGTGTGGGACCGCGAGGGGTGCCTTCACGCTGGCCGTGGACGCCCGACCGATGCTTATGCCGGGTTCTGTGGCCAGCTGCGTCTCGACTGGTATTTCTGCCAGCCGGCGGACCCGCAGGCGAAGGGCGCGGTCGAGCGTTTGCAGGGGTATATGGAGAGCAACTTCGAGCCCGGCCGGCACTTCGCGAACCACCTCGACTTCCAGCTGCAGCTCGACGCGTGGTTTGCGAAGGCCAACGCCCGCACCCACAAGACGCTGCGCGCCCGCCCGGTCGACCGGCTTGCCGAGGAGCTCCAGGTGATGCGTGAGCTGCCCGGGCAGGAGCCCGACGTCGACCGGCGCTGGGTGACCCGGGTGCCACCCGACCCGCACGTTCGTGTCGACACCAACGACTACTCGCTCGACCCCCGCCTTGTCGGACGCCGCGTGGAAATCAGGGTCTCTCAGCGACAGGTCACGGCGGTCGCGCTCGATACCGGGGAGCTGGCTTGCTCGCACGAGCGCAGCTTCGCTAAGAACCGCACGATCACTGCGCTGGAGCACGCCCGGGTGCTCAGGGAGCGCCACGGCGAGGACAATCACGACAGCGAGAGCGAGCCGCTCGTCGAGCAGCGCCCGCTCGCCGTCTATGACCGGTTGATCGCGTGAGTGCCACGGCCGAGCTCACGCACCTGTTCCGCGCGATGAAGGCCCCCGCGGCTGCACGCTCGATGGCGAAGCTGTGCGAGCGTGCACGCTCAGAGGAATGGAGCTATGAGCGGTTCACCGAAGCGCTGCTATCCACCGAGATCGCCTCCAGGGACGCCTCCGGCGGTGAGCTGCGGATCAAAGCCGCACGGCTCCCGGCCCGCAAGACGCTCGAGGAGTTCGACTTCACCTTCCAGCGCTCCATCAAAAAGCAAGTGATCGAGCATCTCGGGCAGCTCGACTTCCTGCACGGCAAGGAGAACGTGATTCTCCTCGGCCCGCCAGGCACCGGGAAGACGCACCTCGCGATCGCGCTCGCAATCCGCGCGTGTCTCGCCGGGCAACGTGTGCTGTTCCGCACCGCCACCGAGTGGGTCGCCCTGCTCGCCGACGCACAACGCCAAGGCCGCCTCGAGGACGAGCTGCGTCGCCTCGAGCGCTACCCACTCCTGGTCTGCGACGAGATCGGATACATCCCGTTCGACCCCCAGGCAGCGAACCTGATGTTCATGCTCGTCAGCCGCCGCTACGAACGCGCGAGCTTGATCGTCACCTCCAACAAGCCGTTCTCCGCTTGGGGTGAGATCTTCGGCGACGACGCCGTCGCTGTCGCGATGATCGACCGGCTCGTCCACTACGCCGAGATCCTCTCCCTCAAGGGCGACAGCTACCGCCTCAAGGACCGCGACCTCGGACGCCGCCCCGCCCAGCAGCCCACCGACTGACCCCGCCCGACGACGCGCCGGCGACTACTCGCTCCGCCTCGCCTACGGCTCGGCTCCACGAGCAGCCGCCGCAGGGGGGTCAATTCTCAACCGGCGCCACAGGGTCAAATCTCAGTCGGCCTTGACAACCGCGCTGACTGAGCGTGAATCGCTTCTGCGAGGGATCCCGATGATGGAACTCGAGCGCTGCCATGCAGCGTTCATAGCCGCAGAGCGCACAACGGCCGCCTGCCTCCGCGACAAGTATGCGCTTGATCTTCCGTCGTCTTCGCGTAACAGCCTCGGATCGGCACTTCGTGCACAGATAGCCACCCTTCGCACGTCGTTTGAACGTGCTTAGGCCCAATACCGTAAACTTAGTGTCCGGTGGGCGGGTTATTGTGGCTGGGTGCCCCGCGCTGGTCAGCGCAAGCCGCTGTCTGATTCG
>Ga0208849_1002416_pt1 | contig 10236 bp, 8 predicted proteins | sample NGESurdeep072012_10_FD_184470 | JGI IMG/M metagenome (GOLD analysis project Ga0208849, IMG submission 184470) | Arctic peat soil microbial communities from Barrow, Alaska - NGEE Surface sample 53-3 deep-072012 (SPAdes) | ecosystem: Environmental > Terrestrial > Soil > Wetlands > Peat ...
TATCCGCGGCATCGGCCAGGATGACTTCGCGTTCAACCTGAATCCAGGCGTCGGTGTCTATGTCGATGGCGTATTTCTTGCGCGCACTATCGGTGCCAACCAGAACCTGCTGGACGTGGATCGGGTGGAAATTCTCAAGGGTCCGCAGGGAACCCTGTTCGGCGCCAACACCATCGGCGGCGCTATCAGCATCGTCACGCACACGCCCGGCGACGAGGCGCGTTTCATCGCCCAGGCGACGGGTGGCAGTTTCGACCGGCGCGATTTCGGATTCACGGCGGACATTCCGATCGTCAAGGGAGTGCTGCTCTCCACCATCAGCGTCTCGTCGCAGGAGCAGACCGGATGGATGAAGGTCGTCCCCTACCCTTCGAACTCGCCCTATGCCCAAATGCCCCTGACCTTCGATTCGATGAACGACTATCCGCAGTCCGCCTATGCGACCAACGACAATTACGGCGGCAATGGCCTGCAGGTCATCCGCGGCAAGCTGCTATGGAATGCCTCCGACAAGCTCAGTGTCACATTAAGCGCGGATTGGTCGCACGAGGATACGACCGCACTCGGCTACCAGGTCCTGGGCGCCTACAACGGCGCGGGCGCGACGTTCACGAGCCTGTACAACACATGCATCAGCAACAATGCTGCCACGTTGCCGTCAAGCGCCCAACCACCTATCTTCCAGGGCCTGTGCTCGCAGCCGCGGGGGCATGTTTCCGCGCTCGGTTCGGTGGGTTCTCCTCCACTGCTGGGAGCAGGATACGTCGGTGGGCCAGTGGGCCCATTCAACGCTCTCAATACCGGCGGCGTGCCCTATCTCGGTTCGAGCTCGCCGCGGCTCTGGTGGGGAGCTCCGGGGTCGTTTAATACCGGCAATATCGACACTACCTATGCGGGGGATGCGCCGGATTTCGCGCGTTACGACGTGTACGGCGGCGCGCTCACCGGCGTTTACAACCTCAGCGATCAGATGACATTGAAGTCGATTACTGCGTACCGCACGATCTCGTGGAAGATCGGCACCGCGCTGGATGGCGTACCCGGCGATACGTTCCAGAGCGTCACCGACGCCCAGCATCAGTGGCAGATTTCGCAGGAGTTCCAACTGCTCGGCAAGGCCTTCGACGACAAACTCAACTACGTCGCTGGCCTGTACTACTTCAACGAGGGCGGCTACGTGCATGACTTCGTGCCGTTCGAAGGCCTGTTGTACGTCTACGATGTTCAGAACAATGTCGACAACAAGAACATAGCAGCCTTCGTGCACGCCGATTATTCACTCACGAAGCAGATCAGCTTTACCGCCGGCGGGCGCTATACGGACGTGATCGCCGACTTCATCGGCGGCCAGAGCGATCTCAACTCGTTCCCGTTCGGCTCATTCTGCTGGCAGAACTCTTGCGGAGGAGCTCCGCCTTTCAGTCAGATCATCCCGAGCGCGTCAACGCCCGGAACTCCGTACTTACGCTACTTCCCGAATACCCCGGATAGCCAGTCGTGGCACATCTTTGATCCCACGCTCGGGGCACAATTCCACTTCAATGACGACATCATGGCGTACGCGAGCTGGAGCAAAGGCTTCAAGCAGGGCGGCTGGACCACTCGTCTGTCGGCCGGAATTACGAGTCCAGAGGCCGCGCGCTTCGCACCTGAATACTCCAAGACCTATGAGCTGGGCCTGAAGTCCCAGTGGTTCGACCATCGCGTCCAAGCCAACGCGGCGGTGTACTTCACCAACTACGACGGCATTCAGCTCAACATTCAGCGAGGCATCTCGCCGGTGTATACGAATGCCGGCAATGCCGACATCAAGGGTGCCGAGCTTGAGGTATTGGCGAACGTGGGCGGTGGACTGCATCTCAATTTCAACGCCGCCTACATCGATGCGTACTACACCTCCGTGAACCCGTCCGCCAATATTCCGCAGTTTGCATTGCCGGGTAGTGGCCTGACGGTCTGCCCTGGTTCGCCTGCCCTGACCGGCTGCGCCGTGGAGGCTGTAGGAATCAGTCAGCTCGATGCCAAGCTGCCGAAGACACCCAAGTGGAAGGCAACCTTCGATCCGGCGTACGATTTGCGGTTGCCAAACGAGGGCATACTCCGTTTCATTCCGGCATTCACTTATACCTCGGAGATGTTTAACGATTCGCTGAATACGCCGGAGTTGCGGCGCCCGGCAACACGCATGCTGGATGCTTCCGTGCACTACGTGTCACCGACTGGTATGTACGACCTGGCATTCGGCGGTACCAATCTGACCGATGATCGCTTCATCACAGCCGGATCGCCGAACTATGGTGCCGGCGAGGTGGGCGGATACTACAACGATCCGCGCGAATGGTACGTCACTCTGCGCCTGAAGCTCTAGTAAAAGCGGACGCGTCACGTCCTCGAGCTCAGGCATTCGGCCTGAGTTCGAGCGCTTCTCGAGAGTCTCGCTGAAGTTCCGTCGCTGACTCACAATCCTCTCCGGTATGCTCGCACCAGTGTCCATTCACTTGCGAGGGGAGATGACCATGACCAGCGAATTATTTGCCAAGGGACTGAAGATTCGCACCGAAGTGCTTGGGGAAGCCTACGTGCAGAAGGCCCTGGCGTCGATGGACGATTTCAATCGACCGTTGCAGGAACTCGTGACCGAATATTGCTGGGGCGCGGTCTGGGGGCGGGAAGGCCTCGATCGAGGTCAGCGCAGCATGCTCAATCTCGCCATGATCAGCGCACTCAATCGGCCACACGAACTCAAAGCTCACATACGCGGCGCATTGACCAACGGACTTTCGCGCCCGCAGATTGCCGAGATTTTCCTGCAAGTCGCCATTTATGCCGGCGTGCCCGCGGCGGTCGATAGCTTCCGGATAGCCCGCGAGACGTTTGCGGAGATCGATGGGCAAGCGGCAAAGCCGTGAGCGACCCGATTCCTCTGTATCCCGTCGACATCTTCAGCCGCGAGTCAGTGCGCCACGCGCGTGCGGTCGATGACGCCCTGCGTGAATTCTCGCCGGTCGTGCGACTGCACGACGGGACGGTGATGATTGCCCGGCATGCCAGCGTGACCTCAGGCCTCGCGGACTGGAGGACTTTCTCCTCGACCTCTCGACCCTGGCACGATCCCAAATCGGTGCGGCCAGAGATTCTCCTCACCGACGATCCGCCGCGGCACACGCATGTGCGCGCGGCAATGGCCAAGGTTCTATCGCCGGCCCTCATCGATCGCATGCGCGCGTCGTTCGAGCGCGATGCCGCCACGATCGTGCGCGATGTGCTGGCTCGCGAGGGCCAGATGATCGATGCGGTCGCGGATATCAGCCAGCGTTTTGTCTACAAGGCCCTGCCCGATGCCTTCGGGATGAGGGTGGAGGGCCGAGAGAACATGTATGGTTTCAGCCATATGGTGTGGGCCACGTTAGGGCCGGAGAACGAGCTGTTTCGTGAAGCCATGGTGAACATAGAACCGGTCCTGGCCTGGATTGGGCAGTGCTGTAACCGTGAGAATCTCGCCCCCGAGGGCATTGGCATGGCCATATACCAGCTCGCGGATGAGGGATTGATCACGCAGGATGAGGCGAAGCTGCTGGCGCAAACCGTGCTCGCAGCGGGTGCCGATACCACGGTGCTCACCATCGCCAACACCCTGCGCGCGTTTGCGCTGTTTCCCGACGAATACCAGAAGCTGCGCGCCGATCCGCAGCTGGTCCGAAATGCCTTCGATGAGAGTTTGCGGTGGGACTCGCCATCGCGGATGGCGGGCCGGATCAGCATGCGTGATGTGGACATCGAAGGATTCAAAGTCCCTGCAGGCCAGCGGGTGGGGCTTATGTTTGCGGCGGCCAATCGCGACCCGCGTGCGTGGCCTGATCCGGACCGTTACCAGATATCCCGCGATCTTAGGAAGCAGGTGGGCTGGGGATACGGGGTACACGCCTGCGTCGGCCGTGCGTTCGCCCAGCTCGAGGCGCATAGTCTGCTCACTGAGATTGCGCGTCAGATCGATCGCCTGGAAATGGCCGGAGAACCGGAACCTTGGATGACCACCATTGGACACGGGCCCGCCAGGCTGCCAATCCGAATCGCCAAGAGCGCTTGAGCCGCTCTCGCCGCGCTTTCACAATGATTCGTACAAGGCGTCGATCAACCGCCTGGCGCGCGGGCCGTTAGTGCCCACGGCGTGAAAGCGGTTCACGACGTAGGAAAAGCCAATATGGGCGTCCGGATCCGCGAAGCCGATCGAGCCGCCGACGCCGTGGTGGCCGAACGAGCGCGGATTGGGACCCATATACACCGCATCGGGGGAATTGAGCAGAATGCCAAGACCCTGATGGTAATGTCGATCCTGGACTATTTCGATCCGATAATGCTGCTCCGTGATCATGTTCTCGATCGAGGCTGCCCTCATGAAGCGCCTGCCCATTGCTTCTCCGCCGCCGGCGAAGACGCCATAGATGCGCGCGATAGCGCAGGCGGTACCGTGTCCGTTGCCGCTCGCAATCTCGCTCTCGCGCCACGGCTGCGAATTGAGCACTATCGGCCAGGATTCGGTAGGGTACTGAAGCATTGTCCTGGCACGAAGCGATTCTTTCTCTCCCTCCTTCGCCGCCAGCAGCTTGGCATCGAGATTGGGCAATACCTCGGCGCAACGCAACTGATCGCGCAGGCTCAAGCCTCCCAGCAGGAAATCGGCATCGAGCGGGCCGGCTATCTCCTGCTGCACGAACGCCGGAAGAGACTTGCCGGTCACGCGTCGCATGATCTCACCCAACATGTAGCCCTGAGTCGTCACTTGATATGCCGCCGTGGTCCCCGGCTCCCAGAGCGGTGCCTGAGCCGCAAGCGCCTTGACCATGGCTTCCCGATCGAAGATCGCGCCTGGCCACAGGGGCTCGGTAATGACAGGCAGTCCCGAGCGATGGTCGAGCAGATAGCGAACCGGCAGATGCTGCTTGCCATTTTCCCCGAACTCGGGCCAATAGTGAGCGACCGGCAAATCGACATCAACCAGACCCCGGTCGATCAGCATGTTGAAAGCAAGCGCCGCGATGCCTTTCGACACCGACATCACGCACACCAGCGTATCGCGTTGCCATTCCCGCGTTTGAGCGCCATCGCGCCAGCCACCCCAGATGTCGACGACGCTCTCTCCGTCGCGGACAATATTGAGGCCGGAACCGACTTCGTCTTGTTCGCGGTAATTGGCCATGAAGGCATTGACCACCCGCTCATAATTCGGTTCAAAGGTGCCGGTCAACGGCACATCGCGCGTCTTCGCGCTAAACGTCTGGCTGATTCTCAATGTAGACGCCCCCTGCATCGCGCCAGTTTGTGTGAGAATAGTATAAGAAATAATGAGGTGGGGTGAATGGCGGTGGGCTCTAATCAAGAGTCGCGTCGCTTCGACTTTGTCGTCGTGGGCGCTGGCACGGCAGGCTGTGTAGTGGCCGCTCGGCTGTCCGAAGATCCGAGCCTGAGTGTGGCACTCATCGAAGCGGGTGGTTCCAATCGGCATTACTTTGTCACAACTCCCGCTGCTGTGGCGGCCGTGATTGCACATCGGGAATTCAACTGGGGTCTTTGCACGGTCCCTCAAGGCGCATTGAGACAACGTTGCATTCCCCTGCCGCGGGGCAAGCTTCTGGGCGGCAGCGGTTCGATGAACGGCATGGTCTACCATCGCGGCCATCCGCGTGATTACCAAGACTGGGCAACGCAAGGGCTACCGGACTGGGGTTGGGCGCAGGTTCTGCCCTATTTCACACGCTCAGAACATAACGAGGACTATCCCGCGTCGGCCTATCACGGGCGGGCGGGACCTGTGCACGTGTCTTATGTGCGGCGCCCGCATAGCCTGACGCACACCTACATTGAAGCGGTGCACGGCCTCGGCTTTCAGCTGTGCACAGATTTTACCGGCCCGAATCCCGAAGGCGTCGGGTTGCGGCAGGGTACCATTCACCATGGCCGGCGCGTTTCCACGGCCACGGCTTATCTTCAACCAGCGCTGGCACGCAGGAACCTCACGGTATTCGCGAACGCGCGCGTACACCGTGTTCTCTTCGAAGGGCGGCGCGCCGTGGCTGTCGAGGCTGCGCAGGACGATGGCAGCAACGTCAGAATCGAAGCCAAGCGTGAAATCATCCTGACGAGCGGCGCGCTGCACTCGCCACATCTGCTGCTGTGTTCCGGAGTGGGCGACGCGGCGCAGCTCGCCGAATTCGGCATCGCTCCGGTCGCGCATCTGCCGGGCGTGGGCCGGAACCTGCACGACCATCCGGCCTCACCCGTGCGTGTGCATACCGATAGTACGGTGACTTACGGCCTGTCGGCGCGCACGGCGCTGCGCGCCATCTGGACTGCACTCCAGTACGCCGTTACACGCACAGGGCCGCTGGCAAGTAATGTGTTCGAGTCGGTCGCTTTCCTGAGAACCTCTTCCGGCCTTGATCGGCCCGATTTCCAGTTCGTATTCCAACCGTCGAATCCTCCACCGCTCGGCCAATGGATTCCGCGAGGCCACGGGTACGCAATCAGTCCAGTGCTGCTCTATCCGAACAGCCGGGGCAGCGTTCGCCTCATGAGCGCCGATCCCGAGGCCGCGCCGCTCATCGATCCCAGGCTCCTCGCTCATCCGGCCGACATGCAGCCGATGGTGCGCGCAGTCCGCCTTTGCCGCCGCATCCTTCGCACGCCTCCGTTTTCGAAATACCGTGCGCACGAATACCTTCCTGGACCTGGTGTCGAGAGCGATGCCGACGTAGAGTCGTTCATACGCTCGACCGCCGCTACGGTGCATCATCCCGTGGGCACCTGCCAAATGGGCGTCGGATCCGACGCTGTGGTCGATTCTGAACTCAGGGTGCGGGGCATTGACGGCCTTCGAGTCGCCGACGCTTCGGTATTCCCGGCGATCGTTGGCGGTAACATCAATGCGCCGACGATCATGGTGGCGGAGCGAGCGGCAGACTATATATTGGGTCGCCCGCGCCTGGCTCCGGCAACTCTGGACTCCGGCGATGCAACTCGCTCTTCCTCCTGAAGGAGTCAAGTGATGGCCATTCAGAACATAGGCCGCTGGCGGGTTGGCGACGTCGAAATCTTCAGCATTCCCGAAGTCATTGCCCTGAACGACGACATCAAGGTTCTGCTTGAGAATGCAACGCCCGATCTGCTGCTGAAATACCCGTGGCTACAACCGCATTACGCGACGCCCGACGGCCGCATGCTCATTAATTTTCAAGGATTCGTCGTCAAAGCAGGTGGCCGCAACATCGTCGTCGATACCTGCATCGGCGGGGATCGACAGCGCGAATATGACGTGTTCTGTCATTTGAAGTCGGATTTCATGGATGACCTGAAGGCCATCGGCGTTACACCCGACAATGTCGATACCGTCTTGTGCACCCACCTGCACTTCGACCACGTCGGCTGGAATGCGCAAAAAGTGAATAATCGCTGGGTTCCCACGTTCCCCAATGCGCGTTATCTCTTTGGCCGAATCGAATACGAACACTGGATGATGCTTTACCGGACCAAGGGTTATCACCATCTGCAGCACGTAGAAGAGTGCATCATGCCCATCATTGAGGCGGGGCTCGTGGATCTGATCGAGATGGAGCACCGGATCAATCAGGAGGTATGGCTTGAGCCGACACCTGGCCACACCCCGGGCCATGTGAGCGTGCGCATTTCCTCCCGTGGGCAGGCAGCAATCATCACCGGCGATATCATGCACAGCCCGATTCAGATCGCAGTCCCGGATTGGCTTGTGAACTTTGACATGGATCGGGCACTCGGCGCCCAGCAACGCGCGCGTTTCGTCAAGGCGACAGCGGACAAACCGTTGCTCGTCATCGGCAGCCATTTCCCGCAGCCGACCGCTGGTCACATTGTCTCCGATGGCAACTCCTGGCGCTTTACGGGGTCGCCATGACACATCAGGCGAACAGAGATCTCGAAGGCAAAGTCGCTCTGGTCACCGGCGCAGCGGGCGACATTGGCCGCTGCACCGTCGAGAAGCTGCTAGCGCAAGGCTGCCGGATAGTCGCGGCAGATTTGAAGGCGGGTGTCGAGACGCTCGCCGAGCCAGGCCGGATCGCATGCGTCAGCGGTGATCTGCGACTGGAGGCGACCGCCAAGCGCGCGGTCTCCGCCGCGCTCACTCATTTCGGGGCGCTCGATATTCTCGTCAACAATGCCGGCCGGCATCTCCAGCGTCCAACTCTCGACACGTCGATCACGCAGTGGGACGAAATTCTTGAGATCAACGCGCGCGGCACATTTCTACATTGCCGTGAGGCCCTGAGAGTGATGACCGAGCGCGGCTCGGGATGCATCGTCAACGTCGCCTCTATTTCGGGCGTAATCGGGATCGCTGGACAGGTGGCCTATGCGGCATCGAAGGGCGCCATTATTCAGCTCACCAAGACTCTGGCAGTCGAATTCGCAGCAAGCGGTATCCGCGTCAACGCCGTTGCGCCCGGCGCCGTAGTAACGGGTTTTCTGGAAGATGCGGTGCCGGACAGTCGCGCATTGCTTGAGAGCTTCGGGCCGCACCACCCGATCGGCCGTTCGGCGAGAGCCGAGGAAATCGCGGAGGTCATCGTCTTCCTGGCGTCACCGCAGGCGAGTTTCATGACCGGCGCTGTGGTCATGGCGGACGGCGGCTTTACCGCCGCCTGAGTCAGCTCGCTTTCCGCGTCATCATTTAAGCTATAGTTCTTATTGAGTTATTGATAGCGTCAGTGCGCGCCGAGCGATATCGGAGTCTCGTCGAGAGCATTCAGGATCACATCCTCTCATGGCCGTCTGTTGGTGGCGATCACTGGTTGGGGTCAGGAATCTGACAAGGTACGTGCGAAAGAGGCGGGATTCCAATACCACTTCGTCAAGCCCATAGATGAGAATGTCCTGCGCGAAATCCTGGCCCGAGTCGCGGCGCAACGTGCTCGTTAGTCAGCGCCCGGGGAGATGCAATTGACGCGTTCCAGGCATCCGAGACGAGTAGTCACCGGTCATGATGGCAGCGGCAAATCGATTGTCCTCTCGGATGGCCCGCCCCCGCAGAATCATCAGATGACTGGCCCCGCGATTGGCGCCGATTTCTATGAGATCTGGAATACCAGCAGATCGGTTCCATTGCTCACCTCGACGGAAGCACACGAACCCAATGAGCGTGGCTTCACGATCATGCCCGTCGCGGGCCATCTGTTGCGCATCATCGAAATCTATCCGCCGCAGGAAGGTGGCAAGCGCACGGTAATGCACCGCACAAGGACGCTCGATTATGTCGTGGTGATCGAGGGCGAAGTCGTTCTCGTGCTCGACGACTCCGAATTGGTGCTGAACAAGGGCGACGTAGTCGTTCAGCGCGGCACGGATCACGCGTGGGAGAATCGCTCCGATAAAGTCGCGCGCATGGCGTTCTTCCACATCGCAGCTGAATTCAGTGAGGAATTGCTCGCCCAGCTGCCAAAGCCGCTGGAGCTGATGCGCTAACGCGGCAGACTTCTAGCTTTTGGGTCGCGACGTCTCTTTTGCGAGGGCATCAAGCTGCGCAACCGCAGCCCTGGTCACGCCGAATATCTGCCGGCGGCGCCGGCCCAGCGCCACCCATTCCTCGAGTGTCGCAACACCCTCGGCGCGAAGGCGCTCGATAAGCCGCAGCGGCAAAACAGGGGGCAGTTCGGTAGCCATGACGTGCAGTCTTCGCATTCCATGAGATTTGCCAAGCGGGATTTAACATCATTTCGTGTGAGGCGTGAAATCAGTGACGCGTATCTCATCGGCGGCAGCAAAACGGCATCGGTCACGCGCTCCTTGCGTGCCGAAACAGATGTCCTCTGGCTTCCTCATCGAGTTCGGCCTTGAACAGGTGCCTGTTCTTCAGCGCTTCGGCGCGAACCGCGGCTGGCCGTGCGTTGACCGTGTCGAACCAGCGCTTCAATTGCGGCAGCGAATTCCAGGCGTCCTCGCCGAGCACGAAGGGGACCGCGCGCGCCCATCCCCACGCCGCCATATCGACGATGGTGTACTTTGTGCCCAGCAGATACGGCTTGCCCGCGACTTGTGCCTCGAGAATGCCGTAGTGACGCCTGGCTTCGTACAGGTAGCGTTCGACCGCGTAGTCGATGCCTTTCGGCGCGTGATGTCTGAAGTGCACTGCCTGGCCCGAGTAAGGACCGATACCGGAGGCGATGAACATCAGCCACGACAGTAAGTCGCCGCGGCTTTTTGCCGGATCAT
>Ga0208849_1002417_pt1 | contig 10231 bp, 10 predicted proteins | sample NGESurdeep072012_10_FD_184470 | JGI IMG/M metagenome (GOLD analysis project Ga0208849, IMG submission 184470) | Arctic peat soil microbial communities from Barrow, Alaska - NGEE Surface sample 53-3 deep-072012 (SPAdes) | ecosystem: Environmental > Terrestrial > Soil > Wetlands > Peat ...
GCCGGCGCAGCTGGCGGTGGAGGGGGCGCAAAGCGGCCGCTTCTGGGATAACTTGCGCGGATGAGCGACCTGTTTGAAACGGTGGGCGTCTCGCCGCAGACGCCCGGGCCCCTGGCCGACCGGCTGCGGCCGAAGAGCCTCGAAGAGGTCGTCGGCCAGGATCATCTGCTGGGCGAAAACGGCCCGATCGGGCGAATGGCGGACGCCCACCGGCTGTCGTCGATGATCCTCTGGGGACCGCCCGGCACGGGCAAGACCACCATCGCGCGCCTGCTGGCTGACGCAGCCGGCTACGAGTTTCACCAGCTGTCCGCGGTGTTCTCGGGGGTCGCCGATCTGAAAAAGGCCTTCGAAGCCGCGCGCCTGCGCCGCGCCAACGGCCGGTCGACCCTGTTGTTCGTTGACGAGATCCACCGGTTCAATCGCGCCCAGCAGGATGGCTTCCTGCCGTTTGTCGAGCGGGGCGTCGTCACCCTGGTCGGCGCGACGACCGAAAACCCGTCCTTCGAGCTTAATGGCGCGCTGCTCTCACGCTGCCAAGTGTATGTCCTGCGCCGCCTGGACGAGGTCGCCCTGTCCAGCCTGCTGGCCAAGGCCGAGGCCTATGAGCAACGGCCCCTGCCGCTCGAAGACGCGGCGCGCGAGGCTATGATCGCCATGGCCGACGGCGATGGCCGCTATCTGCTGTCGTTGGCCGAGACCCTGTTCAACATAGCCTCGGATACGCCCCTGGACACCCGCGCAATGGGCGAAGTCCTGCAGCGGCGCAGCCCGGCCTACGACAAGGATCGCGAGGAGCACTACAATCTGATTTCGGCGCTGCACAAGTCGGTGCGCGGCTCGGACCCCGACGCGGCGCTCTACTGGCTGGCGCGCATGCTGGCCGGAGGCGAAGATCCGCTATTCATCGCCCGCCGGCTGGTGCGGATGGCGGTCGAGGACATCGGCGAGGCCGATCCCCTGTCGCTGCTGGTAACCATCGCCGCCAAGGACGCCTACGACTTCCTCGGCAGTCCCGAAGGCGAGCTGGCGCTGGCTCAGGCCTGTGTACACATGGCCGCGGCCCCCAAGTCCAACGCCGTGACCACGGCCTTCGGGGCCGCCGGCAAGCTGGCCAAGGACACCGGTTCGCTGATCCCGCCGGCCCATATCCGCAACGCCCCGACCCGGCTGATGAAGGACCTCGGCTACGGGGCCGGCTATCAGTACGATCCCAATATTCCCGAGGGCTTTTCGGGCCAGAACTATTTTCCGGACGGCGTCGAGCGCCAGGTGTTCTACGCGCCAAAAGGTGAGGGCGCCGAGGCCCGGGTAAAGGAACGCCTCGCCCGCTGGGCCGCCCTGCGGACCGGCAAGGGTGGCTGAAGCTCTCACGCCTGAAGAGATCAGATTCGCGCGGGCCCTGGTGATCTACGAGGACGCGCAGCTCATCGCCTTCAACAAGCCGGCTGGGCTTTCCAGCCAGGGCGGCCGCATCGCCGCCCGCACCCTCGACGACCTGCTCGTCGCCTTCGCCAGCGCCGCAGGGGTCAAGCCTCGCCTGATCCACCGCCTCGACCGCGACACCTCCGGGCTCATTCTCACCGCCAGGACCAAGGCGGCCGCCGCGTTTCTCGGCAAGGCGATGATGGCCAGGCGGGTGAAGAAGACCTATCTGGCCATCGTCGCGCCGGGCGGCCCCGCTTTGCGAGAGAGTCTGATCGACACCCCCCTGCGCCGTGAGAGCGTCGGGCGCGAAGCCTATATGCGCACCTGCGATCCGGCCCACCCCGACGCCGTTTCCGCCATCACCCGCTACCGCACCTTGAGCGCGAACGACGTCGCCGCGCTGGTCGAACTGTCGCCGCGCACGGGGCGCATGCACCAGCTCCGCGTTCACCTGGCCTCCATCGGCCGCCCGATCGCCGGGGACGCGCGATACGGCGGGGCGCTCAGCCTGGCGGGCGCCGCCGTCCCGCGGCTGATGCTCCACGCCGCGGGCCTGGCTTTCACCCATCCCGCGGGCGGCCCCAAGTCCCTGGCCGCGCCCATGCCGGCCGACATGGCCGCTCTGCTGTCGCGCCTCGGGCTGGCAGCGCCTCCCGCGCGGAACACGGTCTAAGCGTCGCCGTTGTACCAAGGCTGCCGGCGAGGCGCGTTTGGGAGACGAAAGCCATGAAGACCGTCACTCCGGCTATCAGTATTGCGCTTCTGCTCGCCAGTTGCGCCACGCCCACGGTCTATCAAGCCGCCCAGGGACCGGCCGCCGTCGGCTACTCCGAGGTGCGTATCGAGCCGGACCGCTATCGGGTGACCTTTCACGGCGGCGGCGGCGCGCCGGCAGCCCAGGTTGCCGATTACGTGCTGTTCCGAGCCGCTCAGATCGCGCTGCGGGACGGCTACGACTGGTTCCGGATCACCGACCGGATGGGCGAGCGTGGACCGTCCGGCTACGGTTCCGGACTGTCGGTCGGCGCGGGCGGGGGCAGCTTTGGTCGGGGCGGCGGCGTTGGCCTGGGCTTTGGCGCCAGCTTCCCCCTCGGCGGCGGCCCGGCGATCACGCGATCCATCGAGATCCTGCTCGGCAAGGGACCGACGCCTCCTGGCGTGGACGCCTACGACGCGCGCGCGGTGATCAAGGAAATCGGGCCCCGCGCCCACCCGTAAATTGATCACCTCACCCACTGGGAGAAGTGTGTGAGGTCCGTGGGTGGAATTGAAGCCGATCTATCGGCATATGGACGTATGGAGAGACTGCTTCTGGTGGCCCTCGGCGGGGCGATCGGGTCGATGGCGCGGTACCTGACCGGCGTGGGGGCCATGCGCCTGATCGGACCGCGGACGCTCTGGGCTGGGACCTTCACCGTCAACATCGTCGGCGGCCTGCTGATGGGCCTGCTTGTCGGCGTGCTCGCCTTTCGCGGCGGCGCCGATCAGGATCGCTGGCGCCTGTTCGCGGCCGTCGGCGTGCTGGGGGGCTTCACCACCTTTTCGTCGTTCTCGCTCGATGCGGCGCTGTTGATCCAGCGTCGCGAATGGATGACGGCGGGCGCCTATGTCGCGGCCTCGGTGGCTTTCTCGATCGGCGCGCTGTTCGCCGGCCTGGCCGTGGCGCGGCGCCTGCTGGCCTGATGGCGGAGGTCAGAACCCTGAGCGTCGAAGCGGACGATGACGGCGTGCGCCTCGATCGCTGGCTGCGCAGGCGCTGGCCGCAATTGGGGCAGATCCAGATTCACAAGCTTGCCCGCAGCGGCCAGCTGCGCGTCGACGGGGCCCGCGTTCGGGCCGATACCCGCTTGGCCTGCGGCGCTCAGGTCCGTGTGCCACCGATGGCCGACGCACCGCCAAAGGCGCGTGGAGCGGCGCTGTCGCCCAGGGACATCGCCTTCGCCAAGAGCCTGGTGTTGTTCGAGGACGATCAGGTGCTGGTCCTCAACAAGCCTGCCGGTCTCGCGGTGCAGGGGGGAACCAAGACCTCGCGTCACCTCGACGGCCTGCTGGGCGCATGGGGGGCCGGCATGACGCGCCCGCGGCTCGTCCACCGCCTCGATCGCGATACGTCGGGGGTCATCGTGCTCGGCAGGACGCCCGCCGCGGCGGCGGCCCTGGCCGGCGCCTTCGCGAAGAGGCTGGCCAGCAAGACCTACTGGGCCATCGTCCACGGCGTCCCGTCGCCGGAGGAAGGCACCATCGACCTGCCCCTGGCCAAGATCGGCATCGGCGACCGCGAACTGGTCACGGCGGTCGGGAGCGGCGATGCCAGGGGCGCCGCCGCGACCAGTGAATTCTTCACCATCACGGGGTCGACCCAGGGCGCCGCGTGGCTGGCGCTATCGCCGCTGACGGGGCGCAACCACCAGCTGCGGGCCCACCTTCTGGCCATCGGCCATCCGATCCTCGGCGATCCCAAATACAACACCGCGGCGTCGAAGGCGTTTTCGGGGGCGCTTAAACTTCAGCTGCACGCTCGGCGGCTGGCCATCCCGCACCCGGCGGGACGCGGCATGCTCGATATCGAAGCCCCGATCAGCGCCGAAATGACCGCCGGCTTCGCCCGCTTCGGCTTCGACGAAGGGACCGCGCCCGCCGACCCGTTTGCGCGCCACGGCAGGGGTTGAGCGCTTCCCTCGCTCCCTCCCCTTTATGGGGAGGGTCGGCCGAAGGCCGAGGTGGGGAAGTATGACAATCCCCGGCCGCCGGCGATGATCGAAACTTCCCCACCCGATCGCTTCGCGATCTCCCCTCCCCATTAAGGGGAGGGAGGGCTACTACTAACCCCATGGAACGTGATCTCTCAGATGCAGCGCCCGAGGATGTCGGCCTCTCCCCGGCGGGCCTGGAGCGCGTCGACGACGCCCTGCGCGAACTGATCGGCGCCGGTGAGCTGGCGGGGGCGGTGACGCTGGTCGCGCGCCATGGCCGGGTGGTCCACAGGGCGGCCCTGGGCGCCAAGGACCTGGCCAGCGGCGAGGCGTTGGCGACCGATACGATCTTTCGTATCTATTCGATGACCAAGCCGGTCACCGGGGTGGCGATGATGATCCTCTACGATCGCGGCCTGTGGCGGCCCAGCGACCCGATCGCCAAGTTCCTGCCGAGCTTCGCCGATGTGAAGGTGTTTGGCGGGCTGGACGGCGCCGGCGAGCCGATCCCCGAGGATCCCGACCATGCTCCGACGATGAGCGAGCTGATGACCCACACGGCGGGTTTCAGCTATGGTTTCGATCCGGAGAACCCCGTCGACAAGTTCTATCTCGCCGCCGATCCCTGGCGCGCGGCCAGCCTGGGGCAGTTCGCCGAGCGCGTGGCCAGCGCGCCGCTCGCCTATCAACCCGGCTCGAAATGGCTCTACAGCCTGTCGATGGACATCCAGGGGGCGATCGTCGAAGCGCTCAGTGGCCAGATGCTGCCCGTGTTCATGGCCGAGCGGATTTTTCAGCCGCTGGGGATGGTCGATACCGGCTTCTTCGTCCCCACCGAAAAACGGGCGCGATTGGCGACACTCTATCGCAAGAGCAAATCCCGCGGTCTCGCGCCCATCGAGCGGGCGGGCATGATCCTCCCCGATCACGACGGACCCCCGGCCGTCGCTTCGGGAGGCGGAGGGCTGGTCGGAACGGCGGACGACTACGCCAGGTTCGCCCAGATGCTGCTGGACGGCGGCGAATTCGGAGGGGTCCGGATCGTGTCGGTCGCGTCGCTGGCGCTGATGATGACCAACCATCTCTCGCCGGAGTTACTGGCTGGAGGTTTTGGCGTCGGCAAGCAGCAGATGCGGCCTGGATACGGCTATGGCTACGACGGGGCTGTCTATACCGATCCCGCGCTGGCCGATGTGCCGGTGGGGGAGGGGACGTATCAGTGGGACGGCGCGGCCGGCACCTGGTTCTGGGTCGATCCGGTCAATGATCTGCTGTTCGTCGGCCTGATCCAGCGGCTGGATCCCGACTCCCCCGCGCTGCAGGTGATGACCCAAAGGCTGATCGCCGAGGCAATCGCGTAGCCTCACTGTCCCTGCCGCCCCTTCACGGCTACGGCATTCACACATATTCCGGTATCGCCAACAAAAGACCTCTCCCAGAGGGAGAGGGAGGGGCCCACGCCCGGTCTTGGGCGTGGGAAGGTGAGGGGTTACGCGGCCCGCATTCTAACCCCTCATCTTCCCACCGCCTGCGGCGGTGGGCCCCTCCTTCTCCCTGTGGGAGAAGGGTTTGGGTTCTGCATTCGACAAGTGTGGGTCCGGTAGCCCCTTCATGGGAAGGGACGATCGCGAAGCGATCGGGTGGGGAAGTCTGGATCATCCGATGCGCCCGAGTAGTCTCAGCCTTCCCCACCCCGGCCCTTCGGGCCGACCCTCCCCATGAAGGGGAGGGAGGAGCGGCCGCCCAAATCCTGACACACGAATCTCGCCCGATAAGGGGCGCTCGATCTGCAAATGTGGACCGGCGCGCCCCGGATAAATTGCATGCGCACGATCGCCGTCATCGCCCGCAAGGGCGGGTCGGGCAAGACCACCGTCGCCACCCATCTGGCGCTGGCGGCGTTCCTGCGCGGCTACGACACGGTGCTGGCCGACGCCGATCCGCAGGGCTCGGCCTCGGAGGCGCTCAGGGGACGAAGAGGCCCAGGCCCGGTTTTGACCCAGGTCGCGGGTGCGGAGCTGCTGGCCCTGCAGATCGCCTCGGTCCGCGGCGGGGTCGACGCCCTGATTGTCGATACGCCGGCGACCATCGAGTCGGAGATCGCCCACGCCATCGTCCTGGCCGACCTGTCGCTGCTGGTCATCCGGCCGACCTTCCTCGATATCGCCGCGGCTGTGCAGACCAGCGAAATCATCCGCAGACTGCGACGGCCAGGGCTCATCCTGCTCAACCAGGCCCCGCCGCCGCGCGCCGGCGTCGAGCCGCCCGCGGTCAAGCAGGCGCTGGCGGCGCTGCGCTACATGCGGCTTCCCGTGGTCCCGGCCGCCATCCGCTCGCGGGCGGTCTACCAGAGCGCCCTGGCCAGCGGCCGCTCGGCCGAGGAGACGACCGGCGACGCCGCCGCGGCCAGCGAGATCGGCGAAGTCTGGGCTTTCGTCGAACGCTTCGCCTTTGGGGCCTATGACCCCAACCGCCAGCCGACCTCGGCCGCGAACCGCTGAAAGAAATCGGCGTCATAGGCGTGCTCTGGCGCGTGGCGGACGATCTTGTCGAGGTGATGGGCGTCGTCGCCGACCAGTATCCGCCACTGATCGGCCTTGACCCCGTCCAGGATGACCTTGGCCGCCGCCTCGGCGGTCATCGGCGCGTCGTCCCGGAAACGGCGGGCCATTTCGCTGCTCATGGCCTGGATATCGGCGTCGGACGTGGCCGCCGCATCCATACCGCCGCGAGCCATGGCCAGGCGCGCGCCGGCGAGCTGTTCGGGGCTCAGGACGTCTGAATCGACGCCGCTCAGCACCTTACGGGAGTTGGCGACGATTTCGGTGCCGATGTGGCCGGGCATCACCACCGAGCATTTCACATGCGGCGCGTTGAGTTTCAGGTCGGTAATCAGCGCCTCGGTGAAGCCCTTCACAGCGAACTTGGCGGCGGCGTAGGCGGTATGCGAGACGTTCGGCCCGAGGGAGGCCCAGAAGCCGTTGACGCTGCTGGTGTTGACGATGTGCGCCTCACTCGCCGCCATCAGCATCGGCATGAAAGCGCGGGTGTTCAGGTACACCCCGCCCCAGCAGACGTTGAAGGTCTTTTCCCAATCCTCTCTCGGGCCAGCGACGAAGCCCCCGCCGCCGCCGATGCCGGCGTTGTTGAAAAGGAGATGGATCTTGTCGGTATCCATCTCGCGGGCCACGGCGTCGCGAAAGGCCAACACCTGCGCCTCGTGGGAGACATCAGCGACGTGGGTGGTGACCCGCGTCCCCTGCGGCGCGTCGGCCTCGCAAAGAGCCTTGGTCTGGGCCATGGACTTGGCCGACACATCGCACATCGCGACATTGCAGCCCTCGGCGACCAGCTGGCGCGCCAGTTCGCGCCCCATCCCCGTCCCACCCCCGGTAATCACCGCGATCCTGCCGGCGAAATCCTTCATATTGCAGCCTTTCTCAATTTCCGCCCCCAGAAACCCCTTCCCCGCTTCGCGGGTGCTTCCCCCAGATAGAGGGGAAGAGGGTACAGTGTGTCTTCCCCCATCTACCTCTTTGGGGGAAGTGGCGCGGCGCTTTCTCTTGCGCCGTGACGAAGGGGGCGACCGAGCTAGACGTTTCAGTCGCCGGCAAGTTAGCCCAGCCTCAATACCCCACCGCGACGCCGTCGCGCCGGGGGTCGGCGGCGCCCACGTAGCCGGCCGGGGTCACCGCGACGCCGTTCAGGCCTGAGTTTTCCCCGGCGTTGGCGCGCACCGGCAGGCCGCGATCCTTGAGGAAGGCGACGATGGCCGCATCGGTCCCGGCCTCGACGGCGACGGTATTGCCACGGGCGACCAGATTGGGCAGGGCGAACGCGTCCTGCAGCGGCAGCTTCCAGTCGATGAAACCGACCAGCGCCTTGCCGACATAGGCGATGATCGAATTGCCGCCGGGCGAGCCGAGCGCCGCGACCAGCCGCCCCTGGCCGTCAAGCACGATCACGGGGGCCATCGACGAGCGCGGCCGCTTGTCCGCCGCGGGCGCATTGGCCGCCGAAAGACCGCCTGGCGCATTGGCGCTGAACGAGAAGTCGGTGAGCTGGTTGTTGAGGAAGAAGCCGTCGACCATCCGTCCAGAGCCGAAGACGCTCTCCACCGTGGTGGTCATCGAGACCACGTCGCCGGCCGCGTCGACGATGACGAACTGGGTGGTGCCGCCCGGCTCTGGCGTTGCGTCGACGCCCTCGCGCGGCGCGCCCGCCGGGTTTCCAGGCTCCGGGGCGGCCGCGCCCAACTGGGCGATCAGCGCCGCACGGGCGCCATCGTAAGTGGCATCGAGCAGGCCTGCGGTGGGGACCTTCACCAGGTCCGGGTCGCCTTCGTAGTGGTCGCGGTCGGCGTACATCAGCCGGCTGGCCTGGACGAAGGTCAACCAGGCGGCCGGGTCCTTCGGCCCGCGCGCGGCTATGTCGGTGGCCTGCAGAATCCCCATCAGTTCCAGCAGCCCCAGGCCGCCCGATGGAGCGGGCGCCGAGCAGATGTCCAACGATCGGTACGAACCGCACAGAGCCGGCGTTTCTTGCGGCCGATAGGCGGCCAAGTCGGAAACGCTGAGGGCGCCTGGAATGGCGCCTTCACGCACCTTGGCGGCGATATCGGCGGCGATCCGGCCGCTATAGAGGGCGCTGGGCCCCTCCCGCGCCAGGCGCCGCAGCGTCGCCGCGTAGGCCGGGTTGCGCATGGTGTCGCCGGCCTTGTAGCGGCTGCCGTCCGCGCGGGTGAAATAGGCTTTGGCGTCGGGCGTCGCGGTCTGCGGAAAGAAGGTCATGTTCATCGCAGCGCCCATCCGGGCCGGGACCGTGAAACCGACCTGCGCCAACGCGGTCGCATCGCCAAACAGGCTGCTCCACGGCCGCTTGCCGTGTTCCCTGTGCGCCAGGGCCAGCATCGCAACCGCGCCTGGAACCCCCGTCGAGCGCCCCGACAGGATCGCGCTGACGAAACTGAGCGGCTTGCCGTCGGGGCCCGCGAACAGGTCTTTGCCTGCGGCGGCGGGCGCGGTTTCCCTGCCGTTGTAGGCGGTCGTGCGGCCGGTCTTGCCGTCGTGGTAGATCATGAAGGCGCCGCCGCCGAGCCCCGAACTCTGTGGCTCCTCGAGCCCCAGAACCGCCTGGACTGCCACCGCCGCGTCGATGGCCCCGCCCCCCGCGCGCAACACCTTCAAGCCGGCCGCCGCGGCATCCGGCTCGGCCGCGACGACGATCGCATGCCCAAACGGCCCGCCGCCCGCCGCCCAGCCGACGGCGGGGACGAGCAAAGCGAACGCCGCGAAGCCCAATATCCTTCTCCCTCTGCGGGAGAAGGACTCCGGGTTGCTCATTTAACCGCCTTGGCTAGCTTCTCGATCGATTTTTCCAGGCGCGCGAAGCCGGCGGTCATGCAGGCCATGATGGCCTGGGCGTCGGCGCTGGGGACATCGGTCGGCGAGGCGCGTCCGTTGGCCTTGGCGCGTATGCGTCCGTAGGCGTCTTCGAGCCGGCGTGCGGAATCGACTTCCTCGCCGATGTACCAGGTCAGCAGGGAGGCGGTCATCGGATCGAATTCGTCCCTCGCCATCCGCGCCTTTATCTCAGCGAACGCATCGCCTTCTTCCCCGCGCGGCTGCCCGACCTTCGCCGCATCGCTGACCGCGGGATCGCCGAGCCTTGCGGCGCGCTTTTCCGCCGCCGGATCTGGCTTGTGGCGCACCTCATAGCCAAGCTCGCAAAGCCGCCGCGCAAAAAGCTCGCCGTGGCTCGTCTCCCGCGCGGCCACCAGTCGCAGCGTCGCCGCCAGATCCTTGTCCGGCGTCGCCTTCGCCCAGGCGGTCAGGTAGACGCCGGCGTTGGCTTCGCCCAGCGAAATGGCGTTCAAAAGGCCAAGATAGGTTGGCTTCTCACCGTTCGCGGCGTTGGGCATGAACTTCCATCCTTGCAAAGCTTCATCGATGCTACGCGCGATCCCGCCCCACCCGCAACCGCACGACCACGCGACCGTTAAGATCTGCTTTCGGAGCGCGGGCTTCCAGCCCATAGGCGCTAAGATAGGGCGCTGGCGAAAGTATCGATGAAGTTTTTGCGTTTTCGTGGTCGCTCGTAGAGGGCGTTGG
>Ga0208849_1002419_pt1 | contig 10229 bp, 8 predicted proteins | sample NGESurdeep072012_10_FD_184470 | JGI IMG/M metagenome (GOLD analysis project Ga0208849, IMG submission 184470) | Arctic peat soil microbial communities from Barrow, Alaska - NGEE Surface sample 53-3 deep-072012 (SPAdes) | ecosystem: Environmental > Terrestrial > Soil > Wetlands > Peat ...
CGGCTCCTGACGTCACCGTCACGCCGCTGCTACCGGACATGAACCGGCGCAACTTCTCCGGCGGCGTCGGCATCCCGCTCAGCAACATGGCAACGGTTGACATCGGTTACGTCCACGTGAACACGCCCGGGCGTCGGGGACGTATCGTTGAGCGCACATCTGAAGCACAGACGGCTGCACAGCTCAACACCGGGACATACGCGTTAACGGCCGACGTGTTTTCGGCCGCTCTCAATTTCACCTTTTAACCGCGCTTGAATCCAATGATTCGATCCAGCAAAACGATCCGCGCGGTTGCGCTCGCGGCTATCGCCGCAATGACGGCGGCGTGCGCCGATAACGGTCCGACGGCGGTCGCTCCGCCCAACGTTCCTGCCAACCCGCTCTTCACGAGCTATGTGGCGCTCGGCAACAGCCTCACAGCCGGATATCAGTCCGGTGGGATCAACGATAGCACCCAGCAGCAGAGCTATCCTGCACTGCTCGCGAAGGCGATGAAGACGCCATATGCGTACGCATCGCTTGCGGCCCCTGGCTGCCCACCCCCGATTGTCAACTTTCAGACGCAAGCGCGCCTCGGCGGTGGTACATCGAGCACCTGCGCACTGCGGAATCCAAACTCCGTGACGGTCGCGTTGAACAACGTGGCTGTACCCGGTGCAACGTCGCTCGACCCGACCAGCGCGAGCACCTCTGCGTCCAATCCTCTCTCCACGTTCATTCTCGGCGGCAAGACCCAGGTAGCGAAAGCTGCCGATGCCAACCCGACCTTCGTATCCGTGTGGATTGGAAACAATGATGTGCTCGGCGCAGCGCTGTCCGGTATCCTGGTGCCGACGGCAGGCGTCAGCCCAGGCGTGACGTCGCAGGCGACGTTCCAGGCGAATTACGCCGCGATGGTCACGTCGCTAAAGATGATCCCGACGCTGAAGGGCGCGATTCTAATGGGCGTCATCAACACGGCTGGAGTTCCGGCTCTGTTTCCCGTGGCCGCACTACAGGATCCGGCATTCAAGGCCGGATTCGACCAGTTCGCCGGAGGCACGACGACGATTCTGCCCAACTGCTTCGTCGCGCCTGGCAACCAGGCACTCATATCAATCTCGATTCTTGCCGCCATGCGCTCTGGTGCGCACCCTCTCGTCATCGGTTGCGCTCAGAACTCGATACCCGGAACAGCGGTCGGTGACATCTTCATCCTTGACACGACTGAACAAGCGAGTCTCGCTGCCACTGTTGCTGGATACAACACGTTCATTCAGGCGCAAGCGGTTGCGAACGGCTGGGCTTATGTAGATCCCAATCCACTACTCGTCGCTCTCAAGACACCGGGAACGGGCTGCATCAACATCGTACCGGATCTCGCGAACGCGACTGCACCGTTTGGTGCGTGCATATCGCTCGATGGAATTCACCCAACAGTGGTGGCGAACAAGCAGGTAGCCGCAGCGCTCGTGGCCGCAATTAACGCCAAGTACGGCACAGCGATAACAGCGAGTCCCTAGAGCGGTTTCCCGTTGCGTATGGGCCCTGGTAAGTCGTCATTCCCCGCGAAAGCGGGAATCCCGTTCGGAGTCGTCGTTCTCGCGCAAGCGGAGATCCATGTTCTCTCTGAATGCGATGGCAAGGAGAAAGTGCTCGGCAGCAGATGGATTCCCGCTTTCGCGGGAATGACGATTGGTTGCAACCGGATTCACGCTTTCGCGAGAATGACGAAGTAACCCTCAGGAGCGTAGATATGATGCGTGAGCGGACGACCGGCATCCTGGCATGGCTTGTTTGCGCATTTCTCTTTCTTCCCAGCGCCAGTGTTTTGGCGCAGAAAAATGGAACGCGCATCGATCCGGATGGAACGGCGTGGGGCGCTGTCGACGGCAGCGTGCGGGACACGTCGGGGACGTGGCTGCGTGGCGTGGAGATCATTTCGCTGGATAACACGCTGGTGCGAACGCGTAGCGGCGCCGGCGGATCCTTCCGCCTTGACAGTCTCCCTGCCGGACCGCATCTGATCCGCTTTCGCCGGCTTGGCATCATGCCTCTTACGGTGTCGGTAGTTGTCGATGCCAACGCCACCACTTCGGTTGACGCAGTGGTCCAGCCGTTTCCAATCACGCTGTCACGGATAACCATTCAGGCGGTGAGCGGAGAGCTGGTGCATCTACCACCGGGCGTTGCTGACCGAATGCGAACGGGAATAGGCACCTACATAACAGCGGATCAGATCGCGAAGATGCACACGCTTGACACCGAGGAGATATTCCGCCACGTCCCCGGAGTCGCAGTGGAGAAATATGCCCACGAGATAATAGTTCGAAGTGCACGTGGAGTGCAGACCATCAACGGAAATGCCTGCACCACTGGGATGGCCGTGGTGGTCGATGGAGCCCTAACCAACAACACGGTGAACGATTCGGGATCGAATATCGCTGGGGCAACGGGAGCACTGGATTCGATTTCGCCGCAAGACATCGCAGCAATCGAGATATACAAGGACGGAGCTGAAACACCGGCGAGCCTGAGCGACTCCGAATGCGGCGTGATCTACATCTGGACGAGATAGCGGCTCGTTACTCCAGCTCGATCAGCACCGTTCCCTTCTCGACAGCTGTACCCTGCGCAACGCGCACTGATTTCACCATAGCGGCGGCGGATGCACGCAGCTCATTTTCCATCTTCATCGCTTCCATAACCAGAACGCCCTGCCCAGCAACCACGGTATCGCCGACGGCAACGTTCACTCTCACCACTAGACCCGGCATCGGCGCGATGACTGGCGCGGGACCCGCGGGCGGCGCCGAGCGCGCCGCGAGCTCCTGGATTGCGCGCGCCCGCTCGCCGAGCGCTTCGACGTGGTAGCGATGCCCGTCGATGTCGAGCGCGTAGCGACCTTTGCCTTCGCGCGTATGCACAACGACGCGTACGACGCGATCCCCGACGCGGAGAGCGCGCACCGGAGTTCCCGATGCGGGGTCAAGAGTGGCCGCGTCACCGGTGCCACCTACTGTTGCTGCACCTTTGTCAGTCACGATGCCCTGCCTGGCGCCGTTCACGTCGACAAGAAATCTCATAGTAATTCCGGAGTCGCCGGTCCGTTCGAGGTCAGAACGCAGACAGTCTCTACGTGAGATGTCTGAGGAAACATGTCGAACGCCCGGATCGACTGAATGTTGTAACGCGGCAGTCGTGCGACGTCACGAGCGAGCGTCGCAGGATCGCAGCTCACGTACACGATTGCGCGCGTCGCTGAGGCTCCGCCCAGACACTCCGCAACATCGGCATGTACGCCGCTGCGAGGTGGGTTCAATACTACGACATCGGCCGCAGGAATGCGGGGAAGCACGTCTTCGACGCGCCCCGCAATCGAGCGAGACGGCGGCGGGAGCCGCTGCTCCGCCCATCGCGCGGCGTCGGAATCCAGCTCGATTGCCGTGACCGTAACGCCGGCCGATGCTAGTGAGGCCGCCAATTCTCCCGATCCCGAGTATGCGTCGATTACGCAGCCTGGGTCGAACGACATCACGCTCTCGAGTACGTATTCGCGCAAGATGTCTGCAACCACCGGATTCACCTGTGCGAACGATGCCGCAGGCGTCGCGCGGTGGCGACGGTCGCCAAGCAGACGGCGCCCAGATTCAACTGGCTCCCAATAGAGAGCCGCCAACGTCGGAACAGCGTCAAAGAATCGCGCGTGGTCATTCCATCGCGCAGCACCGATGAGCACGAACGTGGGTCCGTCGTCCGTCCAGCGAACGCTGCCGCGGAGCATCGATGCGTCCGGAAGAAACTCCGATGCGGCGAGTACCTCGCGCCATGTCGATACCACGCCCCTGTCGGTGATCGGGCAGTCCGATAGCGCGAACACACGACCCGGATCATCGTACGGATGTAATCCGGCGATCCATCCGCCCGAGCGCCGTCGCATCGCGAGCGTAAGCTTGGTGCGATAGCGCCACTCGTTCGCGCTTGGAACAACGTCAGGTAAAGTGATCTCGCGCTTGCCGATGCGCGTCATTGCGTCGGCGATGATGCGTTGCTTGGCGTCCAGCTGCGAATCGTATCGCATGTGCTGAATCTGGCAGCCGCCGCACCGCTCATGCGTGTAATGCGGGCACGGCGGGTCGATGCGATCTGGAGACGGTCGCAGAATCGTACGCAACGAGCCGCGCGCGAAGTGCCCCTTTCCCGAGATGCTCGCCGTAATCAGGTCGGCCGGCGCTGTGCGTGGAACGAACACGACCAACCCTTCGCTGCGCGCTACGCCGTCTCCGCCCGCCGCGATCGCTTCGATGGTGAGACTTACGGTGCGCGCCACTACGTGATCGATTCCAACCTGGCCGCACGTTGCCACGCGGAGCTCGTCGTCCCTTGCAGCGCGGGGGCGCCGGGCCCAGCACCCGATTCTGACTCCGCGAGGAGTGCGCCAGCGAGTGCCGCCAATCGTGCGCCGTCCTCAGTTCCCGAATCATGCGTGAGCGACGCGAGCCGACGCTCGAGCCATTGAATCTCGATCGCGCCCGCTCGGAACTCGGCATCTTCCATCACGCGCAGGTGAAACTCACGCGAAGTCTCGATACCGATCACGACAAGCTCCGACAGCGCTCGATGCATCCGCGCTATAGCCAGCTCGCGCGTCGGGGCGTGGACTATGAGCTTGGCGAGCATTGGATCGTAATGCAGTGACACGTCGCTGCCGGTCTCTATCCCGCCGTCCCAGCGTACTCCGGGGCCGGACGGAAGTTGCAGATACGACACGCGTCCAGTCGAGGGAAGAAAGTCGTTGGCCGGATCCTCGCTCGTGATGCGGCATTCCATCGCCCAACCACTCGGCACGATATCGCTCTGCGTGAAGCCTAGCGGTTCGCCGGATGCGACTCTGAGCTGCCACTGAACCAGATCGATCCCGGTGACAAGCTCGGTCACCGGATGCTCGACCTGCAAGCGCGTGTTCATCTCGAGGAAGTAGTAACTACCATCGCGGTCGAGCAGGAACTCACACGTGCCGGCATTCACATAGCCCGCTGCGCGCGCGGCGCGGACCGCCGTCGCGCCCATCTCGGCGCGGAGCTCGAGGTTCACAGCAACGCTTGGCGCCTCCTCGATCATCTTCTGGTGACGGCGCTGAACGGAGCACTCACGCTCGCCGAGATGAACCACGTTGCCGTGCATGTCGGCGATGATCTGTATCTCGACGTGACGCGGCCCCTCGACGTACTTCTCCAGATACACGGCGTCGTCGCCGAACGCGTTCTTGGCCTCCCGGCGCGCCGCTTCGAATGATGAAGCGATCTCGGACGGCCCACGCACGACGCGCATGCCCTTCCCGCCTCCGCCGGCCGTGGCCTTGAGCAGCACCGGATAACCAAACTCGGCTGCTATCTCGGCGGCGCGCGCCGCGTCGGGGATGGACTCGGTTGTGCCAGGCACCACCGGCACACCGTGCGCAAGTGCAAGAGTGCGTGCAGACGTTTTGCTGCCCATTGCCGCGATGGCCTCTGCCGGCGGTCCGATGAAGACGAGGCCAGCATCGCGCACGGCGCGGGCGAACCACTCGCGCTCGGACAGGAACCCATAGCCCGGATGAATCGCCTGCGCGCCCTCGCGAATCGCCGCCTCGATGATCCTGTCGCCGAGTAGGTAGCTCTGCGACGACGGCGGCGGTCCGATGTTGACGGCAGCGTCGGCCGCCCGCACATGGGGCGCACTCGCATCCGCATCACTGTACACGGCAACGGAGCGCACGCCCAGCTCACGACACGCGCGGATCACGCGTAGCGCGATCTCACCGCGGTTTGCTATCAGGACAGAATCGAACATGGTGGCACTCGCGCGGGTGGCGAAATGAGCTGAACGGTCATGTGTAAATATGAAGTAACGTGGCACACCTCGTCATGGCGCGCCGGTGCGCGTGGCAAAAACATACCGCATGCGTAGAAAGCGAATCGCTCCATGAGTTTAAGAAAATCACTTGACGTCATAACGTTGTGACGCTATCTTTTCCCAATCATGAGCTCCCTCAAGCGCGCGACCGTTTATTTCGACCCGGATCTACATACTGCACTCCGTGTGAAGGCAGCAGCCACGGACCAGAGTCTGTCCGACATCGTCAACGCAGCCGTTCGGCTACGCCTGGCAGAGGATGCAGACGACCTTTCCACGTTCGATTCTCGAAGGCACGAGCCCAACCTTGCATTCGAGGACGTGTTGAAAGACCTGCGCCGACGTGGCAAACTATAGCGTCGTCGTCAAGGCGTCTGCAGCAAAGGAGCTTGACGCGATTCCGCGGAAAGAGCTGCAGCGCATAGTCAAGAAAATCGGCGCGCTCATAACAAGCCCGCGTCCGCTCGGGTGTGAGAAGCTCTCCGGTGCGGAAAAATACCGGCTCCGCCAGGGTGACTACCGGATCGTCTACGAAATCGATGACTCCGCGCGACGCGTGATCATCGTGAAGATCGGCCACCGCCGAGATGTGTATCGCTGAGCGCTACTTGGCTGCGTGCGGATCAGAGCGGTATGTTGCCGTGCTTCTTGGGCGGATTCTTGTCACGCTTTCCGCGAAGGCTCTCGAGCGCATCGATCAACGCCGGCCGTGTGTCGCGGGGATCGATGATGTCGTCGATATAGCCACGACCGGCCGCAATGTACGGATGTGCGAACTTATCGACATATTCGGCGATCTTCTCATCAGTTGCCGCAGCGGGGTTTGCACTCTCCGCGATGTCCTTGCGAAACAGAATCTCCACCGCACCCTTCGGCCCCATCACGGCGATCTCAGCGGTTGGCCACGCTACGTTGAAGTCGCCGCGGATGTGCTTGGAGCTCATCACGTCGTAGGCCCCGCCGTACGCCTTACGCGTTATAACGGTGAGCTTGGGGACCGTCGCCTCGCAGTACGCGAACAGCAGCTTGGCACCATGCTTGATGATGCCGCCGTGCTCCTGCCCCACGCCCGGAAGAAAGCCAGGGACGTCTTCGAAGGTCACGATGGGAATGTTGAACGCGTCACAGAAGCGAATGAAGCGTGCTGCTTTCACCGATGCATTGATGTCGAGAACACCCGCGAGCATCGCCGGCTGATTCGCGACTATACCGACACTGAATCCGCCGAGGTGCGCGAAGCCGCAGATGATGTTCTCGGCATAATCGCGCTGTACCTCGTAGAACTCGCCGTCGTCGATCACGCGACGAAGCACGTCGTGCATGTCGTAGGGCTTGTTCGCGTTGTCTGGTACGATGTCGAGCAACGCCTCGTCGCGACGGTCACGTGGATCGGTGCCGGAACCGCGCGGCGGCTCGTCGATGTTGTTGGAAGGAATGAAGCGCATCAGGTCGCGAATAGCGGCGATGCACTCGGGCTCGCTGTCGGAGGTGAAGTGCGAAACACCAGATTTCATCGCGTGAGTGTCCGCACCACCGAGCTCGTCCATGGTGACGTCTTCGTGCGTCACAGTCTTCACGACATTTGGGCCGGTCACGAACATGTACGAAGTGTGGCGTACCATGTACGTGAAGTCCGTGATCGCTGGCGAGTATACCGCGCCACCTGCACACGGCCCGAGTATCGCCGATATTTGCGGGATGACGCCGGAGGCAAGCGTGTTACGCAGAAAGATCTCGGCGTAGCCGCCCAGCGATACGACGCCTTCCTGAATGCGGGCGCCCCCTGAATCATTCAGACCGATCATCGGCGCACCATTCCGCATCGCGAGGTCCATCACCTTCACGATCTTCTCGGCGAACGATTCGGAGAGCGAGCCGCCGAACACCGTGAAGTCCTGCGAGAACACGTACACGAGCCGGCCGTTGATGCGCCCCCAGCCCGTGATCACACCATCGCCGTAGTATTGCTGCTCTTCCAATCCGAAGTCGGTACTGCGATGAACGACGAATCGGTCCAGCTCGGTGAACGAGCCCTCATCCAACAGAAGATCGATGCGCTCGCGCGCAGAGAGCTTTCCCTTCTTGTGCTGAGCCTCTATACGAGCAACGCCGCCACCGAGTTCAGACTCGGCGCGGCGTTGCTCCAGAAGCGCGAGCTTATCGCGCATACTCATTAATTACTCTTCGTCGTATGTTGCCGGTAGGACAGCCGGTATCTCCGCCGTGTAATCCGATACGCTGTACTCCTCGGTCTCCATCGGAATCACCTTGGACGGCTCGGCCGGGCGCGGTGGCTGCTCCTCTGGAATTGCTGTGACTGCGAGTACGATACGGCGATGGATCGGATCCACCTCGAGCACCCGAAGGTCGAGATTCATTGCCTCGTAGACAATGTCTGCGGGACTGTTGACCGGGTTACCGAAGTTGAGCTGGCTGTTCGGAACGAATCCTTCGATGTCGTTACCGATGTCCACAACGACGCCCTTGTCCATCAAGCGGACGACGTGACCACGCAGCTCGGTGCCCACTGGGTACATCTCACCGATACGGAGCCACGGATCCTCGATCGCCTGCTTGAGGCCGAGCGAGATGCGCTTGTTCTCCGGATCGATGTTGAGGACCACCACGTCCACCGTATCGCCCTTCTTGATCACTTCCGACGGATGCTGCACGCGACGCGTCCAACTCATGTCGGAGACGTGGATCAGGCCGTCGATGCCAGGCTCGATCTCGACGAATGCGCCAAAGCTCGTGAGGTTGCGGACCTTGCCAGTCAGACGCATGCCGATTGGATAGCGCTGAGGCAGAGTCATCCAAGGGTCTTCCTCGGTCTGCTTCATACCGAGCGAGATCTTCTCTTCCGATGGATCCACCTTCAGCACCACGGCTTCGATCGTCTCACCGATCGAAACGATCTTGCTCGGATGACGCACGTTGCGAGTCCAACTCATCTCGCTGATGTGCACCAACCCTTCGATGCCAGGCTCCAATTCGATGAACGCGCCGTAGTTGGTGATCGATACGACCTTGCCCGATACGCGCGTGCCGACCGGATACTTCTCGGCGACGTCCTGCCACGGATAACTCTGGAGCTGCTTGAGGCCGAGCGAGATGCGCTCGCGCTCCCAATCGATGTCGAGAACCTTGACCTCGAGCTCCTCGCCAATGTGCACCATCTCCGACGGATGCGTGACGCGGCCGTACGACATGTCGGTGATGTGGAGTAGTCCGTCCACACCGCCGAGGTCGATGAACGCGCCGAAGTCGGTGATGTTCTTGACGATGCCCTTTCTGATCTGATCCTTCTGCAGCTCCTTCATCAAGCGCTCGCGCTTGCCTGCACGCTCCTGCTCGAGAATCACGCGGCGCGAAACGACGATGTTGCGGCGGCGCTTGTTGAGCTTGATGATCTTGAAGTCGAAAGTCTGGCCGAGCAGCTCGTCCACGTTCGGAACGCGGCGAAGCGCGATCTGCGAGCCTGGCAGGAACGCATCGACTCCCATGAGATCGACGACTACACCGCCCTTGATCTTCTTGGTGAGAATGCCGGCCACCGGCTGATCGCTCTCGTACGCGACGCGTATGCGCTCCCACACGCGCATGAAGTCGGCCTTCTTCTTGGAGAGGACGACCGATCCCTCCATGTCCTCCAAGTGCTCGAGGAGGACTTCAACTTCGTCGCCGGCCTTGAGCTCCGGCATGTCCTTGAACTCTTCTAGAGGGATGGTTCCCTCTGACTTGAAGCCGATGTCGAGTACGACCATGTTGTCGCGAATGTCGAGAACGCGAGACTTGACTATCTCGCCCTCCTCGATCGACGCCATGGTGCCGTTGTACATCGCCATCATCGACTCGAGCTCGTCGGGCGAATAGTCGTCTTCGTCGTACAGCTCGGGGCGAAGGTTGGCAAGCGGCCGGAGTTGCGCGCGTTGCATGTCGCGCTTCTCTCGCGCGGTGAGCGCGTGGTCGGTCGTGCCGGTTAGGGTTTCGGTGTCGGGCATTTGCTAGGTAAAAGGGTGGGTCCAGCGCTTCTACGGGAACCTGGAAATATATCTGGTAAACTACTGTTTTGCAACGATGACGGCCACCTGCCGGCCGGCGTCGCCTGCCCGGTGCGAGAAGAAGGAGGCGTTGTCGCAACGGGTGCACGCCGAGGACACGGAGATCCGGCCTACGCCAGCACTACTGGCCTGCTCCGCGATCAGGGATCGAATGTCCACATTTCCCGGCCGATTGGAGGTCTCCCCGGTCAACCTGGCGCGAACGTCTGCGGAAACCTCGTAGCAGCGGCCGCAGATGGCGGGTCCGATATGTACGTAAAGCTCGTCAGAGGCGAGACCTGCGCGGCCGAG
>Ga0208849_1002420_pt1 | contig 10226 bp, 12 predicted proteins | sample NGESurdeep072012_10_FD_184470 | JGI IMG/M metagenome (GOLD analysis project Ga0208849, IMG submission 184470) | Arctic peat soil microbial communities from Barrow, Alaska - NGEE Surface sample 53-3 deep-072012 (SPAdes) | ecosystem: Environmental > Terrestrial > Soil > Wetlands > Peat ...
AGCCCATAGGCGCTAACTTTGGGCGAAACGCTTTCCTCCCCTCCTGGGCCAGGCGGCGCACACATCCGCGCGTTCGGCGATGGGTAAGCTCCTCCACCGCAGGGGGAGGTGGCGCGGCGCTTTTTCTTGCGCCGTGACGGAGGGGGTACTCCGCCACGCCGGCGCCGCGGATCACCCCCTCCACCCCCTCGTCCTTCGGCGAGGCGGTCCCCCTCCCCCTACGGTGGAGGTTCTGAAGAAATCTGCTCAAAGGTATGTGCGTCGCCCGGCCCAGGGGAAAGTGAGCGCGCCCCGGCAGTCCTAACTTAGCGCCAATGGGCTGGAAGCCCGCGCTCCGAGTCCGGATGATCACCCGATCGCCGCGACCCTAGGCGCGCAGCGGCATCAGGACGTACTGGACGCCGGCGTCGGTGGGATCGAGGACCAGGACCGGCTCAAGCATGCTCGCCGAGGAAGAACGGTCGGCGAAGCGGAACTCGGCCGTCTCGCCGGCGATCTGGGCGGTGACGTCCATCAGGTAGCGGGCGTTGAAGCCGATCTCGAACGGCTCGCCGTCGTAATCGACCTCGAGTTCCTCGACCGCCTGGCCGGTCTCCATGTTGCGAACGGTGAGGACCACGCGGCCCGATTCCACCGCCAGCTTCACCGACCGGCTCTTTTCGGAGGAAATCGTCGCCACCCGATCGACGGCGGCGGCGAAGAGGGTGTTGTCGATGGTCATCACCCGGTGATTCTCGCGCGGGATGACCCGCGTGTAGTCGGGGAACGAGCCGTCGATGACCTTGGAGGTCAGGGCGGCGCGGCCGAACTCGAAGCGGACCTTTTGCGGGCTGAGCTGGATTTCCAGGGTCTCGCCGCTGTCTTCCATCAGCCGCCGGGCTTCCTGGATGGTCTTGCGCGGTACGATGACGCCGGGCGCGCCGCCGGCGCCTTCCGGGGCCGGCATGTCGGCCAGGGCCAGGCGGTGGCCGTCGGTGGCGACCGCGCGCAACAGCGGGCGGCCGTCCTCGACGACGGTGTGGAGATAGATGCCGGTGAGATAGTAGCGCGTCTCCTCGGTGGAGATGGCGAAACGGGTCTTGTCGATCAGCCGCATCATCTCGCCGGTGTCGATGGACACCCGCCCGGAAAGGCCGTCGGAAGACATGATCGGGAAATCTCCGCCGGGCAGAACCGGCAGGTTGACCTTGTACCGGCCGGCCTGGACCTGAAGCCGGGGGTCCTCGCCGGTGAAGCTCAGCGAAACGTCGGCCCCCTCGGGCAGCTTGCGGACGATCTCGTAGAGGGTGTGGGCCGGCGCCGTGATCTGGCCGGGGGCCTCGATCCGCGCCGGGGCCTCATCGACGATCTCCATGTCGAGATCGGTGGCCGACAGGGCGAGGCCCTCCCGGCCGGCGGTGAGCAGCACATTGGATAGAATCGGGATGGTGTTGCGCCGTTCGACCACGCTCTGGACGTGTCCAAGCGCCTTGAGCAGCGCGGCCCGCTCGATAGTCAGCTTCATCTGTGCGTCCGGATCGGCGGCCGTCGCCCATCGCTCTGGCGAGCGCGGCGGCCAAGAAAGGGACTTGGCAGATTAACGGATTTGTCGGCGCGAGGAAGAGGCCGGATGCATGCCGGTCAAATCCTCAGGCGCCGATTGGTGCGCCGCCGGCCTCCGGCTCGGCGACCGCGCCGGTGGAGTCCTTGGCGGCGACCACGACCATGGCCGGGCGGACGATCCGGCCGAACAGTTCGTAGCCGGCCTGAAGAACCTGGATCACCCCGCCGGGCGCGATCTCGGCCGAGGTCTGCTCCATCACCGCCTGATGGCGGTGCGGATCGAATCGTTCGCCGGGTGGCGGGAAGACCCGCCTCAGCCCGTTGCGCTCGAAGGCCGACAGCAACTCCTTCTCGGTCATCTCGAGGCCGACGGCCAGCCCGCGAACCGGACCCTCCTCGGCGTCCTTGGGCGCGTGTTGAAGGGCGCGTTCGAGATTGTCGGCGACGCCCAGGAGGTCACGGGCGAATTTCTGAATCGCATAGGCGCGGGCGTCGTTGATCTCCCGATCCGCGCGCCGCCGGGTGTTCTCGGCCTCCGCCGCCCAGCGCAGCGCCTGGTCCTTCAGGGCCGCCGTTTCGGCGCGCAAGGCCTCGACCGGGTCGGCCTCGTCGGCCAGGTCCGTCTCGTCGTCGCTGTCATCGGCGGCTGACTGATCGTCGCTCATCGGTCCTGGTTCATCCATCCATGATTCGCCCGAGCGCCCTGGCGGTATAGTCCACCAGGGGAATGACCCGGGCATAGTTAAGGCGGGCCGGTCCGATCACGCCGATCGCGCCCAGCACCTTCTGTCCGCCGGACATATAGGGCGCCGCGATCACGGCGGAACCCGAAAGGGAAAAAAGCCGTGTCTCGGCGCCGATGAAGATGCGCACGCCATGGGCCTCGCGAACGTCGTCGAGAAGGCCGATCAGCTGTTCCTTCTGCTCGAGGTCGTCGAACAGCATGCGCACACGCTCCAGATCGGCGACGGCGTTCGGCTCGCCCAGCAGATTGGCCCGCCCGCGCACGATGAGCGCCCGCTCCTGGCCTTCGCCGCCGCCCCAGGCGGCCAGGCCATCCTCGATCAGGCGCGCGGCGGCGGCGTCCAGATCGCGGCGCGCGCCGACCAGTTCGGCGGCCACTTCCAGCTTGGCTTCGGCCAGGGTCTTGCCGCGAAAGCGGGCGTTGAGGAAGTTGGACGCCTCCTGAAGCGCGGATGGCGTCGTCCCGGCGGAGAGCCGCATCAGCCGGTTCTCGACCTGGCCGTCCTCGAAGACCATCACCGCCAAGGCCTGGTCGGGTCCGAGGGCCACGAACTCGACGTGTTTGACGCCCGCGTCGCGCACCGGTGTCACCACCACGCCCGCGCCGCCGGCGAGGCCCGAGAGGATGGCGCTGGCCTCGTTGAGGGCGTCGTCGAAGGAGCGGCCGTGGGCGGTCAGGCGCGCCTCGATGCTCTGGCGGTCGTGCTGGGCGATGTCGCCGACCTCCAGCAGGCCATCGACGAACAGGCGCAGTCCCGCGTGAGTGGGCACGCGCCCGGCGCTGGCGTGCGGCGCGCCCAGCAGCCCCAGTTCGGTGAGATCCTGCATGGTGTTGCGGATCGAAGCCGGCGAGAGATGCACGCCGCCGCGCGAAAGGGTTCGCGAGCCGACCGGCTCACCGGTCTCCAGATAGCTCTCGACGATGTGCCGGAAGATGTCGCGGGCCCGCGCATCCAGCTCCGAAAGGCTGGCGCCGCGCTCGAGGGCCGGGACGAGAAACGAGTTGGTCATGGACGATCCGCTGATATCTGGAGGATAAGCGCCGCCTCTCTCCACGCAAGCCGCGTCCGCTCCGTCAAGGAAAGCCAACATGCGACCCTCTGAACGCGAACCCGCCGCCCTGCGCGCCATCACCCTGGAAACCGGGGTCAACCGCTACGCGGAAGGCTCGTGCCTGGTCGGCTTCGGCCACACCCGCGTGCTGGTCACCGCCAGCCTGGAGGAGGGCGTGCCGCCGTTCCTTCGCGGGCGCGGCCAAGGCTGGGTGACCGCCGAATACGGCATGCTGCCGCGCGCCACCCACACTCGCGGGCGCCGCGAGGCGGCCCAGGGCAAGCAGTCCGGCCGGACCCAGGAGATCCAGCGCCTGGTCGGACGCTCCCTGCGCGCCGTGGTCGATCTGAAGGCGCTGGGCGAGCGGCAGATCACGCTGGATTGCGACGTCGTCCAGGCCGACGGCGGGACGCGCACCGCCGCCATCACCGGCGCCTGGGTGGCCCTGAAGCTGGCCACGCGGCATCTGACGGAAGAGGGCGTGATCGCCGCCGAACCCATCCTCGACCATGTGGCGGCGGTTTCCTGCGGACTCCATCAGGGCGTCGCGGTGCTCGACCTCGACTACGAGGAGGACAGCAACGCCGAGGCGGACGCCAATTTCGTCCTCACCGGGGCCGGCGACATCGTCGAGATTCAGGCGACGGGAGAGAAGCGGGGCTTTTCCCGCGCCGAGTTCGACGATCTGTTCGGGTTGGCGCGGAAGGGGATCGGCGAGTTGATCGCACTGCAGGCGGCGGCCGTCGCGTCCTGACCCCGCCTGGCTCTCATTCCTCCAGACCCTCACCTTCCGGATCGCCGGGCGGTCCGGGTTCGAAGACCACCAGATCGCCCGGCTGGCAGTCGAGTTCGCGGCAGAGCGCGCCGAGGGTCGAAAAGCGGATGGCGCGGGCCTTGCCGGTCTTCAGGATCGAAAGATTGGCGATGGTCACGCCGACGCGGTCGGCCAGTTCGGTGAGCGACATCCGCCGCTCCAGGAGCAGGCGATCGAGGCGGATTCGGACGGGCATGACCTAGATCGTCAGCTCCGCCTCGCCCCGCAGGCGGGCGCCCTCGCGAAACACCTCGGCCAGCACGATGATCACCAGGACGGCAAACCATGTGGTCAGGTTTACCGCCCCGTCCACGTGGGCGCGGCCATGGAACACCAGATGGGAGAGCGCGGCGGCGGCGTAGCGGCCGAGTTCGAGGACCGCCAGAGCCAGGCCGACGACGCGCAGCCGCCGGACGTTCCCGGGATGGAAGGGGTCGCCGGCGATCAGGGTCTGGAAGATCCGCCGCAGCCGTCCGACGATGACGATGGCGCCGGCGAGGTAGAGATCCGCGCCCGCCAGGGTCGCCGCCGCGATCGGTCCCAGCCAGGGACCCTCGATGCGCCATTTGTCGATGGTGACATGGCCGCCGAGGAGTTCGGGTTTGAAGCTGAGGAGCAGCACCGCCAATATCCCCACCGAGACACCGGCCACCGCGATCCACAGGACGAGGTGGAAGACATCCAGAATGACCTTGAGAAAGCTCGAAACCGAGCCGGGACCCAGAGCGCGCATCCGTCCCCCTTCAATGTTCCCGCCGAAACGCCGTCGCCGCCCGGGACTTCAGAATCCCGGACGGCGGCGAACATGCCCTGAACGCGCCGGTCTTGGAACAGCGGCCATTCTACAGCGACTGGGCGACCATGCCGGCGGCGACCAGGGGCAGGCCGACGAGGGCCAGGACGTTCATCAGGCCGAGCGCGACGCGATCGACGATGGCGATGATCTTGGTGGTGGCGGTCATTTCGAATATTCCTTTGGTTGGTTCGCGGGGCGGCCCGTCGCCGTCCTTGTGTGATTATCGATATGGCCGCATCGATTTTCGATCAACTAAATTATCGTTTATCGATATTACATCTTCGCAATGAACCTTGCCGCCGGTTCACGGAAAGGGTTACCAGGGAGCCATGAGACTCCGCCTGGTTCCCGGTGCGCGCCTGGTCGCCGCCACCCACAATGCCGGCAAGGCGCAAGAACTCGCGGCGCTGCTGGACGGGCGCTTCGACGTTGTCGATGCCCGTGCCCTCGGCCTCGCCGCGCCGGACGAGCCGGAAACCACCTTCGCCGGCAACGCCCTCTTCAAGGCGCGGTTCGCCGCCGAGGCGAGCGGGCTGGTGGCCATCGCCGACGATTCGGGGCTGTGTGTCGCCGTCCTCGACGGCGAGCCAGGCATTCATTCGGCGCGCTGGGCGGGACCGGAGCGCGACTTCGGCCACGCCATGAACCTGGTCGAGACGCGCATGGCCGAGCGCGACGGTGATGATCCGGCGGCGTGGTTCATTTGCGCCCTGGCGGTGGCCTGGCCGGGCGGCCCGGGGGTGACGGTGGAGGGAAGGATCGACGGCGCGCTGAGTTTCCCGCCGCGAGGGAGGTTCGGCTTCGGCTACGACCCGATCTTCGTTCCGGACGGACGAAGCGAGACCTTCGGCGAGATGGACCCGGCCGCCAAGGACGCCATGAGCCACCGCGCCCGGGCCTTCGCGGCGCTGGAGGCGGCGCTGTTTTGACCCCGGCTCCGCTGGGGATCTATGTCCACTGGCCCTACTGCGCGCGGATCTGCCCCTATTGCGATTTCAACGTGGTGCGCGATCGCGGTCGGGTGGCCGAGCAACGGGCGCTGCGCGGCGCGATCCTCGCCGATCTCACCGCCCACGCCGTCCTGACCGGGCCGCGCGCGCTGGTCTCGATATTCCTGGGCGGCGGCACGCCTTCGCTGATGGATCCGGGCTGGGCGGCGGAGATCATCGAGACCGCGCGCGGTCTGTGGGCGCCGACGTCCGATCTCGAAGTCACTCTGGAGGCCAATCCCACCGACGCCGAGACGGCGCGTTTCGCGGCCTTCGCCGAAGCCGGGGTCAATCGATTGTCGCTGGGCGTGCAGTCCCTCGACGATGCCGAGCTGAAATTCCTCGGCCGCAACCACGACGCCGCCTCCGCCCGCCACGCCGCCCGCCGCGCCCTGGCGGCCTTCCCTCGGGTCTCCCTGGATCTGATCTACGCCCTCCCCGGACAGGGTGTCGCCGCCTGGTCGGACCGGCTTCGCGCCGCGATCGACCTCGGAGCCGAGCACATTTCGCCCTATCAACTGACCATCGAGGCGGGAACCGCCTTCGATCGGAGCGTGCGGCGGGGAACGCTGACCGCTGCGGGGCCAGATCTCGCGGCCGACCTCTACGAGACCACCCAGGGCGTGCTGGAGGCCGCTGGCTTCGAGGCCTACGAGGTTTCCAACCATGCCCGGGGCGAGACGGCGCGGTCGCGGCACAACCTGATCTACTGGCGCGGCCACGACTATGTGGGCGTGGGTCCAGGCGCCCACGGCCGGCTCACTCTCGCCGCCGGGCGCTTCGCCACCGAAGCGCCCCGGGAGATCGCCGGATATGTGGGCGCCGCCGGGGAGGCGGGGACGAGGCTGGAACGGCTGAGCGCGCCCGATATCGCGACCGAGCGGTTGCTCATGGGTCTGCGCACCGTCGAGGGCGTCGCCCTGGACGATCTGGCGGCGTTGGTGATTGGACCCGAGCGTCTGTCCCGGCTGGGTGGTCTGGTCAGCGTGCAAGGCTCGCGCCTTCGGGTGACCCGGCGCGGCCGGCCGGTGCTTGACCGGATCGTCGCGCAACTGGCCGGGAACGCGTAGCGAGCCGCTCGCCTTTTCCGCTCCATGGGCTAGGCTCGCGCGATGGCCGCTGGCGGAACCGCATCGACGACAGCCAAGGCGGTCGCGCCGGGACTGTATCTGGTGGCGACGCCGATCGGCAATCTGCGCGACATCACCCTGCGGGCGCTGGACGTCCTGGCCGCCGCCGATCTGATCCTGGCCGAGGATACGCGGGTGAGCGGCAAGCTCCTGGCGGCGCACGGGATTGCCGGCCGCTTGCTGCGGTACGATGAACACGGGGCCGAACGGACCCGGCCCAAGGCCCTCGCCGCCCTGGCGCGGGGCGCGCGCGTGGCCCTGATCTCCGACGCGGGGACGCCTCTGGTCTCGGATCCCGGCTACCGGCTGGTCCGCGAGGCAATCGCCCAGGCGTCGGCGGTGTTTCCGATTCCGGGCGCCTCATCGGTGCTGGCGGCGCTGACCGCCGCCGGTCTTCCCACCGACCGTTTCCTGTTCGCCGGCTTTCCGCCGTCCAGGCGTCTGGCGCGCCGCGATTTTTTCGCCGAGTTGGCGCCGCTGCGGGCGACGCTGATCTTCTTCGAGGGCGGTTCGCGCCTGGCCGAAAGCCTGGCCGACATGGCGGCGGCCTTTGGGCCGCGACCGGCGGCGGTGGCGCGAGAGCTGACCAAGCTGCACGAAACGGTGATCCGGGGTCCGCTCGACGCCCTGGCCGCCGATCCGCGTTTCGTGGCGCCCAAGGGCGAGTTGGTGGTGGTGGTCGGGCCGGCGGTGGAGGCGGCGGCGAGCGCGGCGGACGCCGAAGCGGCCCTCGCGGAGGCTCTGTCGCGCGCCGGCCCCGCCGAAGCGGCCTCCGAAGTCGCCCGGGCCCTCGGCCTATCCCGCCGCGATCTCTACGCCCGGGCCGTCGCCATGAGGCGGGCGTGACCGTGCGGGTGGCGCGCGGCGAACGCGGCCGCAAGGCGCGGCTGGCGGGGCGGCGGGGCGAGGTCTGGTGCGCCCTGTGGCTGATGGCGCGCGGCTATCGCATCGTCGGTTTCAGGGTCAGGACGGCCCAGGCGGAGATTGATCTGCTGGCCAGGAAGGGCGGCGTCCTGGCGGTCGTCGAGGTCAAGCGCCGCGCCAGCCTCGCCGAGGCCCTGGACGCGGTGACCGGGCGCCAGCGCCAGCGCCTGCGGCTGGCCGCCGAGATGCTGGCGGCGCGGAAACCGGCCCTGGCCGGCGCGGCCGTGCGGCTCGATCTGATGGCGCTCGCGCCCGGTCGCCTGCCGCGCCACGTTCCCGACGCCTGGCGCGGCGGCTGACACGGCGGCCAAAACCATGACCCGCGACGGCATCGAAGTCCTTCTCACCCGCGCCGGCCAAGCCGAGGATGCCGCCTTTCCGCTGCTCGAGGCGGCCATCGCCTGCAGCCTGCACGAGGATCCGGGTCGCGATCCGTCGCCGGTTCGCGCCCTGGCCGCCGACGGCGCCGAACGGCTCGCGGAAAGGTTGGCGCGGGAAAGGCCCGAGGAGGCCCTGGCCGAGACGATGTCCGGCGATCTGCGCCTCACCGGCGACGTGATCACCTACGAGCACCCCGACAACGCCGACGTGGTGGCCGTCGCCGAACGCCGGCGGGGTCTGCCGGTGGCGCTCGGCGTCTTCTATCTCGACGTCTCCCGGCGCTGCGGCCTCAATGTGCGGGGGGTCGATTTTCCCGGCCATTTCCTCTTGCGGATCGAGACCGCCGACGGGCCGCTGGCGCTCGATCCATTCAGCGATGGTCGGGTGGTGATGCCCTCGGAACTGACCAGCCGCGCCCTCCACGCTGGCCTGACCGCCGATGTCGCCGATCGGCTCGATGTGCTAATGGCCCCGGTCGCCGATCGCGCCGTGCTCATCCGTCTGCAGAACAACATCTTCGCCAGAGCCGCGGCGGCGCGGGATTTCGCGCGCGCGGAGCGTTCGGCCCTGCGCCGCGCCCTCATCGATCCGCGCGATCATCGTCCGTGGCTCGACGTCGCCGCCGCCCGCGAAGGCCAGGGCGCGCTGGCCGGCGCCCTACAGGCTCTGACCCAGGCTCAGGTTCTCGACGGCGGCGCGGCGCTGGCCGCCCGCGCGGCGCGCGAACGCGTGCGCCTGAAGCTCAATTGAGGCATGGTCGGGCCGCAGCCCGCTCGACCCGCCCGCCACGCCCCTAGGACCACCACCGCTGATGCCGCTACAGGTCGCCATACAGATGGACCCCGTCGAGGCGGTGAACATCGAGACCGACACCACCTTCATGCTGATGCTGGAAGCTCAGACCCGAGGTCACGGCCTGTGGGTCTATCCTCCCGAGCGGCTGGCGCTTGAGGACGGCCGGCTCGGCGCCCGGGGCCGCGCCCTGAACCTCCGGGCGGTCAAGGGCGATCACCACAGCCTGGACGCGGTCGAGGTTCGCGACCTTTCGGAGATGGACGTGGTGCTGATGCGCCAGGACCCGCCCTTCGATATGGCCTACATCACCGCCGCCCACCTGCTCGAGGCGATCCATCCGGCGACCCTGGTGGTCAACGATCCGGGCGAGGTGCGCAACGCGCCGGAAAAGCTGTTCGTCACCGCCTTTCCAGACCTGCATCCCCCGACCCTGATCACCGCCGACCCCGAGGCGATCCGCGACTTCCAGGCCCGGCACGGCGACATGGTGCTCAAGCCTCTCTATGGCGGCGCCGGTTCGGGCGTTGTCCGCCTCAAGCCCGGCGATCCCAACCTCGACGCCCTGCTCGAACTGCACGCGATGATCGGCCGCGAGCCGGTCATCGCCCAGAAGTTCATTCCGGCCATTTCCAAGGGCGACAAGCGCATCCTGCTGGTCGATGGCGAACCGGTGGGAGCGATCAATCGAATCCCGGCGGCAGGCCAGGTGCGCTCCAATCTTGCCCGGGGCGGCCGGGCGGCGGCGGTGGAACTCACCGCGCGCGACGAGGCGATCTGCGCCGCCATCGGTCCGGCGCTGAAGGCGCGGGGCCTCCTCTTCGTCGGCATCGACGTCATCGGCGACTACCTGACCGAGATCAACGTCACCTCGCCCACCGGCGCCCAGCAGCTGAAACGCTTCGGCGGCGCGGATGCCGCCGCGCGCTTGTGGGATGTCATCGAGGCGAAGCGGCGCGCGAGCTAGTCGCCAGCTTCAACTAATTTGAAACCTTTGATCGATTCGCTTGGGTCCTCACCCTGATGGACGGAGGCGAAGATGGCGGCGCGGGAGGTTGCGG
>Ga0208849_1002421_pt1 | contig 10223 bp, 12 predicted proteins | sample NGESurdeep072012_10_FD_184470 | JGI IMG/M metagenome (GOLD analysis project Ga0208849, IMG submission 184470) | Arctic peat soil microbial communities from Barrow, Alaska - NGEE Surface sample 53-3 deep-072012 (SPAdes) | ecosystem: Environmental > Terrestrial > Soil > Wetlands > Peat ...
CATGCTCCAGGCCCAAATCACCTTCGATCCGAACCATGCGCGTGATACCCGCCACGCGGCATGAAACCCATTTACAAATGGTGGGGAGTCCCTCCCCCGTGAAGAGGCACAGGGAAGGATAGAGGAGGTTTGAACTTCCTCTATCCTCCCCTGCGAGCGCGGCGAAGCGGGGGAGGTGGCGCGGCGCTCTTTCTCGCGCCGTGACGGAGGGGGCGTACAACGGTCGGCCCGTTCAGGCTCCCTAAGCCCCTTCCAGCAGGACCTCGTCCTCTTGGGCGAGTTCGTCTTCGATGATCGGGGCGGGTGCGATCCAGCCGGCGACGACGCGGGCGCGCATGATCAGGCCTTCGGCGTCCTCCGGCGAGAGGCTGAACGAGTCGAGGACACCCGGCTCGCGGATGCGCTCGCCGCCCTTGTTCTCGTACCAGCCGCGGATGTCGTCTGGCACCAGGCCGGCGAGATCCTCCAGGGTCTTGACGCCGCCTTCGCCCAGGGCGACGGCCATGGGGAGCGTCACGCCCTCGACCTCAAGGACACCGTCCTCGACACCCAACTCGCGCCGCTTGGCGTCGTATTCCGCGGCCTCCTTGTCGAGCCAGTCGCGGGCGCGGGCCTGGATTTCCTCGGCGGTGTCCTCGTCGAATCCTTCGATCTGGGCGATTTCGTCGGCCTCGACGAAGGCCACGTCCTCGACGGTGGCGAAGCCTTCGGTGACCAGGAGCTGGGCGATCACCTCATCGACATCGAGGGCCTCCTGGAAGAGGATGGTGCGTTCGGAGAACTCGCGCTGGCGTCGCTCGCTCTCCTGGCTCTCGGTCATGATGTCGATCTGCCAGCCGGTGAGTTGGCTGGCGAGACGGACGTTCTGGCCGCGCCGGCCGATGGCCAGTGACAGCTGCTCGTCGGGCACCACGACCTCGACCCGCTCGTCCTCCTCATCCATCACCACCTTGGTGACCTCGGCCGGGGCCAGGGCATTGACCAGGAACGTCGCCTCGTCGGAATTCCACTGGATGATGTCGATCTTCTCGCCCTGCAGCTCGGCCACCACCGCTTGGACCCGCGAGCCGCGCATGCCCACGCAGGCGCCGACCGGATCGATCGAGGAATCGTTGGAGACCACAGCCATCTTGGCCCGGCTGCCGGGGTCTCGGGCCACGGCGCGGATTTCGATCACCCCGTCGTAGACCTCGGGAACCTCCTGGGCGAACAGCTTGGCCATGAAGCCGCCATGGGCGCGGGAGAGCATGATCTGCGGCCCCTTGGTTTCGCGGCGCACGTCGTAGATGTAGGAGCGCACCCGGTCGCCGACCTGGAAGGCCTCGCGCGGGATCGACTGGTCGCGGCGCATGATCCCTTCGCCACGGCCAAGGTCGACGATGACGTTGCCGTATTCGACCCGCTTGGCGACGCCGTTGACGATCTCGCCGACCCGGTCCTTGAACTCCTCGAACTGGCGTTCGCGCTCGGCTTCGCGGACCTTGCCGGTGACCACCTGGCGGGCCATCTGGGTCTGCACCCGGCCGAACTCGAAGGGCGGCAGGATCTCCTCGAAGGTCTGGCCGACGAAGGCCTTCTTGTCCTCGGCGACGGCCTCGGAGAGGCGCTTGTGGGCGTATTCGTTGATCTCCTCGGCGTCGTCCTCGACCACCGTGACCACGCGGGTGATGGTGGTCTCGCCGGTCTTGGGATCGATGTGGACGCGGATATCGTGCTCGGCGCCGTAGCGCGTCTTGGCCGCCTTCTGGATGGCGTCCTCGATCGCCTCGATGACGATCTCCTTTTCGATCGACTTTTCACGGGCGACCGCGTCGGCGATCTGCAGAAGCTCAAGCCGGTTGGCGGAAATGCCGGTCACGGTCATGGGTTAAGGGTTCCTCTCGGTGTCGAAGGATGTGGGTTCGGAAGCGGTGGGTTCGGGGGCGGCGAGGCGGGCGGCTCTAGCCGCGGCGCCGCGTTTCAACAGGGCGTCGTCGAGCACCAGCCTGGCCTCGACGATCCACTCGAAGGGCAGCAGGGTGGTTTCGTCCTCGCCTTCCAGGTCAATGGCCACGCGACCGTTGTCGAGGCCGGCCAGTTCACCCCGGAAGCGCTTGCGGCCGTCGGCGATACGGTCGAGTTCGATCCGCGCCTGGCAGCCCTCCCAAGCGGCGAAATCCTTCAGCCGGGTCAGAGGCCGGTCGATGCCCGGGCTGGAGACCTCAAGCAGATATTGCCCGCCGACCGGATCGGCGGCGTCCAGCACCCGCGCGATCGTCCGGGCGAGGGCCGCGCAATCCTCGACCAGCATCGACCCGTCGGGAAGCTCGGCCATGATCTGCAGCCGCCGAGACCGGTCGCCGCCCATCAGGCGCAGCCGGACAATCTCGTATCCCGCCGCGTCGGCGACCGGATCGAGCAGTTCCAGCAGCTTCAGATCCTCGGCGGTCTTGCCGCGCAAACGATGAGCCTCTCCGGCCAAAGAAAAAGCGGCTGGCCCTTTTTCAAGGCCGCCGCTCGTAAAGCGCCATCCAGCGCCAACGGACGATGTGGAAGCTCATATAGCGTGGCGGCGGGGGCTTGTTAAGCCCTCTTGTGGCGGGGGCGGCCCGGCGCCTGATCTCGCCTGGATCGCGTCGTAGCGCGGGCTTCCAGCCCGCTCTCTTCGGCGCCCGCCGATCGGTTGCGCGAGGGCAAGGGCGGGCTGACAAACCCCGCGCTACGAAGGGTCCGGCCTTACGCCAGCCAGACCATCATGCGGGTTTCCGCTTCGGCGTCGCGGGCGAGGGACCAGCGGGGCTCGACGACCCCGGTGTGGAGGAAGCCGGTCTTGGCCAGGACGCCACCGGACGCTGGGTTGTCGGCGAAGTAGCCGGCGATCACCAGGCGCTTCTTCCAGGCCGCGCGGGTCCAGTCGAGAGCGGCGGTCGCGGCCTCGGTCATGTAGCCGTTTCCCCAGAAGGGCCGGCCGATCCAGTAGCCGAACTCCGGCGCGGGGCCGTCCTTGGGATGAAAGCCCAGCACGCCGATCAGACCGTCCTGGCGGTGTTCGATGGCCAGCACGATCTCGCGCGCCGGATCGTTCCCCGCCATGCGGGCGATGAAGCCCTCGGCGTGCTCGAGAGCGAAGGGATGGGGGATGGAGGTGGTCATCCGGGCGACTCCGGCGTCGTTGGCGAGCGCCGCGATGCGCGGCGCGTCCGCGTCCCTCAAGGCGCGCAGGATAAGACGGTCGGTGGTCAGGGTCGGCGCAGAGAGTGGGAAGCTCATGATCTTCCAAGCCTGTTCAGCCAGAGGATGAGGAAACCGGCGCCCGGTCTCCCGCCCGTCGGCGGCTGAACCGGATCGCCCGAGAATGAGGCGATCCGGAGGTGGGCTCGGATCGCCTATTTGGCGGCGGCGGCGCTCGTCGGAACCACCGTCACGAAGGTTCGGTCGGCCTTGCGCGTGACGAACTTCACCGCCCCGGTCTGAAGGGCGAAGAGGGTGTGGTCCTTGCCCATGCCGACGTTCTCGCCGGGGTAGTATTTGGTGCCGCGCTGGCGGATGACGATGTTGCCGGCGAGCACCGCTTCGCCGCCGAACTTCTTGACGCCGAGGCGCTGACCGGCGGAATCGCGGCCGTTGCGCGAGGAACCGCCCGATTTCTTGTGTGCCATGATCTAGTCCTTGGCGCTCTTGGCCTTGGCGGCCTTGGGTTTGGGTTTCGCGGCCGTCCCGCCCTTGGCTTCGGCCTTCTTGGCGACAGCCTTCTTGACCGGCTTTTCGGCCGCCGCCTTCTTCGGCGCCGGCTTTTTGGCCGCCGGCGCTTTGGCCGCCGGAGCGGCGGCTTCAGCGACCGAAGGCTTCTCGGCGTCGGCTTTCTTCGCCGCCACTTTCTTCGGGGCGATCTTCTTTGGCGCGGCCTTTTTGGCGGCGGCCTTCTTGGCGGCGGCCTTCGCCTTGACCTTGGCGGCCCTGGGTTCGGCGGCGGGCCTGGCTTCCTTGGCCCCGGCGGCGGCTTCCATGCCCCGGGCGAGATTGCGGGCGCGGGCGTTGAGCACGGCAAGAGGGGTCAGATCGACCTCGCCGTCCCAGCTCGCGTCGCGGCCGTCGCCGCTCAGGGCGGTGATGCGCAGGACCGACTCGAACTGGCGGTGGCCGCGCGTGCGGCGATAGCCCTGTCGGCGGATTTTCTTGAACACCTTGATTTTCTTGCCCTTGCGGGTCTCGACCAGGGTGGCGCTCACCGACGCTCCGGCGATGATCGGGGCGCCGACCGTGACCGCCGGGCCGTCGCCGATCATCAAGACCTGATCGAAAGCGATCGCCGCCCCCGGCTCGCCGTCGAGCTTCTCGACGACGACCAGATCGCCGGGCTGGACCCGGTACTGCTTGCCGCCGGTCCTGATCACCGCGTACATGTGCATTGCGCCTTGAGAACGAGCGATACGGCCGAAACCGCAAAACGAATTGCGCCCGCGAGCGAACCCGCGGGCGAGGGTCGGCGAGATAAACCATCCGACCCCGCCAAGTCAACGCCGCGCCGACGACGCCGGGCGCCCGGAGGGGCTGCGAAACCGGCCTGCCTTGAACGGAAACAGTCGGAGCGGCTTTCGGCGCGTGGCCTTGCGCGATCGCCAGCCCACCCCCGCCACCGTGCCCAGGAAGATCGTTGCGTTCTCGAAGCGTTCTCGATAATCTTCGCGTGCGCCCGGGTTTCGACCCCCGAGTCGGCGCCGTCGAACCGCTCCAGCGAGCAGGCGGAACAAGGCGTGACGCATACAGCGATCGATCTCTTCTCCGGCGCCGGCGGTCTGAGCCTTGGTCTTCAGGAAGCGGGCTTCGAGAGCCTGTTCGCGATCGAGATCGACGCCGACGCCGCCGCGACCTATCGAGCCTGCTTTCCCCGTACGGAGGTTCACCAGGGAGATATACGGAACATGGACTTCGCGCACTGGCGCGGGGTAGATCTGGTGGCGGGCGGCCCTCCGTGTCAGCCGTTCTCCATAGGGGGTCTTCGCCGGGGCTGGGACGACCATCGGGATCTGCTCCCGGAATTCGTCCGGGCGGTCATGGAAGCGCGGCCGAAGGCATTCCTACTGGAGAACGTGCCTGGCCTGGTTAGTTTCGGGGCTTATCTTGCCGACGTGCTGGCCCCCCTGTCGGAACTCTATCGGATCGCCGGGCCGCGACTGGTCAACACCGCCGATTTCGGCGTCCCGCAGTCGCGTCGACGCCTGATCGTCATCGGAACCCGGGATGCGGCGCCGTTCAAAATGCCGGACGGGGATTGCGCGCACATGCCCTCTGGCATGGTCTTGACCGGAGAACCGCTCGGCCAAGCCAACCCATCGAAGATTTCCTTCGCCAAGCGTCCCGACCTCCGCCCCAACCCCTACCACGGCCAACTCTTCAACGGCGGTGGGCACCCTATAGACCTTGCGCGACCGGCGCCGACGATTCTCGCGTCCGCTGGCGGAAACAAGACTCATTTCCTCGATCTGGAACATCGTGTCCCAGGCTATCACGCTCATCTGGCGGCAGGCGGCGATCCTTTCAAAGGCGAATTGCCAGGCGCCCGAAGGCTCACTGTATTGGAGAGTGCGGCCCTGCAATCCTTTCCCGGTCGCGTGGTGTTTTCGGGGCCACGGAGTTCTCAATATCGGCAAGTAGGTAACGCCGTCGCGCCTCGGCTCGCCCAGGCGATCGGGGTCGCTCTTTCGGAACAGGTGCTCGGCAGATCATTCCGCCGTAAGCGCATGGCGGCGTAGCAGACCCACGAAGCCGTTGGTGAGGCCGACGTCGGACTGAAGAGTGTCGATGTTGTCGTATAGACGCCGCAGCGCGTCCTCCCGAGCGGGCGGCCGGAGAATGGCGCAGATCGCGCGGATGAAACCGCGGACATCGACGACAGACACGTCCACGGTTGTCGACGCCAGCAGCGCAGGCCGATCCCTGGTGTCAGAGCCGTGCGCCACGATGTGCGCTCGCGGGATGTCACATCGGGCGGCAGCTGCCCCGGAGCGCTTTCGATCACGATGGCCGCCGCGCCGGTGTCAGCCAAAAAGCCATCCAACGCCGCCATGATGTATGCCGTAACCGCTTGTCCCAGCGGGATCGGCCTCGGCTTTGGAGTGATCGTCATCGCGTCACGGTGTCATTGCCGCCGCCGGGTGTCCATCGGAAGGCAACCGGCTCGTTCGCGGATCGGGAGCCCCAGGTCCCCGCGTCGGACGCTTGGATGGCCGGCGATGACGGCCTACATGGCGGCGATGACCCGCACGCCCGTCACCGTTCTCACCGGCTATCTCGGGGCCGGCAAGACCACCCTGCTCAACCGAATCCTCAGCGAGGCCCACGGCAAGCGCTACGCCGTGATCGTCAATGAGTTCGGCGAGATCGGCATCGACAACGACCTCGTCGTCGGGGCCGACGAGGAAATCTTCGAGATGAACAACGGCTGCGTCTGCTGCACGGTGCGCGGCGACCTGATCCGCGTGCTGGCGGGACTGATGAAGCGGCGAAGCGTTCAGGGTCGCGGCTTCGACGCCATCATCGTGGAAACCACGGGCCTGGCCGATCCCGGCCCCGTGGCCCAGACCTTCTTCGCCGATGACGACGTCAAGGCCGGCGCCAAGTTGGATTCGGTCACCACCGTGGTCGATGCCAAACATGTCCTGTCGAGCCTCGCCGACAGCCGCGAGGCGGGCGAACAGATCGCCTTCGCCGACCAGATCGTGCTCAACAAGACCGACCTGGTTCCAGAGGGCGAGCTGGCCGCGATCGAAGCGCGGCTGCGGCGGCTCAATCCCCTGGCCCCGATCCACCGCGCCCGGCGCGCCGACGTGCCGCTGGAGGCGATCCTGGGACGCGGGGGATTCGATCTGGACCGGATACTGGAGATCGAGCCACGGTTCCTCGCGCCCGCGCACGGCGAGGAGGGTCACGTCCACGACCAGCACGGTGACGGCGGCGCCCACAGCCATGCCCATGACGACGACATCCGGGGGGTCTCGCTGCGCCTGGATCGGCCGCTGATCGGCGACCGGGTGACCCGCTGGCTCAATGCGGTCCTGGCCTCGAAGGGTCCGGACATCCTGCGGGCCAAGGGGATCGTGGAGGTGAAGGGGGAGGACCGGCGGCTGGTGTTCCAGGCCGTGCACATGATGCTGGAAGGCGACTTCCAGCGCCCCTGGCGCGAGGGCGAGACGCGGGAGAGCCGCATGGTGTTCATCGGCCGCGGCCTGAACGAGGACGCCTTGCGCGCGGGCTTCGAGGCCTGCGCGGCTTAGAAAGCCTAGCTCAGGTTTTCCGAAATCAGGCCGACCTTGTAGTAGCCATCGAGTTGGAGCTGGTTCACCACATCCATGAACTGGCGGTAGCGAACGTGCCGGTCGGCGCGGATGAATACCCGCTGGCTGGTCGGATTGGGAACCCCGAGCGAAGCCGGCAGATCGCTGGCCAGGCCCTGGAGCGAAGAGGGTTTCACCGAACTTTCGCCGAACGAGACGAAGATCTGGCCGCTGTCCTGGATCGAGATGAACGTCGGCGGTTTGTCGTGCTGGCCCGGCGGCGGCGCCTTGGCCGGGGGCAGGTCGATTCTCACCGACACCGTGGCCAGGGGCGCGACGACCATGAAGATGATCAGCAGCACCAGCATCACGTCCACGAACGGTGTGACGTTCATGTCGCTGTTGTTGCCGAGGTCGAACTTGCCGTGCCGTTCGCCAGCCAGCTTCGCCGCCATCGATCGCTCCTTGTCCGGACCCGCCGAGGACCCGCCTTCCTAGATTTTCACCCATCGCCCGGAAGCCCGGCGATGTAAAGCCCGGCCGCGATGGCATAAGGCGGGCCATGAGGTTCGATTTCGGCGCCTATGTCACCGAGACCCTGTTCGATCGCGGCGGCGCCGCCTTCGCCCTGGGCGACGGCACGGTCCGCTGGGATGACGGCGCCGCGACCACGGCCCACGACGGAGCCATACTCCACGCCGCCGCCCATCCGTCCGGCGAGGGGGTGATCACCGGCGGCGACGACGGGCGCCTGGTCTGGTCGAGACGCGCCGGCGCGGATCTGATCGCCGAGACTCCCGGCCGCTGGATCGACGCCCTGGCGGTCTGCGCGCCCGCCGGCCTGATCGCCTTCGCGGCCGGCCGCGAGGTCCAGGTTCGGGAGGTCGGCGACAGCGCCTTCTCGCACCACTTCGTTCATGACAAATCCGTCGCCGCCATCGCCTTCGAGGCCAAGGGCCGCCGACTCGCCGCCGCGACCTACGGTGGCGTCGCCCTGTGGTACGCCCGGATCGGGGAGCAGAAGCCGGTCATGCTGCGCTGGGCGGGATCGCACATCGCCGTCGCCTTCAGCCCCGACGGCAGGTTCGTCGTCTCGGCGATGCAGGAAAACGCTCTGCACGGCTGGCGCCTGTCCGACACCAGCGACATGCGCATGGGCGGCTATCCGGCCAAGCCGCGAAGCCTGGCGTTCCTCGCCCGCGGTGCGGTGCTCGCCACCTCCGGCGCCAACGGCGTAGTCCTTTGGCCATTCTCGGGCGGCGCCGGCCCAATGGGCAAGCAGGCCGAGGATATCGGCCACGACGAGTCCTCCCTGGTCACCCGGGTGGCGGGCGCCGGCCGGCAGCTCGCCGCCGGACGCGACGACGGGCGGGTGTGGGCCAGTGATCTCGCCGCTCGCGGCATCGATTGGATCAAGTCCGACAAGGGTCCGCCGATCACCGCCCTGGCCATCGACGGCGCCGGTCGCGTGGCCTGGGGCGACGAGCAGGGCGGCGCCGGCGTGGGCGAGGAGCTGAAGAATGGCGACGGGTTCGGACTTTTCGACATCAGCGGAGGCGACTCCGGCGTCCGCCAGCGCTAAAACAATTAGCCAAATCAAGGTGATGGCAGCGACGTCGGGGGCGAATCGGGCGCCGATCGGCGGCGGAGTTTTCGACAGTTTTCGACAGTTTTCGACAGTTTCCGGCCGGCTTTCGGCAGGAAAACCACCGCCAGCGCCGTGTTTTCGGCGCCCCGGCGCATCTTTTCGACATGCTTGCGCATCGCCGATTGGCGGCGCGGCGCCCCGCTCGGCGAGCGCCGGCTCCTGCCCGCGCCAGAGCCTCCGGAGGGCGGAAACAAAGTCGATGAGGATCGCGCGCATATTGCATTATGTAACTGATTGGGGTAAAATTGGCAATATGCAATGTCGACCCGTCACCATAATGTGGAGGGAGATCTATGCGTCGTCGAACCCGCGCATCTCGCACCAGGCGTCGAAGGGGTCGCGGCGGGTGCGCCAGGCGTTGATCGGGTGGCTCTGGTCGCCGTAGCCCAGGGCCATGCCGGCGAAGACCATGTGGTCGTCGGGAAGGCCGAGGAAGCGGGACACCGTCCGGGGGTATCGCGCCCAGAACTCCTGGGCGCAGGTGTCGAGGCCGCGCTCGACGGCCAGCAGCATCACGGTCTGCATGAACATGCCGACGTCCGCCCATTGCGGCGGCCCGACCTTGCGGTCCAGGCAGAAGAAAAGGCCGACGGGGGCGTCGAAGAAGCGGGTGTTTCTGGCCAATTGCCGGAGTCGCGCCGGCTTGTCGTCGCGGCCGAGGCCAATCGAGCCGTAGAGGTCCTCGCCGCATTGATAACGGCGGGTGCGCAGCGGCTCCCAGAGATCGGCGGGGTAGACGTCGTATTCGGGCGCCTCCATGGGTGTAACGGCGACCTCCGCCTTGAAGGCGGCCAGCGGCTCCCCGGCCAGGGCGTAGACCCGCCAGGGCTGCAGATTGCCGCCGGAGGGCGCGCGGTGGGCCGCCCGCAGAATCCGCCGCACGATGTCGCCGGCCACCGGATCGGGACTGAAGGCCCGCGCGGAGAAGCGGCGGGAGACAGCCTCGGCGACATCCATGTGATCACCCTGCCCGGGAGTGCGAAGCCTTGACCGGCCGGCCCGCGCCATCCTTAGCATCCGACCCCGCCAGTCAAAGCGACCGACGCGCCACCGATGTGCGCCATCCTTGCGACCTACGCCACCGCCATCTTCGCCTTCCCGATGGTGCTCGTCGCGCTGATCGCCATCGATCCCCTGGCGCACACGGCCGCCGCCGCATTGGCAGTGCTGTGATAAACGTAGCGCGGGCTTCCAGCCCATTGGCGCTAAGTTAGGACTGCCGGGGCGCGCTCACTTTCCCCTGGGCCGAGCGACGCACATACCTTTGAGCAGATTTCTTCAGATCCTCCACCGTAGGGGGAGGGGGACCGCCTCGCCGAAGG
>Ga0208849_1002422_pt1 | contig 10220 bp, 8 predicted proteins | sample NGESurdeep072012_10_FD_184470 | JGI IMG/M metagenome (GOLD analysis project Ga0208849, IMG submission 184470) | Arctic peat soil microbial communities from Barrow, Alaska - NGEE Surface sample 53-3 deep-072012 (SPAdes) | ecosystem: Environmental > Terrestrial > Soil > Wetlands > Peat ...
CCGGCCAGGGCACATGCGCCTGATGGGCCAGCGTGTGATAGCTGTAGTTGGCGTAGTCACGCTCGATCTGCCGGGCGATGCGTACGCCACGTTCCTCATCCACCGCCCGCGCAATAGCCATCAGCGCGCTCGTCATGCGCAGATCTGTGTCCGGCGGCTGCACCCCCGGCGTGAACAGCTTCCGCTCCGACTCGGCGGTTCCAAAAATGGGCGTGCCGCCGCGCCGGAAGTACGCCATCAGGTCGGGGATGTACACCGCGTCGCGCGTGGCGAGAATGTTCGCCGCCAACCACTGCTGGTAAAACAGCGATCCATCCCACCGGTCGGTGGCCACCGCCTGCGACAAATCACGGTGCAATACGATTCCACTCATCGCTACGAACCGACGATAGCAGGCCACGATGGCCCGTGGGCCGGCCGGAAACACGCACTCGTGCGGATAATACCGGTTGATCTGCACGATGTGCTCGGGCGTGCCGTCGAACAGCGCGAACGCACGCAGGATCGCGCCGAGGTTTGGATATTTGCGTATCGTGCGGGCCGCGGCCTCGAACGCGCCGGGCGCCACGAAATCGTCGTCGCCCATGACGAACAGAAATTCGCCCCGCGCCAGTTCCACCAACTGCCGGAAGTTTCCGTCGTAGCCGAGTGTTTTGGCGTTGGCATGAAAGCGAACACGGCCATTGGTTCTGGCCGCGTAGTCGTTGGCGATCGCCCGGATCTGTTCCTGGTTGGGCGATGCGTCTTCGGCGATCACACACTCCCAGTCGTCGAAGTTCTGCGAAAGCACCGAGTCCAGCAGCGGCCCGATGTGTTGCCAACGACCATACGTGGGAATAATGACCGAGAGTAACGGTCGGCTCATTGGCCCCGGTGCTCGAACGGCACCAACGATACGCGAAGCTCGGTGACCGTCACGTCCTCCGTGTTCAATCCGGGAATATACGTCCCGTTCTGGAACAGGTAGTTCAGTCGGCGGCCGCCGCTCAACTCCACGGTGATCTGCTGCCCGCGGTACACCGTTCCGCCACGGATGCCGACGCGCATGGTCACGTCGTGCCGGTTCAGGAACGGCAGATACTGCCGCAAAAAGGCATCTTCGTTCCACCGCACCCGCTCGACGAACACGCCGGTGGATCGCGTCGGCGTGACCCAGTCCAGCGACACCCACTGCGAATTGGCGCCCGGGCCGATGCCGTCGCCCAACAGCTGCCCGCGCTGCGTCCATCCCTGCGGTATATCGTTACTCGTATAGAAATCCTGCGTCGGCTGTCCGCGGATGTCCGTGGGCTGCTCCAGGTCCGCCGCCTCGCCGGTGAGAAGCAGGGTGCCGCCCCTGAACTTGGCTGCCCGCTCCGCGCCTACCAGATAGGCGATGCCCTGGTACGGCACCGTGAGAAACTGGTGCATGCCCGGCAGTCCGCCGGCCCGGGCGATCTCCACCCACGCCCGCAATCCGTCGTCCGGCGCCTTCACGCGGGCGTATACGCTGTTCATCTGATCGCTGGGCCCGGTGAGTTTATGGCCGGCGCCGCCGAAGATGGACCCGGTACGCATGCTCGCGTGCGCCACGCCGATCACCGTGCTGCTCGAGTCGGTGGGGCTCCAATTGAGCGTCCACGCCGACAGCGTGCGCAGATCGTTGGCCGGATTGTTGTCAAAGAACGGCGATTCCGTGAGCGTGCCGACAAATGCCGTACCCGACCATGCGCCCGCCCGCGTATCAATCGGATGATTGGTGCGCACAAAGACGCGCGGTATGCCCGGCGCGTCGGCGCTGAGGAGCAGTTGCCCGCGAACGCCGGGCCCCCACGCCTGTGAGCTGTTGGAGATTCCGATATCGGCGTCGTGCACCGTTGCCCACAACGAAGACTGGCCCAGGCTGGCGCCGATTACGGACGACGCGCCGAATCGCGTGGGCAGGTCAATCGAATACGGTGGCAGATACCAGTTGGACGAGAATGGGCTGCGCGAACCGCTCGTATCGCGAAAGAAGTTGAACGTTCGGTTCTGTGCGTACCACACATCCGGCGCTACAGTGGCGTGTACGATGCCCTGATCGAACACAAATCCAACGCGCACCAGCGCGTTGACGCCGAGTCCTTCCCACATTTCGCCATCGTTGCGCGAATCGGGCACCCCGTTCGAGTAGTCCAGCCGCACCACCGGCGCGATCAGACGCAGCGGAAACCGAAGGTCCCCCACCGTGAGGGAATCCTTTGTGCACCCCGCTCCGTCGGCCATCACGTCGTGCGACGATGAGGTATGCGGTGCCAGTTCGGCGAGTTGCGCCCGCGCCGTGGGGTCCGACAGTTCGCGGACGCCCGCATGACATGGCGTCTGTGCCGACGCCACGCTGGCTATGGTCCCGAGCACGATCGCGAGGCGGAGGGAAAGCGGCATTCGGCGCAATTTGCAGGGTAGGAATCCTCGGCAACTTCGCGTATCTTCTCGCGCTGAACAAGGGGCCCGAGCCGTGTATGATTCCTTTATGGACATGCGAATCACCAGATGATTCCGGTCGCGTTCGATCTCCGCGACCCCGACCGGTCGGGTATCGCGCGGGTGGCGCGCTCCATGGCCAGGGCCTTTGCGGCACGGCTCGATTCCGACCCACGTTTTGACCTCACGCTCTGCGGTCCCGCCCGTCAGCTCGACGCACTCGACGCTCGAAATTGGAGCCGACGGCCGCTGTCTATCGTCAACTGGGCGTCCGGCCGGCATTCGCCGGCCGCTCAACTATCATGGGCGGGGGTCCGCGCCCGAACACGGAACGCGGTCTGGTTCTTCCCGCACTGGGATGTGCCGTGGTATGCTCTTCCACAACGCTATGTCGTCATGGTGCACGATTTGACTCTTCTGCGCGTTCCCGGCGCTACCCGCCCCGACCGCCGTTGGCTGGCCGAGCGATGGATTCGCCGCGCCGTGCGCCACGCGGCGTGCGTGGTGGTGCCGTCGGATGCTTCGGCGCGCGATCTGGCGGTGTTCGCGCCCTTTGCGGCGTCAAAAATTCGCCGTATTCCCGAAGGTGTTGACGCCGCATTTTTCGATCCGTCGCCGGCGTTGCCCGCCGATGTTGTGGAGTTCGTGGGGCACCTGCCCTTCATGCTCAGCGTCGGCAATCGCAAGCGTCATAAGAATCTTCATATGGGGGTCGAGATCCTGTCGCGCGTTCCCAACCTGCGCTGGGTGCTGGTCGGCGAGTGGTACCCCGACTGGGAGGAGGTATCGGGCCACGCCATAGACGCCGGCGTTGCCGATCGCCTGCTCCTGCTCGATCCGCGCTCCGACGAGGAGTTGCGCGCGCTGTATGGCGCCGCGGCCTTTTTGCTGTTCCCCTCCCGCGCGGAAGGGTTCGGACTTCCGGTGGCCGAGGCGATTGCGTGCGGCACGCCGGTGGTGTGTTCGAATGCCGGATCGCTTCCAGAGGTAGCCGGCGCATGCGCAACGCTTTGCGACCCGGACGATGTGGACGCCTTTGTCGCGGCGGCGCGAAGCACCCTCGCCAGCCGGTTGCGGCAGCCGGCGCCATGTGTGGAGCGGATGCGCGCGATGACGTGGAGCGCGAGCGCGACGTGCCTGGCGGGCATACTTGCGGAGGTGGCGTGATGACCCGTGTCACCGCCTCGCGGCTTCATCGCTTCACCACCTCACCGCTTTACTGCGTCGCCCTTTCGCTCGTTGTTGCGCTCGCCCTCTCGCTCGTTGTGGCGCTCGCCCTGCCGCGAACCGTTCACGCGCAGGGTACGGAGTGGAACGAAGCCACCGTGGGCAGCGACTGGGAGTTGTACGCTCGAGCGCTTGCGGCGCGTGGCATGCTGTCCGACGAACCGTGGGCCATTCGCCCCTTTTCTCCCGCGGTGCTCGATAAGTGGAGTGCGTCGCTGTCCGCCGCGCATCCGTGGAAGGACCGGCTGCCGCAGCGCACGACGGCGCCCAAGACGTTCGAGTTGCTGCGTCCGTCGGTGGAGATCTCCGGCAATTCTGCGTACGCGTGGGGCAGCAACGACGGGCCCGTGTGGCAGGGTAAGGGAGTGAACGCGTGGGCCACTATGGGAGCGGTGTGGCGCTGGGGACATATCTCCGCCCGCTTTGAGCCGCTGGTGGAGTACGCGCAGAACGAAGCGTTTCAGTTGGAAACCGTTCCCAAGAGCGCTGCTAATCCGTACGTGGATGCGCAGACGCCGACTTCTATTGATTTGCCGCAGCGAATGGGCTCGGGCGCGTATCATGTGATTGATCCGGGCAACTCGTATATACGTATTGACGCAAAGAGTGTGGGCGCGGGGTTCTCCACCGAAGATCTGTTCTGGGGGCCCGGCGTGCGGAACGCACTGTTGTTCGGGCCCAACGCGGCCGGCTTTCCGCACCTGTTTTTCGGCACCAATCAGGCCGTAGCCACGCCGATCGGACGCTTCAGCGGTCAGGTGATTTACGGCCGGCTGCAGGAGAGCGATTTGGCGCCGCCGAACCACGGTAGCGAACGTCTCGGCGCCGGGCTCATTGTCGCCTGGCAACTGCCGAGCATTCCGGTAACCGTTGGCCTCGACCGGTTCTATCATCGCGCATGGCCCACGCACTGGTCCAGCGCCGACTATACGCTTCCCTTCGGTGCGTTCTTCAGTTCGCAGGCGTCGAGCACCACCGGGACGAACGCCGACAACCAACTGGCTTCGGTATTCTTCTCCGCCCGAGCGGCGAGCATCGGCTTCGAAGTATTTGGAGAATTCGGCAAGAACGATCGCAACAGTAGCGTGCGTGACCTGACCGTGGAACCCGAGAGCAACAGCGCGTGGTTGCTTGGCTTTCTCAAGGTGATCGGGCTCGATTCCACACATGCCGACTTCTGGGAAGTTCGCGGCGAGGTCGCCGACGCCCGCGTGCCGGAACTCCAAGCGCTCGGTCGTGGTCAATCCACATTCTACGATCACAGCATTATTACGCAGGGCCACACCGAAGCGGGGCAGCTCCTCGGCACGCCGCTTATCGAACGTTCCGGCGGTGCGGAGTTCGCCGTGGATCACTTCACCTCCCGCGGTCGGCTGGGCGTCACACTCACGGAGCGACAGATGCCGCCGGATCTGGGTGTGGGCATGCCCGCCGACTCGGCGCGCTCTCAGTGGGATCTCGGCGTCGGCGGCACGATCTTTCACGGGTCCAACGATTACACCTTTCAGGTCGGCCACGTGTGGGACATTGATCGGTTCCCGGGACAGGATGTCGGCAACATCTATTTGCGCCTGGGAATGCGCGTCGGTCGCGGACACTAACGCATGCAAGCCGCCTCCAGTCGTAGGTGGACGAATGGCGCGAGCGTTCCCGGCGTCGCGCTGATTACGGGCGCGCACGGGTTCATCGGTCGCCATGTGGCCCGCCGCTTGAAGAGCGACGGGTGGGTGGTGGTGGGAGTGGGTCACGGCGCGTGGACGGAGCAGCAGTACCGCGCCTGGGGTCTCGATCGCTGGCACGAAGCAACCATCGCCGTGGATCTCCTGTCGGCGCTCGGAATTGTGCCGGATGTCATTTTCCACTGCGCCGGTACATCCACGGTCACCGCCGCGCTTCGCGACCCGCGCCGGGAGTTCGAGCGCACGGTGGGATCCACCGAAGAAGTGCTCGAAGCCATGCGCCGCTTTTGGCCAGGGAGTCTGCTGGTCTACCCGTCGAGCGGCGCCGTGTATGGTGAGGCGAAGACCTTCCCGATTCCGGAGACGGAACCCGTGGCGCCCGTATCGCCGTACGGCACGTTCAAGGATCAGGCCGAGCAACTGTGCCGGCTCTATGAGGGTCGCTTTGGCGTACGCTCGGTGATTCTGAGAATTTTTTCCGTGTACGGCGCCGAACTCCGAAAGCAGTTGCTCTGGGATGCCTGCCGAAAATTTCGCAGCGGCGACCTCTCGTTTCAGGGTACAGGACGGGAAGTGCGCGATTGGGTGCACGTGGACGATCTTGCGCGACTTATGAATCCGCTCATATCGCGGCCCGATGCTTCGGGTGTCCAGGTCATCAATGTGGGCACCGGCACCGGCACCGCGGTGGCCGACATTGTCGGCATGATTGCCGACGCCGTGGGCGGAGGGCGCGTCGCTTGCTTTTCCGGGCAGGTGCGACCGGGCGACCCGGCTACCTACGTGGCCGATATTGCGCGGGCACGCGCCTTTGGTTGGCACCCCAGCGTGCCGCTGACGCGCGGTGTAACCGAATACGTGCAGTGGTTTCTGGCCTCGCAGGCGGGCCGGCACGCGATTCCGTGAGGGTCGCGATTTTTTCGGAATACTATGCGCCGCATCGTGGTGGAGTCGAAGCGCGCGTAGCCGGAATTGCCGAAGGGCTTGTTGAGTTGGGGCACCCCGTCACGGTGTACACGGTAGGATATGACCCGTCGCTCTCCGCATCGGCGCTGGTGCACGGCGTGTGGGTCGTGCGCTATCCGGCGCCCCGCTATGGCCAGCCTCGCATTGGCACTATGCGCCGCGATCCGCTCTCCGTCGTCGCATTCGCGCTCTGGTGCCGGCGGCAGACGCGTGCATCGTTTGACCTGCTCATTTACGAGGAGTTTCCGCTGCTGCACGCGTGCCTTGCGCCACGACGGGCTCGGCGGCATGCGGCGCTGGATTGGTGCGAGTATCGCACGCATCCCCTGTTCGTGATGATGCAGAAGCTTCTGCCCCGGCTGTTCAGGTGGAACCTGGCGGTGAGCGACGCGGTGGCGAACCAGATCGCGGTTGCCTCAGGCCGCGCCATCATCACGTTGCCCAGTGGCATTGCGCTTCGTGCCTTTCACTCTCAGCCGAGATCGGAGCGAAGCGGCGTTGTCTACATCGGTCGCCTCTGGCCACACAAGAACATTCCGCTCGTCGTGGAATGTTTCGAAGAGTTGTGCAGACGCGGCTATGGCGGCGGACTCAGCATCGTCGGCACCGGGCCGCAGGAGGAGGCGTTGCGCGTGCAGATCGCCGACTCGCCATGGGCCGATCGTATCACGATGACGGGAGAGATTGACGAGGCCGCCAAGGTCAACATTCTATCGCGTGCCGAAGTCATGCTCTTGTTGAGTAGCCGCGAGGGCTTTCCCGTCACGGTGGCCGAAGCGATGGCAAGCGGACTTCCCACCGTAACCGTGGATCTTCCGGCCAACGGGACGGTGAGCGTGATCAGGCAATACGGCGGGGGCCGAGTGGCCGAGCCCGTGCGCGACGCGATCGTGGATGCCGCGCAGGTCGTGTTGGCCGATTGGGACGCCTACTCGAGTAGCTGCCGCGCGGCGGCCGCCACACTCGACTGGCAGGCGTTGCTTTCGTCGCTTATGACGCGCGATCTCAAGATGGGCACCGTCGCGCGCTGATACGGCTTGACCGCATCACCGTTTCATCCTTTTCCCCACGGCAGCTTCTTTTCGATTTCGATCTCACCGAAATCGCGACCCGCGCGAGATCCCACCACTCGTGCCCAGGCGGCCATGCGCCGAATGCCATCTTCGAGCGATACGGTGGTTTCCTCACCAAACAGCCGCCGCGCTTTGGCGTGATCGGAATAGGCGATCACCACCTCGTTGCGCGCCGGCAGGTGGCGGATCTCCGGCGTCACACCGAACTCCGCGCTCACCACGCGCGCCAGTTCGATGATCGAATACGACCGGTCGGCGCCGATGTTGATCGTCTCGCCGTAGGTGGCCGGCATGGTCACACACCGTGCGATTTGCGGCGCCACATCGTCAACGTAGCTGAATGCGCGTCGCTGCTCGCCGTCGCCGAATACGGTGAGCGGCTGACCGCTCATGATCTGATTCATGAAAATGCCGACCGCGTTCCGGTACTTGTCACCCAGGTTCTGATGCTCGCCGTACACGTTGTGCGGCCGGAAGATCACGTAGTTCAGTCCGAACATTTCGTGTGCCGCCGCCAGGTCCAGTTCCACAGCGTACTTCGCGATTCCGTATGGATCTTCGGGCCGCGGCGCCATGTCCTCTCGCATCGGCGGTTGGCCGGCACCGTACACCGCAATCGAGCTCGAGAACACGAAGCACTTCACCTCGTGCTTCACCGCCTCGTTGATCACGGTCATGCTCCCGATCACATTATTCGTATAATTGAATCGCCGGATGAAGTGAGACAAGCCTTCGGCCGCGTATGCCGCCAGATGGTACACATAGTCGAAGTGGTGTTCCGCGAACACCCGCTGCACCAGCGCCACATCGGTGACCGAACCCTCCACGAAGGTGGCGCCTGTCGGCACCTGATCGCGAAAACCACCGCTCAGATCGTCCAGCACCACCACGTCGTGCCCCAACGCCAGGCAATGGCGGGCCACGTGCGATCCAATGAATCCGGCGCCGCCGGTAATGAGCGACTTCATTTTCCCTCGACGGTAATGCTCACAGCGTGCACACCGTTGTTCTCGTACCCGTGCGCGTTCCACGCCGACGACAACGGCTGCATGTCGCCCGCCGAGTCGGTGGCGCGGCATCGCAGCACGTAACGGCCCGCCGCCGGCGGTGTCCACCGCAATCGCCAGCCGGTCCACGCGTGTGGCGACGCCGGCCGCTTCAGCTCCGCGTCCGTCCACCGCCCACTGCCGTCGGTGGCCACTTTCACCCGCGTGATCTCGCGCTCTCCCGACCAGGCCCATCCGCAAAGGTCCAGCGGAGCCAGCCGCACAAACTGCTCGTCGGTGGGTGTATAGAACAACGACTTCACCAACGCGCGCGACACCGGTCGCGTGATTTCGCCGGGGCGCTCGATCACGTAGCGCTCGCGCTGGAAGTACCCGGTGAATGCTTCACGCGCCACGCCAATGCGCGACACCCATTTCACGCTCGCCATGCCGTACCACCCGGGCACGATCAACCGCACCGGTCCGCCGCGCAACACGGAGAGCGGCGCGCCGTTGAGTTCGAGCGCCAGGATCGTATCGGGCTCCATCGCCTTTGCCATCGGAAGACCGCGTACGAATGGCTCGCGGCGACTCGTGTCGTCCACCGCGCCATGGTCCATCCCCTCCACCACCAGCCACGGGTACTCGGCAGCGTCAAACCAGTCTCCGATCACATCGCGCAGCGGAACGCCCTTCCACTCCGCGGTGCCGACGGCGCCATGCTGCCACGGTTCACCCACGGGCAGCGGCTGCGTGTACACCCGACTGTTGCCCGCGCACTCCATCGTGAACGTGACAGTGTGCGCGGCGCGAACGGCGAGCTCGGCAAGCTCGGCGATCGAAATTGCACGAGTGGCCTCGGCGCCGACGAATTCGATGCGGTCGCGTATGTCGGTAGTGTCCGGCGCGGAGAATCGAGATCTTACAAAGAACGCCTCCACCGGCGTGATGGGTGATGCAAGCGCCGAGAGCTCGATTTCGAGGTTGAGCGGGTCGGCCTTGACCATGCGAAGCGCGGATTCAGCGGAAGGCATATCCCAATAATACCGCGCGTCACGCCATCGCGGGATGCTTGAACGATTCGCACGAAGCCATGGCTTGGTGCGATATTTGGCACCACCATTTCAGAGTTATTCATATGATGCTACGTATCGCAGTCCTTCTTGCCCTGGCCGTTGCTGTCGCCGCGCCGACGAGCGTTCGGGCGCAGACCGCGTCGCCCGCCACGGCGTGGCAGATTCGATTTTCCATCGGCGATGGATTAGCCGGGCCCGGTTCGGTAGTGGACACCGACCGTCACACCGGACCCGCCATGACGCTTGGCGCGGAACACCCGATCGTTCCTCGTTTGAATGCGATCGCGGAGTTGACGCGCTGGCAATCGGCGGGTGCGGGCAGTTCATCGGCCACATTCGCCACGGCGTCGGTGGCGCTCTACCCGGCGGAGGGCGTGGATGCCTACGTGCGTGCGGGCTTCGGCTACGGAAGCGCTTCCCTTCACGCGCCCGTCATCGCGGACAATGGGTCTGGTTATTCGGTGAGCGGCCCTGCGTTTCAGGTGGGCGCGGGCTACGACTATCGCGTTACGGAACGCTGGAGCGTGGGCGCCTTCGTCGCCGGCACCAATACCATCGGCGGCTCCGCCAAACACAAAGTCCACCACGGCACCGGCGAGGCCGATCTTACTTCGTTTGGACTCTCGCTCGTTCTCCGACCGTGAGTGGGGGGGGCGACTCGCCGCTCTATTTCATCGCCTCGCACTTCCCGCGCTCCACTGTCGGTGCGCCATACCGCGCCGTTACCACCGTTGCTTTGCCGCCCCATGCGATCGTCACGATTTCCATACG
>Ga0208849_1002423_pt1 | contig 10219 bp, 13 predicted proteins | sample NGESurdeep072012_10_FD_184470 | JGI IMG/M metagenome (GOLD analysis project Ga0208849, IMG submission 184470) | Arctic peat soil microbial communities from Barrow, Alaska - NGEE Surface sample 53-3 deep-072012 (SPAdes) | ecosystem: Environmental > Terrestrial > Soil > Wetlands > Peat ...
GCTCAGCTGTCCCATCTTGCGTTCGGCCATGACAAAACTCCGCGATTCACTCCCCCCAAAAAGAATCACAAACGCCAGACTTATGCAAAGCCCTCGCAAATGCGGGCCACCCAGTTCGTTCATCGCCGATCGCACTTGTTGCACTCCAATCCCCCCCAAGCGTCCGCTACGCGGATTGCAGAACCTGGGTGGCCCGCATTTGCGGGCCATGACAAATTTGGGGTTTTGTTTCCATGAGCACTCCATCCCCCATCGCCGCCGTCAACGACTTTGTCGTCAAGTTCGCCAACGTCAACGGCTCGGGCTCGGCGTCCGCCAATGAGTTGTTCGCCCGCTGCATCCTGCGGATGGGCGTGCCGGTGGCCTCGCGCAACATTTTTCCTTCCAACATTCAGGGCCTGCCCACCTGGTACGAAGTGCGCATCTCCGGCGAAAACCGGCTCGGGCGGCGCGGCGGCGTCGATCTGATGGTGGCGATGAACCCGCAGACCTGGGACCGCGATGTCGCGTCCATCGATGCGGGGGGCTATCTGTTCTACGATTCCACGAAGCCGTTGCCGCCGGCGAAATTCCGTGCCGACGTCAACACCATCGGCGTGCCGCTGACGGCGATCTGCAACGCCACCTACACCGATCCGCGCCAGCGCCAGCTGTTCAAGAACATCATCTATGTCGGCGCCATCGCCTCGCTGCTCGACATCGACCCCGCTGTTGTCGAAGCGGCCATCGCAGCGCAGTTCCAGGGCAAGGAGCGGCTGATCGCGCCCAACGTCCAGGCCTTTCGGCTCGGCTTCGATTATGCAACGCAGAACCATGCCGGCGCCTGCAGGCTGAGGGTCGAGCGGGCGGACGAAGTCGGCAACCGCATCTTCATCGGCGGCAACGACGCGGCGGCGCTGGGCTGCGTCTATGGCGGCGCCACGGTGGCGGCGTGGTATCCGATCACGCCTTCGACTTCGCTCGCCGAAGCGTTTCAGGCCCATTGCCGCAAGCTGCGGGTCGACAAGGAAACCGGAAAGAACAAATTCGCCATCGTCCAGGCGGAAGACGAAATTGCCGCCATCGGCATGGTGATCGGCGCGGGCTGGAACGGCGCGCGCGCCTTCACCGCCACCTCCGGGCCCGGCATTTCGTTGATGCAGGAATTTTTCGGCCTTGCCTATTTCGCCGAGATTCCGGGCGTCGTTTTCGACATCCAGCGTGGCGGGCCATCCACCGGCATGCCGACCCGCACCCAGCAATCCGACATTCTGCTCTGCGCCTATGCGAGTCACGGCGACACCAAGCATGTGCTGCTGTTTCCGAAAGACCCGGGCGAGGCGTTCGAATTCGCCGCACTTTCGTTCGATCTCGCCGAGCGGTTGCAGACGCCGATCTTCGTCATGCTCGATCTCGACATCGGCATGAACGACTGGCTGTGCGAACCGCTCGCCTGGAACGACGCCCATCATTACGACCGCGGCAAGGTCATGTCGGCGGAAGACCTCGACGCCGGCAAGACCTTCGGGCGCTATCTCGATGTCGACGGCGACGCGATTCCCTTCCGCACGCTTCCGGGCACGCACCCGACCAAAGGCGCCTATTTCACCCGCGGCACTTCGCGCGACCGTTTCGCCAAATACAGCGAGGAAGGTGCTGCCTATGTCGACAACATGCAGCGGCTGCTGCGCAAATTCGAGAGCGCGAAGTCGCTGGTGCCGGCGCCGATCCGGCGCGCGGCGGCGCAAGCCACCGGTTTCGGCGCCATCTATTACGGTTCCAGCACGGTGGCGGTGGACGAAGCGCTCGCCGCGCTGCAAAAGCAGGGCCTGCATCTGGACACGCTCAGGGTGCGGGCTTTTCCGTTCGCCGAAGAGGTGGTCGATTTCATCCACGCGCACGAGCAGGTGTTCGTCATCGAGCAGAACCGCGACGCGCAGCTCCAGAAGCTGCTGGTCAACGAATGCACTATCGATCCCGCGCGCTTCATCTCCATCCTGCACTATGACGGCACGCCGATCACCGCGCGCTTCATCACCGCAGCAATCGCCGAACGCATGACCCTCGATTCCCGCAAACAGGCCGCGGAATGACCTATATCGCCAAACCCAAGCTGCGCCATCCCGGGCTGCCCACCAACACGCTCGGCTTCACCCATCGCGACTATGAAGGCGCGATTTCCACTCTGTGCGCCGGCTGCGGCCACGATTCGATCAGCGCCTCGCTCATCCAGGCCTGCTTCGAGCTCGCCATCGAGCCGCATCGCGTCGCCAAGCTGTCCGGCATCGGCTGTTCGTCCAAGACGCCGGATTATCTTCTGGGCAACAGTCACGGCTTCAACAGCGTTCATGGCCGCATGCCGAGCGTGCTCACCGGCGCCAACCTCGCCAATCGCGAACTCATCTATCTGGGCATTTCCGGCGACGGCGATTCCGCCTCCATCGGGCTCGGCCAGTTCGCGCATTGCGTGCGCCGCGGCGTCAATATGGTCTATATCTGCGAGAACAACGGCGTTTACGGCCTCACCAAAGGCCAGTTCTCCGCCACCGCCGACAAGGGCTCGAAAAGCAAGACGGCGGTGAACAGCGACAGCCCGATCGATCTCGTCAGCCTGGCGCTGATTCTGGGCGCGACCTTCGTGGCGCGCAGCTTCTCCGGCGACAAAAAACAGCTCGTGCCGCTCATCAAGGCCGCGATCGGCCACCAGGGCTCCGCCGTGCTCGATGTGATCAGCCCCTGCGTGCAGTTCAACAACAACCCGCAATCCACCAAGTCCTACGATTTCGTGCGCGAGCACAACGAGGCCGTCAACCGCATCGATTTCATCGAGCCGCGCGCGCCGATCCATGTCGATTACGAATCCGGCACGGTGGAGACCGTGATCCAGCACGACGGCTCGGTGATCAGGCTTGCCAAGCTTCACGCCGACTACAACCCGCACGACCGCGTCGCCGCGATGACCTATCTGCAGGAACGCCACGCGGCCGGCGAAATCGTCACCGGCCTGCTCTATCTCGATGCGGCGGCCGCAGACATGCACACTCATCTGAACACGGTCGCCGCGCCGCTGAACCGGCTTGGCGAAGCGGAGTTGTGCCCCGGTTCGGCCGCGCTCGACGCGATCAACGCGGGCTATCGGTAAGGGGCATCGCCCGGCAGAATCAATCCGCCAGCCCCATGACGAAGGCTAGCGCGATGTTGAGGCGAGAAAGGTCGGCGTCGCCGAGGCGGCCGATGCGCTTGGCGATCCGCGTTCGCCGGACCGTGACGGGCTTGTCGGCCATCACCTGAGAGCGGACGGCAAGGCCGTTCTGCCGGCTCGGTTCGATCGCGACGCGAAAGTCCGGCGACTCGACGCATTCCGATGTCATCTGACAGATCACGACCGAAGCATGGGTCTCGGGAAACGCGTCGCTCTGCACGATGACTGCGGGCCTGGGCTTCCCGTAGTCGCCGCCGGCCGCGACAACGACCACATCGCCCCGCCTCATCGCCGGCCGGGTTCGGCCGCGTCGAACTCCGAAACCGCTTCGATCCAGCGCAGCGCACCCTCCTCATCGTGCCGGTCGAGGCGGACGACCTGAGCCGCCACGCGGCGTCGCACGGCGCGCAGGCGCGGGTCCGGCACCACGAGGCGGAGTTCGCGCAACCCCCCCCGGCGGCGGCGCGCGCGCATCATTCTCATTCGTTCGGCCGGTGCCGTCATATGCGAGTCTTCCTACTGGTCGCGTGACACCGTAACGCGTTACGCGTTGAAGGACAAGACCCGATGCCGGATAGTGGATTGCACGACGGTTATGCGTCCTCCCGCAATACCTATCCGCCCCGCGGCAGCGGGGTCCAGATCACGTCGTCGATGGTGTGCGCGCCTGTTGCGAGCATCGCCAGCCGGTCGAAGCCCAGCGCCACGCCGCTCGCCTGCGGCATGTGCTGCAACGCATTCAAAAAATCTTCGTCCAGCGGATAGGTCTCGCCATAGACGCGGGCCTTCTCGGTCATTTCGGATTCGAAGCGGCGGCGCTGCTCGGCTGCGTCGGTCAGTTCGCCGAAACCATTGGCGAGTTCGATGCCGCAAACATAAAGCTCGAAACGCTCCGCGAGGCGGGGATCGTGGCCGCAGGCCCGCGCCAGGGCCGCTTCGCAGCGCGGATATTCGCACAGGATGGTCGGGCGGCCGATCCCCAGTTCGTGCTCCACGCGCGCCACCAGAATCTTGCTGAAGATGTCGGACCAGGTGTCGTCAGCGGACGCGCGGATGCCGCTTTGCTCCGCGGCCCGCGCAAGACTGTCGCGGTCGCCTTCGCCTTGCGGCGACAGCGTCGCCGGCAGATCGACAGCGGCGAAGTTTCGAAACGCCTCTGCCACCGTGAGGCGTTGCGCGTCCGCCCGCGGATCGCAGGCCCTGCCGCGCCAGGAGAAAAGCTTCGCGTCGGCAACGTCGGCGGTTTCACGCAAAATCGCCAGACAATCGCCGACGATTGCCGCACAGGGTTCGCCGGCGCGGTACCACTCCAGCATCGTGAATTCCGGCGCATGCAGCTTCCCGCGCTCGCGGTTGCGGAAGACACGCGCGAAATCGAAAATACGCCGCTCGCCCGCGGCCAACAGTTTCTTGCTCGCGAATTCCGGCGAGGTGTGGAGATAGAGCGATTGCCGCGCGCCGCCAGGGCCAATTGCCTCGGTGGCAAATGCGTGCAGATGCGCTTCGTTGCCCGGCGAGGCCTGCAGCGCCGCGCATTCGACTTCGACAAAATCCCGCGCTTCGAACCAGCGCCGCAGCGACCGTTTGATGGCGTTGCGGGCCAGCAGACGCGGGCGGCGGTCCGCGTGAATATGGGCGGCCCACCAGGGCGAGGCGGCATCCGTCATTCGTTCTCGTTCCATCGGCTCGCGCCAGGGTAACCCCTTGGCCGTGGTCGGTGCCGCTGCTATGACCCCGCCCGACAGTCGAGAGGTGATCGGTGGTATCCGTTATCGCAAGCAACGTGCGCAAGGGCCATGTGCTGGAACGCGACGGCAAGCTTTATGTCGTGCTGACGGCCGAGAATGTTCATCCCGGCAAGGGCACGCCCGTCACCCAGCTCGAACTGCGCCGCATCAGCGACGGGGTGAAAATCAACGAGCGCTTCAAGACCACCGACACCCTGGAAAAAGCCTACATCGACGAGCGCACGCACAATTATCTCTATCACGACGGCGACCATTATATTTTCATGGATCCGGAAACCTTCGACCAGGTTTCGGTGACGAAATCGGTGATGGGCGATGCCGTGCCCTATCTTCTGGAAAACATGGAGGTGCGGTTGTCGCTGTATAACGGTATCCCCATCGCCATCGTCCTGCCGGCGCGCGCGATTTTCGCTGTCGCCGAGACCGAGCCGGTCGTCAAAGGCCAGACGGCCTCAGGCTCCTTCAAGCCCGCGATGCTTTCCAACGGCGTGCGCACGATGGTGCCGACGCACATCGTGCCCGGAACGCGCGTGGTGGTGCTGACCGAAGACGGCTCCTATGTCGAGCGCGCGAAGGATTAGTCGTACAGAAAACAGATGGCGGTCAGGGCGCCTCGGTAGGGGCTGGGAAACCGCGCGCATCCTGCGCGCATCTGGTGGCGCCGAACCTTGGTACGGGCTGGAAGCCCGCGGTCCCAGGGACGGAACGGCACGAATGTCTGGGCCGGACTAGACTAAGCCGACGAATCGATGACCATCAGCGCGGAAGGCCGTCGGGACCATAGCCGATCATCTCATCGGGAGAGCGGTTGTCGACGACAGGCAACTGCGCCAGACGGTCGAACAGAGCTTCGACTGTAGCGTCCTGGCAGGCGGAGCGCAGGGGCTTCGCGCGCGCGAATTCCGCCTCGGACACTTCCGGAATGTCGCCGTCCCGAAGGATACGTTTTCCATTCTGCGTCATAACGCGTGGCCTCCTCACGATTCTCGTTTCGAAAAATCTCAGTTGAGCGTGCAATAGAGTCTGACGTGCGCCATCCGCACACGAGACTTTATGCGTCAGCTTACTGCGCGGCGTGAAGGGTCGGTATCCTGGCGATCACGTCTTTGAGTTCCCGCTCTGCCATCTCGCGGTCGTAGGCCTGCTGCATCCTGAGCCAGATGTCCGGGCCGTCGCCGCAAAGCTTGCCGAGGCGCACGGCCAGATTGGCCGTGACCGGCTGCTTCTCGCGGAGAACGTCATAAAGGGTCTGGCGGGATACGCCGAGCAATCGGGCGATCTCCGCCTTCGGCTTGGCGAGCGCCGGCAGAACGTCTTCCCGCAGGTGTTCGCCGGGATGCATGGGCGCCAGGCCCTTCAGAAGCGGATTGCGGGACATCAGTGATAGTCCTCCAGGTCGACATCGATGGCATCCTCTCCGGCCCAGCCGAAGGTGATGCGATAATTTTCGCTCACCCAAACCGCGAAGCGGCCCTTGCCGGCGCCCACGCACCGGTTTCAATTCACAAGCTTGAACACGGTTCCACAACCGTCGCCGCACCCTGCGCCGCTGCCACCGCCGCCATAAAAGGTGGTTCCGTAAAATGTGCCGCCCTTCGTTGCAAGCAGGCCGGCGAGCGGCTCATTGCCGTCGTCGAAATCCGCAAACGCGTGCAATACGGTTTCCTTGCCCGCCGGGGTGAGCCTGAAGACCACGCCGTCACCATCCACACCCCCCGACCCGGTCAGGCCGTAGAGATTGCCGGATTTGTCCAGAACGGGGGGAGCCGAAGGGCGAGCACCGTCGTCGCCGCCGGCGAAAGAATACAGAATGGTCTCGGTGCCGTTGGCTGTTACCTCGAAGACGGCTCCTGCTCCATGTGCGCCGCCTCCTTGCGTGACGCCGAAAACATTGCCCGTCTGATCGACGGCTACGCCTGTGGGAAACACCCCATCGCCACTGCCGTTTGCGCCAAACGAATAAAGCCGCGTCCCGACACCCTTGCGTGAAACCTTGACGACAGCGCCGGTGTTGTTCGTGCCGCCTTCATAGGTAATGGCGTAAAAGTTTCCTGCTGCATCCTTGACGAGATTGCCCATGGGCAACGGATCGCTGAACGCATAGAGCACCTGCAATTTGGCGCGATGCGTGAATTTGAAAATGACGCCGTCCCCGCTCGCGCCGCCGCCGTTGGTCAGTCCGTAGAAGTCCCCGGCCTTGTCAGTAATCAGATTGCCCAAAGGACTTGCGCCGTCAGGACATCCGCTTTGAACGCAGAAGGAATGGAGCACCGCCTCCGTTCCATCCGGCGCGATCTTGAAAATCGTGCCGTCGCCGCCGGCATCTATTCCCGCCCCGCCTTCCAGAGTGGTGCCGTAAACGTCGCCGCTCTTGTCGACAAACGGAGTCGAGAGCGGAAAGGCGCCGTTGGTGTAGTCGAACGAGACCAGAACCGTTTCCGCGCCGTCCGGCGCGATCTTGAAGACCGTTCCGCAACCACCTACGTCCTGACATACCCCGACGCCGCCGCCGTTAAAGGTCGTTCCGTAGAGGTTGCCCGCGGCGTCCATGGAGACGCCGGCCTGTGGCGCCGCTCCGTCGCTACCGCCTGCGAAAGCGTAAACGACGTTGTAGCTCTTCACGTGTGCATCGACGGCGGCCGCGGTCATCGTCAGCGCAGACACAAGAACACAAAAGCCGAAAATACCGACGCGTTCCCGCATGATCGCCACCCCCCCTGCAACGACGGTCGGTACCGGATTGGGAAGACGTGCGCAAGCATTCAATAAGGTTTCGTAAGAGCCGGCGACAATTGTCCAATCCCCTTTGGACCGCCCTGACGACCGGTACCGGGTAATGCAGCTCATGTCATCGCAGGGTTTTGCTCCGAATACTTCACCGCGGCGGCGGGTTTGCGATGACTTCGGTAAATCGCTCGATGAACTGCGCCGCCATCTCAAGAGCCGATTGCGCGTCCGCTTCCGTCGGCGCAACACTGCCGGCAAGATCGTAGTCGGCGATCGTCTTGAATGCATAAGCGCGCGAAAGGAACGCGCGCAGGCTGGCATCCACCGGCGACTCGTTGCGCGTCAGGCTGGAATTCGGATTGGACGCCCCGATGCGTCTTCAACACGCGGCCCTCCCGCTCGAAGATCAGGGCCTGGGCGACATGAAAGCAGGCGAGGTAGGCTGCGCGCCCGGCGTCTTCGTACAGCGGCGCCTTCATCATCAATCGGCCGCGCTCCAGCATCCTGCGAGCATTGTCGAGGAACTGCGCGGTCTCCGGCCTCATAATGTCAGGCCGAAGCTCCTGATTTCGTGCATGATGGGCGTGCGATCCCCGTACGCGGATGCCTTGAACGGGATCGCCTCGAAGAAGGCTCCGTCGCGGTCGAGAAACTGGACGCGCAGGTCGGCCAGCCTGGCGAATTCGGGCATCAGATCATCGATGTCCTTGAGGAATACGGCCACATCGTAGTCGGAGGCGGACGTGCCGTCGCCGCGGCCGCGCGATCCGAACAACACCACCCGATCAAGCGCAGGCCCATACAAGTCCCGCAGAGCGCTGCGGAAACGGCCCAAAATGGGATCGGTCGTTGCGGTCGTATCCATTTGGTCGATTATAGCATGCTGCCGCGTGTGCCCAAATCCTCATAAGAACCCGGCGACGGTTGTCCAATCCCCTTTGGACCGCCCAGACGGTAATGCAGCACATGTCACCCTCAGAGTTTCACACGCGGCGCTCGTCACGCGCACAATGGAATACGCCCAAGACATCGATCGACGATTCGCCGATTGCATACACCACGACATACGGGACGCGCCGAACGACCCATTCGCGCGTTCCGGGCACCCGGCCCCGTCGGCCCATTTCGGGAAAATGGCAGAGCATTTCGAAAGCCGCCCGAATCCGGCGGCCGACGCCGCGCGCGGCGCCAGGATTGTCGGTCGCGATATATGATTCGATCGACTCGATGTGAGCGGCGGCCCGCCGTGTGACCCGCAGCGTCAGCGGTCGAATTTGCGCCACAGCGCGGTCAATTCATCTTGCGATACAACCCGGCCTTCGCGCAGTTCCTGCAGCGAGAGCCGTACCTCGTCCGCCTGCTCCTCCGACAGAAGCGACCGTGCCGGCTGATCGGCGAATTCCAACAGCAATTCCGCGGCCGCATCCTGCTCGGAGTCCGGCAGGTCGCGCACGCGAACAATCGCAGAATCGAGAAGCTTTGTCATGACGGCTTGGATAGCAGAATCCGTGCCGCATGTCATTGCTGCCTGAAACCGGCGCCGGCAGCCGGCCAGCGACGCGACGCACGTCGCGTCAATCCCCTTCGTCGTCCGGAAGCACGGGATCCGGCGCGTCGCTGTTCGAGGCCGTGCCGCTGATGCCCAGCACAGTGGTGCCGGTGAAGCTGCCGGCATATTTCACCCGGCTCGCGGGCGAGGCGAGGGTCTGCGGCGACGGTTCGAACGGCACGGGATTCTGCAGCACCGCGTTCGCCCAGCTGCCGGCCGCGAGCGAAGTTGTGTCGGTGAACATGACCGTCACGCCGTCCTTGGTCACCGCGGAAACTAGCGTCAGCGTGTCCGCCTTGCTCCCGAGCTTCACGGTCATCTTCGACGGCGCGCTCGACTGATAGGAGTTGCCGTTGAAGACGAGCGTGATCGCGCCCGCCGGGATTTTGTAGCTGGCCGAGGTTTTCGTGTGTTTCACGGGCTTGAGCGATTCGCTCGCGAGCAGCGTGATCGTCGCACTCTGGCCGTTCAGGCCCAGGGGATCGTTCCCCTTGAGGATGGGCCCCGCCGTGCCGTCGACGACGATGGTCAGCGTTGCAGACGGGCGCGCATCGCCGCCCGATTGCGCCAAGGCAGCGCCACCGCCCGCGACCGACAAAAAAACCGCGGCAAAGATCGTCTTCCACGACATCGGATGATTCCCCCGTTTTGCGCCGGGAGCCTACACGAGCGCGACGGGACGCGCCATGCCGGAAGGCCGTCGGCCGGCCCACCCCACTAAGGGTTCGTTTGTCCCGGCAAATGATGCACGCGGAGAGCAGGAGACGCGGAGAGCCGAAGACGACCGACGATCCGCAGGGGTTCCTTTCTCTATTGCGCGCGCAGGCGTTACGCATCAAAAAAAAATGTCATTCCCGCGAAACAGGCTGTGCGAAAACTTTGCGACCGGCTGTTACGTCGAGAGGGGCGAGGGGTGCTGTGCACCTATTGGTCTCTTCAGGATGGGGCGAGATGCAGTTCGAGGAGCAATTGCTGGACGCCCAGTATGTTGATCGCCCGCTTGAGATTGTAGCA
>Ga0208849_1002424_pt1 | contig 10210 bp, 8 predicted proteins | sample NGESurdeep072012_10_FD_184470 | JGI IMG/M metagenome (GOLD analysis project Ga0208849, IMG submission 184470) | Arctic peat soil microbial communities from Barrow, Alaska - NGEE Surface sample 53-3 deep-072012 (SPAdes) | ecosystem: Environmental > Terrestrial > Soil > Wetlands > Peat ...
TGAAGCAGGCGGGGTTCGTGATCGTGGGCACGACGACGCTGCCGGAGTACGGGATCCTGCCGACGAGCGAGGCCCGTCTGTTCGGGCCCACCCGCAACCCGTGGGATCTGGAGCGCACGCCCGGCGGCTCCTCCGGCGGCTCGGCCGCGGCGGTCGCCAGTGGCATGGTGCCGGTCGCGCACGGCAACGACGGCGGCGGCTCGCTCCGCATCCCGGCGGCCTGCTGCGGCCTGGTCGGGCTGAAGCCCGCACGCGGGCGTATCTCCTCGGCCCCCGAGCTGGGTGAATCCCAGCTGGGGATCGACGGCGTGCTCACGCGCACGGTTGCCGACACTGCCGCGATCATCGACCTGCTCGCGGGCTATGAGATCGGCGACGCCACCTGGGCGCCGCCGCCGGCCGAGCCGTTCGCGGTCTCCGCGGCTAAGGGCCCCGGCAGACTGTGGATCGCGGCCACGACGCTGCCGCCGGCCGCGGACGTTGTGGTCGACCCGCTCTGCGCACAGGCCGTCGGCGATGCGGCCGAGCTGCTGCGCGCGCTCGGGCACGAGGTGCAGGAGGTCGATCCCCCCTGGCAGGAGGACGGGCTCAGGGAGATGTTCGGCGCGGCCTTCTCGGTCCAAATCGCGTTGTCGATCGCCTACTCCGGCAAGGTCGGCGGACACGAGCCGACGGCCGAGGACATGGAGCCGATGAGCTGGGCGATCTATTCGATGGTCCAGCAGCTGAGCTCGGTGCAGGCCTTGGGTGTGACCGCGCAGCTGCAGCGCTTCTGCCGGCGGCTGATCACTTTTCTGGAGCCCTACGACGCGCTGCTCACACCCGCGCTCGCCGAGCGCCCGCTGGCGCTCGGCACGCTCGATACCGCCGCGCCCGATCGGATGTCGACGTTCACGCGCTCGAGCCTGTTCACGCCGTTCACACCGATCCTCAACGCGAGCGGTCAGCCCGGGATCTCGCTGCCGCTGTTCCAGGGTGAGGACGGTCTGCCGCTGGGGGTGCAGATCGTGGGTCGCCCGGCGGGCGAGGGGGCACTGCTCTCGCTCGCTGCGCAACTGGAAGAGGCGCGGCCGTGGGCGCAGCGGCGGCCGACGGGTTACTGAGTATCTATTCGCTTCAGCCGGCGCCGAGCACGGCTCGCATGGGCTGCGGCGTGACTCCCAGGCTTTCGGCGTCGGCGGCGCCGCGGCTTGAGAGCATCGGCACCTCCATCAGCTCGGCCTCATCCCAGGTGGCGAAGGCGCGCTTGCCCACCGCGGCCCCGAGCAGGCGCAGCGCGCGCGAGACGATCGGCGTGGGGATGTGCAGCAGTGGGCGATTGCGGTTCTGTGAACGTAGTACGAGCCGCACGATGTCGTTGTGGCTGAGGGTCTCCGGGCCGGCGAGCTCATAGCGTGCATGGCGAGCCTCCCCGGCGGGGGATCGAGCCTCTCCGCCGGCGGCGACTACGCCAGGTCTCTCCCCGCGCGCAAGCTGGCCGCTCTCCGCTTGGCTCTCGAGGATTGGGCTCTCCGCGTCACCCGCCGAAGCGCGCAGGGCGGCGATCACACAGTCGGCCGCGTCCTCGGCCCAGATCGGCTGGTAGAGGGCACGGCCGCGCCCGGAGACGGGCATCACCGGGAGCAGCGCCATCCGCTCCAGCAGGGTCAGCCAGGGGTCTGAAGGGGCGTACACGATCGAGGGGGCGAGCACCGTCGACTGGAGGCTCGCCTCGCGCACGGCCTGCTCGGCGAGCGCCTTGGCGCGGAAGAAGCGCGCGCGGTGGTGGGTGGAGGCGCCGAGCACGGAGAAGAACACGAAGCGCTCCACGCCGGAGCGCTCGGCCGCCTCGACCATGCGCCAGGTGGCGATCCCGTTGAGCTCCTCGATCGAGCCGCGCGGCTGGTCGCGGATCGAGGCGGCGAGGTGCACGACGGTGTGCACGCCGCGCAGCGCATTGCGGAAGGACGGCGGGTCGGTCAGGTCGCCGAGCGCGATCTGCACGCGCACGCGCTGGGCGCCCAGCCGCCTGGGGTCGCGCACAAGGCAGCGCACCTGGGCTCCTTCGGCCACCAGACGAGGCAGCAGGGCGGAACCCACTTGGCCGGTCGCGCCGGTCAGCAGCAGCATCGCCCAAAGCTAGCTGAAGTCTCGTCGCTAGTATTCGTCCTCCGCTTTAGGAAGCCGTCAACCGAACGAGAAGGAAACGAATGGCCTACGTGATCGCCGAGCCGTGCATCGGCACGAAGGACAACTCCTGCGTCGAGGTGTGCCCAGTGGATTGCATCCACCCGACGCCCGACGAGCCCGGCTACGACGCCGCTGAGATGCTCTACATCGACCCCGAGGAGTGCATCGACTGCGATGCCTGCGTCGAGGCCTGCCCGGTGGATGCCTGCTTCGCGGAGGATCAGCTGCCGGACGAGTGGCAGAAGTTCACGCAGATCAACGCCGACTACTTCGCCAACGCCAAGTAGGCCGGATCGAGCACGTCCAGGACGGGCACGTCCGCGACGGCCGCTTCGATCAGCTCGCGTAGCCGCTTGGAGTCAAAGCGGTGCGATTGCGGCGCCACGGGGTTGACCGTGAGCGCCTTCAGCGCGATCGTGCGCAGGACCTCGATCTCGAGACCCTGACGCCGATACCAGTCGGCGCCCCGGCGCGAGAGGAAGACCTTTGTCGGATCGCCCACGACGATCCTCAGCGTGCGTCCTGTCCGCTCGCTCCGGGCCGTCAGCAGGCCCTCGAGAAAGCGCTCGCCGAGAGCGCCCTGCGCGACGAACGTGCTCGCCCGCGGGTGCTCACGCAGCAGCCCGGCGATCGCCGCCGGCTCGCCGTTCAAGACAAGCTGCCGCGCGAGCGCCACCCGCTCCTCCCCGGGCACGCCGCCGTTCGGAGCTTGCGGCAGCCTGACCAGATCGACGGCGTCCTTCGTAGCCGCGACGACCCGTTCGATGTCCTCGTCAAGGACCGCGCCGGTGGCCAGCACGAGGCCGTCGGCGACCTCCGGCGAGGAGGCCGCGCGGCGGTCGATCGCGCCGTCGATCAGCACCTGCTCGGCGCCGAAGCCGGCCATCGCGTCGCTCACCGCGCGCACGTCCGCGGCCGCGCTCGGGCCGGCGACTTCGACGGCCCCTCGCTCGGAGAGCCTGGCGATGAGGACTTCCCCGAGTGGGGTCCTCACGCCGGTCTGCGCCAGCCGCTCGTGCGCGACGCCGCTCGCCCGCAAGAGCGCGCCGGCGCTCGCCACAAGGCTGCCCGCCTGCAGGCAGATCCGCGGCTTGTCGATGCGCGCATCGATCACATCGTGCTGCTCGCCGTCACGGCCGATCGAGGTGACGCCCACGAGCAGTCCCGCCCGTGCGTACTCGGCCAGGATCGCCGCGAGCGTCTCTGTCTTGCCCGTGTTCTTGGCCAGGCCGACCAGCGCCAGACGCCGCGCGGGGGCGATCAGCTGCGAAAGGGTTCGTGTCACGACAGGTGGTGGGTCGAGGTGCTCGGGCCGCGTACCCAACGCACTATTCGGCCGCCAGCCGTGCGGCCAGCTCCCGCACGATGAAGCTCGCGACGTGGTGTGGGTAGGTGCCCTTCGAGAACCCCGCGTCATAGCCGAGCTCCTTCGCCAGCTCGTTCGAGACCCGCGGCCCGCCGCAGGTGAGGATCATCTGCCGGCGCCGCCCCTCCGCCTCGACGATCTCGACGAGTTCCGTCAGGTTTGCGATGTGCAGGTTCTGCTGGGTCACGGTCTGCGAGACGAGCACCACGTCGGCGTTCAGGTCGATCGCGCGCGCGACGAGCACGCTGTTGGGCACCTGGCTTCCCAGGTTGTGCGTCTCGAACGCCCTGTAGCCCTCCAGGCCGTGGTGGCCGTGAAAGCCCTTCAGGTTGAGCATCGCGTCGATGCCGACGCTGTGCGTGTCGGTGCCCGTGGCCGCGCCGACGATCACGATCGGGCGGCCGATCCGCTCGCGCGCGAACGCTTCGATCTCCTCCTCGCCCATGTACTCGACCTCGAACCCCTCGTCGCTCAGCGACGCGTAGTCGACCGTCTGCGTGCACTCGCCGAACATCACGAAGTACGTGTACCCGTCGGTCAATCGCTGGTAGTGGACGACCTCGGGATGCTCGAAGCCCATCTTCAGCGCGAGTTCCTGCGCGGCCTTGCGCGCGGCCAGGCCGTAGGGAACGGGCAGCGTGAAGCTGAACTGCACGATCCCGTCGCCGAGATGGTCGGCATACGGCTTCACGCGCTCGCGATCGACCGCGCGGCGCGAGTCCCCGGGCGCGACGGACTGCGCCGGTGCTGGGGATGGCGAAGACGAAGTCGATGGCACGGGTGGCGTGGGCTGCTTGGGTGGGCTGGGTTGCATGGATGGCGCGGGTTGTGCGGGTGGCGCGGGCTGCGCGGGTGGCGTGCTAGACACGGCTCGGCGCCCCTCTCATCAGCTCGCTTGCCGGGTTCAAATAGCCATCCTCGGTAGCGACGATCCCCTCGATCCCGCGGCCCTCGCCGACCTGGCGGCGCACATCGCCGAACACCCCTTCGCCGAGCGCCGCGAACAGGCCGATCTCGGCGATCCGCGCCAGCAGCTCGTGCGCGCCCGCGAGTACCTCCCGGGCGCGCGTCTGCACAATGCCGCCGCGCTTGAACTCGATCTCATCGCCCAGGTCGCGGGCCGCGTCGAACACGTAGTTGACGTTTTCCAGGCCGATCACGCGGTCGTGCACGTGGGGTGTGAAGATCCCCTCGGTCGGCACGCCGATCGTCTGGATGCCCTGCCCGGTGGCGATCGTCACGAGGTTGAAGAGCGAGTCGGCGGCGTGCGTGCGGTAAAGGTTGCCGTCCATGTGCCGCGTCGGGGGCATGTACTTGACCGGGCAGTCGGGGAACAGCTCACGCGTGAGCTGTGCCTGCGCCCACTCCAGCAGCAGGCCGTTGACGATTGGCGTGTCGATCTCGAAGGCGTCGCCGAGGGCGATCTGCGCGTCCGGCACGCCCGAGTCGAGCGCGAGCTGGCGGTTGATGAACTGCGAGGCGGTGACCGAGGGCGCGGCCTCGATCGCGTCGGCGGTGCGCAGATAGTTGTCCTCGCCGGTGTTGATTGTCACCCCGAAGTAGCCGTTGACCATGCGCGAGACGCGCTGGTCGATCAGGCCACGCACAGGGTTGATATCACGGTACAGGATCCCGTAGAGCGCGTCGTTGACCATGTTGTCGAAGCCCTCGATCGCGCCCATCGCCGCGATCTCCGGCATGCACAAGCCCGAGCAGAAGCTCGACAGCCGCACGTAGCGGCCGTTCGCTTCAGACCAGTCGTCAAGCGCTTCGCGCATGATCCTGAAGTTCGCCTGGGTGGCGAACGTGCCGCCGTAGCCCTCGGTTGTCGGACCGTAGGGCACGTAGTCGAGCAGGCTCTGCGCGGTCGAGCGGATCACCGCGACGATGTCTCCGCCGGCCTCGGCCACCGCGAGGCCGTGGACGACGTCCTCGTACACGTTGCCGGTGGCGGTCAGCACGTAGCGCAGCGGCGGCGGGCGCTCGCCGAGGCGCTCGCGCAGCTCGCGGCGCTCCTCCATGCGCGCGCTGATCCGCGCCAGGCTGCGCTCGCACTCGCGCGTGATTCGCGCTCTGATCGCGCCATCTTGCGCGCGCGGCAGCGCGCACAGGTCGAGTGCGCCCGAGTCCACCGCCGCGGCAATCTGCTGGGGCGAGCGGCTTTCGTCGTCGAGCAGCGCGTTGCCCAGCCAGTAGCCGATCCCCTTGCCCAGCTCGCCGTGGTCTGCGACGTGATCGACGAGCACGTTCGGCAGCGGCGCCTCCAGCTCGTTGGCCCCGTCCACGCCAAGCAGGCGCGCGACGGTCCGCTCGACCGACACGGTCGTCTTGCCGGCGATCTCCGCGCCGACCTGCCCGGCGATCTGGGCCGCGGCCTCGCGGCAGGAGGCGATCACGCCGGGGTCGAGGTCGAGCTTGGATCTGATCCCGCCCATCCCGTTCATCGGAAATCCCGCACGATCGGGAACGGGATCACCTCGCGCAGCGTGTCGCGTTCGGTGAGGATCATGATCATGCGGTCGACGCCCATGCCGCCGCCGGCGGTGGGCGAGTAGCCGTACTCGATCGCGCGCGCGTATTCCTCGTCGTTGGGATGGGGCACGTCCTCGTCGTCGATCATGCGCCGTTTGCGCTGGTCGACAAAGCGCTGCCACTGGTCGACCGGATCGTTCAGCTCGGTGTCCCCGCTGACGATCTCGATGCCGCCGATCACCGCGTCGAAGTGCTCACCGAGCTCGGGGTGAACGGCGTGACGCTTGGTGATCGGGAAAGGCTCCAGCGGGAAGTCGAACACGTGCGTGGGCTGGTTGATCGTGCTCTCGATTTTCTCGGAGTAGATGTCCGCGACCACCTCCGCCCAGGTGGCGGCGGGATCCATCGGCTTCTCCAGCACCTCCGCCAGTTGGTCACGCGTGGACGCCATGAAGTCCAGGCCGAAGCGCTCCTGGATCAACTCGCGCATCGTCACCCGCCGCCAGGGCTTTGCGAGGTCGATGTCCTCGCCGTTGCGCTTGATGAGGGTGCGCCCGAGCGCCTTCTGCGCGACGTCGCGGAAGATTTCTTCGGTGACGGTGGCGACATCGTTGTAGTCCGAGTAGGCGCACATGAACTCGATGATCGTGAACTCCGGTGAGTGCTTGGGAGAGATGCCCTCGTTGCGGAAGACCTTGCCCATGTCGTAGACGTTCTCCATGCCGCCGACGATGCAGCGGTTGAGGAACAGCTCGACCGAGATCCGCAGGTAGAGGTCGCGGTCGAGCGCGTTGTGGTGGGTGGTGAAGGGCCTTGACCCGGCGCCGCCCGCCAGCGGCTGGAGGGCCGGGGTTTCGATCTCCACGAAATCGCGCTCGGCCAGCCATTCGCGGATCGCAAGGACGATCTTGTTGCGCGTGATGAATAGATCCCTGGTCTCCTGGTTGGCGATCAGGTCGAGCTCGCGGTAGCGGTAGCGGGTGCCGGTGTCGACAAGCCCGTGGTGCTTGTCGGGCGGCGGGCGCAGGGTCTTGGTCAACAGCGTGAGCTCGACCACGCCCAGCGCCAGCTGGCCGCGCTGGGTCACATACACGCAACCGAGCACCCCGACGATATCTCCGATATCGAGTGAGAGGATACGGTCATAGGTCTCCTGCCCGAGCGAGTCGACACGCACGACGACCTGGATCGAGCCGGACAGGTCGCGCACATCCAGGAAGGCGGTCTTGCCATGCCCGCGGCGTGAGATCAGGCGCCCGGCGATCTGGTAGCGCAGCTCTGGATGCTCACCGTGCTCGAGCTCGGATGGGTCATGAGCGGCGAGCACGTCGGCGATCCGCGTGCGTGTCTCCCACAGCGTAACCGCGGGGTAGGGGTCGATCCCTTCGGCCCGCAGCCGTTCCATCTTTGCGCGCCGTTCGTCGATCTCGACTACGCCGTCTTGCGGCGTCTGCTGCTGGGCCGCTACGCCGTCTTGCGGCGTCTGCTGCTGGGCCGCTACACCGTCTTGCGGCGCCTGCTCCTGCTCTTGCTCCTGTGCGGGCATAACGACGATCCTCTCAAGTGGGTTGCGCTTGTCAAGCGATCCAGCAGGATGTCTCTAGCGCCCCGCGATCGCTGACCGGATAGCTGTCCGAAAACTCCTCTGGTCGCGTACCGTGAGCACTGGGCAAGAATCTCGGAGTTTTCGGACGATCCTCAAGCCATTGGCAGCGACATGCCCGCCGGTTTTCGCTCGGCGGGAGGATCCGGAGCCCGCCCACCCGCCGTGGCGGCAACCTCGACCAAGGGCAGCACCGGCAGTACCGCCGGGCGAGCCATCGCGATCAGCCCGCGGGCGGCCTGGTGGATCGCCTGGGAGGCAGGGTCGCCGGGATCCTCGAGCACCAGCGGGGTGCCGCTGTCGGCGTGTTCGCGCAGCGGCATCGTCAGCGGCACCTTGCCCAGCAGGGGCACGTCGAGCTCGTCCGCCAGCTCCTTGCCACCGCCCTCGCCGAAGATCGCAAAGCGCTCGCCGCTCGGGGTCGTAAAGCCGGACATGTTCTCGATCACCCCGCCGATCTCCAACGAGACCTTGTGCGCCATCTCGGCGGAGCGGCGCGCGACCTTCTGCGCGGTCGCCTGCGGGGTGGTGACGATCACGAACTTGGCCTGCGGCAAGAGCTGGGCGAGCGTCATCGACACGTCGCCGGTACCTGGAGGCAGATCGATCAGCAGGAAGTCGAGCGCACCCCAGTCGACGTCCTGCAGGAACTGAGTCAGGGCCTTGTGCAACATCGGCCCGCGCCAGACCACCGCGGCGTCCTCCTCCAAGAAGAAGCCGATCGACATCACCTTCACCCCATGTGCCTCCAGCGGCAGGATTTTGCGCTCCGCGGAGACCGGCGGCCTGGTCGAGCCGAGCCCGTACATGCGCGGGATCGAATAGCCCCACACATCGGCGTCGAGCACGCCCACGCGCTTGCCCTCGCCGGCGAGCGCCGCCGCGAGGTTCGCGGTCAGCGTCGACTTGCCGACGCCGCCCTTGCCGGAGCCGATGCACAGCACGTTCGCGACCTGCGCGAGCGCCCCTTCCGGCAGGCTGCCGCGGCCGAGCTTCTGCTGCAGTGCGGCCTTCTGCGTGTCGTCCAGCACATCGAAGTACACGTTGCAGTGGGTTACGCCCTCAAGCGCCAGGACGGCCTCGGCGACGGCCGTCTGGAAGTGGCCCTTGATCGGGCAGCCCGGCGTCGTCAGCGAGACGGTCACGTCGATCACCCCGTTCGCGCCGATCTCGATCGAGCGCACCATGTCGAGCTCGACGATCGAGCGGTGCAGCTCGGGGTCGATCACGACCTCCAGCGCCTTCCTGATCTCCGTCTCGGTGGTCATGCGGCCCATTGTGGCAAACCTGGTCATGTAGTCCGTTAAATGACTCCGGGGCGGAGGGGACCGCCCCGGAGTCGAGGGAGGAGAGGTTGCTACTACTGCCGGCGGGATATGAGGCCGGCAGACTCTCCCGATCCCGGCCTCTCCAAGCCGGGGCGGGGGAAGGGGTGCTTAAACCATCAGACGAGGTTGAGGATGCGCTCCTGAACGCGATTCGGCAGCTCGCTGACGTTCTTTGCGACGGCGTCGCGACGCTCCTCGAAGCTGCCGACCGTCTTCTCCAGCTCACGCCGGCGCTGTCGCAGTTCGCGCTCGAAGCGGACGCGCGCTTTGCGGACCTCGCGCTCGAGCCGGTTGCGGGCGGTGTTGCCGCGGCGCTCGAAGCGGCGCAGCTGGGCCTGAGCCTTGGTCGTGGAGCCGTAGCTGGAGATCGCGTCGTTGACCGTTGAGAGGACCCGGTCGCGGGCGATCAGGGCGGCGCCGACGGGGATCAGGACCGCGCGCTCGGTGTAGTCGCCGAACGCGTCGACGGTGTTACGTGTCGCGGTCTCGGTCTGACGGATGGCCGACTTGGTCTGGTGGACCGAGCGCGTCCGGGCCGACTTGGCCTTGGTGGCCTTGGCCTGGGTGCTCTGGCTGCGCGCACTGGCGGACGAGCCACGGCGGGCAGCGGTTTTGCGGGCAGAGGCTTTTGTTGCCGGTTTGCGGGCTTGGATGCTGCGGGGGGAAGTTGTGGTGTCGGCGGTTGCCATTGGAGCGGGTCTCCTGTTCTGTCCTCAAAGAGAGGACCGGTACGTTTGTTCGTGCTCAAGGTTCTCGGTGAGATTATCACCGAACACATGTTTGTAACCCGCTGGAGTCGGATCGTTACAGAGATACCTCAGCCAGGGGTAAAGACCCTGTGAACAAAGCGTATGAGGTGAGCTAGCTTGTAACAGGAGGAACATGTGTTCGAGCCAGCCAGGTGCCTGGCGACTCGAGCTCGGCCGTGCTCGGCAGCATCTCCGGCCCACTCCAGGCCCGCGTCAGCGCGCGCGGGCCCTCCGCTTGCACGACCGCGTCGCAGAAGCGCTTGCCGACCTCGTACTGCTTCAGCTTCAGCTCCAGCCCCAGCAGGCGCTCGAGCACCCGCCACGGCAGCCCCCGTGTTTCCCGCCGGCGGGTCAGCGCGGCGCGCAAACGCGGCAGCGACGGCAGCACGTCGGCGCCGACCGCGTCCATCGTGTGCTCGGCGTGCCCCTCGATCAGCGACATCGTCGCCTGCATCCGTGCGACCAGCTGCCAGCGCTCATCGCCGAGCGTCAGGCGCAGCAGCTCGCCCCGGCGAGCGCGCTC
>Ga0208849_1002425_pt1 | contig 10206 bp, 10 predicted proteins | sample NGESurdeep072012_10_FD_184470 | JGI IMG/M metagenome (GOLD analysis project Ga0208849, IMG submission 184470) | Arctic peat soil microbial communities from Barrow, Alaska - NGEE Surface sample 53-3 deep-072012 (SPAdes) | ecosystem: Environmental > Terrestrial > Soil > Wetlands > Peat ...
CCTCGCCGCGGCAGTGTGGACGCTGGTCACCGTGCACGCGATCGCCGAGCCACCCGGCGCATCGGCGCTGACGCTCGACGTCAAGGGGCAGGAATGGTGGTGGACGGTCAAGTACGAGTCGCCCGATCCGGCGCGCCAGTTTGTGACGGCAAATCAGTTGGTGATTCCCGTTGGCGTGCCCGTTCGGGTCAAACTCACCTCCGCGGACGTCATCCATTCCTTCTGGGTGCCCAAGCTCGGCGGCAAGATGGACATGATCCCGTCCCGCACCAACGTGACGTGGATCGAGGGCGACACGATCGGTCACTACCGCGGCCAGTGCAGCGAATTCTGCGGCCTGCAACACGCCAACATGGCGTTCGACGTTCAGGTGGTATCGAAGGATGACTTCGCCGCGTGGTGGGATCGGCAACTTCTGCCGGCACCCGTCGCGTGGGACAATCCCGGACTGAAGACATTCTTGGCGCGCTGCGCCGTGTGCCACACGATCCGGGGCACGCCCGCCGGGGGCATCCTCGGTCCCGACCTGTCGCATTTCGGCAGCCGCGCCACCATCGGCGCCGGCCTGATGCCGAACACACCCACCAACCTCAGCTACTGGATCAACAACACCCAGACCATCAAGCCGGGCGTCAAGATGCCGGAACTCGACATGCTGGCGAGTGAAATCTCCGACGTCACCAAATATCTTGAGGGGCTCCGCTGATGGTTGCGCATGCCGACAGGATGGAGGCGGCGGAGCGCCGCAAGCTGCTGGCGATCTGGGAGACGGCGCCGGGGGTCTACGGCTGGCTGGCAACTGTCGATCACAAGACCATCGGCATCCGTTACCTGTGCACGGCGTTCGCTTTCCTGCTCATCGGCGGCGTAGAGGCGCTAGCGCTGCGCGTGCAGCTCGCCCAGCCCGATCTCAAGGTGCTCTCGCCGGATTCGTACAATCAGCTCTTCTCGATGCACGGCGTCACGATGATGTTCCTCTACGCACTGCCGATGCTTTCGGGGTTCTCGAACTATCTCTGGCCGCTGATGCTCGGCTCGCGCGACATGGCGTTCCCGCGTCTCAACGCCCTCAGCTACTGGGTCTTCCTGTTCGCCGGCATCTTCCTCTACGTGAGCTTTCCACTGGGCCAGGCACCCAATGGCGGCTGGTTCGCGTATGTGCCCAACACCAGCATGGAATACGACCCTGGCATCAACATGGACGTCTTCGCGCTCGGCCTGGTCTTTCTCGGCATCTCCACCGTAGTCGGCAGCGCGAACTTCATCGTCACGTTGCTACGCTGCCGGGCTCCCGGCATGTCGGTCAATCGGCTGCCGATTCTCGTGTGGGGCACGTTCACCGCCTCGGCCGCAAACCTCCTTGCCATTCCCGCCGTCAGCCTGGCGTGCGCCATGCTGTGGCTCGACCGCCGCTACGGAACGCACTTCTTCGACGTTGCCAGAGGCGGCCAGCCGCTGTTGTGGCAACACCTCTTCTGGATCTTCGGCCACCCCTGGGTCTACGCCGTCGTCCTGCCGGCGATGGGCATCGTCTCTGACGCCCTGCCCGTCTTTTGTCGCCGGCCGCTGGTCGGCTACACGCTGGTCGCCATTTCGACGGTGGCGACCATGATCCTGGGCTTCGGCGTCTGGGTCCACCACATGTTCGCGACCGGCCTACCGGTCATGTCGCTGTCATTTTTCAGCGCCGCCAGTTTCGTCATCGCCATCCCGAGCGCCATCGCTGTCTTCGCATGGATAGCCACGATCTGGACCGGCAAGCCGCAATTCACCACGCCTTTCCTGTTCTTTGCCGGCTTCATCATGCTGTTCGTCATCGGCGGCGTTTCCGGCTTCATGACCGCCTCGGTCGCGCTCGACTGGCAATTGACCGACACGTATTTCATCGTCGCCCATCTGCATTACGTGCTGCTCGGCATCAACGTGTTCCCGGTGATCGGCGGGCTGCACTTCTGGTTCCCCAAAATGAGCGGCCGGATGATGAGCGAGCGCCTTGGCCGGTGGACGTTCTGGACGATGTTCCTCGGCTTCAACCTCGCCTTTTTCCCGATGCACGTCACCGGCCTGATGGGCATGCCGCGGCGTGTTTACACCTACCCGGCGGTGCTCGGCGTTGGCTGGCTTAACCTGATCTCGACCATCGGAGCCTTTATCTTCGCGGCCGGCATTCTGCTGTTCCTGATCAACATTGTGCGCAGCCTGAAGTCGGGCCCGCCCGCTGGCGCCAACCCGTGGGACGCGAACACCCTCGAGTGGGCGACCTCGTCGCCACCGCCGGTTTACAACTTTGCAACCATCCCCCAAGTCGCTTCGCGCCATCCACTCTGGGAGGACCGGCTAAAAGAGTCCGAGGCGCGCTCGGTCATCGGTGACGGCGCGCCCGACGGAATGGTGCTTGACCGCGACAAGGAAACCATCGGTGTGACGCCGCTCGACGCCGAGCCGAACGTGGTTCTGAAAATGCCGGGCGACAGTCTTTTGCCGTTCCTGCTCGCCGTTGGAATGACTGTGTTTTTCTTCGCCCTCCTGCTCCAAACGCTCTGGCTCGCCGGCATCGGCGCTGTCGCGCTTTTCATCATTCTGGCGCTCTGGCTCACGCCCCATCCGCACCCCGGCAAAGAAAAGGTCGCGACCTATGGCTGAGCGGGCAACCAACGAATTCCTCCCGGTCGGCGGCGAGGGAACGGTTTCGACGGCCTGGTGGGGCATGGCGTGCCTGATTGCCACCGAGGCCATTCTCTTCGTGTACCTGATCTTCAGCTACGCCTATCTCGGTTCGCAGCAGCCCGGCTCGTGGCCGCCGGCGGGCCCGCCGAGCCTCCGCCTGGCGCTGCCCAACACCTTCATCCTGATCGCCAGCAGCTTCGTCCTGGAGTTCGGGCTGCGCGCGTTCCGCCGCAATCGCGACAGCCGGCGGCTGGCGATCGTGCTCGCGGGCACCGTCGCCCTCGGCGCGGTCTTTATCGGTATCCAGGGCATCGAATGGTCGCACAAGCCCTTTACCCTTTCGACCAACGCCTACAGCTCGGCGTTCTTCGTGCTCACCGGTGTTCACATGGCGCACGTCGCCGTCGGCGTGCTCATGCTGGTCGTTCTGCTGTTGTGGACGCTGCAGGGCCGCTTCGCGCGGGTCCACCACGAGCATCTCGCACTTGGCGCATTGTACTGGCATTTCGTTGACGTTGTTTGGATCGCGGTATTCACCACCGCCTACCTGGTGCCGCAGTTCTCATGAGCGCGCTCCATCCCCTGGCCAAGGGCGTCGAGCACCCCGCGCCGTTACGGAATAGCGCGTCACCGGGGCTCGTGGTTGCCGGCCTCTTCACTGCACCGGCTGCGTGGTCGCTGCTGCTTCTGGTCTCGTACGGCCTGAACGGAGACGCGTGTGGCGCATCGACGGGGCTGCAGGGTGGTGGTCGCTCCCCCCTCGAATTAGCTATCGGCCTGATCGCGGTCGTTGCCTGTCTTCTCGGCCTGCGGGCAGCGCATAGGACTTGGCGCCTCACCCGGCACGAGGGTCCCGGCGACCACCATGAGGGTCTGACCGCCGGGCTCGGGCGGACGCGATTTCTCGCCCTCTGCGGCATCGTCGGCAGTTCCATATTTTCCGTTGCGTCGGTCTTCGAGTTGCTCGTGCCGTTTCTGGTCGTGCCATGCATATCGCGGCTTTTGTGAGCTGGCTTTGGGTCCAGGCGTCGCTGGCCGGGCGTCCGCTCTGGCTGGGCGACCCGCTGGTCGAGGTTGTGCTGGGGCTGCTCACGGCAGGCTATCTCGCCGGACTTTTCTTCCCGCATGTCGCGGCGCGGCGGGCGGCGGACGCGGTCGGCTTCCGTCACATGCTCGCATTCTTCGCCGGAATAACGATCGTCGCGGCGGCGCTCTTCTCGCCGTTGGATGCGCTCGGTGATCGGTTTTTCTCTCTTCACATGGCGCAGCACCTTTTGCTCATCGCAGCCGCGGCGCCGCTTCTCGCCGTCTCCGACGCGCACCTCGTCCTCATCTCAGTGCTGCCGCTGCACCTGCGCGAAAACGCCGGGCGCATGCCCGTTTTTGCGGCCGTCGGTGAATGGTCGCAGCTGCGTTCTACGGCCTGGCTCGCCGCGCTGCTCTTCGTAGTGACGATCTGGCTGTGGCACGTACCCGCAGCTCATGACTTCGCAACCGACAATGGCTGGGCGCATGCGATCGAGCACCTGACGGTTCTCGCAACCGCGACGGCCTTCTGGCGAGTCGTGATCACTACCGGCAAGCGGCGCATCAGTCCTGGCATGGGCGCATTCATGGTGTCGCTCGTTGGGCTTTCCGGCGCGCTTCTTTCGGCACTCATCATGTTTGCGCCGACGCCGCTCTGCCGGGCCTACATGCACAATCCAATCGAGGATCAGGTCCTCGCCGGCCTGCTCATGTGCATCCCCGCTTCCTTCGTCTATCTCGGCAGCACGATCTGGGCGCTTTCGCGCATGCTTAGCGACGGGACGCGGCATGCCAACTAAGGCGCCCACCATCTCGGCGCGCGGCGGCAATCGCCGGTTCCTTGCGGCGGGCGCGCTCGTCCTGCTCGCCGTGGGCGTCGCCGCTTTTTTCCTGAAGCCGGACAATGGCCCGCCGCGCAATCTCTCACTGTCCGGCGACGCTGCGCGTGGCGCGTACGTCGTCAGGCTGAGCGGCTGCGATTCCTGTCATACCGATCATAAGTCGGGTGGCGCGTTTCTGGCGGGCGGCGCGCCGCTCGTCACTCCCTTCGGCACCTTCTATCCCCCCAACATCACGCCCGATAAGCAGACCGGCATCGGCAACTGGACGTTGGCGCAATTCTCCGATGCGCTTAGCAACGGCGATAGCCCGCACGGCAATCTCTATCCGGTATTTCCCTATAACGACTTCACACTGATGAGTGATCAGGAGGTGGTCGATCTCTACGCCGCAGTCCGCGCCGCTCCTGCCGTCGTTCACCGTCCACCGCCGAACAAAGTGCCCTTTCCGTTCAACATCCGGCTGATCGTTTCGGGCTGGAAGAACCTGTTCTTTTCGCCGCACCGCTATCGCGACGATCCGGCGCATTCGGCGGCGTGGAATCGCGGCGCCTATCTCGCCAACGGCCTTGCCCATTGCGTTGCGTGTCATTCACCCAGCAACGCGCTGGGCGCGATCCAGGGGGGAAAGCATTTCACCGGAAATCCGTTTGGTGGCACGGGCGGCAAGGCACCGGCCATCACGACGATGGCGCTGGTATCCGACGGCTACACCGGCGCCTCTCTCGTCAACCTGCTGAGAACCGGAGTCACCCCTTCGGCCGGGACTGTCGGCAACGATATGGGTACAGTCGTTACCGATGAGACCTCACACTGGTCCGACAGCGATCTTTCGGCCCTGTCGACCTACCTCCTCGCCAACTAGAGCGCGCAGGGATGCCACGCGAAGGGCCGACGGCAGGGTGCGACAACTGTGCCCGATGCTCGATGCGACCGCACCATCCGTGGAGAATCTGAAACCATGGCGGCCCGCTCGACTTCGTCGCCGGTTCCTCAATGGAACCATTTCGCTCTCAAGATCGTTGTCGGTTTGGGCGTCATGTTATGAAGGGAGCAAAATCAATGACTTGGTCTAACCCTGTGCTTGTGGAAATCGTCCTCGGCCTTGAGATCAACGGGTATCTCGGCGCCGAAATGTGACCTTTTTAGTTCGGCTAAACTATGGTTCGCCTCTCGGTGCGCGTCCTCGGGTCGGGTGCCGGAGGCGGCTTTCCGCAGTGGAACTGCCGCTGTCGATGCTGCGATTTGGCATGGTCCGGAGATTCGCGCGTCGAACGGAAAACGCAGACTTCGGTCGCAGTCTCCGGAAACGGGAGAGATTGGGTTCTTCTCAACGCATCGCCCGATATAAAGGCGCAGATCGAACAAACGCCGGTTCTTCAACCGCCCGTCGGGGCTGTCCGCGGCAGCCCGATTGCGGCGGTTTGTCTCACTGGAGCAGAGATCGACCAGGTCGGAGGCCTGCTCAGCTTGCGCGAAGCTCAGGCGTTCACCGTCTATGGTCACCGATCGACGCTGGAGCGGATCGCCGAAAATCCAGTCTTTCGCGTCCTCGCGTCGGTGCGGTGGGTTGGCTTCACCGAGGGGGCGGGGGTGGCGCTACCGGGTGGGATTGAACTCGAGCCTTTCGCCGTTCAGGGCAAGGAACCGCTTTATCTGGAACGCGGGCCCGCGAACGAAAAAGCGATCCTCGAAGAGGATGGCACCGGGTTCGAGATCAGGGGCGCAGATGCGCAGCTGCTCTTCCTGCCGAGTTGCATCGCCGTAACTCCGGCGTTGCAGTCCCGCATCGTCGAGGCGGATGTCGTTTTTTTCGATGGCACCCTGTTTACGGACACCGAGATGATCGTGTTGGGTGCGGGAGCAAAGACCGGCCGGAGAATGGGCCACCTGCCGATCGACGGGGGTGACGGTTCGCTTGCGCAGTTTGCGGCGATACCGCGCAAACCCGGGCAGCGGCGGATTTACATCCACATCAACAATACCAATCCGGTTTTGATCGCGGGATCCGTGGAACGCCAGCGCGTGGAAAGTGCGGGGTGGGAGATCGCCCGCGACGGCATGCGGATCGATCTATGAGCGCCCTGTCACCCGACGAGCTTGAAGCGCGGCTGCGAACGATCGGCGCCGAGCGCTATCATCGCAACCATCCCTTCCACCATCTTCTGCACAGCGGTGGCTGCACGCGCCTGCAGGTGCAGGCCTGGGCGCTCAACCGCTACTACTACCAGCTGATGATTCCGCGAAAGGATGCGGCGCTGATCGCGAATTGCGCGGATGCGGCGGTGCGCCGCGAATGGCGCAGCCGGCTTGACGACCATGACGGCGACGGCAGTCACGAGGGCGGAACCGCCAAGTGGCTTCATCTCACGACAGGGCTGGGGCTGGACCCCGCGTACGTGCAGTCCTTGCGCGGGCTGCTGCCGGCCACCCGGTTCGCGGTCGATGCGTACGTTTGTTTTGCGGGCGAACAACCGACACTCGATGCAGTCGCTTCCTCGCTCACCGAGCTGTTCTCGCCGCAGATTATCGGAGAGCGCATCCGGGGCATGCTGGCGAACTACGATTTCGTCACGCCGGCAGCGCTCGCCTATTTCGATGCCCGGCCGCCGCAGGCCGAGCGCGATTCGAGCTTCGCGCTCGCGTTCGTAAAGCGCGAGGCGCGGACAACGGAGACTCAGGCGCGCGTCATTGCCGCGCTGGAATTCAAGTGCGGCGTGCTCTGGTCGATGCTCGACGCGCTCTATCATGCTTATGTGGTTCCGGGGCATGTGCCGCCGGGCGCATTCCGCGAGGCGCCATGATCGGGACGCCGCTGCCGATCCGCGATGACGCCAAGCCGCGCCTGGCGAATGGCGTGCGGCTGGTCAACAGCCCGGCTCATGACGGGTGGGTGCTGCTGGCGCCCGAGCGTGTCTTCAAGGCCGACACGGTCGCCCACGAGATTCTCTCTCTATGTAGCGGCGAGCGAACCTTTGCCGCTATCGTTGACGACCTCGCCGCCCGGTTCTCCGCACCCCGCGACCGCATCGCCGCGGATGTTGCCGCTTTGCTCAACGGGCTCCTGGCGCAACGGCTGGTGGAGTTTTCAGCATGACCGCCGGATTACCGGTCCCGATGGGGCTTCTCGCTGAACTCACCCACCGCTGTCCGCTGGGCTGTCCCTATTGCTCCAATCCCGTGGAGCTCGAGCGCAAAAGCGACGAGCTCGACCTGGCGACGTGGTCGCGCGTCTTCCGCGAGGCGGCGGCGCTCGGCATCCTCCAGCTTCATCTCTCCGGCGGCGAGCCGGCGGCGCGTCGTGATTTGACGGAGATTGTGGCCGCAGCCCGGAGCGCCAACCTCTATTCCAACCTCATCACGTCGGGGGTCGGCCTTCCGGCGGGGAAGCTGGCGGCGCTCGCCGATGCGGGGCTCGACCATGTCCAGCTCTCGATCCAGGATGCCGAAGCCCAATCGGCCGACCGTATCGCCGGCTTCGCGGGCGCTGCCGCGCGCAAGCGCGAACTGGCGCGGGAAGCTGTCGCGATCGGTTTGCCGCTGACGGTCAATGCCGTCATCCACCGCGCCAACATCGAGCGGATCGGGGCGCTCGTGGAACTCGCCATCGCGTGGGGTGCCCGGCGCGTCGAGATCGCTCATGTCCAGTATCACGGCTGGGCGGAGCGCAACCGGGCGCAACTGATGCCGACCGAGGAGCAAGTGGCGCCCGCGCTGCAGGAACTCGCGCGGCTGCGCGAAACGTACCGCGAGGAGATCGTCATCGACGCCGTGGTGCCCGACTACTTTGCCCGCTATCCGAAGCCCTGCGTCGGCGGCTGGGGCCGCCGTTCCATCAATATCTCGCCGTCGGGCCTGGCGCTGCCTTGCCATGCTGCGCAGACGATCCCCGGCCTTGAGTTCTGGTCCGTGCGCACGCACGCGCTCGCCGAGATCTGGGCGCATTCTCCGGCCTTCGAAGCGTTCCGCGGAACCTCCTGGATGGAGGAGCCCTGTGTTCAGTGCCCGCGGCGCGAAACGGATTTCGGCGGTTGCCGCTGTCAGGCTTTCGCGCTCGCCGGCCGCGCCGAGGCCGCCGATCCCGTCTGCCACCTTTCACCGCTGCACGCGCGCGTTGCAGAGTTGCGCGAAGAGCAAGCCGAAACCGCGTATGAAGCCCGGGGACACCGCGCTGCGCGCTCAACTTCTCTTGCGCGTGCGGCTAACCCCCTCCGCTAGCTTGAGCCAGAGGGCCTGCCCTTGGGCAGGAGCAAAAAGCCCGCAAAGCGGACATACGTCTTGATTTTAGGGCTTTCTGGTTGCAAGGGACAAAAATTTGAATCCCAGAATCTTCAGGCAATAAGCCTCAGAAGGATGATTCCAACAATATCGCGACTGCACTTCGGGACGAAAATATCCGCGCAAATCAAGCACTCGCCACGGTTAACCGGCGCCGTTGAAACCGTCATCAAATATCAGCCATTTGCGCCAAACACCTGATGTTATTTGACATTTCGGCTTGGCCGTGCTATACAATGGCGGCTGAGCCGGTTTGGCGTTAATTGCCGACTTCGGTCGAGCCAAGCGCCGTTTTGGTTAGCAAACCCCATCATTTTCAGGGAGTTGGAGGGTCTTAGACGTGTTGCGATTCACCGAAGAACAAAAGATGAACAATTGCTGTGATTCTGCCAGCCATCCCGGCGAAAGGCCGGACCCCGTCGCCGTGGTCGGCGCCGCGCTCGACGAGCAACTGGCCAGGATCCGTGCACTGAACGACCGCATGAGGGTGTGGGGCCGTGGCGGCATAATCCTGTTTACCGACGGGATCGCGGCCTTGGGACCTGACGCGGTCGAGAAGGTCTTCGACGCTGTCCGCCGGTTCGACCGGTTTGACGAAGGCAATGATCCCCACGGCGAACACGACTTCAGCGGCCTGGAGGTCGACGGCCGGTCGGTGTTCTGGAAGATCGACTACTACGACCGGTCACGGCAGGCGGGCTCACCTGATCCTGCCGATGAGAAGGTGACGGTCAGGGTCCTGACCGTGATGCTCGCCGAAGAGTACTGACCGATGGTCAGTTCGATCGACGAAGCGGTAGCGTTGGTCGGTGAGATTGTTCGGCAGGCCGAGCTCTTCGGCTATGTCGAGGAGACTCAAGCCCAGGCGTCCCGATTGGGGCTAGTCGATGCGGTGGCGAGACGCGACACCCCTGCCTTCTACGACTGGCTGATCGAGTCGTTCAGCTTCCAGGGCGTCTCGGACCGGGTGGCGTGGACCTATATTGCTAACCACGGCAATGCGACGTGGGAGGCGGTTGAAGCCAGCCTCGACACGAGTCGCTGCAAATGCCCGAAGCTCGGCAGCTTTGAAGCCTACAAAGGCTGCCGGTATCGGAAGTCACTCAGGACCTGCGCCGAGCCGAGCTTCATTCATCGATGCCCCGTCCCGAAGCTTCCCTTGCGGAAGGGCGACCTCAACCAGCTCGCCTTCGCGCTCTACTACTTCCTGAGGGACCAGTGCGACGGCGACCTGGTCGGCTTCCTCGACCAACTGTTCCTCACCGTCAACCTCCAGCAACTCGACGATCCGCTCGCTGCCAAGCGGGCCGCGCTGATCAAGGCCGTCTCGGAGATCTTTGCGGTCTCCGACAAGCTGATCGCGATGACCTTCGCCGCTTTGCTGATCGGGGCCGAT
>Ga0208849_1002426_pt1 | contig 10205 bp, 11 predicted proteins | sample NGESurdeep072012_10_FD_184470 | JGI IMG/M metagenome (GOLD analysis project Ga0208849, IMG submission 184470) | Arctic peat soil microbial communities from Barrow, Alaska - NGEE Surface sample 53-3 deep-072012 (SPAdes) | ecosystem: Environmental > Terrestrial > Soil > Wetlands > Peat ...
AGCCCCCCAACACGCGTCGATCCGATCGTCGAGACACGCACGATCTCACCCGGATCGGGTATCCGGGTCGTGTCGCAACAGGGTTCGCTGAGGCCGTCGCGTCCCAGGCGCCGCAGCCGCGGATCTTCCTCGATCAATTTTGCAATATGGTTGCGGCCATCGCCGACCACACGGGGAAACGAGCGCAGCAACATTCCCTTAATGCTGCCATTTGCCGCGTCGGGATCGCGGATATAAAAGAGACCCGCCTCGCCTTCAAACGTCACGAAGCGTTGCAGCACGACCCGTTCGCCGAGAGGATACCTGGCCAGATAATCCGACAATTCATCGGCGCTTCGAACGAGACGAACGCCGAAACCGCACCAACCGATATCGGGCTTGGCGATGATGGGGAACTCCAGACCGGCTGCCCGCATCGCCGCCATTGCCGCTGCGCAACTTTTTTCGCCCCCATTGTCCACGAACGTATAGGGCGCGATCGCCGCTCTGGCGACAGAGCCCATGATGTCGAAATATTCGAGCTTTCCGTCGCCCACCATCCCGCCACAGGTGATCGCGGGATTCGCCGCGGAAGGCAGCGTGGGCGAGCCGTACCGTAGCGAAAGCCAAGCCCATTGGGCGACCATCGGAACGAGATTGGCCCATTTCGGCAGACGCTCCAGCTTGCCCACTTGCGGAACGTTACTGCTGCGGGACTTTGTCGCGTCCGCACTGATGGCTCCATCGAGTTCCGCCGCGAATCGCAAGGTCATGGCGACGAAATCTCATAGTGAATAGGCTTGAACGCGTAGTTGTTCGACTGTCCCGCCGAACACGCCGTCAGACCGACGATCAGATCCATTTCTGCCGCAAAAACGATCCGGTCTCCCGGACGGCTCAGGGGCGGCAGCACGCGAATTTCACCGGTCGCGCCATCGACGGGGACATTCATGAAACAGTTGAAGGTAGCGCCAATGCTGTCGGGCGGAACGCCGAACGGCGCCAGGGCCGCTGCGAGATTTCCGAAGCAACCCCGATGCGGTTCGGCGTCGCCGTAAATGATCCTGAACATCTCGCGCGAGCAGGGCGCGAGCAGGAAGTCGTGCCTTCCAACGGTGTCCTCCACGATTCGCAGCATCACGTTCGACCGATTCGAATAGAGTGGGTCGCCTGTCGTCAGATAGAGCCGGCTCGCATAGTCGAAGGTACGGCCGGAGGAGATGACTTCTCCAACGTCGCGTGCGCCGTAGGCAATGAGGTCGGCGACCTGTTCTCCCTCGGGGTCGATGATCGAAAGCACACTTCCCTTCGCAAGCTCGAAAGCGGTTCCGCTGCGCGGTGAAACGATGCTGGGCATTCATCCGGTCTTGCGGCCAAACGGGCATGACCACCGCCCGCTCACCTGGCGACCGCTATACTGGATGGCTTCGGATCGTTCGCCGTGATCGGACAACATGGGGTTGCAGTCGCCCTGCAGCGCAATGTCGCGCGTTCGCACCGATCGCCTTATGCGCTCGAACAGACCCGAGCGGCGCAACAGGTTGAATTGTGCATGCGGATTGAACACCAGCGTAGCGCAAGGCGTTCGCCGCGATGCGCGGCTGGCGTTGGGGTGCATGCCGATGACGTAAAAGCCGTGGCCTCCGAAACTCATTCCAAAATGCGGAGAGCCGGGATCGTTGCTGATTCGACTGTCATAGCGGAATTGCAAACGATCGATTCGATGCAACGCGTCCAGCCGCGCCCACAATTCACCCTCAAACTGTTTCTCGGTCAGAGGTGGCGTTTCCGGAAACAGTACTGCCAGACTGGCAAAATGATGACGAGATATCTTATGGTGGGGGAAAGTTTGAAGGCCGACGACTATTTCTGCATCGTGCGCGGCGCATCGAAGATTGCCGGCTTCAAGGACTTGAAGACCGCAGGACTTCAAGGCCGCTTTGGCGCCGACGCAAGGGAACTCTTCATCCGCGACAAAATTTTCGAATGCCAGGACCGATGTAGTATTCGACGACACCGCTGAAGACCTCCTCGCAGCCGACACTCCTACAACGATGCGACCTGTGGGAGGTTCCGCGTTCACCGGCCATCAATCGGCCACATTGTCGAGTGCCTCGGCGATGAACGCAGGATGAAGGGCGAAAGAGGACTTCATTCAGACGGTACGACTATAGTCCCCATGCGATGGAGGCGCGTCCGGATGTCCGTATGCGCCGATTTTGGAAGGAAGCTAAACCATGAATACGATAACCAAACTTGCACTCGCGGCGATGACGGCCTGCGCTCTTGCGTCGGCGGCAGTTGCGCCCGCGCAAGCGGGGGTGAGCGTCGGCGTCGGCATCGGCGTCCCCGTCGGGCCCGGCCCCGGATATCATCGTCACTGGTGCTACAATCACCCTGGCGCTTGCGGCCGTCCCGGCTACGTGGCAGGCGGCCCGGTTGTGGGCGTGAGCGTCGGAAGCTTTGTCGCCGGTCGCGGATACTGGGACGGTCATGCCTGGTACGGCCATCGCTATTGGAACCATGGCGGATGGCGCTATCGGTAAGATTTCGGTTTCAATTCGCGAAACGAAATGCGCGGCCCCTGTCGGGGCCGCGTTTTTTTCATCGTCCGGGTTCGCAGTTGTGGTGCGTCGTTTCCACGGTGCATCCCAACATCTTCCGCCCTTGCATCGTCGCACCGAAACCCCGATGTTCCTTTGCGATGAACGCAAGGCACGCCGCCCGTGGCGCCAGGCGTCCCGCCTCCATCGGGCGGGTGGTGGCCGTACTTGGCCCCACCAATACCGGCAAGACGCATTTCGCCATCGAGCGCATGCTGGCGCACCGCTCGGGAATGATTGGGCTGCCGCTGCGCCTGCTCGCGCGCGAAGTGTATGACCGTATCGCGCGCCTCAAGGGCGCAGGGGCGGTCGCGCTTGTCACCGGCGAAGAGAAAATTGTCCCTTCCGAGGCGCGCTATTTCGTTTGCACGGTCGAAGCGATGCCGCTCGACCTTTCCTGCGCCTTTCTTGCCATCGACGAGATCCAGCTCTGCGCCGACGCCGAGCGCGGCCATGTTTTCACCGATCGCCTGCTGCATGCCCGCGGCGAGGAGGAGACACTATTCCTCGGCGCCGAAACCATGCGCCGCGCCATCCAGCGTTTCGTGCCGGAAGCCCATTTCATCAGCCGCCCGCGCTTTTCCGATCTCGCTTACACGGGCGCGAAGAAGCTCACGCGGCTGCCCCGCCGTTCGGCCGTTGTCGCGTTTTCGGCGGAAGACGTTTACGGCATCGCCGAGTTGGTGCGGCGTCAGCGCGGCGGCGCGGCGGTGGTATTGGGCGCGCTTTCGCCGCGCACGCGCAACGCGCAGGTGGGACTTTACCAGTCCGGCGAAGTGGATTTTCTTGTCGCTACCGACGCGATCGGCATGGGTCTCAACATGGATGTCGATCACGTCGCGTTCGCGGCGCTTGAGAAGTTTGACGGCGTGGGCGTAAGACCCTTGCGGCCCGACGAGATCGGCCAGATCGCCGGACGCGCCGGCCGCCACATGAATGACGGCACTTTCGGCACAACCTCCGATGCAGAATCGCTGGAGCAGGAAGCGGTCGACCGCGTGGAAGCCCATCGCTACGAGCCGCTGCGCACCTTGCAATGGCGGAATTCCGCGCTGAGCTATCGCTCGATCGATGCGCTGATCGAAAGTCTGGAAGCACCGCCGCCGATGCGCGGTCTCGCCAGGGCGCGGCCGGCGATGGATTTCACGTCGCTTCGGCTGCTTGCGGCGCAGGATGACATTCGCGACATGGCAGGCGCGCCAGCGGCCGTAAAGACCTTATGGGATTCCTGCCAGATTCCCGATTTCCGCAAGCTCTCGGCGGAAGAACACGTCAAGCTGGTTGCACAGATTTATCGTTACTTGATGGCGGACGGCGGCCTACCGCAGAACTGGTTTGCACGCCAGGTTATGCGCCTCGACGATATCGAAGGCGATGTCGCAACGCTTTCGGGGCGTCTGGCGCAAATCCGTACCTGGACTTACGTCACACACCGGCCCGGCTGGATCGAAGATGCGGCGGGCTGGCAGGAACAGACGCGTGCCATTGAGGATCGCCTTTCCGACGCGCTGCACGCGCAGCTGACCTTGCGCTTTATCGATCGGCGCACGGCCATTTTGATGCGCCGATTGCGCGACGACGATGCGTTCGATCTGGCGCTTGACGATTCCGGGGCGGTGGCAATTGGCGGCGAGATTGTCGGCCAGCTGGAAGGCCTGCGCTTCACCGCCGATCCCCGGGCGGAAGGCATCCATGGACGCACTTTGCGGGCCGCGGCGCTCAAGGGACTCGAAGGCGAACTCGCAGCACGCACCCGTCGGCTGGCCCGCGCCGCCAGTTCCGAAATCACCTTGAGCGAACACGGCCGACTATGGTGGGAAGGCGCCATCGTCGGCCAGCTGTCGCGCGGCGCGAACGCGCTTGAACCTGGCGTAACGTTTCTGGCCGACGAAAGCATCGACCCCGCACTCAGGACCTCTGCGCTCGATCACCTGCAAGCATGGCTCTTGCGACGCATTGCCGCTCGGCTGGAGCCGCTGCTTGCGTTGCGCAGCGCAGCCGACGCGAAACCGGGATCGGCGGCTGCGCTGCCGGCAATTGCCCGCGGCCTCGCCTATCAGCTTCTCGAACAGGTGGGCGCGCTCGATATGGAGCACGCCACATTGCCCTCGGATGGACGCGGCGCCTGGCGCGCCTTGCGGCCCTTCGGCATCCGGTTTGCGCGACGCTCGATCCATTTTCCGAAGCTGTTGCGCCCCGAAGCCGCGTCGTTGCTGGCGCTGTTATGGGCCGTCCACGCGCGGCTGGAAAACATTCCCTCGCCGCCTGCGCCCGGCATTACCTCGTTCGACATCGACGATTCGACCAATACCGGGTTTCTTACCGCCGCTGGCTTTCGCGTGGCGCGCGGTCGCGCCATTCGCCTCGATATGCTGGACCGCCTCGAAGAGCAGCTGGACGCAGCAACCGCGACGGGCGAAAGCGCGGCTGATCTTGTGCCGAAGCTGGTGTCGTTGCTGGGCTGCGACCGAGTCACGCTCGAAGCCGTGCTTGCGGCCTTGAACTGGACCCGAGTGGAGGTGGCCGATCCCGCCGCGCCTCGAACGGTGTGGCGCCATAACGCGGGAAGAGTACGCCGCAAATCCGCCAAGCCACAGGAACAACTTCGCGATCTCTCGCCCTTCGCCGGGCTGGCCGTGTTGGTTCCCGCGGATTGAGCCGATGACTGTGACGCGAATAGACAAATGGCTATGGCATGCGCGATTTTACCGTTCGCGTCCGCTGGCTCAGAAGGCGGCGGAATCCGGGCTCATCCGCGTCAACGGTAACCGCATTGTAAAGCCGAGTGCCGGCGTCGGGCCGGGCGACATCGTGACCGTTCCGCGCGGGCGCGACATCGTCGCCGTCCGCGTCCAGGCGTTGGCATTGCGCCGCGGCCCCGCTCGCGAGGCACAAGCTCTCTATGAGATCGTGACCGAAGCCGCGCTTGATCCGGCGACCGCAGCGCCTTAATTGACGCGCATCTCTTTCGCCGTCGGAGCACGCCATGACCTACGTCGTCGTCGAAGCCTGCATCAAATGCAAATACATGGACTGCGTGGAAGTCTGCCCGGTGGACTGCTTCTACGAAGGCGAGAACATGCTGGTGATCGATCCGGATGTCTGTATCGACTGCGGCGTCTGCGAACCCGAATGTCCCGTGGATGCGATCAAGGCCGACACGGAACCGGGTCTCGAAAAATGGCTGGTGGTGAACGCGGATTTCGCCAAGCAGTGGCCCAACATCACCCTCAAGGGCGATCCTCCCGCGGATGCGAAGGCGTTCGACCAGGTTTCCGACAAGTTCGAAAAGTATTTTAGCGAAAAACCCGGCTCTGGCTCGTAGAATTAACCGGTCACCCTGTCGGGCCGGAAGATCGAGACACGGCAAGCATTTGATACATCTGACAAATTATCACATTAACGCCAAGAAATCCCGAAAATTCAACCGGTTGACCCTCACGACTTCCCAAATGCCGGGAGGTGTGGTAGGGCTTGCTCCCTCGGAATGGCCCAGAGTGGATATTTGCGTATCTGCTTCCGCCCGCGCGTATCCGAGTGCCGATGCCCAGATGGCCCCCGACTTCTGGCAGGTTGTAACTGAACGAATTGTTGCTCGCCGCCATGGGGCGGTCGGGGCTGGCTTTCGCGCCGCAGCGAGCATGCTGCGGCCCAACGCTGATTGAAAGTTGAGAATGGACACCGACATGACGGCCCCGAAGAAAAAGATTCCCGCGAACTCGAACCGGAAGCTCGACTTCAAGACCAACGACCACGTGGTCTATCCCACGCATGGCGTAGGGCGGATCACCAATGTGGAAGAGCAGGAAGTTGCCGGCATCCGTCTGGAACTGTTCGTGATCACCTTCGACAAGGACAAGATGACGCTGCGTGTTCCGACCGCGAAAGCAAAGGCGGTCGGCATGCGAAAGCTGTCGGCGCCCGACGTCGTCGCGAATGCGCTCAACACACTCAAGGGCCGAGCCCGGGTCAAGCGCACCATGTGGAGCCGGCGCGCGCAGGAATACGAAGCCAAAATCAATTCGGGCGATCTTGTCTCGATCGCCGAAGTCGTCCGCGATCTGCATCGCGCCGCCGGTCAGCCGGAGCAGTCCTATTCCGAGCGCCAGCTTTACGAAGCCGCCCTCGCGCGCATGGCGCGCGAAGTGGCCGCCGTCGAACGCATCGACGAACAGGATGCCGTCAAACGCGTGGAAACGATGCTGCTGAAGAAAGCGGCCTGATCGTTTTGCGACAATACGACTGCGAAAGGCCGGGGCTCGCGCTTCGGCCTTTTTCGTTTTTATCGGCGAGCAATGCGAGGCCCCGATTGACGGACCGGCAATCCGAACCGCTCTGTTGCGGCAATCCTACGGCGGGTCCAGAACTTCGATGTCCTCCGGTATCGCCACTTCGATCTCGGGTCGGTGCAAATTTTCCACCCAACCGCGCACGCGCACGGTCCTGCCTTCGTAGCTTTGCGGATCGATCCCTGCCTGGCGAAAGGCTTTCATATCCTGCGGCGAAATGACGACCGTAAAATCGCGGCGCCAGTCGGTTCCGAAATCGAGATAGGCGCGATCGTTCTTCACCTCCGCCGACACGATCATGCCCCTCACCAGCTGAAACGTATCCGTATCTTCGATCAGAGCCCGCGAAGCCGGGCGTACCGCATACCAGGCCTGCGACCAAATGCCCTGCCGGTTGCGGCGCGCCTCATCCTCCGCGGCATAGAGCATGCTGGCGCATTCCCGCCGATCCGGCGCGATCGATACGCGCCCCAGACCCCGGTGCAGCATGACTAACTGCAGCCAGAGCGTGGGCGTGTCCCGGTTGTCGTCGATGAAGACCTGCGCCCGCAACCGCCCATAGCGATCTTCCTTCGGCGTCCCGGCAGCCAATGTCACCACCCGACCGCGCGTCAGATCCGACATCGCGCCGATGGCTTCGTCGGCAAAATAGCGCGGCGCATGATCGTCGGTGCCCTCCGGCAGCAACAGGCCTTCGACCTTGACGGCACGCCCGTCTTCGAGGACCAGCACGCCGTTCTTTTCGACCCGCACGACGCGGACGCCCGAAACTTCGACGGGAGGCGCGCAAGCCGGCAACGCCGCAGCATGGGCCGATACCATGGCCCCGACGATTCCGAACGCGAAACCACGAAGCATGCCAACCCCTTATGCGCTTCGGGATCTTATGTGCGACGTCCCGGCAAAGCACGCGCGGAATGACGCCCGCGGCGCGAGACTGCGCATTGAAGCCACGCCGGCTGTCATCACACGGCCTTGATTGGCGCAGACACTTGCGGGCGCGCTAATCTGCGGGTCGAGGAGGCGAATATGGATCGGCGGTATTACGGGCTCAAGGCGCTGGTTATCGCCGCAGCGTTATCGGCCGCGATTCTGGGCAGCGGCTTCGAATGCACGCGCCTCGCCGCCGAGCATAATCCAAACTATCAGGCGGCGTTTGTCGCCCAGACGGCCATCCGGGAAGCCGGACTCAAGCTCGGCCGCTCGCTGGGGCAATTCTTCTCCTGCGCCCTGGCGGACGGGGGAAACTAGGCGCTCGCGTACCAGTCGATGCCGTTCTCGTCGGTGTGTCGCGACAGCGCTCCGCGCGCGCGCAGGCAATTCAGATGCGCGAGGCTTTCGCCCGTGGCCATCATGAAGTTCCCGGTCGTGATGCGGCTGCGGAACAGCGCGGGAAAGCAATCCACCGCCCGCTTTGGCTCGCCGCACAGGGCCACAAGCTTTTCCATGTTGGTTTCGTGCAGATCGATCAGCTCCTGCAGCCGGCGCGTGGCGCCGCGAAACGGCTCGTTGTGCGACGGCAGCACCAGCATTTCGTCCGGCAGAAGCGATCTCAGCTTGGCGCAGGAATCGATCCATTCCTGAAGCGGATTCGCCTCGGGCTCGGTGGGAAAGAGACTCACATTGGAGGAAATGCGCGGCAGGATCTGGTCGCCGGAAATGAACAGATTATCGGCCCGGCACCACAGGCACGCATGTTCGGGCGCATGGCCGCGTCCGACAACCACTTCCCAGACGCGATCGCCGATTTCGATGCGGTCGCCGTCCTGCATGCGCCGATAGGCGTTGGGAAGATTGTAGACGCCGCGCCCGAAGCCGCCGAAGCGCGTCTTGTAGGATTCGATGGCGTCGTCGGGAAATCCCGCGGCGCGATAGAAACGGACGCCTTCCTCGGGCGCCTCGCGGTCCGTATCCGCCACGAGATTGCGGCACAGAAGATAATCCGTGCGCGACATCCACAGTTCGACGCCGAAGCGCCGCACCAGCCAGCCGGCCAGCCCGACATGATCGGGATGCAGATGCGTGACGATCACGCGCTTGACGGGCCGCCCGCGCATGGGTCCCGCGAACAGCATTTTCCAGGCGTCGGCGGTGGCTTCGTCGCGCAGCCCGCAATCGACGGCCGTCCAGCCGTCGCCGTCCTCCAGCAGCCACAGATTGATGTGGTTGAGCTGGAACGGCAGGCGCATGCGTATCCACAGAAGGCCGGGTGCAACCTCGATCGTTTCGCCAGGTTCCGGCCGCCGCCCTTCGAACGGATAGTCGAGAGTGCGGCCGGGGCGGACCGGCGTTTCGGTTGCAGACACGCGTGACCTCGCGAATTGGCAGTTCGCTGCCGACTATGAGGCTGCATCGTTGCCCGTCAAGCAGGCATAGATGAGGAATCGCCTGCTCGAATCGCCCCCTCTTGGTGGCGCGGCGGGGCGGGGCTGTATAGTTCTACAGGCCGTCAGAAAAGGGTTTTCATGTCACGACATAATGCTGTGTTCCCAGTCCTTCCGACGCGGGCGCCGGGGCGTTCCGCCCTGCCCGTTTCCAAAAACCTTGTCGTGTCGCAGCACAGGAATTGTCGATCATGACCGCGGCCAACACCCTGAAGCGCTACGGCAGCGTCGCCATGACGTTTCACTGGCTCATCGCGTTCGCGGTTATTCTCAATATCTGTCTCGGTCTTTACATGTCCGATCTGCCGCGCGGCGACCCGAATCTGTCGTTCATCCTGCAGACCCACAAATCCATTGGACTTACGGTGCTGGTGCTCAGTCTCGGACGGCTGGGCTGGCGGCTTGCCAATCCGATCCCGCCGCTGCCCGCAACGATGAACCCGCTTCTGCGCCGTGTCGCGCGCGGCACGCATTACCTGCTCTATTTCCTCATTATTTTCATTCCGCTGTCGGGCTGGGCGCTTGTTTCGGCGTCGTCACACGTAACACCGATCGTCTGGTTCGGTCTTTTTCAGTGGCCGCATATTCCGTTCCTGGCCGATCTGCCGCACGCCCAGAGAGCGCCGCTGCATCGCGACTTCGACTTTGTCCATGTGTATCTCGCCTGGTCGGCCATCGTGCTCGTTCCGATCCACATCGCCGGGGCGCTCTATCACCAGTTCGTCCGCGGCGACGATGTCCTCAAGCGCATGCTGCCCGGCGCGCGGATATCGAAAGTGGCGTGACGCGGGCCGTTTGAGGATCAATGAAAGACATTGACACTCTCGCTGTCCCGTCATGGCCCGCGAAATGCGAGGGCTTTGCAGAAGTCGCTGTATGTGCGGGTTGGCAGTTGATTGCGGTTTTCGTTCGGTTTGCGGGTCGGGAAAGGTGGACTGGAGGAGCGTTGT
>Ga0208849_1002427_pt1 | contig 10202 bp, 10 predicted proteins | sample NGESurdeep072012_10_FD_184470 | JGI IMG/M metagenome (GOLD analysis project Ga0208849, IMG submission 184470) | Arctic peat soil microbial communities from Barrow, Alaska - NGEE Surface sample 53-3 deep-072012 (SPAdes) | ecosystem: Environmental > Terrestrial > Soil > Wetlands > Peat ...
ACCCACTGGCGAGCGCTCGATCCTCGAGCGCTCGCCACTGGCGCGTCTACCGGACCGCCTGCTCAAGTACGGGCTGACGGCGCTCGCCGCGCTGATCCTCGCGCTGATCGTCTACTTCTTCATCCGCCTGGTCGGGCAAGCCCGACCGGCGTTCGCCAAGGAAGGCGTGGTCGGCTTCGTGCTCGGCAACGACTGGAACGTCGGCGCCAATCACTTCGGCGCGCTGCCGCTGCTCGTCGGCACGCTCATCACCTCAGTGCTGGCGTTGCTGATCGGCGTGCCGGTGGCGGTCGCCACTGCTGTGTACGCGACCGAGCTGTGCCCGTTGCGCCTGCGCGCCCCGCTGACGCTGCTCGTCGAGCTGCTCGCCGCGGTCCCGTCGGTCGTATACGGTCTTTGGGGCATCTTCTTCCTGGCACCGAAGCTGCAGGGGGCCGAGCAGTGGGTCGCCGACCGCCTGTCGTTCATCCCGTTCATCGGCGGCGGCCTCGTGACGATCCCCAACTACTTCATCACCGGGCTCGTGCTCGCGATCATGATCCTGCCGATCGTCAGCGCGATCGCGCGCGAGGTGATGGCGACGGTTCCGGCTGACCACAAGGAGGCGGCGCTCGGGCTCGGAGCCACGCGCTGGGAGATGATCCGCCTCGCCGTCCTGCCGTACTGCCGCTCGGGCATCGTCGGCGGCGCGATGCTCGGCCTCGGCCGCGCGATCGGCGAGACGATCGCCGTGACGATCCTGATCGGCAACGCCCCCAAGCTCGGTGAACATCTGTTCTCCCAGGGCTACAGCCTCGCGGCGGCGATCGCCAACGAGTTCGGCGAAGCCCAGGGCCTGCACCGCTCGGCGCTGTTCGCGGCGGCGCTGGTCCTGTTCGTGCTCACGCTGCTGGTCAACGGGATCGCGCGCCTGCTGGTCCTCAGGGCAGCGCGCGGGACCCGCTCGGGACCGGCCCCCGCGCCGCCCGCCGGTGGCACGACACCCCTGGCTGGAAAGGCGGCCGGCGTATGAGCGCAGACCACGCATCGAGCGAGCGGCTCGCGCGCTTCGACGTCAGCCCTGCACGCAGGCGCAAGGACCGCCTCGCCCGCACGGGCGTACTCGTGGGCACGGCGATCGCACTGGTTCCGCTCGTGCTGATCGTCTACTACCTGCTGCGCAAGGGGCTCGGCGCGTGGAGCACGAGCTTCTTCACGACCGACCCCACCGGCAACACCTTCTTCGGCGGCTCGAACATCGGCGGCATCAAGAGCGCGATCCTCGGCACGATCGAGATGGTCGCGCTCGCCTCGGCGATCTCGATCCCGATCGGCATGGGCGTCGCGGTGTGGCTGGTCGAGTACGGCCGGAACAGCTGGTTCGCGCAGACGGTGCGCTTCTTCGTCGACGTGCTCACGGGCGTCCCGTCGATCGTGTTCGGCCTGTTCATCTACATCGTGTTGATCGTCGGCACGGGCAGCTCCTACGCGGGCTACAAGGGCTCGATCGCGCTCGCCCTGCTGATGCTGCCCGTGGTCATCCGCTCGGCCGAGGTGATCCTGCTGCTCGTGCCTGGGGCGCTGCGCGAGTCGGCGCTAGCGCTCGGTGCGCCGCGCTGGCGGGTGATCTTCAACATCGTGCTGCCGACGGCGCTGCCGGGGATGCTCACCGGGGTGCTGCTGGCGGTCGCGCGCGCCGCCGGCGAGACCGCGCCGCTCCTGTTCACCGCGGCAGCCACACTGAAGACGAGCTTCAACCTCGGGGGTTTCATGAACTCGCTGCCTGTGCAAATCTACAAGGACGTGACCTCCCCCACGACGGCTGTCGTCAACCGGGCCTGGGGAGCGGCGCTCACGCTGGTCGTGATGATCCTGTTGCTGAACCTCATCGCCCGCCTCATCTCGCGAAGGAGTCGCCTTGCATGACACCCGACGGTCACGCCCCAGAGGTGGCTGACGTGGATCCCGAGAGCCGCTCGGATCTCGAGCGCCGGGAGCACGACGCGCGCGAGGCGGGCCCTGAGCAACCGCTGCGACGGATCACCGGTCCCGCGGCTGGCTCCCAGCCGGCGAACGGCGCTGCGGGCGCAGAGGCCAAGGCCGGGCTGCGCGTCAAGCTCGAAGGGCTGCGCGCCTTCTACGGCGAGGCCGAACAGGTCAAGGGCATCGACCTCGAGTTCCGCGCCAACGAGGTGACCGCGATCATCGGCCCCTCGGGGTGCGGCAAGTCGACGATGGTCCGCTGCATCAACCGCATGCACGAGGAGATCCCCGGCGCGCGCGCGGAGGGCCGGGTGCTGCTCGAGGATCTCGACGTATACGACCCCTCAATTGACGTCGTCGCTGTGCGACGGGCGGTCGGCATGGTCTTCCAGAAGCCCAACCCGTTCCCGACGATGTCGATCTTCGACAATGTGGCCGCAGGGCCGCGACTCAGCTCGCGACGGCGCGGCGACCTGCGCCAACAGGTCGAGACGGCCCTGCGCGGCGCCGGCCTCTGGGATGAGGTCGCCGATCGCCTCGACGAGCCCGGGGCGGGGCTGTCGGGTGGCCAGCAGCAGCGGCTGTGCATCGCGCGCTCGCTGGCGGTTGACCCGGAGGTGATCCTGATGGACGAGCCGTGCTCGGCGCTGGACCCGATCGCGACGCTCAAGATCGAGGAGCTGATCGAGGAGCTCAAGCAACGCGTCACGATCGTGATCGTCACGCACAACATGCAGCAGGCGGCGCGCGTGGCCGACCGCACGGCGTTCATGCTCGGCGGCGAGCTCGTCGAGGTCGGGCCGACCCAGGAGATCTTCACGAAACCCACCGATCCGCGAACCGAGGAATATGTCACCGGAAAGTTCGGCTGACGGGGGCCGGCCGCCGGCGAGCTCTCGCTCCGGCACGGACATCGGGCGACCCGCGAGCGCATCCACGAGCGACGAAGCGCACGCACAGGGACGCGCCCACTTCCAGGCCCAGCTGCGCGAGCTCGAGTCAAACGCGCTCGGCGGCCTCGATCTGATCGTCGAGCAGCTCGACCGCGTGCTCGAGGCGCTGCACCACCAGGACGTGGAGCTCGCGCAGATGGTGATCGCCGACGACGACCGCGTCGACGGTCGCTACCTCGAGGTGCACCAGGGGATCCTCTCGCTGCTGGCGCTGCAGGCTCCGGTTGCGGGCGACCTGCGGCTGGTGGCGGCGCTGCTGCACATGATCAAGCACATCGAGCGCATGGGCGACCAGTGCGTCAACATCGCCAAGCTGATCCCGCTCTCCGGATATGAGCCGCCGGTCCACCGCGAAATGCTCGACGCTCTCGCCAAGATGGGCGCGTTCGCGCGCTCGGAGGTCATCCAGTCCAAGGCGGCGTTCGCCGCGCGCGACGTCGCCCTCGCCGAAGACCTCGTACGCCAGGACCGCGAGATCAACCGCCTGAACCGCGAGATCTTCCGTCTCGCGATCGAGATCGGCGACGACCCCGACACGCGCGAGTGGGCGATGCACATGACGCTCGTCGCCCGCGCGCTGGAGCGGATCGGCGACAACGCCGTCGACATCGGCGAGCAGGTCGCGTTCGTCGTCACCGGCCTGTTCCGCGAGTTCTCGGACTCCTCGCGCCCTCCAGTCCCGGGCGACTAAACCGTTTGCGACACCCGGGGAGGTTGCGCGCTGCTCGCAACCTCCGTCGGCAGGAGGAGCGACAGCAGCCCGGTCGCGAGGATGAACCCCGCCGACGCCCACAGGCAGGCCGTCAGCCCACGCCACTCGTACAGGAGCCCCGAGAGCACGGTCCCGGCGAGGCGTCCGCAAGCGTTGGCCATGTAGTAGAAGCCGACGTTCATGGCGACCCTGTCGCTGTCGGCGTAGGCGAGGATGAGGTAGGAGTGGACCGCGGAGTTCATGGCGAACGCGATACCGAAGGGGATCAGGCCGCCGATGATCGCCACGGCCGGGTCAACGTGCGCGTCGAGCGCGATGGCCATCGCCGCGGGCCAAACAGCCAGTCCCAGAGCAAGCCAGGTCGCGGTCCTTCCGTCCGGCTCACCGTCAGGTCCGCCGGCCCGGCGGCGGACGACACGCGGGGCGAGGGCCTGAACGCCGCCGTAGCCGATCACCCAGACAGCGAGGAGCGTTCCCACCTGCCAGAAGGTCCAGCCCACGACGCTGTAGAGGAAGAACGGCAGGCCGACCACGAACCATACGTCGCGTGAGGCGAACAGGAAGATGCGTGCGGCGGCCAGCACGTTGACGGCGCGGTTGTTGGAGAACATCTGCTTGAACTTCGCGGTCTTGTCCGGCCTGCCGAGCTGACCGTGCATCAGCCGGAACGTCAACGTCAGAGCGACGAGTGTCATCCCCGCGAGGATCAGCAGCGCGGCCTGGAAGCCGGCCAGCGTGAGCAGCAGGCCGCCGAGGAAGAAGCCCACTCCCTTGAGCGCATTCTTCGACCCGGTCAGGATCGCGACCCAGCGATACAGAGAGGACTGGTCGTTCTCGGGCGTGACGAGCTTGACAGCGCTCTTGGAGCTCATCTTGCTCAGATCCTTTGCGATGCCGGAGAACGCCTGGGAGACCATCACGTAGGGCACGACGAGCAGCGACGCCGGTGCGAAGCCGAGCATCAGGAGCGCCAGGACCTGGATCGCAAGGCCCGTCGCGAGCGTGACCTTCAGTCCCAGGCGGGCGGCGAGCCAGCCCCCGACAAGGTTCGTTACGACGCCGGCGACCTCGTAGAGCACGAACAGCGAAGCGACCTGGAGCGGGCTGTAGCCGAGCCGGTCGAAGTAGAACAGGACAAGCGTGCGCGTCGCGCCGTCGACGAGCGTCTCGGTCCAATATGCGCCCGTCCCCACCGCGTAGTTGCGCAGGTCGCCTCGGCGCTTGCGCGCCGCATCCCGCGTGGACATCGCGTCGCTAGCCATCAGCGCGCCCGGCGGAGTCAGCGGCGCGTTGCGCGCCGGGGAGGCTCGCTGCGACGGTGCGCGCAAGCTCGACGAGGCGGTTCGCGTAGCCCCACTCGTTGTCATACCAAGCGAGGATCTTCACCTGGGTCCCGTCGGTCACCATCGTGGAGGGCGCGTCGACGATCCCCGAGCGCGGGTCGTCCTTGAAGTCGACGGATACGAGCGGCCGGCGCTCGTATCCGAGGATGCCAGCCAGCGGTCCGCTCGCAGCCGCCTCGAGCAGGGAGTTGACCTCCTCGACCGTCGTCGGACGGCTCACCTCGAAGACGCAGTCGGTCAGCGACGCGTTCAACAGCGGCACGCGCACCGCAAGGCCGTTCAGCTTGCCCTCGAGCTCGGGGAAGATCAGCCCGATCGCGGTCGCGGATCCCGTTGTCGTGGGGATCAACGAGACGTTCGCGGCGCGCGCCCGGCGCAGGTCCTTGTGCGGCGCGTCGACGATCGTCTGGGTGTTCGTCATGTCATGCAGCGTCGTGATCTGGCCGTGCACGATCCCGATTCCCTCGTGGATCACCTTCACCACCGGCGCCAGGCAGTTCGTCGTGCACGAGGCCGCCGTCAGCAGATCGTGGCGCTGCGGCTCGTAGAGGTGATCGTTGACGCCGACGACGAGGTTGAGCGCACCATCCTTCACGGGAGCCGCCACGATGACCTTCCGCACACCCTGCTGAAAATAGGCCTCGAGGCTCTCCCTGGTGCGGAGCTTGCCGGAGCACTCGAGCACGATCTCGATCCCCATCTCACCCCACGGCACGTCGCCGGGCTCGCCGGCGCTGCTGTAGCTCACCGCGGTCGCCTCGATCGTCAGGGAGTCCTCGTCGCCGTGGACGTCCTCTGACCAGCGGCCGTGGATCGAGTCGAACGTCAGCAGATGCGCCGCGGTCGCTGCATCGCCGTGGAGCTCGTTGACGTGGGCGAACGCGAGCTCTGGCCACTGCCAGGCCGCGCGCAGCGCCAGCCGTCCAATGCGCCCGAAGCCGTTGATGCCGACACGAGCGCTCATCTCGGGGGTGGGCATGGCGCTATCGTAATCCATTGACAACCATGATTGTTATTGATATGTGTATATAGATGCTCGTCGATATGGAGCTAGCCCCCAAGCAGAAGCGCGCAGCCGGCGAGCGCTGCTGCGAGCCCGTCGTCTACCCCGACGTCCAGCGCGACGAGGCGCTGCGCATGGCTGAGGTCGCCAAGGCCCTCGGCGACCCGATCCGCTTGCAGCTCGTGGACGTGCTGCGCAAGCACGCCGGCAAGGTCTGCGTCTGCGAGCTGGTGCCGTTGTTCGACGTCTCCCAGCCCACGCTTTCCCACCACCTGAAGAAGCTGCGCAACGCCGGGATCGTGGACTCCGAGCGACAGGGCCTGTGGGCGTACTACTACGTGATCCCCGACGCACTGCAGGAGCTATCCGCATGGCTGAGCTGACGACCGCCGCCGAGACGACGACCACTGAGTCCTGCTGCGCCCCCGAGCAGCAAGCGACGTGCTGCGAGCCGAGCGCCAAGGCCGATTGCTGCGACCCAAGCCACGGCGAGAGCTGCGGCTGTGACGCCGGCACGACCACGACGCAGGTCAGCGACGTGCGCGAGCAGGTGCGCGAGCGCTACGCCGCTGCCGCCGCTCTGGTCACGAGGACCGATCCCGGCAGCGGGTGCTGCGCGCCGAGCGAGACATTCGATGGAGGCAGCGAGGTGTTCGGCGCCGCGCTCTACGCGCTCGGCGACCACGAACAGCTACCGGACACGGCAACGCTCGCTTCCCTCGGCTGCGGCAACCCCACCGCCGTGGCTGAACTGCATGAGGGCGAGACCGTCCTCGACCTCGGCTCCGGCGGCGGGATCGATGTTCTGCTCTCCGCTAAGCGCGTCGGCCCCACAGGCAAGGCGCACGGGCTGGACATGACCGACGAGATGCTTGTCCTCGCACGCAAGAACGCACTGAAGGCCGGCGTCGAGAATGTCGAGTTCCACAAGGGCTACATCGAGGAGATCCCGCTCCCTGACGCGAGCGTTGACGTGGTGATCTCCAACTGCGTGATCAACCTCTCCGGCGACAAGCCAAAGGTGCTGCGCGAGGTCGCGCGTGTGCTGCGGCCAGGCGGACGCTTCGCCGTCTCCGATGTGATCGCCGACGAGGACATGGACGACGCGACCCGCGCCGACATGCAGGCATACACCGGCTGTATCGCCGGGGCGCTCACCCACCGGGAGTTCACGCAGGCGCTCGCAGACGCCGGCCTGGACGACGTGGAGATACGCGAGACCCACCGCGTACACGCACAGGCAGCCTCAGCGATCGTGCGCGCACGCAAGCCCGGCTGACGCCGCCGGCCTCTGAGCTATGGCTTTCGTCGGGCCGCAAATAGCGATCGCGTCGTGTGAAGATCCTGTTACATCGGGTTGCAGAGCTGCCGCACGACGCTCTGATCGCTTAGACTGCCCCGCGATGAGCGCAAGCGTGAGCGCCGGAGAGGCGGGGGGCGCCTCAGCTGCACAGGACGCCACGAGCGCCTCAGCGGCATCCCTTCGCATCGCCGTCCTGGACCGCGACAGCGGCTTCATCCAGGTTCTGAGCAAGCGCCTGGACCGGCTCGGCTGGGAGCACAGGGTGCTCGCGAGCCCCGTACCGGCCGAAGCGGTCGTCTCGATGCGCCTGAGCGCACTCGTCGTCGACCTCGCAGTGCTGGGACCGCAGGCGTGGGGCTGGCTCGAGCGACTCTGCGAGGCGCTGCCCGAGCTCGGAATCGTCGTGTGCACGGGTCCGTCGACCGTCGCGCAGCGCGTCCGCGGCCTGCGCCTGGGCGCCGACGACTGGATCACCAAGCCCTGCCACCCCGAGGAAGTCATCGCCCGCGTGCAGAGCGTCGTGCGCCGCCGCCGGCGCAGCGCCAGCCGCACGGAGACGGAGCCGATCACCGCCGGCGAGGTCGAGATCCGCTCCGACCGCTTCCAGGCGTTCGTCGGCAAGCAGAGCATCGACCTGACCAGACGCGAGTTCGAGCTGATCGAGCTGCTCGCCGCCGCCGAGGGCCGCGTGCTCGAGCGCGAGGAGATCTACTCGCGCCTGTGGGGATACACGATGGTCCGCGGCGACCGCTCGGTTGACGTGTTCGTGCGCAAGCTGCGCCAGAAGCTCGAGAAGGCCTCGCCGAGCTGGCGCTACATCCATACGCACTTCGGCATCGGCTACCGCTTCGCGGCGGAATCGGTCGAGGTCGTCGACGCGAGCGACGTGCCCTCGTCACTGCCCGTCGAGTGGGACACCCGCGATAAGCGCGAGCTCGCGGGACCGCACGAGGACGACGAGCTCACCGCCGGCGCCCTCTAGGCGCACGACCGCCAGACCGCCCTTCTTGATGTCGGCGCGCGCGCCGGTCAGTTCGCCGACTACGCGCGAGAGGTCGGGCTCGTGCCCGCACAGGAGCAGCCGTCCGTCAGCCGGCAGCCCGCGGATCGCCTCGAGGACCTGCTCGGCGTCGAACCCCCCCGAGAGCGGCGGATACTCCTGCAGCAGCGCCCGCTGCTCCTCGCTCCATGCCTGCGCCGCCAGCTCCGCAGTCTGCCGGGCGCGCACCCGCGGGCTGAACAGCACCGCGTCGAACGACGCGCCAAGCCGCTGTAGTGCAATCCCAGCTGCGCGCGCCTGCTGCTCGCCGCGCTCGGTCAAGCGCCGCTCGGCGTCGGCGCGCGTGCCGTGAGGCTCTGCCTCTGCGTGACGAAGTAGCCAGAGCTGGCGGGCCATTCCTCTCGGCTGCACCCTATCGCGTCGGGAAATCCAGGGCTTTCACCGCGGAGATGTCCAGCGCGATCTTCACCTTGTTGCCAAGGAGCGCTCCGCCCGCCTCGAGCGCCTGATTCCAGGTGAGGCCGAAGTCCCTGCGGTTGAGCTCCCCGCGCAACGCGAGCTCGACCCGCTCAACGCCGCCCGGCCCGCGGGTCGTGGCGCCCACCTTGGCGTCGAGCTCGATCTCGCGCGTGATGCTGCGCATCGTGAGCTCGCCCACGATGCGCAGCCGTCCGTCGGCCGCGCGCTCGATACGCGTCGAGCTGAAGCTGATCTTCGGATAACGCGCGACGTCGAAGAAGTCGGGGGAGCCGCGCAGGTGCTCGTCGCGCACCGCCTCGTTCGTGTCGAGGGACGCGGCCTTGACCACGCCGATCGCCCGCGGCGCGCCCGGCCCGGTCTCGAGCGTCCCGTCGAACTCGTGGAAGCGACCGTTGACCGTCGCGAGCATCATGTGCTTCAAGGTGAATGAGACGCTCGAGCCCGAGGGGTCGACCAACCATCTGCCTGCGGGTACGACGCTCGCGACACTGGTGGCATCCACCGCGGACATTCCTAGACCTCAACCGACGGAGACGTTCTGCGAGGGCGGGGGTGCGTGGGTGCGCGTGCGTGCGTGCGGGCGTGTATGCAGATAGGGGCCGAGATAGCGGCCGAAGACCTTCTCCGGCGGCGCGACCGACTCGGCGTCGTTGAAGTGGCCGTGGACGGTCGAGGCGGCGGTGACCTGACCGAGCTCGTCGAGCTCGGCTCGCAGATAGACCGGGCTTGCGCCGCCTACCAAGCGGGCGCGCAGGATGCGATGGGTTCGAGCCTGCGCGACGGCGCGCCCCCGGTCGCGGGCGATGCGCTGCGCGATCGCGTCGGCTTGCTGGGCGGCCAGCCCGCCCTGCTTGATCGGGAAGCTCGTCATGTCGCCGGCGGCATAGACGTCGGGCAGCGCGATCACGCTGCCTTCAGCATCTGTTGTCACGAAACCCTGGTGGTCGGTGGGCAGTCCGGCGATCCGGGGCCCCCTGAGCCGCGGCGCCGCGACAACACGATCGGCGTCGAGTGTCTCCCCCGACACCAGCTCGAGAGCTCCGACCCGATCGACTCTCTGTGGATCGGACTCCCCGATGAAGCGCACGCCTCGCTCGGCCAACAGGTCCGCGACGAGCGCAGAGGCCGGCGCGCCGAACACCTCGAGGGGCGCGATCTCGGGGGTCACGAGGGTGACCTCGCCCGCGATGTTCAGCTCCGTGAGTCGCGTGGCCATGAGCAATGCCAGCTCGTACAGGGGCAGCGGCCACGAGCAGCCGCTCGGCACCGCGAAGACGATTCGCCGCAGCGCGCCGGAGCGCGCCTCGCCGATCAGGCGGCGCACGTGACCGACGTCCTGCTGGCCGCTGAACGTCAGCGCGCCGGGTATCGCGTTGGTGGCGCGCGCGCCCACTGCAAGGATGAGCGAGTCGTAGTCGAGGTATGCGAAGGATGCGAGACGCGCTC
>Ga0208849_1002428_pt1 | contig 10196 bp, 11 predicted proteins | sample NGESurdeep072012_10_FD_184470 | JGI IMG/M metagenome (GOLD analysis project Ga0208849, IMG submission 184470) | Arctic peat soil microbial communities from Barrow, Alaska - NGEE Surface sample 53-3 deep-072012 (SPAdes) | ecosystem: Environmental > Terrestrial > Soil > Wetlands > Peat ...
GCCGCTCCGCTTACGAGACCTCGAAGATGCCCTCGACCTCCACCGCCGCATCCGCCGGCAGCGCGGCAACGCCCACCGTGGTGCGGGCATGGCGACCCTTGTCGCCGAACGCCGCGACCATCAGGTCGGAGGCGCCATTGAGCACCTTCGGCCCGTCGAGAAAGTCTGGCGCCGAATTGACGAAGCCGCCGAGCCTGATCACGCGGACCACCTTGTCGAGGTCGCCGAGCGCGGCCTTGATCTGCGCCAGCAGGTTGATCGCGCAACCGCGCGCCGCGGCGTTGCCCTGCTCTGTCGTGACGCCGGCGCCGAGCTTGCCCTTGGCGATCAGCTTGCCCTGCGGGTCGACGCACACTTGCCCTGACACGAACAGCAGGTTTCCGGTGCGCACGAAACCGACGTAATTCGCCACCGGGCTCGGCGGCGTATGCAGGACCACGCCCTGTGCCGCAAGTTTCTGCTCGACCGTACCTGCCATGTTTCGTCCCCGTTTGAATTGAGCCGCGCGCGATGCCGCGATCGGATGCTTTGTTTCGCGCATCGCGTCCGCACATGCAAGCCGGCTCGGAAGCGTCCGCGAATGCCGTTGCCGGCAACCGCTGGCGCGGAAACATGCCGAAAAGCCAAGCAGTTCGGTCGTCAAATCGTACGTTTTCGTGAAGTGGCCCTAGTTGCGGCGCAATAGTGCGGCGAATACTGTGACGGCTCCAGCCTGGGAAAAAACATGGCCCGCTCGTTCCGGATTTCGCCGCGTGGTGCCAGATCGCTGGTGCTGACGATGGCCGCCGTCGTTGTCGCATCCGGAATCGCCGCCGGCAGTGCCGCTGCCGCCGCCAGCAGCCCGTTTCTGGCGCATCAGGCGCTTTACGACCTCAGCCTCGTGAAGTCGCGCGGCTCCAACTCGATCGCCAGCGCACGCGGACGCATCCTCTATAATTTCTCCGGCAGCGCCTGCGAGGGCTACACCTCGGAATTCCGGCAGGTTTCGGAAATGGACAGCGGCGAGGACAGGCTGACGCTAAGCGATCTGCGCTCGACCTCCTGGGAGGACGGCGCCGGCAAGAGCTACCGCTTCAAGATCGATGCGCGGATGAACGACACCGATTCGAGTCCGGTCGACGGCGTCGCGGAGCGCACCGGCGATCACATCACGGTCAAATTGAAACAGCCGGTCGTCAAGACCTTCACGCTGGATGGTTCGACGGTGTTCCCGACCGAGCAGATCCAGCGCATCATCCAGGCCGCGCGCGAAGGCAAAACCGTGCTCCAGCTGACGGTGTATGACGGTTCCGACAACGGCGAAAAAGTCTATAACACGCTTTCCGTGATCGGACAGCCGATTCCCGGCGATCGAACCACGGCGGCGCCCGACCCCTCCACCGAAAACGACGTGATGAAATCGATGACGCGGTGGCCGGTCACGGTGAGCTATTACGACCGCGACGCCAAGCCCACCGAGGGCGAGCAGACGCCGGTCTATGCGATGTCGTTCGAATTGTACGAAAACGGCGTCTCGCGGGCGCTGGTGCTCGACTACAACGACTTCGTCATTTCCGGCGCGATGGAGAAATTCGACATCAAGGATTCCAAGCCGTGCAAGTAGGCTGAAGCCGGACATTCTGGCCGTCATGCGCGGGCTTGATCCGCGCATCCATCACTCTTCAGAAGCCTTCTCCGGCCCGTCATAGGCAATACCCCTGATTACGGCGGCGTTGCCGAATTTCTTGCGCAGGCCGTCGATCGCGCGTTCGGCATCCGCGGAGCGGCGGTCGAGCATGTCGGTGTCGTCGGCCAAAGAACCCGAGCGAAGCGCGCTGACGCCGGTGCCCATCAGCCGGAACGCGGTGCCGTCGATTTCCTTGGCCAGCATTTCGCGGGAGATCGCAAAGATCTTCGCCGCCAGCTGGGTCGGGGCGTGAATCGATTGCGAGCGGGTGCGCTGCCTGAAATCGGCGGTCTTCAGTTTCAGCGTAACGGTGAGGCCGGCGAGTTCGCTGGCCTTGAGCCGCGCCGACACTTTTTCCGACAGCCGCCACAGCGTCTTTTCAAGCGTGGCAAAATCGCGGATGTCGCTCTCGAACGTGGTCTCGCTGGAAATGGTCTTGGCGCCGCGGTCCGGCACCACGCTGCGATCGTCGATGCCGCGCGCCAGCCGCCATAACCGGCGGCCCTCGGTCGAGAATTGCTTCATCAATTCGATTTCGTCGGCGCGCTGCAGGTCGGAGATGGTGCGGAAGCCGCGTTGCGACAGCCGCTCCTGGGTCGCCGGCCCGACGCCGAAAATGAACCCGACCGGCTTGTCCGCCAGCATCGCGCAGGCCTCGCCCTGATCGAGCGCGGCAAAGCCGCGCGGCTTGTCCATGTCGGACGCGATCTTGGCCAGGAACTTGTTGCAGGACAATCCGACCGACACCGTGATACCGATGTCGCGCTCGACCTCGCGGGCGAACCGCGCCAATACTTTTGCCGGGATCATGCCGTGAACGCGCTGGGTGCCGCCGAGATCGAGAAACGCCTCGTCGATCGAAAGCGGCTCGACCAGCGGCGTCAGCGCCTGCATGGCGTGTCGCACCTCGCGGCCGACCCTGACATATTTCGCCATGTCGGGCCGGATCACGATCGCGGAGGGGCACAGCGCCAGCGCCTTGAACATCGGCATCGCCGAGCGCACCCCGAAAGTCCGGGAGATGTAGCAGGCCGCGGAAACCACGCCGCGCTTGCCGCCGCCGATAATGACCGGCTTGTCGGCGATGTCAGGATTGTCGCGCTTCTCCACGGTGGCGTAGAACGCATCGCAATCGATGTGGGCGAGCGTCAGCGAGGGCAGCGCGCGGTGGCGGATGAGGCGAGGCGAGCCGCAGACGCCGCATCGCCTGGCCGCGAACGCCTGATCGCCAAGACAGTCCCGGCAAAAGCAGGTCGGGCCGGCGATGTCAGGCGCGGTCGCGTTCACGGCACATTGCGCTCCCATTGCGGATCGTTCAGGGCCTGGTGAGCGGCGGCAATGTTGGTGGGGTGAAGCTGGGAGACGGCCGCGAACGCCTTCACCGTGGAATCGTCGCGCATCACAAAATCGAGCACGCTGGCCAGAAAACGTGGATCGGCGGCGGCGGAACGCAGGGTCTCCGGGCCAATCCCGCTCTCGGCCAGAAACAGGCCGAGGCGCTCGGGGTCACCGGCGACGAAGGAAAGCGCCTGAATCGCAACGATTTCAGCTACTTCTCGGGGGCTTTGAATTGGTTTCCTCAATTGATGTGTTTGCCTTTCCGTAACTTATGGTCTCTATTTTCACGCCATCATGCCCGAGTCTGCGGAACGTGTTCAAGCAAGTGGAAACCACGCCGCGCAAAGATAGCTCTCGGGCTTAACGGGTTAGAGCGAATCTGGCGCTAGTTTAAATTCACTTTTTGACATGCCCGGCGCCGCGCTTGATGCGCCGCTTGCCGGGCCTGTTTTTCGGGATGGAGGGACGGGATGGCAAAAACCGTCCTGATCGTGGAGGACAACGAGCTCAATATGAAGCTCTTTCGCGATCTGTTGGAGGCGCACGGCTATCAGACGTTCGGCACCAGCAACGGTTTCGACGCGCTCGATCTCGTGCGCAAGCTTCGTCCCGATCTGATCCTGATGGATATTCAGCTTCCCCAGGTCTCCGGTCTCGAGGTCACGCGCTGGATCAAGGACGATCCTGAGTTGCGCGCGATTCCGGTGGTCGCGGTCACCGCCTTTGCCATGAAGGGTGACGAGGAACGCATCCGCGAGGGCGGCTGTGAGGCGTATTTGTCCAAACCAATTTCAGTCGGCAAGTTTATCGAAACCGTTCGACGGTTTATCGGGTAGGGGGGAATCTTCGATGTCCGCACGAATTCTGGTCGTCGACGACGTTCCCGCCAACGTCAAGCTTTTGGAAGCGCGGCTGTCGGCCGAGTATTTCGATGTGCTGACCGCCTCCAACGGCACCGAGGCGCTGGAGATCTGCGCGCGGTCCGAATGCGATATTATCCTGCTCGACGTCATGATGCCCGATATCGACGGCTTCGAGGTCTGCCGTCGGCTGAAGTCCAATCCGGTTACCCATTTCATCCCGGTGGTGATGGTGACGGCGCTGGACAGCCCCTCCGACCGCGTCCGTGGGCTAGAGGCCGGCGCCGACGATTTCCTGACCAAGCCGGTGTCCGACGTCGTGCTGATCGCGCGGGTGCGTTCGCTGACGCGGCTGAAGATGATGACCGATGAGTTGCGCATGCGCGCCATCACCTCGCTGGAGATCGGCGTGCAGGCGCCGGAGCGCAGCGCGGTGGCCGACACCGGCAAGGGCGGCCGCATCCTGCTGGTCGACGACCGGCCGTCGTCCTATGAGCGGCTGGCGCCGGTGCTGAGCACCGAGCACACTGTCGACGTCGAAGCCAATCCGGCCGAAGCGCTGTTTCATGCCGCCGAGGGCAATTACGATCTGCTGATCGTCTCGCTCGGCCTCGAGAATTTTGACGGCTTGCGGCTGTGCAGCCAGGCCCGCTCGCTGGAGCGAACGAGGCAAGTGCCGATCCTCGCCATCGCCGACGCCGACAACAACGCCCGGCTGCTCCGCGGCCTTGAGATCGGCGTCAACGACTATCTGCTGCGCCCGGTCGACAAGAACGAATTGCTGGCGCGCGCCCGCACCCAGATCCGCAAGCGGCGCTATACCGACCATCTGCGCGACAACGTGCAGAACTCCATCGAAATGGCGATCACCGACGCGCTGACCGGCCTGCATAACCGCCGCTACATGGAGACCCATCTGGGGACGCTCGCCGAGCAGGCATCGAGCCGCGGCAAGCCGCTGGCGCTGATGATGCTCGACATCGACTTCTTCAAAGCGATCAACGACAATTACGGCCACGACGCCGGCGACGACGTGCTGCGCGAATTCGCCGTCAGGGTCCGCAAGTCGATCCGCGGCATCGATCTGGCCTGCCGCTACGGCGGCGAGGAGTTCGTCATTGTGATGCCGGAGACCGACCTGCACGTCGCCGGCATGGTGGCGGAACGGCTGCGGCGCTCGATTGCCGGCGAACCGTTCGCGGTCAACAAAGGCACAAAACGCATCGAGGTCACGATCTCGATCGGGCTGTCGACCCTGGAGATCAAGGGCGAGGCGGTCGGCGATGTGCTCAAGCGCGCCGACACCGCGCTCTACCGCGCCAAGCACGACGGCCGCAACCGCGTGGTCGCCGCGGCGGCGTGAGCTGCTGCTGTTGTGGCGCAATGCGCCTCATCGGTAATTGCCGTCATACCCCGCGAAAGCGGGGTATCCAATAAGGACCGCCGTGCATTTGTATCGTGCGCGCTCTGGAATACTGGATCACCCGCTTTCGCGGGTGATGACGTTTGTAAGTTGTTCGCAGCTGCCAAATAAAAACGGGGCCGAAGGCCCCGTTCAATTCGCTGCCGATGTGCCAAAAACTTACTTGATCTTGGATTCGCGGAATTCGACGTGCTTGCGCGCGACCGGGTCGTACTTCTTCTTCACGAGCTTGTCGGTCATGGTGCGCGAATTCTTCTTGGCGACGTAATAGAAGCCGGTGTCGGCCGAGGAAACGAGCTTGACCTTGATGGTGACCGCTTTGGCCATGTGCAAAACCCTCGATGTCTGGAATCGGGCGCCGGCCCATCAGGGGGCGCATTCGCCGCGCAACCTAGCTTCTGAGCGCCCAAAGTCAAGGTTTTGCGGGCCAATTACCGCGTGATTTCCGCGGATTAACTTGCAAAAGGGTGGTTTTTGGTCTCGATGGACGGCCATTCGAGCCTCCACACGAATTGCACTTGTGCTAAAAAATGGCGCACCGAGGATGCGGTCATTGAGCGAAGCGCTCCGGCGCTTCGGGATGACGTGTCGCGGCCAGGCCATGAAGCGGAAAACACGCCGGCGATGGATCCAATCAGACGCACCATACTGACAACGGGTGTCGCGGCGACAGCGGCGGCCGCCGCGGGTACGCGCCTGTTTGCGCAACAGGCTGGGCAAGGAGGAGCTGCCATGGGCATCTACGAGAAGGGCGCCGTTCGCATCCATTTTGAGGAGGCCGGTTCCGGCTTCCCGCTGCTGGTGATTCCCGGCGGCGGGCTGAACTCGACCATCGCAGGCCTGAGCGGGCCGAGCTCGCCGTTCAATCCGATGGAGGAGTTCAAGGCAGACTATCGTTGCATCACCTCGGACCTGCGCAATGCCAAGGGCGGTCAGTCCTCCGGCCCGCTCGAAGCTGATCGACCCTGGGATTCCTATACCGACGATCATCTTGGCCTGATGGATCATCTCGGCATCGACAAATTCATGGTGCACGGCTTCTGTATTGGCGGCCCCATGATCTGGAATCTGTTGCGACGCGCTCCTGACCGCATTGTTGCGGCGGTGCTGGCGCAGCCCAGCGGCTCGCGTCCCGAGGCGCGCGATCTTTTCTACGAAGGCAACATGAAGAACTGGGGCCCGGACCTGGTCGCCCGGCGGCCCGAGATCACGACGGACATGGTCGACAAATTCCTGACCCGGATGTACCGCACCAACCCCGATTTCGTCTTCACCGTAACGCGCGATTTCGTGCGCCATTGCCAGACGCCCGTCCTGATCCTGCCGGATGATGTCCCGGCGCATCCCTACGCGGTCGCCATGGAGGCGGCGATGCTGGCGCCGAAGGCGGAAGTGAGCATGTTCCCGTGGAAGCACCCGCCGGAGCGGATTCCGCTGGCGGTCCGCCAGATCCATTCGTTCCTACGTGCGCATCTTCCGGCCTAGGCATCAAAGAACCGGCTCTTCGGCCGCGGCAGGCCGAGGTTTTCGCGCAGCGTTTTGCCTTCATATTGCGTGCGGAAGATTCCGCGCTTCTGCAGTTCCGGCACCACTTTGTCGACGAAATCGTCGAGCCCGGCGGGCAGGAACGGGAACATGATATTGAACCCGTCGCATCCAAAACTGGTCAGCCATTCCTCCATCTGGTCGGCGATGGTCTGTGGCGTGCCGACAAACGACAACCCGCCATAGCCGCCGACGCGCTGGGCGAGCTGGCGCACCGTGAGCTTGTCGCGCGCGGCGAGGTCGACCATGCGCTGCCGGCCGCTCTTGCTGGCATTGGTCTCGGGAATCGGAGGCAACTGCCCGTCGGGATCGAAGCCGGACGCATCGGTGCCCAGGATCACCGACAGCGAGGCGATGGCGCTGTCATAATGCACCATGCTGTCGAGCAAGGCGCGTTTCTCTTTGGCTGCTTCGACGCTGTCGCCGACCACGACGAAGGCGCCGGGCAGGATTTTGAGGTGGTCGCGGTCGCGGCCCAATTTATCCATGCGGCCCTTGATGTCGGCATAAAGCTTTTGGCCGTCGGCAAGGCTGCCGCCGCCGGTGAACACCGCTTCTGCGGTTTCCGCCGCGAGCTGCCTGCCGTCATCAGAGGCGCCGGCCTGCACGATCACAGGCCAGCCCTGCACCGGGCGGGCGATGTTGAGCGGGCCGCGCACTTTGAAATATTTGCCCTTGTGATCGAGCACATGCATCTTCTCGGGATCGAAATACAGCCCCGCTGCGACGCCTCTGACAAAAGCGTCGTCGGCGAAGGAATCCCAGAGGCCGGTGACCACGTCGTAGAACTCGCGCGCCCGCTTGTAGCGCTCGGCATGCTCCATGTGATCGTCGAGCCCGAAATTCAGCGCCGCGTCCGGATTGGAGGTGGTGACGATGTTCCACCCGGCACGCCCGCCGCTGATGTGATCGAGCGAGGCGAAGCGGCGGGCGACGTGATAGGGCTCGTCGAAGGTGGTCGAGCCCGTCGCGATCAGGCCGATATGGTCGGTGACGCTCGCCAGCGCCGACAACAGCGTGAACGGCTCGAACGAGGTCACGGTGTGGCTGCGCTTCAACGCATTGATCGGCATGTTCAGTACGGCCAGATGGTCGGCCATGAAGAAGGCGTCGAATTTGCCGGCTTCGAGTTTCTGGATCAGCTGCTTGATGTGCGCGAAATTGAAGTTGGCGTCCGGCCACGCGCCGGGATAGCGCCAGGCGCCGGTGTGGATAGAGACCGGCCGCATGAACGCACCGAGCCGCAGTTGACGTTTTGCCATTGCCCCCAATCCCGTGTTTGTTATCGCTGATCTGGAGATAGCCACGACGAGGCGTTACGCCATTGCTCGACGCGCAGAAGATTATTTTGTTTTTCTGCAGGTTCTCAACACCATCGTCATTCCCCGATGTGTAGATCTGGGGATGCGCCGTCGGTCGGCAATCGCCGACCTGAGGCGCGAGCCCGGAATCCATATTCCCCGTCGTGGTTATGGATTCCGGGTTCGCGCCATCGGGCCGCGCTTCGTGCCGACCCGTCGGTACGCCCGGAATGACGGCGAGGGGAGTTGGCGTTCACGCCGCGCCCAGCACATCCTTCTGCATCTTGCCGCCGTAAAAGTGGAAAAACGGCACCGCGGCGTCGTGGCTCAAGGGCCCGCTGGCGAGGCGCTTTTCAAGTTCGTTGAGGACATTCCTGGTCATGGGATGCAGGTCGGCCAGCGGCTTCGATCCGATCTCGACCCAGACCAACTCGACCAGTTCGGCCTCGGCATGGATCACGCCCTCGACGTGGTGGGCGATGGTAGAAGCATCCGCGGTGAAAAACCGGGTATCGAACCGCCTGACACGGCCGGGCGGGGTGATCGCACGCGCAATCAAAAACAGCCCGGACGGGTCGGGCAGCAGCCCGGCGTCCACAAAAGGCTTCCATGGGCCTTCGAGCGCCGGCACCGTACCATTGTGCTTGTGCCCAAGGCAGAGGCCGGTTTCCTCGCAGGCCTCGCGGATCGCGGCTACCGCCAGCGAGCGCGCCCGCGACGACGTGATCTTCGGCCTGCCTTTCAGCAAATTGGCTTCGAGCTGTTGTGAGATCGGCGCGGCAACGGGAATGCGGTTGTCGGTCTTGTCGACGCGGCCGCCGGGAAACACGAACTTGCCGGGCATGAACACCACCTTGTCGTGCCGCTTGCCGACCAGGACTTTTGGAACGGTAGCGGTGCGATCGACCAGGATCAGCGTGGCGGCGTCTACCGGGCGGCGATAGGGGTGATGATCGGCTTCCTTCTCGACTTTTGCAGTCTCGCTCATTTCACTCCCGCCACCCGATTGATATTTCCTTGATTGGTTGACCGCGGTCCAGAGCCCTTTCCGTTTCGATCGAATCGAAACCGGAAAGGGCTCTGGATTATTGATTTGACGCGCTTTCTTCACGCGAACCGGTGTCCACTTCGCTCGAAAACGCTCTAAGGCTCGGGATTCAGCTCGTCAAAGCCGTGCATCCGCAGCGCCCATTGTATCCCCACCACCGCGCCCTTTACCGGCTGCAACAGCAGCAGCGATGCAATAAAGGTAAACGGCAAATAGATCGCCAGTTGCAGCGCCACCGGGGGCGCAAAATTGGTTTCGATCAGCAACGCGGTCGGCACCACGATGTGGCCGACAATGACGATGACGAGATAGGCCGGCAGGTCGTCGGCGCGGTGCGGCGTGAAGTCGAGGTCGCACACCGAACAATTGCTGTCCACCTTCAGGAAGGCGCGAAACAGCTTGCCTTCGCCGCAGCGGGGACAGCGGCCGCGAAAGCCACGCTTGATCGAGGCCCAGACGTCGCGCCTGGCGAGGGGGGCCGGACCCGAGGTCCAGACCTTCACGGGTAGGCTCACGGTTTCCATGACTGGCCCTTCTTCGATTTGCCGGGCTTGCTCTTGCCGGGCTTGCGGACTTTCTTGCGCGGGCTGCGGCCCGGATGGGCCTTTGCCTGCGCATTCGGTTGAAGCTTCGCACCTTCGCCGCGCGCGCCATCGCGCTTGCGGCCGCGTGGGATGACGTGGCCTTCCGACAGCAATTCGAACCGCAGCGCGCCCGCCACCGGAACTGCTTCTACCAGACGCACGTCGACAACGTCACCCAGCCGATGCATGGCACCGCTGCGCGTGCCGACCAGCGCGTGGCGAGTCTCGTCGTAATTGAAGTATTCCGAGCCGAGCGTGCGGATCGGGATCAGGCCGTCGGCGCCGGTGTCGCTGAGTTTGACGAACAGTCCGGCGCGGGTGACGCCGGAGATGCGGCCCTGGAAGGTGGCGCCGATGCGGTCGGCGAGAAAATGCGCGATCAGCCGATCGGCGGTTTCGCGCTCGGCCTTCATGGCGCGGCGCTCGGTGAC
>Ga0208849_1002429_pt1 | contig 10189 bp, 8 predicted proteins | sample NGESurdeep072012_10_FD_184470 | JGI IMG/M metagenome (GOLD analysis project Ga0208849, IMG submission 184470) | Arctic peat soil microbial communities from Barrow, Alaska - NGEE Surface sample 53-3 deep-072012 (SPAdes) | ecosystem: Environmental > Terrestrial > Soil > Wetlands > Peat ...
TCGGTCCCGGCGGGCGCGTGCCGCCGGTTTGCTCGAGCACGTCGCGGCGGACGAGCACCCGCTGGAGGTTCGTCGCCGAGACTTCGTGCCCGAGCGCCGCGGCGTAGAGGTCGCGGAGCTGGGAGATCGTGAACGTCTCCGGCGCGAGCGCGAAGCCGACGTTCGTGTACGAGAGCTTTGCGCGCAGCCGCTCGCGGCCGGCGAGCGCGATCGACCCGTGGTCGAACGCCGTCGGCGGCAGCCGGTCGACCGGCTGCCAGGCGGTGTCGGCGGGCAGGCTCGGATCGACGTCGGTGGGGACGAGGCCGAGATACGTCGTGGCGAGCTGCCACTCGCCGGGCACGCGCGCCGGGTCGCTGCGCGTGTCGAGCTGCTCGAGGTGCGAAAGCTGCCGGATGTCGACCTTCGTCGCGAGGTGGCGGCGGATCGACTCCTCGAGCGTCTCGCCCGGCTCGAGGTAGCCGCCCGGGAGCGCCCAGCGCCCGGCGAACGGCTCGAGCGCGCGCTCCCAGAGCAGCACTTCGAGGCGGCCGTCGCGCACGCGGAGCACGACCGCGAGCGCGACGTGGCTCGGGGTGGGCTTGCTAGACTCGGCCGGAGGTTTGCGATCCACAGTCGTAAACACTAGCGGAGGAGTGACGGTGAAGGGACGGACGCTCGGTGCAGGAGCATTTCTCGGGGCGACGGTCGCCATCCTCGCAGCGGGCTGCGGCGGCGGCTCGGCCGGGACGGGCACGGACGCGGCCGGCAGGTCGTCGGCCAAGCCGCTCGTCGTGCTCGTCACGGATGCCGGCCAGCTCAACGACCACGGCTTCAACCAGCTCGCCTACGACGGGCTCAAGCGGGCGCAGCGCCGGCTCGGGATCGACGGCGAGGTCTACCAGTCGAACTCCGCCCAGGATTACATCCCGAATCTCGCGCGCGCGGCCCAGAACCACGCGGTGCTCGTCATCTCCGTCGGCTTCGACCAGGCCAACGCGATCGCGGCGGCCGCGAAGAAGTTCCCGAAGACGCACTTCGCCATCATCGACGTCGACCAGGCCACGCTCCCCGGGAAGCCGAAGAACGTTGAGGGGATCGTCTTCCGCGAGCAGGAGGTCGGTTACCTCGCCGGCTATCTCTCCGGCCTGCTCGAGAACCGCAAGGGCGCGAACACGATCGGCTCGGTCGGCGGGCAGAAGCAGCCCCCGGTCGATCGCTACATCGCCGGCTATCAGGCCGGCGCCCGCAAGGCCGACCCCGGCGTGAAGCTGCTCAACGCGTACTCGCAGGACTGGGTCGACCAGACGAAGTGCAAGGTCGCGGCGCTCGACGAGATCGCGCAGGGCGCGAACATCGTCTTCCAGGTCGCCGGCGGCTGCGGCCTCGGCGTGCTCGACGCCGCGAAGGAGAAACAGGTGTGGGGGATCGGTGTCGACGCCGACCAGTCCTATCTCGGCCCGCAGGTGCTCACGAGCGCGATGAAGCGAGTCGACAACTCCGTCTACGACGCGATCCAGCAGGTGCTGACCGGGAAGTTCCACGGCGGAACGAACCTCGTCTTCAGCCTCGTCAACGAGGGAGTCGGCCTCGGCAAGATCAGCCCGACCGTGCCGAAGGCGGACGTGCTCAAGGTGCAGGCGATCGCCAAGCAGATCGCGGCCGGCACGATCAGCGCGATCCCGACGACCGTCCCGTAGGTACTCTCGAGGGCAGCGCACCCACGCGAACACCGGAGACGAAGGAGACGCCGATGTCGAAGTTGAGTGAGAAGCACCAGAAGTTCCTGGAGCAGCCCTACGTCGCGACGGTAACCACCCTGCGCGAGGACGGCTCGCCCCATTCGACCGTGGTCTGGATCGACGTCGTCGACGGCGAGCCCACGTTCAACACCGCCTACGGCCGCGTGAAGCCGTCGAACCTCGAGCGCGACCCGCGCGTCTCCCTGCTCGTGCTCGACCCGAGCGACACGTACAAGTGGGTCGCGGTGGACGGCAAGGCGGAGCTGACGACCGACGGTGCCGACGCGCAGATCGACAAGCTCGCGAAGAAGTACCTCGGCAAGGACGAGTACCCGTTCCGGCAGCCCGGCGAGAAGCGGGTGTCCGTCCGCATCCATCCGGAGCGCATCACCGCCTCCGGGCTCGACGACTAGGACGCCACGCGAGGGTCGCCGTCGACGACGGCGTGCGGCTCGCCGAAGTCCGCGAGTAAATCGAGGAAGGGCGCCGCGTCGAAGCTCTCGGGGCCGAGCACTCCGACGCCCTGCCACACGCCCTTGGCGATCAGCTCGAGCGCGACGACCGGGTTCATGGCGGTCTGGAGCACGACCGCCTGATGCCCGTACTCGCGCATCGTCCGCTCGTTGTCGGCCACGTGGTAGAGGTACGCCGCCTTCGGCGTCCCGTCCTTCGCGGTACCTGTGACGAGCGTGCCGGCGCACGTCTTGCCGTGCATCCGGTCGCCGAGTGTCGCCGGATCGGGTAGCACGGCAGCGACGACGTCGCGCGGCGACACCTCCAGGCCGCGCACGCGCACCGGGCGCGGCGAGTCGAGCCCGAGGCGGTGCAGCGTCTTCAGCACGCCGATGAACTCCTCGCCGAGCCCGTACTTGAAGGTGACCCGGCGGCAGTCCACCGCGCGTGGCACGAGCACGACCTCCTCGTGCTCGACGTTGACGCACTCGACGACGCCGATCCCTTCGGGAAAGTCGAAGCGCTCGGGCTCGGAGAACGGCTCGGTGGTGAAGAAGCCGCGCTCGCGCTCCCAGACGAGCGGCGGGTTCAGGCACTCCTCGATCGTCGTCCAGATCGAGAAGGTCGGCGCGAAGTCGTAGCCTTCGACGACGAGGTTGGCGCCGTCTCGCACCGCGACCTCGTCGATCCGGGCGAAGAGGTGGTCGGCCGCGTAACGCGCGAAAACGTCGGAGAGGCCGGGCTCGACGCCGATCCCGACGAGCGCGAGTTGACCGCGCTCGGCCCACCGCTCGTGCACCGCGAACTGCGCATCGCCGAGCTTCACGTTCGGCTCGGAGTACGGACGCTCGGGATGCGGCTGCGAAAGCGTCATCGCCATGTCGAGGTACGTGCAGCCGGTCTCGAGCGCGGCGGCGAAGATCTGCGCGTTGAAGCGAGGGTCGGTCGCATTGAGCACCGCGTCCGTGCGCGTCTCGCGGATCAGGCCTGCGATCGAGCTTTCGGCGGAGGCGTCGACCGCGGCACTCGAGAACCGCCCGTCGTCGAGGCCCGCAACGACGGCCTCCGCGCGCGCCGGCTCGATGTCCGCGAGCGTGACGTGCTCGAAGAAGTCGCGCCGCCGGGCGACTTCGGCAAATGCCGCGCCGACGCCGCCCGTGCCGATGACGAGAATCCTCATCAGGCCGTCGATGCTAGTCGGCGGTGCGATGCTCTTCCGCCAGCCGCTCGAAGGCGCGAAGGAGTGGCGTACGGGCCATCGGGAGCCTCCTCGGAGAGATGTGACGGCACGACGATCTCGTATCCGCTTCCTCGAAGTCAAGACGGACGCCGCGCGAAGCGGCGGTCGGACGCGCCCCACGTTGACGCAATGCGCAGATAAGTGGTAGGAATCTCACGCGTTGCGCAGGCCTGATGCCCAGCCGCTTCGGCTCGCCGCGGACTTGCGCCGCGGTGCCGTCGCGCCTGCCAGGAAGGTCGACGAGCTCGACCGCCGCATCATCGAGGCGCTCCAGGACAACGGGCGCGAGTCGTTTCGCCGGATCGCAGCGCGGCTGGGCGTCTCCGAGGCGACCGTGCGCGCCCGGTACGCGCGGCTGACGAGCGAGGGGATCCTCCAGGTGGTCGCGGTGACGAATCCGCTCGGACTCGGCTTCGACCAGGCGCTCGTCGGCGTGAAGACGTCGGGCGCGCCGGGCGAGGCCGCCGACGAGCTCGCGCGCTGGGCGGAGGTTGACTACGTCGTCGTCACGGCCGGGCAGTTCGACCTGATCGTCGAGGTGGTCGCGTCCGACCGGCATGAGCTGCTCGAGCTCACCGACCGGATGCGCGCGCTCGACAGCGTCGTCTCGACGGAGACGTTCTTCTATCTGGAGATGTGGAAACAACTCTACGACTGGGGCGCTCACAGCACCCGGGGAGGTGCCGCATGACCACCTTCGAGACCGCACACGGCGTCGACGAGCTGCGCCGCGCCGCGCGCGATCATCTCTGGCTGCATTTCACGCGCATGGGCGGCCCGGAGCCGCCGATCATCGTTCGCGGCGAGGGCTGCTACCTCGAGGACATCGACGGCAAGCGCTACCTCGACGCGCTCGCCGGGCTGTTCGCCGTGCAGGTCGGCTACTCGTACGGCGAGGAGATGGGCCAGGCGGCGCTCGAGCAGATGCGCGAGCTGCCGTTCTACACCAACTGGTCGTACGCGCATCCGCGGGCGATCGAGCTCGCGCAGGAGGTCGCCCGGCTCGCGCCCGGTGACCTGAACCGCGTCTTCTTCGTCTCGGGGGGCTCCGAGGCGGTCGAGGCGGCGTGGAAGCTCTCGCGCCAGTTCCACCAGGCGCGCGGCGAGCGGCGCTGGAAAGCGATCGGGCGCCGGCTCGCGTACCACGGCACGACGATGGGCGCGCTCTCGATCAACGGGATCGCGGCGCTGCGGACGCCGTTCGAGCCGCTCGTGCCCGGTACGGCCCACGTCCGCAACACGAACCGCTATCACCGCCCTCCGGAGGAGACCGAGCAGGAGTTCACCGCATTCCTGCTCGAGGATCTCGAGTCGACGATCGTGCAGGAGGGGCCGGAGACCGTCGCCATGGTGCTGATGGAGCCGGTGCAGAACGCGGGCGGGTCGTTCACGCCGCCCGCGGGCTACTGGCACGGCGTGCGCGAGATCTGCGACCGCTACGGGATCCTCCTCTGCGCCGACGAAGTGATCACCGGCTACGGGCGGCTCGGCGCATGGTTCGGCTCGGAGCTCTACGACATCCGGCCGGACATGATGACATGCGCGAAAGGGCTGTCGTCGGCGTACGCCGCGATCGGCGCGGTCGTCGCGACCGACAGGATCGCGGAGCCGTTCCTCGCCAGCGACACCGTCTCGTACACGCACGGGATCACATTCGGCGGGCATCCGGTGCAGTGCGCGATCGCGCTCAAGAACCTCGAGATCATGCAGCGCGAGCAGGTGGTCGAGAACGTGCGCGACCACGGCGACGCCTTCCGCTCGACACTCGAGCAGCTGCTCGAGCTGCCGATCGCCGGCGACTTGCGCGGCACCGGCTTCTTCTACGCCCTCGAGCTCGTGAAGAACAAGGAGACGCGCGAGAGCTTCTCCGACGACGAATGTGAGAGCCTGCTGCGCGGCTTCCTGTCGCCGCGACTGCTCGAGAAGGGGCTCATCTGCCGGGCCGACGACCGCGGCGACCCAGTGGTGCAGATCTCGCCGCCGCTGATCGCGACGCAACGCGAGTTCGACGTAATCGCTGGAACCCTAGGGGAGGTGTTGAGCGAGGCATGGCAACGTATGCGCTAGAGGAGACGACCGCACTTGCGCTCGAGGAGAAGGGCAAGCTCATCAAGTCGATGCGGCGCTTCGACCTGGTGTTCTTCACGATCTGCGCGCTGGTGGGGCTCGACACGCTCGGCACGGTCGCGAAGAACGGTCCCGAGGGATTCCTCTGGCTCGTATTGCTCGCGATCCTGTTCGTCGCTCCCTACATGCTGATCATGTCGGAGGTCGGGTCGGCGTTCACGCAGGAGGGCGGACCGTATGAGTGGACGAAGATGGCGTTCGGCCGCTTCCACGGCGGCATCGCCGCCATCCTCTACTGGGTGACGAATCCGCTCTGGGTCGGCGGGTCGCTCGCGTTCATCGCGACGGACGCGTGGTCTTCGAACGTGTTCAAGATCGGCAGCGGCACCGTCGGCGACTACACCTTCAAGCTCATCTTCGTCTGGCTCTCGATCGGCGTCGCGATCATCTCGCTTCGCTACGGCAAGTGGATCCCGAACCTCGGCGCCATGCTCCGCGGCGTCGTGCTCGGCTTCTTCTCGCTGACGATGGTCGTTTACGGGATCAAGCACGGCGTCGCCGGCTTCCCCGTCCACCAGTTGAGCCCGACGCGGGCCGTGTTTTTCGGGCTCGTGCCGATCCTGCTCTTCAACTACGTCGGCTTCGAGCTCCAGAACGGCGCGGCCGAGGAGATGCAGGACCCCCAGAAGGACGTCCCTCTCGCGGTGCTGCGCAGCGGCATCACGGGCGTTCTCATGTACGTGATCCCGATTCTCTGCATCATCCTCGTGCTGCCCGAGAGCAAGGTGACGGGCATCGGCGGCTTCATCGACGCCGTCTCGCTCACGTTCAAGGGCGTCTACGGCGGCGCCGCGCACTTCCTGCTCGTGCTGATGACGCTGGCGTTCGTGGGCGCGCTCGTCACGTCGGGCGCCGTGTGGATGATCGGGTCGGATCGCATCCAGGCGGTGGCTGCGTACGACGGCGCGTTCTTCCCGTTCTTCGGCGTGTTCAACCGGAAGCTGAGCACGCCGGTGCGCGTGAACGTGCTCTCGGGGATCGTCGCGTCTGTCTTCGCCGTCGTCGCGCTCGCTGCGTTCCACGGCGGCGACAACGCGAAGTTCCAGGTCGTGCTCGACATCGCGATCTCCACGACGCTCATCTCGTACATCTGGGTGTTTCCGGCGCCGCTGAAGCTGCGTTATTCGCATCCGAACGTACCGCGTCCGTACCGCCACCCGTTCGGGCTGGTCGGGATCTGGGTCTCGACGATCCTGATCACGTTCTGGGTCGTGCTCGGCTCGTGGGTCGCGATCTTCCCGGACACTCTCGAGAAGCTCTTCGGCGTCGGCTACGCGTTCAGGGACACGTGGGGAGTCTCGCGGACGACATTCGAGGTGCTCACGCTCGGAACGCTGCTCGTGATCCTGCTCGTCGGCATCGCGGGCTATGCGGCCGCCACGAAGGTGCGCGGAGAAACGGCGACGGTCGAGATCGGCGAAAGGCAGACGGCAAGCTGATGGCGACGACCGAGGCGACACCGGTGAACGTCATCGACAAGGGGCTGAAGGCCAACGCCCTCGGCTACATGTCGAACATCGTGATCGGGGTCGCCTCGACGGCGCCCGCGTATTCGTTGGCTGCGACGCTCGGGTTCATCGTCGCGATCAAGGGCGTTGGCCTTCATGCACCGGCCGTGCTGATCGTTTCTTTCGTTCCGATCTTCCTCGTCTCGCTCGGCTACAAGTACCTCAACCGCGCCGACCCGGACTGCGGCACGACCTTCGCATGGACGACGCGGGCGTTCGGGCCGTACTTCGGCTGGATCAACGGCTGGGCGATCTTCGTCGCCGACGTGATCGTGATGGCCTCGCTGTCGGTGATCGCAGCGCAGTACACGTATCTGCTCGTCGGCTGGAAGTCGGCTCAGAACTCGACGGTGGGGATCCTCGTCGCGGCCGTGATCTGGATCGCGATCATGACGTGGATCTGCTACCGCGGCATCGAGCTCTCCGCCGAGACGCAGCTGTTCCTACTCGGCGCGGAGGTCGTGATCCTCGCGATCTTCGCGGTCGTGGCGCTCGTCAAGGTGTACACGGTCAGTCCTGCCGGAGCGCTCCACGTCAGCTGGTCGTGGTTCAACCCCTTCGCGATGGGGTTCGGCGCCCTCGCCGACGGCGTTCTGCTCGGGATCTTCATCTACTGGGGCTGGGACTCGGGCGTCGCGGTGAACGAGGAGTCGGAGAACGCGGCCGAGGGCCCGGGGCAGGCCGCGGTGATCTCGACGCTCATCCTCGTGCTGATCTACGTGATTGTCTCGACCGCGTCGCAGGCGTACGGCGGTACTGCCGTGCTCATCAACAACTCGAACGACGTGCTCAGCGTGCTCGGCACGCACGTCTTCGGCTCTCCGTGGGACAAGCTCCTGATCATCGCCGTGCTCACCTCGGCGGCGGCGTCGACGCAGACGACGATCCTGCCCACCGCGCGCACGACGCTCTCGATGGCCCGCTGGGGCGCGCTGCCCGAGATCTTCGGGCGGATCCATCCGCGCTATCTGACGCCGACCTTCTCGACGCTCGGCATGGGGGCGCTCTCGATCGTCTGGACGGTGGTGCTCGTCGCGTTCAACTCGTCGCAGGACGTTCTCGGCGACTCGATCACCGCGCTCGGGTTCTCCGTCTGCTTCTACTACGGCTTCACGGGGCTCGCCTGCGCGTGGTACTTCCGCAAGCAGCTCCGCACGAGCCCGAAGGCGTTCTTCCTGGCCGGACTGCTGCCGCTCGCCGGCTGCGTGATGATGTTCTACGTGTTCGGCAAGGCGTTCCACGACTACAGCCTGACGGGTGCCGGCTACGCGAAGCCGCTGTTCGGGATCCAGATCCCGATCGTGATCGGCATCGGCACGCTCCTGCTGGGCCTGCCGTTGATGCTGATCGCAGCCCTGAAGTTCCGCGCGTACTTCCGCCGGCGGCCGGAGGTCGCCCCCGAAGGCCTGCTCTAGTGCCGCCTGTCGAGCCCGCGCTACCGGCATGGTGGCTCGAGCAGGCGCTCGCCGCCGAGGGAAACCCTGCGGCGGCGCCGCCCCTGGCGGGCGACGCGACGGCAGACGTCGCGATCGTCGGCGGCGGCTACACCGGGTTGTGGACGGCGCTCGCGCTGCGCGAGCGCGACCCCGGGCTGCGGGTGACGCTGCTCGAGGCCGAGATCTGCGGCCACGGGCCGAGCGGGCGCAACGGCGGCTTCCTCCACGGCTACTGGGCGTCGCTCGCGTCGCTCCTGCCGGTGCTCGGCGAGGAGGATGCGGTGCGGCTGTGCCGGGCCGCCGAGGCGATCGTGCCCGGGGTGCGTTCGTTCGCGGAGTCGCGCAGCGAGGACGTGTGGCTGCGCGCAGGCGGGATGCTGATGGTCTCGGCAGCGGCCGCGCAGGACGCCGCCGTCGAGCGCGCTGTCCTCGCGGCGGCGCGCGCCGGCCGGCCGGAGCAGGCAGTCCAGCTCTCCGCGGACGAGCTCGCCGCGCGTTGCGCGTCGCCGGCGTTCCGGCGCGGCGTCTACTTCCCGGACGGAGCCACCGTCCATCCCGGCCTGCTCGTGCGCGCGCTGCGCCGTGCCGCGCTCGACGCGGGCGTCGAGCTCTACGAGCACACGCCGGTGGTGCGCGTCCGCGACGGCGCGATCGTCACGCGGGGCGGCACCGTGCGGGCACCGGAGATCGTGCTCGCGACGAACGCCGCACTCACCGGCTGGCCGCCGGCCGCGCGCAGCCTCACGAACTTCGGCTCGTACGTCGTGCTCACCGAACGCGTGCCCGAGCTGATCGCGCAGATCGGCTGGACAGGGGGCGAGGCGATTCTCGACGGCCGCATGTTCCTCCACTACTTCCGGACGACCGCGGACGGGCGCGTCCTGATGGGCAGCGGCTCCGGCCCGATCGGCTTCGGCGGCCGCGTGGACGACCGGTTCTCGCGCGACCGGCCCACGGCGGCGCGCGCCGAGGCCGGACTGCGGCGCCTGCTGCCTGCGCTCGCAGGCGCGCGCGTCGAACGCGCGTGGGGCGGCCCGATCGACGTCTCCGCCGACCATCTGCCGTTCTTCCGCACGAAGCCGCGCACGCGCATCCACTACGGCGCCGGCTACTCTGGGCACGGCGTCGGTCCGAGCTGGCTCGGCGGGCGCATCCTCGCGTCGCTCGCGCTCGGCAGCGACGACGAGTGGACGCGGCTCCCGCTCACGACGCGGCACGTACCGCGGCTCCCACCGGAGCCGCTCCGGCGCGTCGGCGGCGGCCTCGTGCGCACGGCGATCATGCGCTGCGAAGCGGCGGAGGAGCAGGGGAAGCGGGTGCCGCTGGCGGCGCGCGCCGGCGCCGCATTGCCACGCCTGCTGGGAATGGAGCTCGGTACCCGCTGAGCCCGCCTGAAACGCTGCGGGTTTCAGGCGGGGTTATGTACCGCGTCGCGGAGCGGACGCCTTGCTCCGGGAGAAGTGCTGCGCACTTCTCCCGGATTGGGTTCGGCTTCGCGGAGCGCCCGTCGGCGGAGCCGACGGGCTTTTGGCCTGGCGGAGGGCCATCGGGTTGTGCGGGCGCGGCCGGTGGTGGCTTCGCCATCCGTCCGCGTGGATGCGCCTGCGGCTAACGCGCCAAAAGGCCGCGTTAGCCTCCGGCCTGGCCCGCTGCGGCGAACGGCGGCTTTAAAGCCTTCTCCGATTCACGCGGTCCGGGGCCGGA
>Ga0208849_1002430_pt1 | contig 10188 bp, 8 predicted proteins | sample NGESurdeep072012_10_FD_184470 | JGI IMG/M metagenome (GOLD analysis project Ga0208849, IMG submission 184470) | Arctic peat soil microbial communities from Barrow, Alaska - NGEE Surface sample 53-3 deep-072012 (SPAdes) | ecosystem: Environmental > Terrestrial > Soil > Wetlands > Peat ...
CGGCGGGAACTCGCCGCGCTAACAGCTCTCGATGTTAAGGACCTCGGCTATCCGGCTGGGCTCGAGGCGGAAAAACGCAAACCATTTTGGAGGGGCTGATCACACGATCGGAATGAGCGAAGGCGAAGTCATGGCAAACATACTCGGCTATGCCGCATCCTGCGCCGTGCTCGCCTCATTTCTCATGCGAACCATGGTGCCGCTGCGTCTGGTTGCGATTCTGAGTAATATCTTGTTCGCAGCATTTGGCTACTTGCAGAACATTCATCCCGTCTTCTTGCTGCACATGGTGCTGTTGCCGATCAACGCGTGGCGATTATTTGCCCTCCCCGAAGTGGTGAACGCCAGAGACCGGTCGCAATCACCTCCGGCAAAGCCGGTCGAATCAGGGACATACGCCTTGTGGCTTGTCGTAGGTTTGTTGGCAACCTGCGCAAGCCTCTTGGCCTATATGGTAGTCGCGAACCCGCGCCACGTCTGAGTGCCGTCGGTCGTGGCGGCTGCGTACCAGCACTTCTGCGTGTTGACGAATATTGCGCCGCGCTTCTATCCGATCGCGCTGGCGCCCGCTTGCGCGACTTCCTCGTCCTCATGCGATTGCACGCCGGACACGCCGATCGCGCCGACGCATTCGTTCTGAAACATGACCGGCACGCCGCCTTGCAGCAAAATGCCGGCCGGAAAGTTGAGAAACGCCGGTCGCTCCTTGATGCGGTCCTCAAAGAACTTGCTGGGCCGCCTGGTCATCGCCGAGGCGCGCGCCTTGCCCGCCGACACTTCCGCGGTAATGACGGACGCGCCGTCCATCCGCACAAAGCCGAGCAGGAAGCCGCCGTCGTCGACGATCGAAATAGCGACTGCCCACTTGCTCGCGGCGGCCTTGGCCTCGCACGCCGCCATCATTGTCTTGACGTCCGCCAAAGTCAGACTCTGCTTGGTTCGCATGAAGATCTCCTTGTTGGGGCGCGGCATCGTTCTGCCGCCCTGACGCGCGTGAAGGATGGGGGTGCTGGCCGCGTCACCTTAGCGAGAAGCGGATCGGCACCGTCAGACTGATTTCGGTCTCGGTCATACTCGGCGGAAACGCCGGCATTGGCTGTGCGCGCATGACCAGCGTCATCGCCTCGTCGTCGAGCGCGGCGTGGCCCGAACCCTTCGCGATGTGCCGTGACGTCACATGACCATTGCGGTCGATGCTGAAGGCGAGCAGCACGACGCCCTCTTCGCCACGCGAACGCGCTTCGCTCGGATAGCGCTTGGACTGCTGCAGCTTGCGAAATAGCCGGCTTTCCCAGGACGGCTCGATCCGAGGCGCGCCGCCCCTGACCGGGGCGGCGGTGACTGGCGCCGGCGGCCGCTGTTCTTCGACCTGCACCGGCGGCTTTTTCTCTTCCGGCAGCACGACGGTCGATGGCGCCGGCTCGGGCGGCGGTTGTTCCTCGACCTTGGGCTGCTCCGGCTGTTTTTCCGGCTGCACCGGCGTCGCTTTCTGCTCAACCATTTCCTCGGGCGCCGGCGCGACGTCGGCCTGCTTGGCGTCCGCGATGCTGTCGATTGGCGCAAGCTCAAGGGTGATGACAGATGAATCGTCGCCGATGCGGTCGGGCTGCGGCCACCACAAAAGCAATCCGGCGGCGATTGCCGCGTAGCCGCAAAGCACCGCTACGCCCGATATGACCCAGCGCCGCCGGGCGTGCGGATCGTCGTCGAGCCAGTGAAGTGCAAACGGTGTCATTGTGCGGTGCGTGCTTCGAGTCCAACCAGGGCGATTTTAAGGTAGCCAGCGCCGCGCAGATCGTTGAGCAGCCCCATGACATCCCCGTAGGGCACCGCACGATCGCCGCGCAAGAAAATGCGTTTATCTTTGTCGGAACCAGTCGCTCCGTCGAGCGCCGCTGGCAGCGCGCTGCGCGCCACCGGGTCATCGCCAAGCGTGATGCTGCCGTCCGCCTTGAGCGTCAGATAAATTGGCTTGTCCGGCCGCGGCTGCGGCTGCGCGGTGGAGGAGGGCAGATCGACCGGCGTGTCCACGGTGGCGAGCGGCGCCGCGACCATGAAGATGATCAGCAGCACCAGTATCACGTCGATGAACGGCGTGACGTTGATGTCGTGAACTTCGGTGAGTTCGTCCTCACCGTGATCGAGACGAATGGCCATGGCTACGTCGCTTACCTATTCCGCGGCCTGGGCGAGCGGCAGTCTGGCGCGGTCTAGATCACGGCTGACGAGCCGCATGACCTGCGCCGAGGCGTCGCCAAGCAGCGCGCGGTATTGCGCGGTCTGGCGCGCCAGCACGTTGTAGATCATCACCGCCGGAATGGCGGCGATCAATCCCATCGCGGTTGCCATCAGCGCCTGCGCGATGCCCGGCGCCACGACCGCAAGATTGGTGGTGTGCGCGTTCGAGATGCCGATGAAGCTGTTCATGATGCCCCACACTGTGCCGAACAACCCGACAAACGGCGCTGTCGAGCCGATGGTAGCCAATACACCGGTGCCACGCGACATCCTGCGGCTGAACGCCATTTCGAGCCGCTCGAGCTGCAAGGCGATGCGTTCCTTCAGTCCGTCGCCGCGCACATTGGCCGACAGCCGGATTTCCTGCGCGGCGGCCTGCATCAACTGTCCCGCCGCCGTGCCGCTCTTGCGCAGCTGCTCATGGGCGTAGGCCAGGGTTGGCGCATCGAGCAGCATTCGCACGTCGCGGCGCACTTGCAGGCGCGCTTTTGTTAATTCCCAGGTTTTGGCGAGCCATACCGTCCAGGTCACGAGCGAGGCGAAGGCAAGTCCGATCATCACCGCCTTGACGACCCAATCGGCGTCCAAAAACATGCGGGTGTAGGATAATTGCCGCGGCAACAGATCGCCGCCGATGGCGGGCTCGCCGGCAGCCCGCGGCGCAACGGCCGGCGCGGGTGGCGGCGGACTCGAAGCGGCCGCAGGCGCAGTGGTCGCCGGCTCAGGCGTTGCGGGTTGAACGGAAGGCGATGGCGCAGTGGCTGGGGCCGGCGACGTCGGTTGGTTGGCCGGTGTGGTTACACTTTGCGGCACTGGCTGTGTCGGAGCGGGCGCTGTGGCGCTCTGCGCCCATGCGGCGTGGGTACCCGGGTGCGCGAGCAGCAAAAGAACGACAAGCGCGCCGAGAGCATAAAGGCCCGTACGCGACGAACACCGCTGCAAATCCATCCGTCTTTTCCGTTGCGGACTCTGCATTTCCGATGACCCACCTCTCAGCTCGGCGTCCGAGTTCGATCTCGCACCGGGCGCCGCTGGTCGCTTACTTTGGAATGACTAAAAACTACAGTGTTTTCAGCTAGTTAGGCTATAGGCCAGAGCGCCGAGCGCGGTCAAGTTGAACTTGGCAAATCCGCGAGCCATCGCGTTGCAGTGCCGTTGCGGCAACTTCCAATATTCCGATCGGGAGAACGCGCCATGCGCGCGGCTTGATGAAGCGGAGAGTGGGGTCGAATTTCCAGCAGCGTACTGCCGGCAGCGGACTGCCGGGTACATGCCTGCCGCTTTGTCACCCTGCCAAGTGCAAGGCATTCCAATACAATATTGGCGCGTTTAGAAACGATTTAAACTAGTGCGAGATGGTACATTCGAATTATTCTAATTCGGTAATACTGCATAATAACTATTATATCTTGATCAAGAATACTTGTTGTTCTATAAGTCATTGATAACGCGGTACTTTTATACAATTCTAAACTGGGTTGGGGCGTCAATGTCAAACATCCTTGAGCGCGGACGACACGGCCGGGGCCCGCGCAACACAACGGCCACCGCGATCGCGCTAGTGCTCGCGCTCTCGGCAAGCGGGACGCTGCACGCGCAGCAGAGTACGCAACCGGCGCCACAGAACACACCTTCTGTTGCGCCGAGCGCCCCGCCGACCCAACCGAGCGCACCAACCACTCCGCCGAGCGTGGCTCCGGCCCAGCCGGGCGCGCCGTCCCTTGCGCCCGCGCCGCGTGCCGGAACGACGATGCCTGAAGTCGTCGTCTCCGCGCCCAAGCCGAAGCGCGCCGTCACCCGCTCCCGCCGCCGTGCCGGCGCGCGGGCGACCGCCACGGTTGCACAGCCTGCCGCGGGCGTCGCGGCGCAAGCCGCCGGCGTCGGTGGCAACGTCAATTCAACGGCACCGCTCGAACAGGCTCCGGCGTCTGATAAGACCGGCACCAAGCTCGCTGACCTGCCGCAAAGCGTGGTGGTCGTGCCGCGCACCGTGGTCACCGAACAGGGCGGTACCAATCTGAATGACGCCGTCCACAATGTCAGCGGCATCAACCTTGGTGGTTCGTCGAGCTACGGCTTTTTCGATCGCTTCACCATTCGTGGCATGGACGCGCGCATCTTCAGCGACCAGTTCCCCGACGGCGACCAGTTCAACGGTTTTCCGCATTCGATGAACGGCGTCCAATACATCGAAGTCTTGAAGGGGCCGGGCTCCGCCCTGTTCGGCAGCAGCACGCCGGGCGGCACCATCGATCTTATTCACTTCATGCCGTCGGCCGTGCCGGGTTACGGGATCAGCCAGCAGATCGGCTCGTTCGGCTCTTGGACGACAAGCGTCTACGCCACCGGTCCGACCAATGTTCCGGGCCTGACCTATCGGGTCGACGGCCTGTTCCAGCATTCCGACGGCTTCCGCGATCTCAAGAACGCGGATTACGAACTCCGTCCAGAGTTCAGCTGGAAGCACGACAATCATGTCACGACGGTCGCGGTCGACCTGCGTCACATTGAACGCACGCCCGACAGCTACGGCATCCTTTATTTCAACGGTGCGAGCCTCGCGGGCACGCCGCTGACCAATGTGCCGAACAGCGCGAAATATTCGACGCCGTTCAGCGAAGGTAACCAGGATTTCGAGCGGACCACGGTGTCGGATTCCTGGTGGATCGCCGACTACCTCACCGTCAATAACCGCTTCTCGTTCATGCACCGCAACGTCGATATTCTGCGCAATTCCGGCGGCGCCATTACGCTCGTCAACGGCGAATTCGCCATGACCAACCGCCAGCTCCGCGAGCAGACCGACAACGACTACGACGCCACGTACCAGTTCGAACCGGTGTGGAAATTCCGCACCGGCGGCATCAGCCATACGCTGCTGACCGGCGCGCAGGTCGAATGGCAGAGCATTGACGATAACCGCGCCACCGCAGCGCTGCCGAACATCGCCAACATCTTCGCCCCGGTGATCCCGGAGACTTCGACCAGCGGCCTCGCCTTCATGCGCACCGCGGCGCTCAGCGGCATGCAGGATCAGCTGCGCGCGCTGTATCTGAGTGCCTACGCGACCGACCAGATCGACGTCACCGATCAGTGGAAGGTACGTCTCGGGGCGCGGCAGGATCATTGGTATGAGCAATTGAACCCGGTTGCCTTCGTTCCAGGCCGCATTGAGCCGAACGGCAGCCCGCTCGAACCCGGCATAACCGACACTGAGATTGACACGCCGACCAGTTGGAGCGTCGGCACGCTCTACAAGATACTCCCAGGAGTGGCGCCATTTGTCGGCGCGTCGAAAAGCTACCTGACCAATTTCAATTCGGAATCCACGCAGAGCGGCGTCTTCGCGCCGGAATCGGGTCTCGAATACGAAGCCGGCGTCAAGTTCTCAACGCCGGACGGCCGCTTCGTGTTCACGCCGGCGGCGTTCGAGATTTTCCGTAACAACGTCTTCACTGAAAACACGACGACGAACACGATCGCCTTCAACGCGCAGACTTCGCGCGGTGTCGACGCCGATCTGCAAGTGACGGTCACGCCAGAATGGAAGATCCTGGCCAATGCGATTGCGCAGAAGGCGGTGTTGACGGGGGTCCCGCTCACGCCCTCGCAGGTCGGCAACCGGCCGGTCGGAGTTCCGGCCTATATCTTCAATCTGTGGTCGACCTACGACTTCTCGATCGCCGGCGTGCACGGCTTCCGGGCTGGCGCCGGGCTGTCCTACAACAGCAAGACCTACGCGAACACCGGCAACACGGCGTGGATTCCGGACTCGACCGTGGTCAATGCCATGTTCGGGTATTTCGGCACGCACTGGGACGCGCAGGTCGGGATCAAGAACATCACCAACGTCGAGTATTTCAGCATCGCGGAAAGCGCGGGCGGTTACGTTGGCGAGCCGCGCACCTATTACGCCAAGGCAAGCTGGCATTACTGAAAAAAGCAGCGGTCGGCCACCCCGGTGCGGCCGCGCTGGTAATGCGCGTCTCATCCTGCTGTATGATGCGGCTGTGCCCTGGGCGCGGCCGAGGCGAGGGGCACCTGCGGAGGGATGCCCATGGCGTTGCGGGCGCGTGTTGCGGGCGGCTTTTGCGCTTTCGCACTCTTGTTTGGGTTCGTCATGGCGCTTCCGGCCGCGCGCGCCGATGAGGTTGCCGATTTCTATCGCGGCAAACAGGTGGACCTCGTGGTCGGATTCGGCCCCGGCGGCGGCTATGACATCTATGCCCGGCTGCTGGCCCGTCACATCGGCAAATACATTCCTGGCAATCCGAACCTGGTGGTGCAGAACATGCCCGGCGCCGGCAGTCTGCGTGCGGCGAATTACATCTACACCGTTGCGCCGAAGGACGGCTCGACCTTCGGACTGTTCGCCCGCGACATGGCGCTGGTGGCGCTTCTCGGCGGCGATCGAAATGTGCAGTTCGATCCGAAGAAGTTCACTTGGCTGGGCTCGTCATCGAGCTACGCCAACGACGCGTATGTGCTGATGCTGCGCAAAGACGCGCCGGTGAAATCGATTGCCGATGCGCGCCGTCCTGGCGGCCCGCCGATGGTTCTGGGCGGTACCGCCGAAGGCTCGACCAGCGACGATATCCCGATTCTGCTGCGCGAACTGCTCGGTCTGCACATCAAGCTGATTGCCGGGTACCGCGACAGCGGCGTGTTGTTTCTCGCCATCGACCAGAACGAAGTCGAAGGCCGCACCGTCGGCCTTTCGTCGGTGCGCTCGGCGCATGCGCAATGGCTGGCGCCGAACAGTGATATGCGCGTGCTGCTGCAATTCGGGCGCGCGACCCGGTTGCCGGATTTTCCCGACGTGCCGACAGCGCGCGAACTTGCTCCCGACGCGCGCTCGCGGGCGCTGATCGCGCTTGCGGAGCTGCCATATCTGCTGTCGCGGCCATTCGCGGCGCCGCCCGGCCTGCCGGCGGCGCGCGCCAAGGCGCTGGAGGCAGCCTTTCTCGCCGTGCACAAAGACCCGGCATATCTGGCCGACGCCGCGAAGCTCAACGTCGATGTCAGCCCCGTCGGCGGCGACGCGGCACGTGCGGCGATCGGCCGTTTGGCGGCAACGCCGCCCGCATTGCGCGACGCGCTGAAGAAGCTTTTGGCAAAGAAGCAATAGCTTGAGCTAAGGTTTCTTCGTCGCGCTGTCGACGAAACCGGCGCCGCGTCGACCGCACCCGGCGCCAAAGGCAGTCGTGGATTGGCATACGTTGCGCCATTTGCGCGCCGGTCATCAGACGTGACGGTTTACAGCACATGATTCGTGTCGTCGAGCAGCACTTTGCCGAGCGGTCGTCCGGCTGCGGAGACCAGCACCAGCCCGCAAATGTCGGGAGCCTTTTGCGCGGACACGAGTGCGACCAGTCCGCCCACGCTGTGTCCAAGCACCCACACACAGGGCACGCAAGAGCGTGGCGAGCATGGGTAATCTCCTCCGGCCGCGTTCCGCGCGCGGTGGCGCTGAAACGCGGCATCACAAGGTGACAGCACGACCTATTCGCTGTTATGTCATGCCTGCTCGCGCGCGAGGTTCATTTGGAACAGCGATGCGGCGATTTTGCCAAGGGACTTTAGAAAAGTAGATTCCGCCCGCACGACAACAAGTGGAGGTCAACCCATGCATGACACGCCCGATCAGGTCCATTGGCATGAGCCGAAAGCGGGGGAGAACGCGGGCTTTGGCAAATTCATGCGCCAGCCGTTGCCTTACGACCGGTTCATGGAGGCCGAAGGCGTGCCGTGTTACCGCGGCATCGGCGTGCGCAAGGTGCAGGATCTGCCGCTGGTGCCGTGGAAGCGGCTCGGCGGCCGCGGCTCGTTCATCCAGCTGTTTGGCACCGAGGGTCTATGGGGCATGTATGTTGTCGAGGTGCCCGGTGCCGGCGCGCTTAACGTCGATCGGCACCTCTATGAAAAAGTCGTGCTTGTGGTCGAAGGCCGCGGCACCACCGAAGTCTGGCAGGAGGGGCAGGACAAGCGCCACGTGTTCGAATGGCAGAAGGGCTCGCTGTTCGCCATTCCGCTCAACGCGTTGCATCGTATCATCAATGCCGGCAGCGCCCCGGCGCTGCTGTTGTGCGGCACCACAGCGCCGAATGTTATGAACGTGCTCGACAATCTCGATTTCGTGTTCGACTGCCCCTACACATTCAGCGAGCGCTTTTCCGGCGCCGAAGATTTCTTCAAGCCGAACGACGATCTCGAGCCCGATCCGATCCGCGGGCTTGCGATGCGGCGCACCAATCTCATCCCCGATATCGTCAATTGCGACCTGCCGCTCGATAACCGCCGCTCGCCTGGCTACCGCCGCGTCGAGCCGGCGATGGCGCGCAACCGCTTCTATCTTTGGATCGGCCAGCACGAGACCGGCCGTTATTCCAAAGCGCATAAGCACGCGTCGGCCGCGGTGCTCGTTTGCGTCAAAGGCAAAGGCTACACCTATACTTGGCCGGAAGCGCTCGGCACCACGCCATGGCAGAACGGCAAGGCCGAGTTCATCAAGCGCCAGGATTACGAGCCGGTCGGGCTCGTCTCGGCCGCGCCAATGGCCGGCGATTGGTACCATCAGCATTTCGGCATCGGCAAAGAGGGCCTGCGCATCTCCGCGTGGCACGGGCCCAACAATCAGCGCGCGCGCAAGCCTGGTGTGCCCGGCGAACAGCTGATGGACTATGGCGCCATCGAGCTGAGTAAGGGTGGCAGCGCCATTGGCTATCACCAGGAGGATCCGGCGATCCGCGCCGAGTTCGACGCCACACTCAAGCGCGAAGGGCTGGAGAGCCGCATGAAGCCCGAATTCTACGAGCGCCCGCCGGCCGAAGGTGACGTGGTGATGGGCGACGTGATGTAGATATTCCCTCATCCTGAGGTGGCCGCGTAGCGGCCCTCGAAGGATGCGGCCCGAGCGTCCGGGCCGTCGCCCTTCGAGGCTCGCGGAGCCTGTCATCGGGCCGGCCACTTGGGCCGGACCCGTTGGCTCGCACCTCAGGGTGACGGTTCTTTGTTGAGGAACCCAGCAATGCCCTTTCAAGACTTCCGCCAGTTTCTCGATGTGCTGCGTCAGCACGGCGAGCTGATCGACATCAACCGCCCGGTCGCGCTCAACGACGTCGGCAAGGCGATGAAGCAGAGCTACGCGCGCAATGGGCCGGCGATCATGTTCAACAACAACGGCACCGATCATCCGCTCGTCGCCGGTGTCTATTCGAACCGCGACAAGGCGCTGCTCGCGTTCGAGGCGGACGAGGACACCATTCTCGACAAGGTCCTGCATGGGCTCGATCACCCGATTGCGCCCGTGACTGTCGCCGACGGCGCCGTCTGCCAGGAAGAAATCATTACCGGCGACGCCATCGACATTCGCAATTTCCCAGTGCCGCAATACAGCCCGAAGGACGGCGGGCCCTACATCACGCCCGGCATCGTGGTGTCGGAGGACCCGGAGACCGGCGTGCCCGACGTCGGCCATTACCGTTTTCTGATCCTCGGCAAGGACACGATGTCCTATTCGGCGCAGCCGTTCCACCGCTTCGGCAAGAATCTCGCCAAATGCAAAAAACTTGGCATCGTGCCGAAGGCGGCGCTGGTAATCGGCGTCGATCCGATCATCGCCTATACCTGCCAAGTGCAGGTGCCCGACACGACCGACGACTGGGCGCTGGCCGGGGGGTTACGCGGGGCGCCGATCGAACTCGTCAAATGCAAGACCTGCGACGTGAAGGTGCCGGCGACCGCCGAAGTGGTGATCGAATTCGAGGTCGACCTCAACACCACCGTGCTTGAAGGGCCGCTCGGCGAATATACCGGATATTACACGCGGCCGTCGCAGAAGCCGGTGGCGCGCATCACCGCGATCACCCACCGCAAGAAGCCGATTTTTCAGGGCCTGCTCACCGGCAAACCGGTGACCGAAAACCATATCCTCAAGCAGGTGCCGTTCGA
>Ga0208849_1002431_pt1 | contig 10187 bp, 7 predicted proteins | sample NGESurdeep072012_10_FD_184470 | JGI IMG/M metagenome (GOLD analysis project Ga0208849, IMG submission 184470) | Arctic peat soil microbial communities from Barrow, Alaska - NGEE Surface sample 53-3 deep-072012 (SPAdes) | ecosystem: Environmental > Terrestrial > Soil > Wetlands > Peat ...
CCGATCCGATCAAAACCAGCGCTCAACCTCTTGCGAGAAGGGGGCCGTCCACATATGGGTCCTCGCTTGCGCGAGGATGACAAACGGGGGTGAACGCGAAAGCGTGGGCTCAGTAAATTACGGTATCATCCTCGGCAAGCGTCGCTTGCGACGCGCAGACCGAGGACCCAGCACGCCGCGCGTCGGCGGGGCGAATAGCGTAATCGGTAAACGAGAAACACGCCATTTCCACGATCTTTCCGATAATCTCGTCTGGCGCTTTTCCCGATCCGGCAATGCTCCGCGTTCTCCTCATCTCCGCGTGAGCAATTTCTGAGGAATGGCAACCCACGATGTTTGCCGGTTGGTCGCGACAGTGTTGCGCGGCATAGATGCGCATGTTGCGGTTCCCCGGACAACCACGCGCACCGCTTTGTGCGCCTTGACAGGGGCGGAAACCGCACCTTACATCCGCCGCCTCTTTGAAGGCTTAGGCAGCGTAGCTCAGTGGTAGAGCAGGGGAATCATAATCCCTTGGTCGGGGGTTCAAATCCCTCCGCTGCTACCAGTCCCGGGAAGGACAACGCCATGGCGATAAGCGTGACCGCGGCCGCTGCCAAAGCTGTTCTCGAATTTCCCCAGGTGACGCTTGCCCATATCCGCGCGGCGGCCGAAACCATTCGCGGCGCAGTCGAGCGCACGCCCACCCACTATTCCCGTACGCTGTCGAAACTCGCCGGTTGCGAAGTCCATCTCAAATTCGAGAATCTGCAGTTCACCTCCTCGTTCAAGGAACGCGGCGCGCTCAACAAGCTGTCTTCGCTGTCGGCGGAAGAGCGCAAGCGCGGCGTGGTGGCGATGTCGGCGGGCAATCATGCGCAGGCGGTCGCGTATCATGCGGGACGGTTCGGCATTCCCGCCACCATCGTGATGCCCGAGGGCACGCCCTTCAACAAGGTCAAGCACACCAAGGGGTTCGGCGCGAAAATCGTCATCGAAGGCGCGACCCTGAACGAATCCTACGGGCGGGCCCGCAAAATCGCCGACGAGGAAGGCCTCACGCTTGTTCATCCCTACGACGATCCGGTCATTGTTGCCGGCGCCGGAACCGTCGGCCTCGAATTGCTGGAAGACGTTCCCGGCGTTGAAATCCTCGTGGTTCCGATCGGCGGCGGCGGCCTGATATCCGGCATCGCCATCGCGGCGAAGGCGCTGAAGCCCTCGATTGAAATCTATGGCGTGGAGGCCGAGCTCTTTCCTTCGATGTACGACGCGCTGAAAGGCGCATCGCTGCCCTGCGGCGGCCAGACGATTGCCGAAGGCATCGCGGTAAAGCGGCCCGGCGAGCTGACGCGACCCATTGTGGAGGCGCTCGTCAGCGACGTGCTGCTGGTGCGCGAAGAAGAGATCGAGTGCGCCGTCGCAACGCTCCTCGAAATCGAAAAGACGGTGGTGGAAGGCGCTGCCGCCGCCGCCTTCGCGGCCGTCATGGGAAACCCGGAGCTTTTTGCGGGCCGCAAGGTCGGCATCGTGCTGTCGGGCGGCAATATCGACATGCGGCTGCTTTCCAATGTCATTCTGCGCGAGCTTTCGCGCGTCGGGCGCATCCTGTCGCTGGTGATCGAGATCGAGGATCTTCCGGGCTGGCTGGCACGCATTGCAACATTGGTCGGAGAGGCGGGGGGCAACATCCTGGAAGTCTCCCACAACCGCATGATGACCGACATGCCCGCCAAATCGGCGGATCTGGGGTTGGTCGTGGAAGCAAGGGACTCCGCCCACGCCGCGGAAATCCGCGCCTGCCTCGAACAGGCAGGCTTTCGGATCCGTTTACCGAAGATCGCCCCTTCCCGCCATCCCTCCCGGGTCTAGCTGCGGCGCACGGCCGAGAAACATGCGGGCAGACTGCGCGCGGTCGATATCCCGCGTTTAAGCCGTAACTCACACCTGTCGCAGCGCGTGCTTGCGCAGATGGCGGTCGGGCGCGAGTTGCTCGGGGCGCGAGTGGCTGCTTCGGTTCTTGGCCTCCGCCGCGCGCCGGGATTGCTGCTCGCCCACCAGCTCGAGGATTTTCAACTCCTGGCTGGCGGTCGCCAGTTCCGCCTGGCACTGCGCCCGCTCGCGCGCGATCTCATGGACCGTGGCATGCAGGTTGTTGCGTCTTGCCTCGATGGATCGCAGGAACGAGGGAAAGGCGAGGCGCCCGATATCGGAATCATTGGCGCGTTGACGTTCGCGCGCCACGTTGTCTTCGAGATCGGCAAGCTTGCCTTCGAGATCGGTGCGCATGGTCTCCAGGATCGCCAGCCGGCGCTGGAACTCCTCCACCTGGAAACGCCTGTTCCGCAACACGGTGTCGCGCCGCTTCATGGCGTAAGACCTTTCGGGAGAGGAGCGAAAATGCCCGGCTCGCGGGGTGGGCCGGCGGCGCCCACGCGTGGCCCTGGCCGGAGCGGCCGGCTCCCGGCCTGTCCCTCCAGGGCCGACGATGCCGCTCGGCCTGCGGTTTCCCTGCGCAAAGGTTGCATTTTTTGCCTGACACTCATGAGGGCTCTTGCTTCATTTTGCCCGGAAGGTTTTAAGTGCTGGTAAACTTAACGAGACGAATCAAGGGGATGGCAGGGCAAAGGCTCACCCTTTGGTCAGGGATGTCTCCCGGGGATGAAGGCTGGGGCTTTGGCGCAAGTGGTTGTTAACCATTTCCGCTTACCATGTTGCGTCGGTTAACCACGGCCTTGCTGGGGCGGGCCGCGAAAGAGGTTCGGAAAAATCATGCGCGTGCTCTTGATCGAAGACGATAGCGCAATGGCGCGCAGCATCGAGCTGATGCTGCGCTCGGAGGGCTTAAACGTCTACACAACGGATCTCGGCGAAGAGGGGATCGATCTCGGCAAACTCTACGACTACGACATTATCGTGCTCGATCTGCAGTTGCCGGACATGAGCGGCTTCGAAGTGCTGAAGACGCTGCGGCTGGCCAAGGTGCAAACCCCCGTGCTGATCCTGTCGGGCAACGCCATCGTGGAAGCCAAGGTGAAAGCGCTGGGGTTTGGGGCCGACGACTACATGACGAAGCCCTTCCACAAGGACGAGCTGGTAGCGCGCATCCAGGCTGTCGTGCGCCGCTCGAAAGGACATTCCCAGTCTGTGATCACCACCGGCAAGCTCACCGTCAATCTCGATGCCAAGACGGTGGAAGTCGATGGCGGCCGCGTGCATCTGACCGGCAAGGAATACCAGATGCTGGAGTTGCTTTCGCTGCGCAAGGGCACGACGCTCACCAAGGAGATGTTCCTGAACCATCTCTATGGCGGCATGGACGAGCCCGAGCTCAAGATCATCGATGTGTTCATCTGCAAGCTGCGCAAAAAGCTCGCGGCGGCGACGAACGGCGACAGTTACATCGAGACCGTGTGGGGCCGCGGCTACGTCTTGCGCGATCCCGCCCAGGAGCAGGCCGCGTAAGCGGAGCTGGCTGGTTCTTCGCTTGCGCGAGGATGACATTTGTGGTCAGGGCCAGATCTGCGCGCAATAAATTTTGCGGTCATTTCCGCGAAAGCGGGAACCCAGTCGCCGCGTGACCCGCTCAAGCAGCGGTAGCGCTTCGCAAAGCGCGACGAAGTGCGAACTCGAAAGAAGCACGGCCTTATCCACGATCTCGCCGATAACCCCGTCTGGCGCTTTGTTCGCCCCGGCAAAGCTCCGCGTTCTCCCCATCTCCGCGTGAGACATCCTTTTTTTGCGCTGTGCGCCACGAGCGGGTCAACGCAAGACAAGATTTTTCACGCGGAGACACGGAGACGCGGAGAATCCGTCAGATTGCGAAATCTCCGGGGTCATGTCCCACCGCAGGGGGACGAACATTGTCGCGCGCGGGCGCGCGTTCGAAGAAAAAGCGGTCCGCACCGTTACCTCGCAGATCGCGCCGCGCGAAAACGCGTGTTCCGCGGCTCCGCGTGGAACACTCTTTCTACGCGGGAGCGACAGCCACGACATGCGCCGCCGCTACTGTCGCAGTGCGCAGCTCAGGATTTTGCTGTGATAGCCGGAGGCGATCAGCAGGCGGTTGCGCAGGGGCACGCCGGCGGTGACGGCGCCGGTGTCCGTTGCCGACCAGACGAGCTTCGCGGAGCGGGGAATGCCCTGGGCATCGAGTGCGACCCGGAACACTTCCGAAGGCGACGACGCCGTGGGGTTGGCGCGATCGCCAAAGAGGTCGGGGAGTTTCGCGCGGCCGGCGACGAACAGCGCGCCGGCTTCGCTCGCGTCGAGATTGCCGACACCCGAAGGCACCGGCAATCGGCCCGCAAGTTCGAGATCGCCGCTGAAGATATTGCGCGCGTAGGTGCGAATGTCCCTCCCGGTCGTTTCCGCCACATAGAGATGCGTACCATCGGCGGATTCGCCGATGCCGGCGGCGAAGCGCAGATCGCCGGCGGCGATACGGAAATCCGATCCGTCGAAATAGACAATGTCGGCACGCGGCAGCAGCAGCGCGTTTTCGAGCGCTGCCCACAGGCCCGTTTTGCCCGTGTGGCCGTTGGTCGCGTAGAAGCGCCCCTTGTCGACCGCCGCAATGCCGGCGGGGCTTACCAGCAAATCGCCCGCCACCGCTTCGCTCTCGTGCAGGGCAATTTTGGCAATGGCCGGGTCCGAGACCGCGAAGATATCGACCACGGGCTTTCCATGCGCGGGCCGGTTGATCGCCATCAGGGTCAGCGAGCCGTCGGTGCCACGAAAAAGCGCGATGCCGAAGGGATGAAAATCGGCTGCTGTTCCCGAGAGCCTGACGGCCGGCGCGAGCGCGCCAGGGCGAGACACGTATAGTCCGTCGGCCGGCGAGGGGTGCGCCGGCCATGGCCGCAAGTCGGTTGCGGCAATGAACAGGGCATTGCTCGGCGCGTCGTAGCGCAGGTCCTGCACACCGGCGATGCCTGGGATCGGTTCGGGTTGCAGGCAGGCGACGGGCGCCACGTCCGTGAACACGCCCATCGCGTCCAGCGCGCGCAGGGCGATTGCCACCGCGCCCACCAGCAGGACAGCGAAAAAGACGATCGCGATCCGGGACCGGCGGCGCATGATTCCGGTTCCCGCCTAACCCGCCAGCGCCAGGCCGCTCGTGAACTGAAGATCGGCCATGCGCGCATAAATGCCGCCCCGCGCCACCAGTTCGGCATGGCTGCCTTCCGCCACGATGCCTCCGCGATCCATCACCACGATGCGCTTCAGCCGCTGGATGGTTGCCAGCCGGTGCGCGATGACGATGGTGGTGCGGCCCGCCATCAGATTGTCGAGACCTCTCTGCACCAGCCTTTCGTTCTCGGCATCGAGCGCGCTGGTCGCCTCGTCGAGCAGCAGCAGCGGCGCATCGCGCAGAATGGCGCGGGCGATGGCCATGCGCTGGCGCTGGCCGCCCGAAAGCGTGGTGCCGCGCTCGCCCACCAGCGTCGCATAGCCGCTCGGCAATCTTTCGATGAATTCGGCCGCGGCGGCGGCTTCGGCGGCGCGGCGCACATCGTCGTCGCTTGCGTCGGGCCGGCCATAGCGGATGTTGTCGGCAAGCGTGCCGGAAAAGATCACCGGGTCCTGCGCCACCACCGCGATGTTGGCGCGCAGCACCTTCGGATCGAGCCGCGCGGTGTCGATGCCGTCGTAAAGAATCGCACCGGATTGCGGCGCGTAGAAGCGCAGCAGCAGCTGGAAGACGGTCGATTTGCCGGCGCCCGACGGCCCGACCAGCGCGATGGCTTCGCCGGGCGTCACGTCCAGCGAAAAGCCCTCAAGCGCCGCCGCGTCGGGACGCGAAGGATAGTGGAAGCGCACATCGCGGAAGTTTACCGCGCCGCGGGCCGGGATGGGCAGCCGCGCCGGGTTTTCCGGCGCCTTCACCTCGGGCTCGACATGGAGCAGTTCCATCAGCCGTTCGGAGGCGCCGGCCGCGCGCTGCAGATCGCCCCAGGTTTCGCTCAGGGCGCCGACGCCGCCGGCCACGATGACGGCATACAGCATGAATTGCAGAATCTGGCCGCTGGTCATCGCATGGGCATGCACGTCGCGCGCGCCGATCCAGAAGACCCCGATGATGGCGGCAAACACCGCGAACATCACCGCTGCCGTCATCACCGCGCGGGCGCGCGTGCGCAGCACCGCAACGTCGAAGGATCGCTCCACCGCGTGGCCGAAAAATTCCCGCTCGAGATCTTCGTGGGTGAATGCCTGCACCGTCTGCACGGCATTGAGGGTTTCGCTGGCGCGCGCGCTGGTATCGGCGACGCGGTCCTGGCTGCGCCGGCTCAGGGCGCGAACCCAGCGTCCGAACAGGATCAGCGGCACCATCACCAGCAGCACCGCCGCGATGACAAAGCCCGACAGCTTGACGCTGGTCACGACCATCAGCGTCAGACCGCCGACGAACATCACCACATTGCGCATGGCGATGGAGACCGACGAGCCGACCACCGTCTGGATCAGGGTGGTGTCGGCGGTCAGCCGCGACAGCACTTCGCCGGTGCGCGTCACTTCGAAAAAGGCCGGCGTCAGGCCGATCACATGATCGAACACCGCCCGGCGGATATCCGCGACGACCCGCTCGCCCAGCCAGGTGACCAGGTAGAAGCGGGTCGCGGTGGCAATGGCCATCGCCGCGACCGCGACGAGCAGGGGCAGGAAATAGGTATCGAGGCGGGCAACCGCGGCGTCGCCGAAGCCGTGATCGATGACGTTGCGCGCGGCCGCCGGCAAGATCAGCGTAGCGGCAGAAGAACATAAGAGTGCAAACAACGCCCCGGCAATAAGCAGACGATACGGTGACAAGAAAGGAATAAGCCGGCGTAATGGCTCCAGCGAGCGGCTCTTGGTGCGCGCCGCCGCAACCCTCTTAATTTCGGTGGCGAATTCTTCGCCGGATTGCGCCATGACCAGACCCCGTAACCTTGCCCGGACCCTATATCGCGCCGACCCCGCTCGCGCGAAAGGGACCCATCGTCGCGCGTGTTTCCTTTGGGCGTTGCCGAATAAATCGGTTGCTACTGGTACTGATATGGTATATTTTGGGGATGATGATGCAGGGAGGCGGAACCGCAACCTTGAGACAAAAGGGGGACGATTTTCCCTCAGTCAGGGAAAATTTCAGGGCAAAAGCGCAAATGTCACCATTATTTCTATTTTCCATTTAATTACAATAGCTTAGTAGCAGGCGCGCGACCGACTCAGGGAAAGATCAGGGAAAACGCCTGAGCCTTCAGGCCGCGGACCATTCCTTGGGAATCGGCGTCGCGCGCTGGTTGGTCAGGATTTTGGCGATCCGCGCCTTGTCGGCGTCGGAAAGCGTTGCGGGATCGATCGACAGCCCGGCGCCCGCCTCCATGCCCTTCCCGACCGCGGGCCGCGCGGCCATCGCTTCCAGCCAGCGCTTCACATTGGGGAACTCCGCGATCTCGAAGCCGCGAATCTTCCACGTCGCGGCCCACGGATAACAGATCATGTCGGCGATGGTATATTCGTCCGCCGCCAGCCATTCCTTCCCGAACAATCCCAGTTCCATGACGCCATAAAGTCGATGCGCTTCGTTGTCGAAGCGCTTGATGGCATAGGACAAATCGCCATCCTTCCCCGCCGCCACTGCGCGGTGGAAATTTCCCTGCTCGCCAAGCTTGGGACCCTGATTGGCCATCTGCCACATCACCCACTGGATCACGTCGTATCGCTGGCGCGTGTCTCGCGGATAAAACCGGCCGGCTTTTTCCGCCACATACATCATGATTGCGCCGGATTCGAAGATGGCAATCGGCGTGCCGCGGCCGGTCGGTTCCGTGTCCACCAGCGCCGGCATGCGATTATTGGGCGATATCCTCAGAAAATCCGCGGCGAACTGGTCGCCCTGGGCGATGCGGACCGGCTTCAGCGCATAGGGCAGCTCACATTCCTCGAGCAGGATGGTGACCTTTTTCCCGTTCGGCGTCGGCCAGTAATAGAGCTCGAGCATGGCAGTTCTCCGATTGCGATCGAACGAAACCTAGTGGCCCGGAGGAGCCGTTCCAAGCCGCCCAAACGGAACGACGCGGTTTTCGCTGTCGTGGCCGATGTCGGCGCGGCCGAGATACGCAATGCCCGCTTGCGCGCACCAATGTTCGGCCACTTGTTCTTCCGTCTGACAAAACGGCGGATCGTTCGGCGGAATGGCGCTGCATCGCCCGAGTCGGATGCCGGCGACATCGCGGATCCGCGAATTGCCCGTGATGTGAAACAGCGTGCGGTCGATGCGGTACATGTGCTCGGACACTTCCTCCAGCATCAGGACATGACCGGCGAGGTCGGGCGCATAGGGCGTTCCCAGCAGATGCGACAGGATGGTCATGTTGAAAGCGGCAGACTTCGTTGCCGGCAATACGCTCGGCTCCAGCGCTTGCGGCGCGCGCCCTACAATCCACGACAGGGCGCGGGCAATCGCAGCTTCGCCGCCATCGCGCGCGAGATCGGCCGGCATCGGGCCATGCGCCACCTGCGAAAATCCGTTCGCGTACAGCGCGCCAAGAAGGAACCCGGCATCGCTGTAGCCGACATACGCCTTGTCGCGCGCCCGTTCCGTCAACTCGGGCAGGACGCGATCGAGAATGCGAGCGGCGCCATACCCGCCTCGCGCAATCCACACCGCCGCTATATCCGGATCGTTGGCAACCTCAAGAAACGCTGCGGCGCGCGCTGCGTCGTCGCCCGCAAAGTGGCCGCACGAAAGATGGCATTGGGGATGAAAATACAGCTCGACGCGATCGCCGTAGAACTTTCGCGCAATTTCCGAGACACCATCGGCCAGCGCCGGCTCGATGCGCGACGCCGGCGCGACAATGCCGATCTTGATCTTTACCGCGGTCATGCTGCGCGCGCTTGTCACCCTGCGACGACTGGCCTTATAGCCTTCGCGGATGGAGGCGAACAAAGCCTATTTCTTTTGCGGCATCGGTGGCAGCGGCATGCTGCCGCTTTCGCTCATCGTCAAGGCGAAAGGGTATCCGGTTGCCGGTTCCGACCGGGCGCTCGATCAGGGCCGCACGGGGGACAAATTCGCTTTCCTGCGGGCGCGCGGCATCACCCTCTTTCCCCAGGACGGCAGCGGCATCACCGGGCCCGATCAGATCGTCGTGACGTCAGCGGCCGTCGAGCCGCAGGTGCCCGATGTTCAGGCCGCCACGCGCGTCGGCGCCAGGCTGATCCAGCGCGCCGAGCTGCTCGCCGGTCTTTTCAATGACGCCCCGCTTGCAATCGGTGTTGCCGGCACCAGCGGCAAATCGACAACCACGGGGATGATCGGCTGGATTTTGCGCCAGGCGGGACGCGATCCCACCATCATGAACGGCGCGGTGATGAAGAATTTCATGACGCCGGAGGTGCCGTTCGCAAGCGCGGTGGTAGGCGGAAGCGATATTTTCCTCAGCGAGGTGGATGAGAGCGACGGCTCGATCGCGCTTTACCGGCCCCGGATCGCCGTCGTGAACAATATTGCGCTGGATCACAAATCGCTCGATGAACTGCGCCGGCTCTTTGCCGATTTCGTCGCCGGCTCCGAAACGGCGGTGCTGGGAATCGACAATGATGAGACGGCGGCTCTCGCTTCCCGCCGGGCGTCGGGGAAGCTTTTCACCTGGAGCATTGGCAGTGCTGATGCGGATTTGTCCGCGCGAAGTCTCGAGCCTGCGCCCGACGGCATCGCTTTCGACGTCTGCGAGCGCGATACCGAATCTCGCATGGCGGTGCGATTGCGCGTACCGGGCCGCCACAACGTCGCCAATGCGCTTGCGGCGCTCGCCGCTTGCCGGGCGTCGGACGTTTCGCTGGCGCAAGCCGCGCAGGCACTTTCAAATTTTTCCGGGATTAGGCGGCGGCTCGAAACGGTCGGCATTGCTGGTGGTGTCATCGTGATCGACGATTTCGCGCACAATCCCGACAAGATTGCCGCGACCCTGCAAACCCTTCACGACTTTCCCGGCCGGTTGCTCGTGATGTTCCAGCCGCATGGCTACGGACCGCTGCGGCTGATGAAAGATGCTTTCATCGACTGCTTCGCGGAAAATCTGGTCGAGCGCGATGCTCTTGTCATGCCGGACCCCATCTATTACGGCGGCACGACCGAGAAGACCGTGACAAGCGAAGACATCGTGCGCGGCGTGATTGCGCGCGGCCGCACGGCCTTCGCGTTTGCGACTCGCGCCGAA
>Ga0208849_1002432_pt1 | contig 10185 bp, 6 predicted proteins | sample NGESurdeep072012_10_FD_184470 | JGI IMG/M metagenome (GOLD analysis project Ga0208849, IMG submission 184470) | Arctic peat soil microbial communities from Barrow, Alaska - NGEE Surface sample 53-3 deep-072012 (SPAdes) | ecosystem: Environmental > Terrestrial > Soil > Wetlands > Peat ...
AATCGTGACCGCGATTTTTAACAGCATCTTGGCCGGCTCGTAACTTTTTTTGAGCATGAAGAAAACCCCCGCGCCGACCAGGCCGATGGCGACCACCAGCCCGACCGTTCCCAGCACGATGTCAAAGGTGTTATTGTGACTCATGGCAGCGGAACCAAGCTCTGCCCGTTCACCCGGCAGCGCAAGCAAAATTCAGCCGTAACGATACGGACGGCTCAACGAAAACGTGTTCGGCAGATGCCGGATTTCCCGCACCGCGCCGTCCGCCAGCAAAACCTCCACGATGTCGAACCGGATTTTCACCTGCGGATTTTTTAGCCGCCGCAGATAATCCAGCGCCGTCTGCGAAATCAGCTTCCGTTTCCGCGCGTCCACCGCCGCCGCCGGCCGCGTCCAGTCTTCCGACGAACGGGTTTTCACCTCGATGAAACAAAGACAATCCCCGTCGCGGAAAATCAGGTCAATCTCGCCGCGCTCGGAACGGAAATTGGCCGCGAGAAATTTGAGGCCGGCCTTCTGCAAAAACTTTTTCGCCGCCCGCTCGCCCAGTTCGCCGCGCCGCAAATGCTCCGGCCTGTCCTGGCCGGCGAACCGTGCCTTGAGCTTTTCCAGAAGATTCATTTTTCTTGCCGCAGATTTTCACAGATGAAACGCAGATAAAGCAAAACGTTTCTCGTATGCTCATTTCAAAATTTGTGTTTCATCTTTGTCATCTGTGGCTAAAACAGTCTTGGCTCCGATTGTTTCATCGGCGCAAAACTTCTCCGGTGAATCGTACACGCGCCGAATTGCGCAATCGCCGCCAGATGTTTTGCGGTGCCGTAGCCTTTGTGCTGGTCAAAACCGTATTCTGGAAACTGCGCGTGAAATCCCAGCATCAGCCGGTCGCGCGTGACCTTGGCCAGCACGCTCGCGGCGGCGATGGAATAGCTCCGCGCATCGCCCTTGACGATGGCCGTCTGCGGCACGCGCAGCGATTTCACCGGACGACCGTCCACCAGCGCGTGCGGCGGCAGCGGATTCAATTGTGCCAGCGCGTCATTCATTGCGCGATGCGTCGCCTGCAAAATGTTGATCTCGTCAATCACGCCCGCGTCCACGGCGGCAATGGCAAATTCGATTTCGGTGCAGCGGGTGAGAAATTCAAAATACTTTTCCCGCTGCGATTCGGTGAGCTGCTTGGAATCGTTCAGTCCGGCGAGTTCGGCGGGCAAACCCGTTTCCGCCCAGCGCGACGGCAGGATGGCGGCGGCGGCGACGACCGGCCCGGCGAGCGGCCCGCGCCCGGCCTCATCCACGCCCGCGACACGTGTGAAATTTTTCTGCCAAAGCACGCGCTCGAATTCAAAACGGTCGGAAAGTTTGGCGGACATGGAAATAATTTTTAATCTGCCTAACGCTGCCTTTGCTTTGTGCGATTGATTAACTCAATCATCAATTTCGCCGCTGAATTCATCACAGTTTGAGGCGGCGCAATAATTACATAATTTCCTGAACGTGTGAGCAACGTAACTTGAGCAACTGATTTTGGAAGAGCGTTGCTGTTTCGAGGTTTCGCGCTGCTGCTTGCAGGAATTGCAGATTGAATAAAATCTCGGCAGAGATTTTTGATTATGGCATCTGGCTTGTCCCAAAATATTGCTCTTCCAGAATAATTGAGATAGCGAGCCGAACCATCTGCATATGCCGACAAGGTGTCGTAACCATCCTGCATCGGAACTTCTATGATTACACCGAGAACTTTAGTCGCAGTTTTTTGTTCCGGCTTTTTACCAAGCTCACGTAATCCAGTCCAAGTCCAGAGTTCAATGCGTGTTTCCAATGGCTGCATTTGAAGAACACTTTGAAGTTTGGCAATTGCCTCGTTCGTTTTTCCTTCATCCACCAATTTTGAAGCGTCTGAAATTCGCTGAAGCGGACTGTCAGTTCCATCAAGCTTTGCTTGTTTGGCTTGTTCCTTGAGTGATTGATTCGCAAACAACATTTGGCGAATTGGGTCGCCGTCCGTGCCAAGTTTTTGTGCTTGAGTCATAGTGGTGAATAGAAAATTGATGGCGGAAAGTAGTAGAAATAGTTTTTTCATTTCATTGTGGCTTGAGCCTAGCGCGTTTTGAAAAAGTTGTCGCCTTGATTTTTTGCCGGATTCGCAACCGCGAAATACGCGAAAACAGAATTGAACAAAATTCGTTCGCGTATTTCGCGTGGTTAGCGGTTCACCGTTTTCATTTTGAAAAATCTGTGTTTCATCCGTGTTCAATCCGTGGCTAAAATGGGCCTTATGAAAATCGAAGCATTGCACATCGGCATGAGCGTCCGTCATCCGCAATACGGTCTGGGAACGGTCAGGACGATTTCCGAAGTCACGGCGGAAATCCAGTTCAACGACGGCAGGCGCACGGTCGAGCCGAACGCCGCCGGCCTCGAACCCGCCGAACCGCAGGCCGCTGTCAGCGGACTGGCCGTGCCGTTGAAACAGTTCGTGGACGAGACGCTGGACGCGGCGTTGCGCAAGCTGGGCCTGGAAAAGCCGGATGCCGTCGTGGAAAAACTCGGCCTGCGCTGGCATGGCGGCAGACTGGTGATGCACCCGGCGGACGCGGCGTTGCAGACGAAGGAAGTGCCGCTGGAAACTTTCTTCCACAAGATCGTGATGGTGCGGAACAATCTCCGCGTGCTGGAACAGAAAATCAACGCGCACGAAAAACTTTCCGACGGCGAGAAAGTCGAGATGCAGCAATACATCACGAAGAGTTATGGTTCGTTGACGACATTCAACGTGCTGTTCAAGGAGAAAGAAGATCAGTTTTAGAAGTTGCCACTTGTTGGCTCCGCCGAAATTTCATCATGGGCAATTGCCTCACTTTAATTTGACGAGCCAGTTCATGACCGATGAAATTAGCAACAAACACCAGGGCTGTCAGCCGTGCCTGCTTTGGGGAGCGACGGTCTTGAACAATTGGCGGACGAAACCGTCCCTTTCAATTTCCTCCAGCAGTTTAGGCAGCGCGATGCACCAGTTCGGCCATTGCGTCGTGGTGCCGGGCATGTTCGGACGTTCCTCGACCGCCAACGCGTCGTCCAGCGTGACAGTGAGCAGGCGGCACGGCGTGCGGTTCAGCAGGCGGTGCGCGCCGAGAATGGCTTCGTGTGCCGAAGCCGTTTTGTTCAAGCCGGCCCGGCGACGCAGCCGTTCACGGACCGCTTCCATTTCGGCAGCATTGGGTTGCCGGCCAATCTGCTTTTGGGCGGCGAAGTCTTTTCCCGACCACAAGCCCGCCACGGTGAACAGGTCGTGCGTCGTGACCGCCGCCAGTGCCTGCGGCGGATAATTTTCCGGCGAACGATTTTCGAACCACAGCAGGCTGTAGGACAGCACACCGGATTGGCGGAGCCGGGGACGGACGCCGCGTTCGACGGTGCCGAGGTCTTCCCCAACAATGGTGGCTTTCGCGCGCCGGCTTTCGATGGCGAGCACGGCCAGCAGTTCGTCCGCGTGGTAGCGCACATAGCCGCCGTCGCGCGCGGTTCCGTCGCGCGGAATCCAGTAGAGCCGGAACAGGCCCATCACATGATCAATGCGCAGGCCGCGCGCGTGGCGAAGCATCGCGCGAATGGTCTGACGGAATGGCTCATAACCCGAAGCGCGCAGACGATGCGGGATGAACGGCGGCAATCCCCAGTTTTGTCCGAGCGTGTTAAAAGCATCTGGCGGCGCGCCCACCGACGCGTCGAGCGCAAGCGAGTCCTGCCAGAGCCAGGCATCGAATCCGTCGGAGTTGATGCCGACGGGCAAATCCAGCATCAGCGGTGATTCGCGCGCGGCGCGGGCGAGCTGCTGGTCCAGCAGCCATTGCAACCATTCGTGAAACCGCACGCGCCGGTGGTGGCGCGCGGCAAATGCCCGCACCGCTGGCGAGGCCGGATGTTGAAATGATTTGGGCCAGTTCTTCCAACCGCCGCCGTGTCGCTCGGTCAGCACGCAGAACGCGGCGAAACGATTCAGCGTCTCGCCTTGCTCCGCGCGATAACGGTCAAACGCCCGCGATTCGCCGTAGGCTGACGAGTTTTGAGAATTGCAGGAGACGACGTGAGGAGTCTCTAACTTTCTTTTAGTTTGAGCCTCGTTACCTCGGCTGCCACTTGATTTTGAAAAAGGCCCGGCGGCGTAGATTTTTTCCAACGCCCGCAGCTTGAGCCGGAAGATGGCGTCGCGATTGATCAACCGCTTTTCATTGAGCTTGCGGCCAACAGCGGCGATTTTTTCCAGCGCCGCGCGAAGTTTGGCCGCACCTGGCACTTCCTCGATGCACAAGTAAAGCGGGTTGAGGAATAGCCGACTGCTGAGCGAATACGGACTCGCCTCCTGCGACGGCAGCGGCAGCGGCGCGCCGAGCGGATTAAGCAAAATGAAATCGGCGCCGGTTTCCCGTTTCGCCCACCGGGCAAACCGGCGCATATCCGCGAAGTCGCCGATACCCCAGCTCCGGCGCGAGCGTAGGGAATACAGTTGCAGTGCCCAGCCGCGTTCGCTTTTTTTACAGGGCAGATAGCAGCGAGGCGGATGAACAATCAGATGCGTCTCCCCATTCATGCCGGCTTCACGCAAGGTGTGGTAGCCGACGGGCAGGCTGGCGGGAAGCGTGTGCTTGACTTTCAGCACTGCGCCGCTTTCGAGCCGGATTTCCGCAGGCCGGTGCAAACGCCGGGATTTGCCGGCTTCAAGCATCAGCACGGAACGACCGTCCGCCGCCGGGATTGCGCCCATCGCGCGCCGCAATGCGGCGCGATTGCGCCGGCTGATGGGTTGCCATTCGTGCTGCCCGTCCTCGTAGGCATCCATGATGCCCCACGAATCAACCGATGGAAATGCGGCGCTCATGTTTTCAAAACAACCACGGCGTCCGGCGGCAGGATCGCTTCACTGTTGAGAATTTCAACCGCCTGGTCCGACGCCAGCAAGGTGGCGTGTTTCCCGGCGCGCAACGGAACGCGCTGCGACCGGGCGGAAAAATTACAGGCAACGGAGACCGCGCCGCGCTCCACCACGAGCCAGCGGGCCGACTCGTCGAAATGCGTTTGCACCATGTCCAGGCGACCGTCGGCGAGCGCCGGTTCACTTCGGCGCAGTTGAATCAATTGCCGATGCCAGTCCAGCAGAGCGGCGTGCGATTCATTTTTCAGTTCCGACCAGTTCAACTTCGAGCGCTCGAAGGTTTCTCGCGCCTGCGGGTCGGGCACTTCCTCCGGCTTCCAGCCGAACGCAACAAATTCTTTGCGCCGACCCTCGCGGACGACTTTGGCGAGTTCCGGTTCCGAGTGATCCGTGAAATACTGAAACGGCGTGAGCGCGCCCCACTCCTCGCCCTGGAAGAGCATCGGGACAAACGGCGAGGTGAGGACCAGCGCAGCGGCGATTTTTAGCCGGCCCGGACTGACGAGCTGGCTTAGGCGCTCACCGCAGGCGCGGTTGCCGACTTGATCGTGGTTTTGCGCGTAGCCGAGAAAGTGATTTCCGGCGAGGCCCGTTGGCGGTCGCCCATAACAGCGCTGGCGATGGAGCGAGTAATTGCCGTCATAGACATAGGCGTTGCACAGCGCCTTGGCGAGGTCGGCGAGCGTTCCGAAATCTTCGTAGTAGCCGTTACGTTCGCCGGTCAAAACGCCGTGCAGCGCGTGATGAAAATCATCGCTCCACTGCGCGGCCAGGGCGAAACCACAACGTTCGCGCGGCCAGATCAGGCGCGGATCGTTCAGGTCACTTTCCGGAATCAGCACAAGGCGGCGATTGATTTGCTTCGCGAGCGCTTGAACTTCGTCCTGAAGTTGTTCGAGGAATGGCCGGGCCGACGTGTCGCAGATGGCATGGACCGCGTCGAGTCGCAGGCCGTCAAAATGATAATCGCGCAGCCACATCAGCGCATTGTCGCAAAAGAAACGCCGCACTTCATCGCAGTGCGGGCCGTCGAAATTGAGCGCCGCACCCCACGGCGTGTGATAACGATTCGTGAAATAGGGCGCGTATTTGCCAAGATAATTGCCAGCCGGGCCGAGGTGGTTATAGACGACATCAAGCAGCACGGCGAGTCCGCGCGCGTGACAGGCGTTGACGAACTGCTTGAGGCCGTCCGGCCCGTCGTAGGCCTGATGCGGCGCGAACAAGTCCACGCCGTCGTAACCCCAGCCGTGGTTGCCGGAGAATCCGTTGACCGGCATCAACTCGACGTGCGTGACGCCGAGCTGAACCAGGTGGTCGAGCCGTTCGATGGCTGAAGCAAACGTGCCCGCCGGCGTGAACGTGCCGACGTGCATTTCGTAAATCACCGCCTCCGCCAGCGGACGCGCGTTGAACCCGGCGTCGGTCCATTCGAACGCGCCGTGATCCACGAGGCGCGAGAGCTGGTGAATGCCGTGGGGCTGCCACGGCGAACGCGGATCGGGAAACGGGCCTTCGCCATCAAGAACAAAACCGTAATTGTCGTCTGGTGTGGACAGTTTGGCTTCGGCCTGCCACCAGCCGTTTTCGCCGCGTTGCATGGGCAGGCGTTTTTCGCCGAGGACGAGTTCAACTTGTTTTGGAATCGGTGCCCAGACTCGGATGGTTTGCATCAGTTGTTCTCCTTTTTTTCGAAAGCAGCGCCACGGGAAATTTTTGCAGCAATTCAGCCAGCCTGCATTCGCCGCCGGTTACGGTTTCACCGGTGAGTTCGTTAAGCCAGTCGTTTCCGGGCAAAACCAAAGTCGTGCCGGCCCAGTTGTTCGCCAGCCGCATCACGAGGCGCGGCACGACGGTGACAACGCCGCCACCACGACTGAAAGCCACAACATGAGCGGCCTTCTCGCCTTGCGCGAACAACGGCGCATACTGGCCGCCCGCGCTGAAAACTTCAGGATGGCGGCGGCGGAATGCGAGCGACTTTTGAATCAGCCAGAGCTTGGGCAGGCCTTCATTGCTGCGCGCCAGGATTTGCGCCGGCGTCAGGTCTGGCAACTCCGCCAGCAGACATTGACGCACGGCATAATCCACGGGACGACGATTGTCCGGGTCCACCAAGCTCAAGTCCCAGAGTTCCGTTCCCTGATAAATGTCCGGCACGCCGGGCGTGGTGAGCTTCAACAAGGTTTGCGAGAGGGAATTGATGCGGCCCGGTGCAATCAGCGACTTCAGAAATAGCTCCACCCCGGCGACAAAATCTGCGGAACCCAAGGTCGCAGTCACAAAATGTTTTAACGCGGCTTCGTAAGACTGGTTGCATTCCGTCCAGGTCGTATGTTGCCTGGCTTCGCGCACGGCTTTTTCCATGTAGGCGACGGCCCGGTCCACAGAAAGCGGCCACGCTCCGAGCACGGTCTGATAAAAAAGATATTCCGCGTTGCGATCCGGCAGGTGGTCGCGGCGATGCTTTTCATTCAGCGCCGACCAGCGGCGGACAGTTCCCGCCCATTCATCCGGAATTTCCGAAAGCAAACTCAACCGGGCGCGCACGTCTTCACTGCGCTTGGTGTCGTGAGTGGATGTGGCCAGCATGGCGTTCGGCCAGTGTGCTTGAGCGTGTTCAGCCGCCGCATGAAAGTCAGAAGTTTTCCAGCCGAACTGGCCGGGATTGCCGCCGACCACGTTCAGCGCAACGAGACGATTGAAGCAATAATAAGTCGTATCCTCGACGCCCTTGGCCATCGCGGGGCCGGTGAGCTGTTGAAAGCGCATCACGAATTCGGCGGACTTGTCCGCGTGGATTTTCAACCGCAGCAGGTCTTCCAGAAAATCAAAAATGTCTTTCAGTTCCGGTTGCTGCCGGACGGCCTGACTGACGGCTTCGGCAACGTGATGAATGTCTTGCTCGCTGACGCGGCGTTCGTCCGCCTGAACGTAGGTGCGATACACAGGAAAATCCGCCACCAGCTCGATGAGCCCTTCGCGGAAATGTTCCAAGGTAAATTTCTGAAGCCGGAGTTCATCCGCCGCCAATGGTTGCAACAATCGTAGTAAACTGCTGATTTCCGCCGGCAACAGTTGTTGCAACGCCTGCCGTTTCTTCTCGTGCACAATCGCGAGGTAATCAGTGGGTTCACCAGTGAACGCCGCGTAAAAGTCCGTCACCGGTTTTTCGCCGGCGGGATCAATGAACAGGCCGGTGACGCGGTTGAGAAAATCATAACCCGTGGTGCCGGCAACCGGCCAGCGGGCGGGCAGATTCTCGCCGGGTTCGAGAATTTTTTCGACCGTGATCCAGGCACCGGGCGCGGCCTGCCGCAGGCGTTGCAGATATTGTTCGGGATCGTGCAAACCGTCCGGGTGATCAATTCGCAGGCCGTCCAGCCAGCCGCGCTGATGCCAGTCGAGAATGCGGTTATGCGAATCGGCAAACACCTGCGGCAGTTCGACGCGCAGCCCGGCCAGTTCGATGATGTTGAAGAACCGGCGGTAATTGAGCTGCGTGTTGCCGTGCCGCCAAAACGTGAGCAGATAATGTTGTTGCTCCAAAAACGCCGCCATCGCGACGCGGCTCGAGTTGAAGGACGCCACCGCTTGTTCGTTGGTTTTTTCAGGCATCACGAGCGAACCGGGGCTGGCGGGAAAACGGTGGTCGTAATAACGCACCGTCACTTCGTCATTCTCGCAGACTACATTCAATTCGCCGCGATTCAGCACGTGTTCCAGTTCATCGCCCAGCACCGGCAGCAGAATTTTCCCGCGCAGTTGCGGATCAGGCGCGTCCCAATCCACATCGAAGTAGTTCGCATAAGCGCTGGCCAAACCAAGTTGCAGCACATCCCACCACCACGGATTTTCCGGCGACGCGACCATGTGGTTCGGCACGATGTCCAGCACCAGCCCCATGCCGCGCGTGTGCAACGCGTGAGCCAACGCTTCCAGATCGGCTTCGGTGCCGAGTTCCGGGTTCAGCTTTGTCGGATCGTAAACATCGTAGCCGTGCGTGCTGCCTTTCCGCGCCGTCAGCAGGGGCGAGGCATAGATGTGGCTGACGCCCAGCGCGTGCAGATACGGCACCAGCGCCAGCGCGGCCCGTAACGTGAAGCCGCGATGAAACTGCAGCCGGCAGGTGGCACGCGGAATTTTTAGTTCCGGATTCATTCGTTCGTGCGGAAGCCCAGATGCTCACCCAACCGGTTGAAGTGCGACAGCCATTCCCGTGCAGCCGCATCGCCGGCATCCGCCTGGGTCTTCCGTTCCGCCGCAACGGTGCGCCGCATTTGGAAGTAAAGATTTTGGGTTTTCCACAGGTTGACCTCCATCGCCATGAAACGGACGACCTCGGCGAGATCAGCCGTGTGCATCAGCGCAGCAAGATTGTCCGGCGTTGCCGCCAGGGTTTCCAGCCGCAGATCCATGTGGCGCGCGATGACGTAGCCAAGAGTTTCCTGCTGGTAGTCCACGTTGCCGGTGCGGGCCTGTTCCACCAGCGCCCGGACGCGGTCCAAGTTCGGCTCCGCACTTTCAAATTGACGGCGCAGATCGCAGTTCAAAATAAAATCCACGGCGGTCTCGAGCGCCACGGGCATGGGCGCATTGATGTCCTTCAAGAAACGCGTGAGCGGCGTGTATTGGTCGGAAATCTGGCGGTAATGGCTTTCGATGTCCTGACCGGTGGTGACGAGCACCTGGTTGAGAATCTTGCGCTGTTCATCGCGGAACAGGTTTTTGAGCGAAAAGTGCGATTCGCCAAAATGGCGGTCCATCAGCCGGATCAATTGGGGGAAATCCGCGCGGCTGAACGCCTCCTTGCATTCATTGATCAGCCCGTGAAATTCCTCCTCGCCCCGGAAATAGCGGACGCCACAGTTCACATTGTGGTCGCCAAGATGCAACGCCGCATAACTCAACATGTCGGAAGCGCGGGTCACGTCGAAGATGACCTTGGAGCGACCGATGATCAGCCGCGCCTTGCCGGCCTCGAACATCTGTTTCTCCTGCTGCTCAAAGGTGCAGGAGTAAATCCGGCCCGTGGTCGGATACTGCTCGAACAGCGAGCTGACGGCGAAATGCGCGCCCATTTTCTCGCGGTCAATGATGGCCGGCTTGACGAATTTCTCGTAAATGACTTTCCCGTTTTTGTTTTCCGGAATGTTGCTGGGCGCCAGGGCGAGCCGTTCCACGAAGGCGGGTTCAAGATTTTCGCCGGTCAGGTTCTGTAAAATCTGCAGGGCACGGCTTGCGTATTGAAT
>Ga0208849_1002433_pt1 | contig 10183 bp, 10 predicted proteins | sample NGESurdeep072012_10_FD_184470 | JGI IMG/M metagenome (GOLD analysis project Ga0208849, IMG submission 184470) | Arctic peat soil microbial communities from Barrow, Alaska - NGEE Surface sample 53-3 deep-072012 (SPAdes) | ecosystem: Environmental > Terrestrial > Soil > Wetlands > Peat ...
ACGCTGGCCGCCAAGCGCGTGTTCGGCATCGGCGACCCGCTGGTGCTGGAGCGGCGCGCGCGAGCGCTCGCGAAGGCCGTCGACGTGCCGATCGAGACGCTCGATCTGGCGCTCGCCAACTGGCACGCGCCCGAGCCGGCGACGCTGGGCTTTCCGCGAGAGACGCTCGACGACGGGGCGTTCGAGCGCGCCGGCGCGGCCCTGGGGCTCTAAACGCACGAGCGAGAAATGCCGTCCACACGGCCGCCTACAGTGCGTGCAACACAGTTGTTCCGAACCCCCAGGGGAGTCGCTGATGCCACTCTGTTTCATCGAGCCGCAGGATGCAATTCGCGTCATCGCCGAGTCCGTCGGTCGTGAGGCGCGCCGCCAGCTCGTGGGCGAGGTCGTGCGCGCCTGGGTCGACGACATCCCAGACCAGGAACTTTCGGTCCACTACGCCAAGGCGATCGCCGACCTCGACGAGGATGACCTGCACCTCCTGGCTGCCTGGCACGCCTCGCTGGAGGTTGGCCAGCCGATCCCCAACACCGAGTTCCTCGTCGGCGTGTTCCCGAGCCTCGGCGAGAACCGGAGGGAGGCGCTGAAGATAGCGGCGGGCTTCCGCGGCGAGGAGGCCTTCCAGGCTGGCGTCGCCGAGGACCAGGCGCTGGACACCGTGCTCCCCCGCCTGTCGAGCGAGCGCGCGATCGAGCTCGCCAACGAGTGCATCCAGCTGTACATGTGGGACCGCCTGGGCTGCGACAACTAGCGCCCCTGTCAATTGTGGAGAACCGAATCTGATGTGATTCGGTTAGCTGGCATAGGTCGCAGCCGCGTGCAGAAAAGCGCGCAATAAGCGCGCAATGTTGCGCATAAGTCCAAAAGCCTCTACAATTCCGAAGATTGCGATCGTGCTGGTTATAGGACGACCAGTCTGATCCTTGTTCAATGCAGGGTGACGCGCACGAGGGGGGACTGAAGGTGGCGAGCGTGGCGAACAACGTGCGACCAGTCGAACGCGGGCGAGCCCTCGGTTTCTCCACACCGCCGCGGCGCGCTGCGACCGACGCGAGGGAAGCGAGCGGACGCGCGCAAGGTCGCCTACCCGGCCTTGAATCGCTTCTTGCTCGCCCCAGCGATGAAGTGACGCTCACGCTGATCGGAGGACAGCGCCTACTGCGGGAGGCCACCGCGAACCTCCTGACGCGTGAAGATGGCCTGCGGGCGCTCACAACTTTCGAGTCCGTCGCCGACTACCTGGCGGCACACTTGGAGAGCCCGCCCACGGTGCTGTTGCTCGACTGTGAGGAGAACGATCCAGCCAACTGGCAGAGTGCCATCGGCGAACTGTGCTCGACGTACACACAGAGCAGCGTCGTGCTGCTCTGTGCGGAGATTCGCGAGGACATGATTCGCTGTGCAATCGAGCACGGCGTAAGCGGGGTCATCCTCAAGAGCTACACCACCAAGCAGACACGGGACGCCATCGCCTACATCGCGACAGGGCGGACGGTCATGCCCGCCGGCTGGCAGCGGGTACTTGCGGGTGCTGCTTACAAGCCCCGTGGTCTGAGTCCGCGCCAGCGCCAGATTCTCGCCCTGGTCGCGCAAGGCCGGGGGAACGAAGAGATCGCCGCCGAACTCGAGTTGAGCACCAATACCGTCAAGTTCCATATCCGAGCGCTCTACTCACGGCTAGGTGTGCGCAATCGAGTCGAGGCGGCCAACCAGTACGCACAGATGACCCGTGGCAGCGGTTGAGGCCGGCGTCGCGATCATCGGCGGGGCTGGGGCGTTCGTCACCGACGCCCTCACGTGGATGCTCACAGAGAGCGGCAGCCGTGTGCTTGGCTCCTATCGGGACTTCAGCACGCTTGAGGCAGCGTTGCGCGGTGGCGCTCAGGCCCCGCATGTCGCTGTTGTCGACGCCGAGGATCCGGCAGCGGGTCCGCCCGCTGTGGCGGCGCTCAGGCAGGCCTATCCAGAGCTGAAAATCCTGCTGCTCTGCGAGGTCGTGTCCCCGGCGTCGGTCGGCTGTGCGATCGAGGAGCATGTGGATGGTGTCGTGTTGAAGTCCGACGCCCCGGCGGAGATGATCCTGGCTCTCCGCCATGTGCTCGAGGGTCGCGCGGTGATGCCGTCCGGATGGCATCAGGCTTCACTCGAACGTGAGGCTGTCGTGCGCGTGCTGAGCCTCCGGGAGCGTGAGGTTCTCGATCTGGCAGCCTCGGGGCTCAGCAACAAGGAGATCGCCGAACACCTCGTGATCTCCATCAACACCGTCAAGTTCCACCTACGAGGGATCTACTGCAGTCTGGGCGTACACAACCGACTGCAGGCTAGCCGGGCCATGAGCCCAGGACCGTGCGCGTCGCGCCGAGATTGAATCGCAGGTCGAGCTTCACGGTACCGCCCAGGGGTAGCTGTCAACCTACCCGCTAGCAGGAGGGCAAGACTACCCTGGGTGACTATTGTGGCGGGTCGCGGCTGGACGTAGTGTACCCCGACTCAGTCGTTCTAAACGTCTGAACTGACCGTGCCTGTGCAACTTGGCACACGAACCGTGGCCACATAAGTCCACTCATCAAGGAGGAGGCCGCTCAGAATGCGACCACTAGATAAACGGAAATTGCTCGCGGGATTCGCCTCCGCGGCTGGAGCGGCGGTGCTGGCCTTGGCTTCGCTCACGGCAGGCGCTGTCGCCGCTCCCAACCCGGGCCCGCCGCAGAACAGCAACCCCGACGGGCCCCAGACCGCAAACGTCCCCTACGTCGCGTGGGTGGGCGAGCACGTACGCCTGGTGGTGTGCGACCCGTCGATCAACCCCGACGGATTCGAGAACATCCAGTTCGCCAACTTCGCGGTCGAGGATTGGTCCGGCTATCAGTTCCAGCCCCCGACGCCCGATGGCGACTCGGGCAACAGCCTGGGTCAGATCTTCGACCCTGGGCCGGCGGCGTTCTTCGCATCGTCGGAGCCATCTCATCAGGGCGATGGGTGTGTCGCGACCGACTACAAGTCGCTGAACCCCGGTCTGTCCCGGATCAGGGTCGACGTCAGGAACGACGAAACGGGAGCTATTGTGTTCTCGCATCAGTTCCTGGTGATCTGGCTGACGACCAACGCGCCGACGCTGGCTGAGGCCGGTCTCACGGAAAACACCAATGGAGAGAAGACCATCCAGTCGCAGGCCAACCCAAGCGCCTTGGCCAACTTCCTGGGCGACCCGGCGGGCGACGGCAAATTCATTCCCTCGCCGTTCAACCCGGAAACAGCGACCAACGAAGACAAAGGCCTGATCCAGATCAAGGTGACGGGCAGCTTCCCGATCGTAAAAGAATCTCCGCTGTCCAACATCCTCACTAACGCCTCCTACACTCTGCCGAACGAATGGGCGACCCTCGCCGAAACGCTGGCGAGCAGCTCGGAAGAAGAAGAACCGCCGGGCAGCAATCCGGGTCTGTGGGACATCCACGGCACGCCGATTGAAGCGACGACGTCCAACGAAGGTTCAGCTACAAACGACCCGCTGCACAACGTGTTCTTCCGGCCGGCGTTTGGCAACAACACGTCGGGCGAAACCGCGACCGTCGGACCGTTCGATCCGCAGGCCGCCAACGAGACGCTGCTCAGCGATAACAAACTCAACGCTGACGACGCCCCGATGCCCGCTCTGCGTATCGACGTGCGCATGGCGAAAAACGAAGGCGGAAGCGACCTGGGCGGCGTAGGGCAGATAGCCGGCGCCAGCAAGGCCCAAGTGTACAGCCATGACCTCAAAGGCAACACCGATGAACCGCAGCCGGAAGGTAACCTGTACAACCCGTACTACGGTGCGTACATCCCAGCCACCGATCGTCCCGTGAACGAGGCGTCTGGCATCGCTGGGCCGAGCCCCGGGGGCGACTTCCCAGGGTTCCTGAACAAACACTCGGAACCGTACACGTTCTGGAATGCGGTTCGCAGCGGCGAATATCTCAACGCCGAATCGACTGGATGTCTGCGGCGTACCGACGCACAGCCGAGCGAATATCAGACGCCGGAAGGGTTCAGGAGCGAGACGTTCTACACGGACGAGCGTGGCGAGGTCTATCTGACGTACACGCCGGGCGATGGGTTCTATCTGAACCACATCCCTGTGTTCGCTGGAGCCGAAGGCGAAAGCGAAGAAGGCAAGATCGTCCAGAACGAAAACGGTGGCTGTGACCTGAAAGGCCTGTTCGGAAAGACGATCGGCGAATCGTCGATCTCGGCCACGGCGGTGTACCCGTACGAGCCGGTTGACTATCCGGCGGTCAAATCGGTAGCACCGGTGGTCAAGACGGTCTCGTCCAGCTGGGAAAAGGAATGGTTTGAGTTCCCGAAGGGCAATGGCAAAGAAGAAGCAAACGTCAAGATCATCGTCGCGAAGGCACAGGACATCGACGGGTACCCGATCGTTGGTGAGAAGGTGTGCTTCCACGCCGAGCAGAACTCCGGGCTCAAGCCGTACAGCGGTATCAGCGGCTACATCAAGGATCCGGGTAATCTGCTGGGCAAGGGTACCCCGGTCTATGTAGGCGGGAGCTCCGTGGATGGGGGCCAAGAAGGCACCGCATTCCTCTGCGTGGTAACCAACAGGGAAGGACTCGCCACGGTCGAGGTTGAAAACAGCTCGTTCGGAAAAGTGGACCTGACCGCCGTCTACGAAGAAGAGCACATCTACCGCGATCACGAGATTCTCTTCCCAACGAACGCCGGTGGCCTCAAAGAAGCCGAAGAAGCCAAAGCAGGGAAACAGAAAGAAGAAGAAGCCGAGGCAAAGCAAGACGAAGAAGAAATAAAGAAGCTGCAGGAAGAAGAAGCGGCTAAGAACAAAGCACGCGAAGAAGAAAGCACAGCCGCTGAAACGAAACACCAGGAAGAAGAAGCGGCTAACAACAAAAAGCGCGAAGAAGAAGTCGCTGAAAAACTAAAGACCAAAGAAAAGGCCGAAGAAGAAGCGGCCGCAGAAAAGACAAAACACGCAGAAGAAGCGGCCGCAGAAAAGACAAAACATGAAGAAGAAGCGGCCGCAGAAAAGAAGAAACACGAAGAAGAAGCGGCGAGTCTGGCCAAGGCGGCAATGACCACGACGACCAACACGGCGCCACTGTATACGCCGATCGCTGGTGTCCTGGGTGTGACCGCGGCCAAGCCGTTGACGGAAGCGCAGAAGCGCGCGAAAGCCCTGGCGGCATGCAAGAAGCTGCCGAAGAAGAAGCGCGCTGCGTGTGAAGCGCAGGTCAGGGGTGCGCACTCGGCGAAGCACAAGAAGCACAAGAAGAAGTAGGCAGAGAACACGAAATCCGATCGAGGGCCCGCCCCCTGTGCGGGCCCTCGATCGTCAATCTGCGCTCATCGGCGGTATCGGCGGGCGCGAACCCCACGAGCTCGGCAGAGTCGCGATGGATCGGGGGCCGCGTTGCGCTACGCGGATCTCTCGGCCAGCGATGCCCGTGGGCGCACGTTGCGCAGCTGACTCCAGCTCGGCGCAGGAGAGGTGCTGCTGCGGGTCGATACGCGTGGCGCACACTATCCGGTGCGGATCGACCCGCTGATTCAGCAGGGCGAGAAGCTCACCGGCAACGAACAGAGCGGTGAGGCCCGCTTTGGCTCGAGCGTTGCGCTGTCCGCCGATGGCAGCACCGCGCTGATCGGCGCGCCTGGCGACAGCGCAGGCCCCGGTGCGGTTTGGGTGTTCGCCCGCTCGGGATCGACCTGGACTCAACTGGTGAAGCTCACCGGTGGCGGCGAGAGCGGTGAAGGCCGCTTCGGCGCGAGCGTTGGATCGGGACTGGCGCCGGCACATGCAGCAGGAAGCTGATGCTCAGGGCCAAGGTCAAGGGCAGGAACCAGCGACCCAAGACGATGCTCATCGGCACTGGTAGCTTCTCGCTCCCAGTTGGGGGAATGAGGATCGTCAGACTCAAGCTCGACCGTGTCGGGCGCGCGCTTTTGAGCGCGGCTCACGGACGGCTCAGCGCCAGGCTGGCGATTCTCAAGCTGTCCCAGGGACCGTCGGAAGCGCAGACAGAAGCTGTCCAGCTCGCGCGAGAGGCGCACTCCTCGATCAGAAGCGGACGATCATCACGGCGCGCGCACGGCCGAGCCGCCAGCTAGACTCGAAACATGCCCACCGAGGATGACGTGATGGACGCGCTGTCGAACGTGATCGACCCGGAGCTCGGCCTGGACTTCGTCGAGTTGGGGCTGATCTATGGGGTGGAGGTCGCCGAGGGAGACGTGCGCGTGACGTTCACGCTGACCACGCCCGGATGCCCGATCGGTCCACAGGTCAACGAACAGATCGAGGAGTTCGTCGGCGAACTCGACGGCGTCAAGACGGTCGAGTCGGAGATGGTGTTCACGCCGCCGTGGTCGCCGGAGATGATGAGCGAAGACGCCAAGTTCGCGCTCGGCTACTGAGCCGAGCGGGTAGACGCTACGCGGGCGTGGCGGCGGACTCGCGCGCGAGCGCCACGAGCGTCGCGAGTTCCGAGGCGATGCTCTCGCCGATCGCGTCGATGTCCGGGAGCGCGTCGAAGTCGCCGAGCAGTCCGAAGTTCATCTGCCCGTTGTAGGACATGATCGCGATCGCCAGCGCGTGGTTCTCGGGCAAGAACGCCACGGGGATCGCGTGCAGCATCTCGCGTCCGAGCACGTACAGCGGGAACTGCGGGCCGGGCACGTTGGTGACGATCAAGTTGAACAGGCGCGTCGAGAAGTTCAGCCGCGAGGCCTGTGCGAGGATCGTCGGCGGCGCGAAGTTCTGGGCGCCGGAGATCACCTCGGCGCCGAGCGCCTGCTTGGACTCCTTCAGGCCGTCCATCGCGCTCGAGACGAAGCGCAGGCGGTTGATCGGGTCGCTGATGTAGATCGGCAGCGGCCCGCGCATCACCACGATCCGGTTGCCGCCGTGGTGGTGCTCGCCCTCGGTGCGCACCGACACCGGTACCAGCGCGCGCATCTCCACGCCCGCGGTGTGCCTCCCGCGTGAGATCAGGAACGTGCGCAGCGCCCCGGCGACGACCGCGAGCACGACGTCGTTGACGGTGCCGCCGAAGGCGTTCTTGACGGCCTTGAAGTCCTCGAGCTGGGCCGTGACCCCAATGAAGCGCCGGTGCGGCCCGATCGGCACGTTCAGCGGCGTTTCCGGGGCTGGGTTGAGTCCGGCCCACACGATCTCGCCGACGCCCTCCGCCGCCTCGCGAGCGCGCGCCAGCGCGCGCTCGGGGTGTGCGAGCGCATCGATCGCGCCCTCAGCCAGCGCGACCCCCGTGCGCACGGCCCCCAGCAGCCCGGCGGCCAGCAGATGAGCGGTTCCCGGCTCGGGATGCGGCTGCCACGGGCGCCCGGTGATCGGCGTCTGCGGCGGGTCGGGCGAGAGGTCGAACAGCACGGTCGCGAGATCGACCCCGGCGATGCCGTCGATCAGCGAGTGATGTGTCTTGGTGATCAGCGCGAAGCGATCGTCTTCGAGGCCCTCGATCAGCCACATCTCCCATAGCGGCTTCGAGCGGTCGAGCTGCTGGGAGAAGATCCGCGCGGTCAGGTCCTGCAGCTGCTCCCACTGGCCCGGGGCGGGCAGCGCCGTGTGGCGGACGTGGTAATCGAGGTTGAAGCTGGGGTCGTCGACCCACACCGGACGTCCGCTGTCGAGCGCCGTGTAGGCGAGCTTGTGCCGGTAGCGGGGAACCAGGTGCAGCCGCCGCCGGATCTGCTCGAGGAACTCGTCCATGCCCGGCGGAGGCCCTTCGACGATCGTCAGTCCGCCGATGTGCATGTGCGAGACTGAGCTCTCCTGGTGCAGGAACGAGGCGTCGACCGGCGTCAGTCGATCGAGGTGACGTTGGCTCATCAGGCTTAGCGTAGCGGGGCGACCCCTACAATGACACCTGTGTCGAACAGCGTTGAAAAGCTGCTGCTCGCAGCGCCTCGTGGGTACTGCGCCGGCGTCGATCGCGCCGTGCAAACGGTGCAGCGGGCGCTCGCCATCCACGGCGCGCCGGTGTACGTGCGCAAGGAGATCGTCCACAACAAGCATGTCGTCGCGCAGCTGCGCGAGCGGGGCGCGATCTTCGTCGACGAGCAGACCGAGGTGCCAGAGGGCGCGGTGTGTGTGTTCTCCGCGCACGGCGTCGCCCCGAGCGTGCGCGCGGGGGCGGCCGAACGGGGTCTGCAGACGATCGATGCCACGTGCCCGCTCGTGACGAAGGTTCATCGCGAGGCGGTGCGCTTCGCGCAGGACGGATACACGGTCGTGCTCGTCGGCCACGACGGCCACGAGGAGGTCGAAGGCACGATGGGCGAGGCGCCCGAGCAGATCGTGCTCGTCCAGAGCGAGGACGACGTCGACGAGCTCGAGGTCGCCGACCACGAGCGGATCGCCTACATCACTCAGACGACGCTCGCCGTGGATGAAACGACTGCGATTCTCGAGCGACTGCGCGAGCGCTTTCCGAGCATCGTCGGTCCGCGCACCGATGACATCTGCTACGCCACCACCAACCGCCAGGCGGCCGTCAAGCAGATGGCCGCGCAGTGCGACCTGATGCTGGTGATCGGCTCGCGCAACTCGTCCAACTCTGTGCGCCTGGTCGAGGTCGCGCGCGACTGCGGTGCGGAGGCCCACCTGATCGACGCGGCGCGCGAGGTCCAAGAGGAGTGGCTGACAGACAGGCGCGTCGTCGGCATCTCCTCAGGAGCGAGTGCACCGGAGGAGCTCGTGAGCGAGCTCGTTGACCTGTTCCGTGAGCGCGGCGTGAGCGACATCTCGGAGTTCCACGTCGTCAGCGAGGACGTCCGCTTCATGCTCCCCAAGCAGATACGCGAGGCCGTCGCCCCGGCGCCGCGACCGGACGGCGTGGCCGGGGCATCCTCCTGAGCGTCGCGAGCCGTTCGCCGGCGCCGCGCAGCCGGCGGACCGGAGCGTGCCCTGCGGGTCGGCGATGCGAACGCTGATCCTCTCCGACCTTCACCTCGGCAGCGTCACTCGCGCTGACGTGCTTCGTCGCCCCGAGCTGCGTGCCCCGCTGCTCGAGGCCTCCGCAGACGCGCAACGCGTCGTGCTGTTGGGTGATGTGCTCGAGCTGCGTCACGGGCCGATGCGCGACGCGCTCGCGGCCGCGCGTCCGTTCTTCGAGGAGCTCGGGCGAGCGCTTGCGGGCAAGGAGCTCGTGATCGTCGCAGGCAACCACGACCACGCGCTCGTCGAACCGTGGCTCGTGGGGCGCAGCGAGGAGGCCGGGACGCGCGGGCTGGGCGTCGAGCAGCTGCTGGACCCGGCTCAGTCCTCGCCCGCGCTGGAGCGCATCGCTGGATGGGTCTCGCCGGCACGTCTGCGCGTCGCCTATCCGGGTCTGTGGGTGCGCCCCGACGTGTTCGCCACCCACGGCCACTATCTCGACTGCCACCTCACGGTTCCGACGCTCGAGCGTCTCAGCGTTGGCGCGATGAGCAGGCTGTTGGGACGCCCGGCCAGCCAGTTCGATTCCGTCGCCGACTACGAGGCGGTCGGCGCCCCCGTGTTCGCGTGGCGCGACGCAGTTGCCCGTGACGGTCCTACCGGGTCGGCGCTCAACGGCGGTGCAACCGTCACCGCGTGGGATGCGATCAGAGGGGCCGGCGCGCACGACGCGCGAACGATCCGCGCATCGCTACGGTGGCTGCGAGGTCGCGCCGTCGCCGCGGCCTTCCCGGTCGCGGTTGGCGCGCTCAACCGCGCCGGCATCGGTCCACTGCGCGCGGATGTTTCGATGAGCGAGTTGCGCCGCGCGGGCCTGCGGGCGATGGGCGAGGTTGCAGCCCGCCTCGGCCTGGGAGATGCGTACGTCGTGTTCGGGCACACCCACCGCGCAGGCCCCCTTCCAGGCGACCTCGAGGAGGAGTGGCGCGGGCCAGCCGGCGCGCGACTCGTGAACGCCGGCAGCTGGACCTACTCCCGCGCCTTCCTCACCGAGACCCCCGGGGAGAGCCCGTACTGGCCCGGATCACTGGTGACCGTAGACGACGACGGCCCGCCGGTCCTCGCGCGCATGCTGCAGGACCGCACGCTCGCGCAGCTCGCCCCTGCTCGCGCTGTCTACTTCCCCCGGATAAATGCCGGGAACTGAAACGGCCGCGTCTGGTTGGGCGCGGCCGAGTCAGGCTCATTCATGGGTTTGCCCCGGTTGGTGGGCTG
>Ga0208849_1002434_pt1 | contig 10181 bp, 11 predicted proteins | sample NGESurdeep072012_10_FD_184470 | JGI IMG/M metagenome (GOLD analysis project Ga0208849, IMG submission 184470) | Arctic peat soil microbial communities from Barrow, Alaska - NGEE Surface sample 53-3 deep-072012 (SPAdes) | ecosystem: Environmental > Terrestrial > Soil > Wetlands > Peat ...
AAAGCCGATCGCGCCGAGGCTGGTTTGCAAGGCCCGGATCGACTGCGCCAGCCACCAGCGCGCGGCGCCACCCAGCGGACGCAGCCCGTGGCTGATTTCGTCGAACACATAAAGACAAATTACCGGCGCGCCGGTGCTGATGGCGGCATGCAGGGCGGCATGATCGGAAAGGCGGAGATCGTCGCGAAACCAGACGATGCAGGCGGGGGCGAATTTGCTGGCCATCAGGCGGTCAACTCGGATGGCGCGCGTTGGGTCCGCGGAGCATGACGATGCAACTCTGCCGGGTCGGATGCGTATTATGTGATGGACAGGCGCTGAAAGTGCTGGAGGCTGCCGTGAAACGCTATCTTGTTCTCTATCTGGCGACGCTGATCGTCATCGTTCCCATCGATTTCCTGTTTCTGGGGCTGTTCGCCAAGAGCTTTTTCACCTCGCAAGTCGGCGACATGCTGGGCGAGGTCAGGCTCGCGCCAGCGATCCTGTTCTACCTGCTTTACGTGGTGGGCATCCTGGTTTTCGTCAGCGGCCCGGCCACCGCGACATGGCCATCCACGCTGTTATATGGCGCGCTGTTCGGATTGTTCTGCTACGCGACGTTCGAACTGACCTCGCTGTCGCTTTTGAAGCACTGGACCTGGCCGGTGGTGGCGGTCGATGTATGCTGGGGAACCTTTGTCACCGCGGTGGCCTCGACGCTGGGACTGCTGATCGCCAACTGGATCGGGCCCAAAATCTAGCCGGTTTCACTCTGACCGATGGGCGTAACTCAAATCATGGCCGCCATTCCGGGTTCGCGCTGGCGCGCGCCCCGGAATGACCACGTCGGGTGGGACTTTACTTCGGCGCCGGCACGATCCGGATATAGGGCTTTGGCGATTTCCAACCCTGCGGATAGATCTTCTTGGCTTCGTCGTCGCTGACCGAGCCGGAGATGATGACGTCCTCGCCCTGTTTCCAGTCGGCCGGCGTCGAGATGCGGTGTTTCGCGGTCATCTGCAGCGAGTCGATCACGCGCAGGATTTCCTGGAAATTGCGCCCGGTACTCATGGGATAGACCAGCACCAGCTTTATCTGTTTGTCCGGTCCGATGATGAAGACGTTGCGGACGGTCTGGTTGTCAGCGGCGGTGCGCTTCAACAGATCTCCGGAGGCGGAGGCCGGCAGCATGTCGTAGAGTTTCGAGACTTTCAGGTCGGTGTCGCCAATAATCGGATAATTCGGCGCGGTACCCTGGGTTTCCCTGATGTCTTCGGCCCATTTCGCATGCCGATCGACCGGATCGACGCTGAGCCCCATCAGTTTGACGCCGCGCTTGTCAAATTCCGGCTTCAGCTTGGCCAGCGCGCCGAGCTCGGTGGTGCAGACCGGGGTGAAATCCTTCGGGTGCGAGAACAGCAGGGCCCAGCTGTTGCCGATCCAGTCATGGAATTTGATCTTGCCGTCGGTGGTTTCGGCCTCGAAATCCGGGGCCACTGTGCCAATCTGAAGAGCCATTTCGACCTCATGTCGTTCAAGTCAGGATGAAATCCGTCTGATGACAGGAATATAGGAGCAGGGTTGGCCAAACGGAACGGTTCCCCCAAAAGGATAAAATCCTTCTCGGTTCCGGGGCATTCCCAGCAGCATCTTTTGATCCGTGCCGCTGCGGCGAAAAAACCACGATGGCACCCAAAGCATGATTGCCCCGATATTGCCGCTTGTGCGCCGCAACACCGCCGGAACCTGCTGCGATCCCTGTGAACCGCGACGGACGCCACCGCGACCAATCGGCAATCATCTAAAAAACTAACGAGCTAAGTTTCGAATCGTTAACCATTCGTTTACGCCGACAGGCAAATGCTGGCTCAGAACAAGAAACTGAAAAGAGTAACTACCAATGTCTGCCCCCCTTGCTGCGTCAGCCGAACCGTTCGCGCTGGAACCATCGACAATTTCCTGCCGGAACACCGCAGCGCAAGCACTTGCTATCGTGCGCGATGGCGTGATCACCGGCGAAGGCCCGACCACCAGAGGCCGGGTGCATTTTTCCCGCGAACTGGACGCCGACGACGCCGCCTGGTGCGCGCGCATCCTGACCGCGACGGCGGTCGAACATCAGCCTGTCAGCCGGGCCGAAGCCGAAGCGTTGTTTGAGATCGACGACGCGGCCGCCGAGCGCAGCGATGACGGACGCTTCGACGACCTGCTGGCCAAGGCGGTGGTGCACCACGCGGCCTCCGCGTCGGGTCTGCCGGTGCCGCCGCGCACCATTGCGCTGTCGCCGGACACCTCGATCGAAAGCTGGGCGCCGGAACGGGCGGTCGGCGTCGACACCGAAGTGCTGGAGTGGATCGCAGCCCAGATGCGCGGCAAACGCCGCGGCAACCGCACCCTGATGCGGCTGGTTGCGACCTTCGTCGGCGTGGCGACGCTGCCGCTGGTGCAACTGCCGAACGTGTTCGACATCGGGATGTAATTCAGCCCGCAGCGGCGCGTTTCACAACGGCGGGATTACGTTCCCGCCGTTTTCTGTTTTCCGGCATCCGCATCCAGCCCGACCGTTCGGCCGGGAAATCCCGCGACATCGAAATAGCGCTGCGACAGCACGCGCTGGAACTTCACGACCGTCTTGAGGCCGTTGGATGCGGGCTTGGAGACGATCGATGAGCCCACCAATTGCTCCGTCGAAGTCTCCGATACCGTGTTGCCACGAACGGCTTGTTGCGCGCCTTGAACATCGGCAGCACGATCTTGCTGGCAACGTCGGCGAAATAGGCTTGCTGCGCGATATTCGGCACCACGGTGTGCCAATGCAGAGCCTTGGCGGTGGTGAAGGTCGGGAACAGCGAGTGCGAGTTCTTGAAACGAACAGGATCAGGTTTCCGGTCTGTCGTTTTGTGCTGACGCGGCGCCAGCGAACAGTGTCATCAGACCAGCGGACGCCAACAGGATAGCGCGGCGCATCAAAATCTCCCCTGAGAAGCCGATTCCGGCATATCAGCCGTTGCCTCCGTTTAGTTTTGCTGTACGACGGAATTGTTACAGTCGGCTCCGCGTGCCAGATTGCAGGGCCCGGACCCCGCCCAAAGGTTGCAAGTAAACAAGCAAATGTTCAAACGAATTCTGATCGCGAATCGCGGCGAGATCGCCTGCCGGATCATCAAGACTGCCCGCCGCATGGGGATAGAGACGGTCGCGGTCTATTCCGAGGCCGACCGTGACGCGCTCCATGTCGAGATGGCCGACGATGCCGTTCTGATCGGACCGCCGGCCGCAGCCGAGAGCTACCTTTCGATCGGCAGGATCGTCGAGGCCTGCCGCAAGACCGGCGCGCAGGCGGTGCATCCCGGCTACGGGTTCCTGTCCGAGCGCGAGGCGTTTCCGCGCGCGCTTCATGCTGCCGGCATCGTCTTCATCGGCCCCAATCCGGGCGCCATTGCCGCCATGGGCGACAAGATCGAATCCAAGAAGGCCGCGGCGAAAGCCAACGTCTCGACGGTGCCGGGCCATCTCGGCGTGATCGAGGACGAGAAACATGCGGTGAAGATCGCCGACGAAATCGGCTATCCCGTGATGATCAAGGCCTCCGCCGGCGGCGGCGGCAAGGGGATGCGGATCGCGCATTCGACCTCCGAGGTTGCCGAAGGCTTCAATCTCGCCAGGGCCGAAGCCAAATCCTCGTTCGGCGACGACCGTATATTCATCGAGAAATTCATCGTCGATCCCCGCCACATCGAAATTCAGGTGCTCGGCGACAAGCACGGCAACGTGATCTATCTCGGCGAGCGCGAATGTTCGATCCAGCGCCGCAATCAGAAGGTGATCGAGGAAGCGCCGTCGCCGCTGCTCGACGAGACCACCCGCCGCAAGATGGGCGAGCAGGCGGTCGCGCTCGCCAAGGCCGTGAACTACGATTCCGCCGGCACCGTCGAATTCGTCGCCGGACAAGACAAGAGCTTCTACTTCCTGGAGATGAACACCCGGCTGCAGGTCGAGCATCCCGTCACCGAACTGATCACCGGCATCGACCTCGTCGAACAGATGATCCGGGTAGCGGCCGGCGAGAAGCTGGCGCTGGCCCAGAAGGACGTCACGCTGACCGGGTGGGCAGTGGAATCGCGGGTCTATGCCGAAGATCCGTTCCGCAATTTCCTGCCCTCGATCGGGCGGCTGGTCAAATACCGCCCGCCGGTTGAGAGCAGCGTCAACGGCATTACCGTCCGCAACGACACCGGCGTTCAGGAAGGCGGCGAGATATCGATCTACTACGATCCGATGATCGCCAAGCTGGTGACCCATGCGCCATCGCGCGCGGCCGCGATCGAGGCGCAGTCGACCGCGCTCGATTCATTCTATATCGATGGCATCCGCCACAACATTCCGTTCCTGTCGGCGCTGATGAATCATCCGCGCTGGCGCGAGGGCAATCTTTCTACCGGATTCATCGCAGAGGAATTTCCGAAGGGGTTTGCGGTTCGGGTGCCGGAAGGCGAGATCGCGCGCCGACTGGCGGCGGTCGGCGCCGCCACTGATCATGTGGTCGGCGAACGCAAGCGGCAGATTTCCGGCCAGATGATCGGCCGCCCGGTGCAGCGCGAGCGCCGCCGTGCGGTGTGGCTCGAGCGAAACGAAATCGCGCTCGACATTGCGCGCGAAGCCGATGGTCTTGTGGTGCGCTTTGTCGACGCCGACGGCACGCTTGGCCGTCGGCATCATCTGGCCTCGCCATGGACGCCGGGCGATCCGGTCTGGCAGGGCATCATCGATGGCCAGTTGGTGGCGATGCAGGTGCGCCCGATTGCCAATGGCGTCCGCCTCGCGCATCAGGGCTTTGAGGTCGCGGTCAATGTCTTTACTGAATCCGAGGCCACGGCGGCGCGGCTGATGCCGGTCAAGACCGCGGCCGATACCGGCAAGAAACTGTTGTGCCCAATGCCCGGATTGGTGGTGTCGATCGCGGTTGCCGAAGGCCAGGAGGTCAAGGCCGGCGAAACCCTGGCCGTGGTCGAGGCGATGAAGATGCAGAACGTGCTGCGCGCCGAACGCGACGGCACGGTCAAGAAGGTCTACGCCACCGCCGGCGCCACGCTGGCGGTGGACGCGCTGATTCTCGAGTTTGCCTGAGGGATATCGCGATGACCTACCGAAAGCGCCGCGAGGCGTTGCGTTCGATCCTGTCGGGATCTTCATGCATTCGTCCGGGGTCGGTCTATGACGCGACCTCGATCCGCATCGCCGAGGACCTCGGCTTCGAACTCGGCATGTTCGGCGGATCGGTGGCCTCATTGGCGGTGCTCGGCGACCCTGATATCGCGCTGATCACACTGACCGAGCTTGCCGAACAGATGCGCCGGATGGCGCGCGCGGCCGCCTTGCCGGTGCTGGTCGATGCCGACCACGGCTACGGCAACGCGCTCAATGTCCGCCGCACCGTGGAGGAACTGGAGGCGGCGGGCGCCGCCGGCCTTACCATCGAGGATACCTTGCTGCCGCAGCCCTTTGGGCAGAGCGGGACGCAGCTGATTCCGCTTGACGAGGGCGTCGGCAAGATCAAGGCCGCGCTCGACGCCCGCGGCGACGCTGCGCTGGTCATCGTGGGACGCACCGGGGCTGCTTCGGTTACCAGTCTCGGCGACGCGATCGAGCGCGCCAGGGCGTATGAAGCCTGCGGCATCGATGCCTTGTTCTTTACCGGCATCAAAACGCGCAGCGAACTGGAAGCGATCGCCGCCGCGACGACACTGCCGATAGTGCTCGGCGGCGCGCCGGAGGAAATGAGCGACCCCGGCTATCTCGTGGACAAACGGGTGCGGATCGCGCTGCAGGGTCACGCGCCGTTCGCGGCGGCGACGCAGGCCGTCTACGAGACGCTGAAGGCGCTGCGCGACGGCCTGCCGCCGAAGCAACTGAAGGGACTGGCGTCGTCAGAACTGACCAGTCGGCTCACGCGCGAGGTGGATATGAAGGCACGCAGCGCGGCCTTTCTTGGGCTCAAGCGATAACCGCGACCCATGAGCGGCGCGATCCGTCAGCTGACGATCCGGGGCCGGGTGCAGGGCGTCGGCTATCGTGCCTGGGTCGAGCATCAGGCGACGGCGCTGGAACTTGAGGGATGGGTGCGTAATCGCAGGGACGGCAGCGTCGAGGCGCTGCTGGCGGGGCCCGATAAAATTGTTGCAGACATGATCGAACTGTGTCGGCGCGGCCCGGCCTATGCGCGCGTCGAAGCCGTCCAGGACGAGATCGCCAACTCCGATGCGTTGAATTTGCGGCCGGCAGGCGAGGGGTTTTCGGTTCTGCCGACGATCTGATCCGGGCCCGGTCACTCCTGTCGCCAAGCCATCGCAGGTGAAGGGACTTCGACGACTGCCGCAGTCAAACTGTCGTTTCCGGCAGCCGCGCTTCCACGGCGCCGAACACTTCCTCAAACGCCTGCCGCAGCGCGAGATCGACGTCGACCATGGTCACGGGATGGCCGAGATCGGCGAGGCTGGTGACGCCATAGCGCGGGTCCGCCACGCCGCAGGGCACGATCGCCTCGAAATGCCTGAGATCGGGCGCCACATTGATAGCGATGCCGTGGAACGAGACCCAGCGCCGCACGCGCACCCCGATCGCCGCGATCTTGTCCTCGAAGCCTTCGCCCTTGTCCGGCCGCTTGACCCAGACGCCGACACGGTCCTCGCGGCGCTCGCCCTGCACGTTGAACGCCGAAAGTGTGCGGATGATCCATTGCTCGAGGCCCGCCACATAGGCCCGCACGTCGGGCCGCCTCTGCTTGAGGTCGAGCATCACATAGGCCACCCGCTGGCCTGGCCCGTGATAAGTGAGCTGTCCGCCGCGCCCGGTGGCAAACACCGGGAAGCCCGGGTCGAGCAGGTCAGCGGCCTTGCCGCTGGTTCCTGAGGTGTAAAGTGGAGGGTGTTCCAGCAGCCAGACCAGTTCGGGCGCCTCGTGGGCCGCAATCGCCGCCACCCGCGCTTCCATCACCGCGACGGCCTCGGGATAGGGCACAGGCGCCCCGGATATCAGCCATTCGACCGCGCCCCCTTCGGCGGGGTGCGCGAAGCTGGTCAAATCTAGGTTTTGGCGGTCATTAACCATTGGCTAACCATAACGTGTTGATCTGAAACCACGCAATTTTGCATTTGTCAGTCTGGGTTCCAGTGCCAACGCTCGATAACGTCACCGTCGATCTCATGGTGGTCCTCGGGACCACTTCGATGCCCATCCATCAGGTGATGCGCCTCAGCCGTGGCGCCATCATCGAACTGGACGCCACCGAGGCGGACGAGGTCAAGATCCTCGCCAACAACCTGCCGATCGCCAGCGGCGTGGTGCTGGTCGATCGCAACCGTATCGCGGTCGAAGTCAAGCAAATGCTGCCGCGGCTGCCGGGCAGTCGCTAAGCCCCGAATCCGAAATTTGCCGGCATCCGAACCGGCATGCCGCCAGGCCTTGTCCCTCCATCCCTGATTTGTTACATCGGCGCCGTTGATCCGGTCCTGATCCGGTGCGGCGCAAAATCCCGTGCCGATCTTCTAAGCGCTCGTGGCGGAATTGGTAGACGCGCTGCCTTGAGGTGGCAGTGAGTAAAATCGTGGGGGTTCGAGTCCCTCCGAGCGCACCATAGACCCTGCAATGGTGACGTGCCGGTGCAAACCCGGGACGCCCGTGCAACGGTTGCGACGCCGCTGCCGGACCGGCCGGCCGGAACCGGTATTCGATGCCGGACGGTAGTTTCGTTGCCTTCTTGTAACAACGTCGGCGTAGATCGACGGACGCGGAGTTCAGGCCGGCGACACCGGTCTGGCGACCGGAATCCTCCGGCTCGCGCTCGATCAACTGACCGACTGACTATCGATCGGAGCGGACATGAAATTCCTGGGCTACGCCTATCGGTTTTTTTCCAACTTTGTGTTTTTGGCGCTGGTCTACTACAGCCTGAATTTCATGGAAAAATATCAGCAACGCGCGATCGTTGCGATTCTCGTACTGGTCTACGCCACGATGCGCGCGGCGTCGGCGTTTCGTTCGTTTTATTTCTTCCAGCGCATCGAGCGCCTCGAAATCGAGGCACGCCGCCTTACCGGCCTCACCGGGGAGGGGCCTGCCGCGAACGCCTCGCGCAAGCACATCGTCGGCGATGTCGCCACGCTTCGTCGCGATGGCGAAATGAAGTCCTACATCGATCTGTTGTTTCTGGCTTTGGTCATCCTGTTATGCGTTTCAAAGCTCGTGACGGATTGAACCGTCACACGCTTCGCTTTTTGATCTGGACCAGATGTTTCAGCGTGCCGCGACGGCCATGTGCCGCGAGCCGGCTGCCGCGGCCGGTCGGGTGAGACGCGCCAAGCCGCCGGACGCCTCCCGAATGGGGCTTCCCGCGCATCGTGCGCCGGGAAGCGCCGCCGTCGCCTGAAATCAGCTTCGCGATGCCGTCGGTTTCACGATCCGTCGGGATCGTCTGTTCGGCGTGCTGTGAGGGTGGCAGCAGCGACTGCGCCGTCGCGCGCGGGTTTTCCTGGATCTCGAAGATGCTCAGCCCCGGGACCGGCAGGACGTTGGCGGCGTCGCCCGGCGCGAGCGGCGATCGACGGGGCCAGGGCGCCGCCTGCGGCAGCGGAACGCCAAACGTCCGCCGTCCGGCGCGATCGAACGGCTCGTCGCCCGGTACCAGTTGTCCGTCCTGTCCCTCGAAATCCGACAGCGAGGGGGCGGGAAGCATGTCGGCTCCGGCAAGGACGAAATTGGGGATTTTGGGCCAGTGCGAGATCGCCACGGTTTCCGAGACCGGATGCAGGTGCCACTGCTGCGGCTCGGTCGGTGTCGCCGGCAGCTCCGGGGTGGCCGCCACCACATGGACAATGCGATAGCCCCGCGCCTTCAGTTCATGCAGGATCCTCGGCAATGCGGCGACCGTTCGCGCCTGGATGTCGTGCAGCAGCAGAATGCCTCGTCCCTTGGCCTCGATCCGCTTCATCGCGAGATCATAGACACGCGACGATGAAATATGGCGCCAGTCGTCGGCCGGGAAGTCGGCGCTCCAGGTCTGGATGCCCTGCGAGGCCAGATAGTCCTCGACCACCGTGGCGCGCTCCAGGCCGGGGATGCGAAAGAACGGCGCCAGTGCCGCGTCATCACCGCCAAGGGCGGCCTTCACCGATGCGATTCCGTCATCGATCTCCTGCCGGGCGCGCTCGATCGGCATGTGATTCATGGTCAGCGGATGATTCTGGCTGTGGGTGCCGATGGTATGGCCGGCGTCGCGGAGCTTGCGGACGCCTTCCGGATAGGCTCGCGCCATCTGGCCGACGACGAAGAAGTTCGCCTTGATGCATTCGGAGGCGAGAATGTCCAGAATCTGGTTGCTGTTGCGCGGCAGCGGCCCGTCGTCGAACGACAACACCACCTCATGATCTTCCAGCGGCAGCGTCTCGGGATATTGCATGGTGCCGATCCGGGGATGCTCGCGGGGATCGACCACCAGGGTTCGCGATGTGCCCAGCGCATCGGGATGGCCAGGGCAATCGGCGGCCGATGCGGCCTGTGCGGCGATGCAGGTGAGTAACCCCAGGCATAAGGCGGCCCATGGCCGCGTCCGCACCCCAACCAACGCACTAGCCATGATGAAACACCGTCTGCATTCCCATTTTCCGTAAAGCACAGTTATACGCGGCGCCATGAACGCCGCCTTAATGTTTGACTTCGCCGGCTCGTTTCGGGTTCAAGGCACGCCATCAAAACCGGCAACGGTTCACCCCGGCGGCTGGTGGACAGCGGGCACCAGATGCACCACGCGATAGTGATTGTCCCTGAGATAGCGCAGAAAAGCCGGCAGCATGGCCGCGGTGCGCGCCTTGGGATCGTGGAACAGGATGATTCCCCTGCCGGCGACTTTCAGTCGGTCGATGGTCAGCTTCAATTCCTGTTGCGGCGTCATCGGATTCCAGTCGCCGGGCCAGAGATCGGCGCCGAACACCACGATGCCGCGCGATTGCAGCAGGTCAAGCGTCGCCGGTGTACTCTCAAATCCGGGAAAACGAAAGAACGGCGTGCTCGGAATCGTGGTGGCGACACCGTGCAGCGCCATTTCATCGGCCGCTATGCCGCGGTCGATTTCCTTGATGGCCTCGCTCGGATCGATTTTCATCAGGCTGCGATGCATCCAGGTGTGATGTCCGACGGTATGGCCCTCG
>Ga0208849_1002435_pt1 | contig 10177 bp, 7 predicted proteins | sample NGESurdeep072012_10_FD_184470 | JGI IMG/M metagenome (GOLD analysis project Ga0208849, IMG submission 184470) | Arctic peat soil microbial communities from Barrow, Alaska - NGEE Surface sample 53-3 deep-072012 (SPAdes) | ecosystem: Environmental > Terrestrial > Soil > Wetlands > Peat ...
GGTCAAGGCCCCGGGCTTCGGCGATCGCCGCAAGGAAATGCTCAAGGACATCGCCATCCTCACGGGCGGCACGGTCATCTCTGAAGAGCTTGGCCTGAAACTCGACAAAGTCACGATCACCGAGCTGGGCAAAGCCAAGACGGTCAAGATCACCAAGGAAGACACGACCATCGTCGACGGCGCCGGCAAGAAGGAAGAGATCAAAGGCCGGATCGAGCAGATCAAGCGCCAGATCGAAGACACTGATTCCGATTTCGACCGCGAGAAGCTCCAAGAGCGCCTCGCCAAGTTGTCGGGCGGCGTCGCGGTCATCCAGGTCGGCGCGGCCACCGAGACCGAGCTCAAGGAAAAGAAGCATCGCATGGAAGACGCCGTCTCGACGGCGCGCTCCGCGGTCGAAGAGGGCATGCTGCCTGGCGGCGGCGCCGCACTCATCCACGCGCTCAAGGGTCTCGATGCAGCCAAGCCCGATCATGCAGACGAGCAGGTCGGCATCAACATCGTGAAGCGCGCTCTCGAAGAGCCGCTGCGCCAGATCGCCGAAAACGGCGGCTACGAAGGCTCGGTCGTCGTGCAGAAGGTCAAGACGCTCGAGAGCAATTTCGGCTTCAACGCCGAGAACGCAGAATACGGCGACATGTTCAAGATGGGCATCGTTGACCCGCTTAAGGTCACGCGCTCGGCCCTTGAGAATGCCGCATCCATCGCAGCGTTGCTGCTCACCACCGAAACCCTTGTCTCCGAGAAGCCGGACGACAAGAAGAACGGCGGAATGCCGGGTGGCGGCGGCGGCGGCATGGGCGGCTACGACATGATGTAGATGATCTGTAGGAGGGCAAGCATCGCTTGCCCTTTTGCTATCTCGTTCTGTAGGGCCGACCTTTATGGTCGGCCTTACTTTTTGTGTGCGGACGGCCATCCACTACTCGGAAAACAATGGCGAACGACCTATTGAAATGAAGAGAATCCGGTGAGATAATTTCGGGAACTTCTTACATCGGGAGTTTCAAAAATGAAAAGATTAGCAGCATCACCGCTTCTTTTTGCACTCATCATTTCATCGCTTGTCGTAGGTGGGTGCTCAGCGACACCTGGGACTAACCAACTCCACAGCGCAATAACACAGACGGACTCCGGCTCGATATCATCGATGGTCGATACGTCGGGGGCGCCGGCAGTGACATCCCCGGCTGTTATCGCGGTCGACAGCAATTCGGGAGCGCTTGAATACTGGCCGATGCGTCCGGGTGTCCACAATTCTCCGATCAGAATCTCAAAAAAGGGTCTCTTCGTCGGAAATGGCTTGGTTGCAAACGGGCGCGTGGTCTCGTTTGGGAATCAGGATCCTGCGGAAGTGCTGCAATTCAATGTCGACACGAAGGCGCAAACCACGTTGCCGGATCCGTATGGCAGACCTGTAGACATTGCGATCGGCAAAGACAAGTCGCTATACGTGGTCAACCTCGCCGGGCCCCCTCCCGCCGATAATGTCGTGTGGTATCCGGGCGGCACACCGAACCCGCAAGAGCTTTCCTGTAGCGCCATCGACTATGCCTCGAATGTTGCGGTCGACAACGAAGGCAACGTCTATGTCGGCGCAAATATCAACGGCACTATCACTGTCGGCGTCGTAAAAATCCCGAATGGCCCGAACGGGCCCGATCCCACTCGATGCAAGACTCTTGATCTTGGACTGGGCGAAGCGGGCATGGAAGGTGTCGTAGTCGACCCGAAGACCGACGACCTTGTCACGCTCACCAATCCAGACGCTTGCGCCGGGGGCGTTGAGGGCTTGATGACGATATTCCCCAAGCCGTACCGGCGCGAGACGGGCATGTCGCACGTCGTCGGGCGTAATTGCTCAACCGGATTGCGTCTCAGCGCCGACTCGAAAACTGTGTTCGTCCTCGACGAGAGTGTCGACGAAGGCGGTTTTTACATCTTGCAGCGATCGTTCCCGGATGGCCTGCCGGAGGGCTCATATCACGGCGGCCAACCCGGCACTGTCACGACAGTTCCGAACACGTTGCCGAACTAGGTCGTACTAGGGCAAGCATCGCTTGCCCCGCGCGATCTAAGTAGGAGGGCAAGCATCGCTTGCCCCGCGCGATTTATGTAGGAGGGCAAGCATCGCTTGCCCTAGTTTGTAATCACGCCGCTTTGTCGCGCGCTGTCTTCAGCGCAGCGGTCCACCAAAGCAGATCGTCGATCATCTTCGCGGCAGGCGCTTCTAGCTCGGCAAGTCCGGCGTCGACATCGCCGCCTTTATAATGAGCCATCAACGTGGCGACAGGGATGTGAACCGCCGACCGAACCGGGGCAATCTGAACTTCGACCATCGTCTCTCGGAGCTGTTGGACGCTGCGCACGCCCATGGCGGAACCGTAGCTCACGAATGCAGCCGCCTTGCGATTCCACTCGCGATAGGTCCAGTCGATCGCGTTCTTGAGCACCGCGGAGGTGCCGTAATTATATTCGGGGGTGACAAAGACGAAGCCGTCGGACTGCTCGATCGCGGCAATCCATTTCTGCACGACTGGGTTCTCGTAGGGCGCACGCCCCGGAGCGGCTGGCGTTGCCTGTTGATCGAAGAATGGCATCGGAAAGTCGCGAAGGTCGAGAAGCCGAGCGTCGACGCCCTCGCGCTTTTTCAGGTGTTGCAATATCCACTTCGCGGGTTTCTCCGAGAAGCGGCCCTCGCGGGTACTTCCGACAATGACGGAAATGACGATCATGCTTTTGCGCCTTACTATCTGCCGATGGAGGTGAAGGTGGTCGCCGATTCGGTATCAAAATGCGACTAGCACTATTCTATATACCACGGGCGATGTTCGCAAGAAGGCACAGATCTGATACCTGAGCACACCTAGATGACCGTTCAAACGCCCGATCTCGCGACCGAAGAGTGCCGAGCTCTCAGCTCCATTCTTGCGCGCGTCGGCGACAAGTGGACCGTGCTCATCGTCGTCTTGCTCGGCGACGGCTCGAAGCGCTTTAATGAGATCAGGCGGTTGGTCCCCAGCATTTCGCAGCGGATGCTCACGTTCACGCTGCGCGGGCTGGAACGAGATGGCCTAGTGACGCGGACCGTCTTCCCCACCACGCCGCCGCGAGTGGATTACGAGTTGACCAAACTCGGTAGCACGTTGTGGGAGGCAGTGGAACCGCTTGGTTCGTGGGCTCGCGTTCATGTGAGCGGTATCCTCAAATCGCGAAAGCAGTTCGACGCCAAGGAGCTGTAGGAGGGCAAGCAACGCTTGCCCTTTTACTCTATGAGCCGAACGAACGGAACGAACCGTACTAGGGCAAGCATCGCTTGCCCAATTTTCTGGGCGAGCGATGCTCGCCCTACTACAGGACTAAGGTTAGATTAGCCGGCGGAGCTTCAAGGTGACATTAACAGTTTGGCCGCCGCGATCGAACGTCAAGTCATGTTTCGTCTCATGCCTGAACATCTCGCGTACGTCGGATAGGGTGTATTGCGAGATCGGCCGCCCGTCGATCGACGTAATCACGTCGCCGCCTTGAATCTCAGCCTCTGATGCCGGCGAATCGGGGTAGACTTCATCGACATTGAGTGTTTTCTCGGGTACATCGTTCGCCGAAAGCGCGAGCCCGCTCATGTCGTACTCGAGCGGATCGGCAAAATGTGCGCCTGGCTCGAGGATGACGCGATTGTGTGCGTAGTCCAGAATCACTTTGAACTTCCGCAAGATGTCGGCGCCGATCGAACCTTGCACCTCGTTCGTAGCAAACGCGCCGCCGGTCGCTTGCGAGTAGGCCGTCACGGGATTGGGAATCGTGAAACGGCCGATCTCGAGCTGCCTGATTCTTCCAACCGGCGATTTGAAACCGCCGCCGACGCCGTAGCCCATCGTGCGCAGCGCCGTCTTTTGACTTGAGTCCATCAAGTGTTCTTGCGTGACGAACGGCGAGTTGAGCGTCACCGCTCCGCCGTCTCCGACGTCGAGCAGAAATGTTGCGTCGATCGGGGCGCGGCCTTCTTGCGTGATCTGCGCCGCGATGTGCGGGTGTCCGTGTCCAAACGTGAGCGGGAGAATCTCGCCGTTGCCGTGATACTGATATTGGTCGCGATCGTGAAGGATCAGCGTTTTATTGTCGTAGTCGATTTCCACGATGAACTTGCTTAGAAAGTCAAAGCCGATAATGCCCGCAGAGGCGTGGCCGGTATGCGCCGCAACTCCCTCCAGCGGCAGCGCGAGGAAGATCGGCTGCGAGAATCCGTCCAAACCGGCAATGCTGTACGAACTGTTCTTGACGTAGTAGGCAGTCGAGGTCTGATTGCCGACTCCTGTGACTTCAACTTCCCCACCGCCGAGGTCCAATCCAATATCCTTCGCATTCTGCTCGTTGATGATCGCGTATTTGTCGCCCGTGTCGAGCACAAACCACAGCGGTTTAGATTTATCAACGTTCACTTTGACGAAGATGTGATTGTTCGCCAACTCAAACGGAATGGCCACGTCTTTGTTCAGCGGGTAGGCTTGTCCGACACTATCGCACGCTGAGAGCGATAGTGCCACCGCGACCAGCGCGGCAACGGCGGAAGGCCTGACCATACAATGCGTGTTCATAGTTGTAATACAGATGTGAGGGGGCGATGTTGCAGAGATTGCGGCGGAGATATTGACATCGGCATGATTTAGCGCTGGATGTCTAAGAAATTCTTTGGGCAAGCGATGCTTGCCCTACTACAAAAGAAACTACGGGTCCAGCTCCCGCTCGCGGAATTGTCGGGCTTCCTCGCGCAGCGTGCCCGCCGAGATGTTCACTTCAACCACGACCGCCGCCGTGCTCAACAGCAAGACGATTCCGCCGAGGATGACGATGGCGGGCCCTAACATCGGATATGGATCGCCCAAGAGCGCGTTCACCGCGATCGCCAAACTCGAGACCAAAAAGATCGCGATCGCGACGTAGTAACCGGAAAGCGCCAGCCGGGCGAATTCCGCTCTTTTAAGCTGGCGTTCGAGCCGGTCCTCGGTGACGCGCATCGCGTTCTTGTTGCCGGCGGCGTGGAATTCGTCACCCCGCTCGATGAGGTAGCGGGACCGGTCGACGGCGCGTCCGAGCCGAATGAGCGTCGTGTTTACCAAAGAGCCGGCGGCGAGGATGAGGATGGCCGGCGTGATCATGGCCGACACGACCGCGAGGGACGAGCTGGCACCGAGTAGTGGGCCCATAACACCGGGTTGGCAGGCGTGGCCTGACGACCCTGCGCGGAGTAATTCTGGCCGTTACGGCTGAAACATTGCGCCTGAGCCCCTGGTAAGACCTCAAGGGTGAGGGGGAATTCGTCACATGTTGCGAGTTGTTGCGATCGTCGCTATCATCGTCGGACTTAAAGTGCTTGCGGGCCACCTGCCGATCGGCGCACAGGTCGCGGACATTTCGTGGCCGTGGGACCGGGTGCGGACCCAGTCGACGGCATCATATCCCATGCCCGACAACGGTGTGCTGCAGGTTTCCAATACGAGCGGCGATATCTACGTCACGGGCGGCAGCGGGTCGACCGTGGAGGTCACGGTCAAAAAGTCGGCCACCAACCACAACGACTTGGACGCGATGAGCTCGCACGTGGCCACCGTCGCCGACGGCGGTTCGGCGAACGCCGGCATCACGATCACGACCGACTACCCGCACCACTGCTCGAACTGCGATCTCTCCTATGAGATCACCGTGCCGCGCGGCGTGAAAGTCATTGCGGACGTGGACAGCGGCGATGTGCACGTTTCAGGCACAAGCGGACTCATCGACGTCACTTCGTCAAGCGGCGACGTCAGATTGACCAACGACTCAGGTGCCATGAATGTCGACGCATCGAGCGGCGATGTGAGATTGACCAACATCTCCGGCGCGGCGCGTGTGCAATCGTCATCGGGAGACATCGATGCGACGGGCCTCTCAAAAGACGTGGATCTCGACGCATCGTCGGGCGATGTGATCGCGAAGTATGTCTCATTCGACAACGTTTCGACCGTTCGCTTGCGGACCGCCAGCGGTTCCATCACTCTCGACGTTCCGAGAAGCTTCGGTGGGCGCATCACCGCATCGACCGATAGCGGCGACCTTAGCTCGAACATGAAACTGCCGATTCACGACCACGATTCGGGATCCGATGTTTCGGTGGCCGTCGGCAGCGCCAAGACGATTATCGATATCGCAGCCTCAAGCGGCGACATCACGATCGACGCGCGGTAGTAGTCCATCGTCCCGTAGGAGGGTGAGCAACGCTCACCCACAATACAAAATCATGTAGGAGGGCAAGCATCGCTTGCCCATTTTTTCAATCGCGGTGTTGGCTATTTTAGAACGGCGGGAGCGAAGACGTCTGCACGACGCGCTCGCTATGATAACCCGTGACGCTCACTTGGATGTAGACGCCGCCGTGGAATCCGCGCGGAAGCCCCAGTAAAACCCGCGAGCGTCCACCGTTCACTGCGCTCTGCGCGATGAGGGTGCCCCGAGCGTCGGTCAGTTGAATCGTGGCGGAGGCCTGTGACGTCGAATCCCATGCCACGCGAACGAAGCGACCTTTGGTCGCATACGACGCGTCGACAGACGCGATCTCCGGCAATGCGCTTCTATTTATCGGTGCGGGCCGAACGGCGATCGGACGAGCGGGCGTGCGATGCACGGCGGCAACTACGGGCGCAGGCGCCGGCGCAGCTGTTACCGTGGGAGCGATCGTCGCCGCGCGAGTTTTCACTGTAGCAGCCGGGCTTGGAACGACAACCTTCGGTTTCGGCGCGACGCGCACTACGGCATGATACGTTCGAGCGGCTCGCGCGGGCGAAGTCACGGCCGGCACACTCACGGCGACCGCTGCGGGCGCCGACACTGCAACGTTGCTGGGCGCCGACTGTACCGCAGAATCATGCGGTCGGAAAAGCATAAAGGCTGCGACGACCAGCACTACAATTCCCGCGACCCACGCGGCTGCGGGCACGCGTTTTTGCGATGATGGCGCAGCCGGAGTCGCGCCATTTGCATAGCGCGCATATGCCAAGCCCGATCCAACGATCGACGCATCGAGATCGTCGACCTTGATCGCGGCGTTCGGCGGACCCGCAATGAGCTCGCCGACGAGCGGCGGGACCGGTGGCGCTGCGCCCTTGCCGTTGACGAGTTGAAATGCCGGCCGATAACCGCTAAAATCGATCGCAAGGTCGGAATCGATGTTGTGCGCTTTTTTCGGCGGTTCCGTATGAGACGGCGGCGTAGGAACCTGCGTAGAGGGCGTCGCCGCGGTCGGCTGGGCCACAATTTCCGAACCTGCAGCGGCGGGCGCAACAGGAGAGACAGGTTTCACAACATCGGAAGACGCCGGTACAACACCATTCGTCTCGACATCGGATCCATTCGTCGGATGCGAAGTCGGCACAAACGAAGGCGCGGCGGCCTTGCGTTCCACAACTGGCGAGCGGTCCGAGCGGTCGAGCATCTCCCCGATCGTGCGCTGCACGACATCCCACGAGAGGCGTCCGCTGCGTCGTCCCTGACTCACCGCAACCGAAGCCTCGATCGCGCGCGGGTGATTCCAACCTTCGGCATCTCGCGCGGCACGTTGCCAGCGGATCGGCACCTCAAAATTGGCGGTGGCGCCCGCTTCGATCGGCACCGGTGCGAGCTCGGGAAAACGCAGTGACGGATGCGGGGCAAATTCGGGCGTGAAGTCGTCCGCACCGCCGCTTAGACTGCGAATCGTGCAGAGCAAGACGAAGCCGCACAACTTGTCGTTCTCAACGATGGGTTCTTTCCACGCGAGAACGAGGGTAGCATCGGTGCTGGAGCCGGAGACCAACTCGCGCTCGACCGTGCTCAAGGCTTGGCCGGCGGCATCTTTGATCGTGATGACGGCTTTTCGGTCGCGCGGCAGCCGAGCATCGGGGCCGAACGTCACCGAAACATTGCGCGTCTCGCGCGCCTGAAGCGTCAGCGATTGCGGCTTGACGGACCCCGTGTCGGGGTGTGAATCAAGTGTGACGCGGCACAAGACTGCCCGGTCGGTGTCGTTGTGCACCTGCAGGTCATACGTTGACGAAGTTCCCGGCGTTATATACCAACGCGAGGATTTGTCGGTCGATTCGACCGTTAAATTTGTTGCCATATGCTTAGTAGCCCTAGTTGTTATCGTCATAAAGCGTCCAACGTTATACCGTCCAGGGTGGGACGCATCGGCGCGCGAACTCATCAGTTCGTATCTCATATAACGATATTGCACTAGACTGCGTGTCGGAACGACCGCGCCAATTGCGAGCGATCTTGCCTAATAATCTGAACCGCGAGCTCTCATGGCTCGACTTCAATGCCCGGGTGCTCTCACTAGCGGAGGATCCGCGTGTACCGCTGCTCGAGCGCGCCCGCTTTCTCGCGATTTGCAGTCAGAATCTGGATGAATTCTTTCAGGTTCGCGTGGGCGGCCTCAAAGCGCAATTGAGCGCCGGCGAGGGCGCCACGTCGGCAGCGGGACTCACACCGCAATCACAGTTGAGCGACATCCGCCCGCGCGTCGAAGAACTCGTTGCGCGGTCAGCACAGGCGTTCGACGGTTCGATCGTGCCGGCGCTTGCCGACTCTGGCGTTTCGATCGTTGCGTACGACGCGCTCGATATGGCGGAGCGCGACTACGTGGCCACCCTCTTCGCCGATCAGATATTCCCGGTGCTCACGCCGCTTGCGGTGGACCCCGCGCATCCGTTTCCCTACATCTCCAACCTCTCGCTGAATCTCGCTGTGGTCATCGCCGCCGAAGGCCGCGAGCCGCGCATCGCGCGGATCAAAGTGCCAGGCTCGTTGCCGCGCTTCATTCCTCTGCTCGGTGCCAAGACCGGCGGGCGATTCGTGCCGATCGAGCAAGTGATCAAGGCGCACCTCGACACGCTCTTCACCGGCATGGAGGTGGCGGGCGCGTACTTCTTCCGCGTCACGCGAAACGCCGACATCGCACTCGAGGACGAAGCCGAAGATCTGCTTGCGGCGGTTGAGGAGGTTTTGCGATTGCGCCGGCGCTCGCCGCACGCGGTGCGGTTGGAGATCGACGCGACCATGCCGACCACCGTACGCGATCTTCTGCTCGACGAACTCGACTTGGAGCCCGAAGACGTGTACGTCGTGCCGGGCACGCTCGATCTTTCGTCGCTGTGGAGCATGTACGCGCTGCGCCGGCCCGAGCTTAAATTCGATCCGTGGATTCCGGTCACGCCGCCGCGGCTTGTGTCCACCGATCCAGACCGCCCCACCGATTTCTTCCGCGTGCTCATGGGCGGCGACATCCTGCTGCACCATCCCTACGATTCGTTTGCAGCATCGCTCGAAGCGTTTATCGATCAGGCCGCGCGCGATCCGCAAGTGATGGCCATCAAGCAGACCATTTATCGCACGTCCGGCGGCGAGAGCCGGATCGTGAAGTCGTTGGTGCGCGCCGCCGAATCCGGCAAGCAGGTCGTGGTAGTGGTGGAAGTGACCGCGCGCTTCGACGAAGCCGCGAACATCGCGTGGGCGCGCGCCCTCGAAGAAGCCGGCGCGCACGTGGTCTATGGCATCGTCGGTTTCAAGACGCACGCGAAGCTGTTGCTCGTGGTGCGGCGCGAAGAGGGCGGGCTGCGAAGATACACGCACGCGAGCACCGGCAACTACAACCCGAAAACAGCGGAGCTGTACGAAGACGTTGGTTTGCTTTCCGCGGATCTCGCTTTGGGCGCCGACGTGGCCGAAGTCTTCAACTATCTCACCGGCTACAGCAAGCAGAGCGAATACGACCGGCTGCTCGTGTCACCGGTGGGCCTGCGGCGCAAGCTCCTCGAGCTCATAGCCGCTCAAGCCAATCCGACCGGCGAGATCGTGATCAAAGTCAACCACCTCGTGGACCCCGAAGTCATCGGCGCGCTCGAAGCGGCATCGCAGGCGGGCGCGAAGATCGATCTCATCGTGCGCGGCATGTGCTGTCTGCGGCCCGGCGTGCCCGACGTCTCCGATCGTATCCGCGTGCGCTCCATCGTCGGCCGCTTCCTCGAACACTCGCGCATTTACCGTTTCGGTCCGCCGGGCAACGGCGCCGCGTACTTCATCGGATCGGCGGATCTCATGACGCGCAATCTCGATCGCCGGGTGGAGTCGCTCGTGCCGGTGAACGACATCGCGCTTCAGTCGCGGC
>Ga0208849_1002436_pt1 | contig 10177 bp, 13 predicted proteins | sample NGESurdeep072012_10_FD_184470 | JGI IMG/M metagenome (GOLD analysis project Ga0208849, IMG submission 184470) | Arctic peat soil microbial communities from Barrow, Alaska - NGEE Surface sample 53-3 deep-072012 (SPAdes) | ecosystem: Environmental > Terrestrial > Soil > Wetlands > Peat ...
CCCCTCCCCACAAGGGGGAGGGGAACTGATCGAGCGCGCCAAGGCCAACCGGCAGCGCAACGAGACCGCCGAGCGCCTCACCTTCTCGGAAAAGTTCGCCTGCCCGGTGTCCGGCTTCACCATTCCGGAAATCGAGCCGCGGCTGTTCTCGTTCAACAATCCGTTCGGCGCCTGCCCGAAATGCGGCGGGCTCGGTGTCGAGCAGCACATCGACGCCGACCTCGTCATTCCCGACAAGGAACGCACGCTGCGCAAGGGCGCGATCGCGCCGTGGGCCAAATCGTCGTCGCCGTATTACGTGCAAACACTCAACGCGCTCGGCAAGCACTACAAGTTCACGCTCGACACCAAATGGAAGGACCTGCCGAAGAAGACCCAGGAGGCGATCCTCCACGGCTCGGGCGAGACTGAAATCCGGTTCTCCTACGACGACGGCATGCGCGCCTATGAGACCAAGCGGCCGTTCGAAGGCGTCATCACCAATCTCGAGCGCCGCTTCCGCGAGACCGACAGCGAGTGGGCGCGCGAAGAGATCGGCCGCTATTTCACCGACGTGCCGTGCGAGGCCTGCAAGGGCTTTCGGCTCAAGCCCGAGGCTTTGTGCGTCAAAGTCGGCGGCCTGCATATCGGCGAAGTCTCCAATATGTCGGTCAAAGGCGCAGCCGCATGGTTCACTGAGCTACCCCAACGGCTGACTCCGAAGCAGAACGAGATCGCCGTCCGGGTGCTCAAGGAAATCCGCGAGCGGCTCGAATTCCTGGTCGATGTTGGGCTCGAATACCTGACGCTCGCGCGCGCCTCCGGCACGCTGTCCGGCGGCGAGAGCCAGCGCATCCGCCTCGCCTCGCAGATCGGCTCGGGGCTGACCGGCGTGCTCTACGTACTCGACGAGCCGTCGATCGGCCTGCACCAGCGCGACAACGCGCGGCTGCTCGAAACGCTGCGCCGGCTGCGCGACCTCGGCAACACCGTGATCGTAGTCGAGCACGATGAGGACGCCATTAGAGCCGCCGATCACGTCGTCGATGTGGGCCCCGGAGCCGGCGTGCACGGCGGCAACATCATCGCCGAGGGCACGCCCGACGACATCATGGCCAATCCGGCCTCGCTCACCGGCCAGTATCTCAACGGCGTGCGCGAGATCGCGGTGCCGGAGCGGCGGCAGCCGAACAAGCACCGCATGATCAAGGTCGTCGGCGCGCGCGGCAACAATCTGAAAAACATCACCGCCGAAATTCCGCTCGGCCTGTTCACCGCCGTCACCGGCGTGTCCGGCGGCGGCAAGTCGACCTTGCTGGTCGACACGCTCTACAAGACGCTGGCGCGGCGGCTCAATGGCGCCAACGAAGCCCCTGCCCCGCACGACCGCATCGAGGGCATCGAGCACCTCGACAAGATCATCGACATCGACCAGTCGCCGATCGGCCGCACGCCGCGCTCCAATCCGGCGACCTATACGGGCGCCTTCACGCCCATTCGCGAATGGTTCGCCGCCCTGCCGGAGAGCCGCGCCCGCGGCTACGAGCCCGGCCGCTTCTCGTTCAACGTCAAGGGTGGCCGCTGCGAAGCGTGCCAGGGCGACGGCGTCATCAAGATCGAGATGCACTTCCTGCCCGACGTCTACGTCACTTGCGACGTCTGCAAGGGCAAGCGCTACAACCGCGAGACGCTCGAAGTGTTGTTCAAGGGCAAGTCGATCGCCGACGTGCTCGACATGACGGTCGAGGAGGCGCTGGAGTTCTTCAAGGTGGTGCCGCGGGTGCGCGACGTGCTGACGCTCCTGCACCGCGTCGGCCTCGACTACATCCATGTCGGCCAGCAGGCGACGACTTTATCGGGCGGCGAGGCCCAACGCGTAAAACTCGCCAAGGAGCTGAGCAAGCGTGCGACTGGGCGCACACTTTACATATTGGACGAACCCACCACCGGCCTGCATTTCCACGACGTGGCGAAACTTCTGGAAGTGCTGCACGAACTGGTCGAGACCGGCAACAGCGTCGTGGTGATCGAGCACAATCTCGAAGTCATCAAGACCGCCGACTGGATCATCGACCTCGGCCCCGAAGGCGGCGACGGCGGCGGCGAAATCGTCGCGGCGGGAACGCCGGAAGATATTGTGCGAGAGAAGCGGAGTTATACGGGGGCGTTCTTGAAGCCGGTGCTCGCGCGGGGGACCGCGTCGAGACGGAAGAAGCGCATCGAGGCGGCGGAGTAATCTGCTCCCTCTCCCGCGTGCGGGAGAGGGTCGGGGTGAGGGCGCGAGCAGCGAAGCTGCGAGCGGCAGCGGTCCCGTTGCACAACCTTCGGTAAACTGTGCTAGAAATGCCCTCCATCGTCGGCAACACCATGCGCGAAGTTCTGAACGAAACCCCGAAGAACGAGTGCCGAGGTACAGAAAGAGCATCGAGCTGATCCACGAGGGCGGATACGCCGCCGAAGTCGAGATCGAGCTGCACTACACCGACGAAAGCTGGTCGCCCGCCATGTCACTGGACGATGCGCGAAAGCTCGAAGCTGTGCGCCGCGCCTTGAAGCGCGGCGACATCGCCGAAGCCGCCAAATACGGCCGCGTGTTCGAGCTGACGCCGGTGGCGGCGGGGAGAATTAAGAGCGCATCGGCACCGTAATTCTTGTTGAGTGGGCGGAGTGACAATTGGGCCTATGCCAGCAATCGGGAATAGCAATGCCATTTCCATCTTTCCATACCTTCTTCGTGCCGATCGTTCATTCGCTGCGAGCTCGCGGCGGATCGGCCACAATCGATGAACTAGAGGAAGCTGTCGCGTCAGCATCACATCTGTCTGAGGAACAAAGAGCACAGTTACATGGCGAAGGCCCACGAACGGAATTCAGCTACCGACTAGCTTGGGCGCGGACGTACCTTAAAAAGGGTGGCGCCTTGGACAATTCCGAGCGCGGAGTATGGCACCTCACTCCGGCCGGAAACGAGATGTCCGACGAACAGATCCGCGACATTAAAATCCAAGTACAGCAACAAAACCGCGAAATCCGCGCGGCTTTGGCCGCTCAGGCCGAGCGTGATTCAGGAGAAGATGAGGAGGAAGAAGAAATTGAAGAGGCACTCACTTGGAAAGAGCGCCTTTTGGAAGCTCTATTGGCCATCGAACCAAGCGCGTTTGAGCGCTTGTGCCAACGCATTCTCAGAGAATCTGGCTTCGTGAAGGTCGAAGTGACCGGTCGAAGCGGCGATGGGGGGATTGATGGTACCGGCGTGCTTCGACTTAACTTGCTGTCATTTCAAGTGTTGTTTCAATCAAAACGTTACCGAGGTTCGGTTGGGTCGTCGGTTGTACGAGACTTCCGCGGCGCCATGGTGGGGCGTGCTGACAAAGGACTCATCATTACTACTGGCACATTCACGGCTGATGCGCGGAAAGAGGCTACCCGCGATGGTGCACCGGCCATCGATCTTGTAGACGGCGACGCGCTCTGCGATTTGCTTAAGACGTTGAAGATAGGTGTCAAAGTCGAAACCGTCGAAGCGGTCACCGTCGATCAAGCGTCGTTGTCCGCAGTCTAAAAGCGAGCATTGCTCGGCTTGATGAGCGAAGCGGCATCGGGGGCCGGCCTCAAGACTGCTCCCGCATATCGCTTCGCTCATGCGGCTACGGTTTCGCTGCCGCACCAGAGGCGGACGGTGGCGCGGCGTTGCACATGGCAATCGAATTCCGCAGATCGTCCTCCAAATCCGTGCGGTCGATGTAACTGTCGACAAGGACTTTTCCTGAGCTGTCGGCGATGAACAATTGCATTGTCATCAGCGTTACGGGAAACCCGTAGTTCGGAGTCGCGCTGTAGGTCATAACGATGTTCACATCATAGTCGCTGGCGCGCCACATGGTGAACAGCCAGTCATCGATGATCTTGTAGCCCTGCCCGGTCAGGACTTGCGTCACGAACGCCTTCGTGCCGCCGTCGGAGTCGCCGTTCGAGCTGACCTTCAATTTCACCACGCAGGCCGGCGCCGCGGCAGATGCAGCGGCCGGATTCCAGATCAGCAGAGACACGAACAACGATACCGTCGGAAAGACAGACCTCCTGAACGTTGCCGCTCGCTCCGCTGCCAGCCGGGCGTGCGACCCTTTGAGCACTTCGTCTTTCTCAGACATTTCACATTGCCGCGCGCTGAACTGCCATTGCTCGCAATGCCGCCAGCAACATGGCGCGGCGTTTCGCAGGCCGCGCGCGCGGGGCGGCCTCGGATTGAGCGTCTCCAAACGCTTTTATTCGGCGAGAGAGCTAACTTTCCACGCTGAGGTTCAACACCTACTCACCAAATCAGGCCCCAACGTTCGCTGCGTGTGATTTCGCGGCCAGCGAGGCGAAGACTGCTTCAATTTTTTGCGCGTCCTTGGAATTGTCGTGCACCCATTCGCCACGCTTGACGAAAATTTTTCCGTGATTGTGAATGAGCTCTCTGCACCGGCACAGTGCGGCTGCTTGGGCTGGATACGTGCAGACGGCCATTATGTGGGAATTCTGAATCGCGAGATTCACTTTGGTTTCGTAGTCCATGAACTGGGACATGCTCTCCGCATTATTAACCCAGCTAACACTTCCGGACGTGCGAAGCCCCGCAAAACCGTTGGCCTTTACCGTCGACCCCATTGCTGCGAAGTCGTCGCTGAGCTGGGCCGCCGGTTTCAGCGTTCCGTCCGCGTTCGTATAAAACTCCGTGTAGTGCCGGATTTGCATCTGCCCTGTATCCATGCGGCGCTGGAGATCGGGCACGACCGCCGCCAGAGCATTCCTTGCTTCTTCGATCGTCAAATCCGCAACCAGCCACACGCAAGCTTCATTTCTTTCCAGCCCCTGCTTGAAATAGGGCACGAGCATTTTTACGAGATCTTCTTCGCCATCGTAGAACTGGCAAACATGCGAGCCCCACGGCATATCGAGGAGCGCTTTATCGCTGGCGACAGGAAGGGTGATGATTCCCTTGGCGATGAAATACAGGAGCAGTTCCGCCACCATATCGGCGGAAACACCTTCGAGTCCCCGCACCTCAAAATCCGGCATCTTCGCCGCAAGCGAGTCTATGCTGTGTTCCGATTCCGGAATGCCCGCAACAACAAGCTTATTGCGGAGTGCCTCTTTGGGGTATTGCAACGTATTCATGCTTTTCTTTTAGTCTTCTGAGACAATAAAATCCACCCCTCGCCACGCGACCAGTGCGTCCGCTTTCCGACACACGGGTCTGTGGAACTGCAAATAAGGGCTGTGCGGTGACAGGGCTGTGCAGGGCTGTGCGGTGGCTGTGCGGTGACAGTGCACTCAAATGCGCTCGATAGAGATCGGCGACATCGGCGGCCCACAGGTTGGCCGGAGCGCAGCAAAACTCATCCCTTTGAGTTGCCGCAGCGGCGGGTTCCATGCCGTTCAACCCAGCGCGAAAAACCGCGTAGCGCGGCTTCTGCACGGATTGCGGCTCGCCGATCATCAACCGCGCCGGCCCCAACCGGACAATGCCACCGGAATTTCCCGATCCACCGTCGCCGCAATACGGGGTGGCCTTGGCGCTGCTCGATGATCCGCCGGTGCGGCCCGCGCTGCACTGTTTCGTCGGCAGCAAGGCGCCGTGGTTCGAGATCACCGACGACCTGCCGAAACATAGCGAATACCCCCCGCCGGGCTGATGCGCCCGCCAATTGGCGGCAGCGTCCAGCGAGGTTACGTCTCGATCTTGCTCAGCACGGCTTGCATCTGCTGCAGCACGTCGCGGGTCTTCTCGGCGTAGAACGCGTTCACGACCTCGCTGATTGCCTGCACCTTCGGGTCGAGCGGGTTGATGCCCGCGGCAACCAGCCGAGCGTGCAATTCCTTGAGCACCTCATCTTTCTCGAACATTTCGACCTCCGATTTCCCTTGCCGGCCTGATTTCCTTGCCGGCCGGGTTTATCGCTCCCGGATATCGCTTTCGCTCAATCCGGGATATTACTCGCCCATGAAGGTCGAAGACATCGAAGAGGCGATCCTGAAACTCCCACCCGCGGAACTGGCGAGATTCCGCCGCTGGTTCGCGGAGTTCGAAGCCGGGATGGCGCCACCGAAAGCGCCGGAGGCGGCGGCGGTCAAACTCGGCCGCCTTGCCGGCAAGGCGTTCGCCGAGATTCGCAAGCGCGCCCGCGAGCCGTAGCGCATCGTCGTCGTAGGTGGGCTGAGTGCAGCAAAGCCCACGCGAATTCCTTCAAAAGGTGGCGTAGGCACGGCGCGGAGCCTGTCATCGGGCCGGCCACTTCGGGCCGGTCCCGTTGGCGCCTTTTGCCACTTGCTTAGCAACCTCGGCGTAACGCAAGAGTTGGATAAGAACGAGCTGGATAAAACCTATGGCGACACGACAGCAGCGACTGGACGCTTTTGCGCATGACGGCGACCCACCGTTGCACGAGCCGCTTGAGCTCCTGTGCGAGGACCATGTCGGCACCTATGTCCTGCCATTCCTCTGCCGCTTCGCGGATGCGAGTTGGCATAGTGTTGAAACCGGCCAGCGGATTGAGGCTACCGTGCTGGGGTGGCGGCCGCGGATCTAGAGCGGCATAGATTCATCGACAAACTTATCGGCAAATTGCCATTCCCACTTTTCGGCATGATCAAAGATCATGTAAACTGAAGATCCGGGCGAAAAGCCCTGCGAAGGAAGGCCATGGGCAAACCACGATCTAAAGAATCGGATTACATCGATCGGCAGCAGGCTGCGGCCGATGCCAAAAAAGCCATGCTGGAGAAGTTTCGCGCCAAAGCCGCGGACCCGGTCGCCGCCGAGCTGGCGAAAACGCGGGCGGCCGAGGCCGTTGCGCGGAGCGCAGCCCGGAAAGCCCGGGAGACGGAGAAGGCCGAACGCAAGATCCGCGAGGCCGAGGCGGCCGCCGCGGCCGAGCGCGAGGCCGCCGCACGCGCTGCGGCCGAAGCCGAACGCGTGGCCGCCGAAAGCGCCGAACGCGAACGCGCCGCGGAGGCGGAAGCCAAAGCCGACCGCGACGCCCGCTATGCCGCGCGCAAGGCGAAAAAGAAAAAAGGCAAGCGCTGAGCAGGCGCCGCCCGCCCTACCGACCGCGCAAAGTGTTTACGCTGCCGCTATGTGCGTTTGCCTGCGCGTTCCGCGCTTATGGCGATTCCGTCAGTCGGCATTGTCGCCATGAGCGCGGGCATGGCCGCTGCCGCGGACGATGCGCGCATGAGGCAGTTGCGGCTCCTCTGCGCGCAGCTCAGCGGTGACCTGACCGCCGACACGATATTCGTACTCGGCAAGGACGGCCGGCTGTGGCGGGACAACGGCGGGCCCAGCTGCCTTGTGCAGCCTTGTGCCGGGGACCCCCACGTCTTGTTTGGATGACGACACTACGTAAGTAGGACGCAGATGGCCGGGACAAGCCTGGACAAGCCCCGCCATGACGAAATGTGCCATGAAAAAAATCGGCTTTCTCTCGTTCGGCCACTGGACCCCGTCGCCGCACTCGCAGGTGCGCACCGCGTCCGACGCGCTGCTGCAGTCGATTGAGCTTGCGGTCGCGGCCGAAGACCTCGGCGCCGACGGCGCCTTCTACCGCGTGCATCATTATGCCCGTCAGCTTGGCTCGCCGTTCCCCCTGCTCGCCGCCGTTGGCGCGCGCACCAAGCGGATCGAGATCGGCACCGCCGTCATCGACATGCGCTACGAGAACCCGCTCTACATGGCGGAGGACGCGGGCGCGGCGGACATCATCAGCGGCGGCCGCTTGCAGCTCGGCATCAGCCGGGGCTCGCCCGAGCAAGTGATCGACGGCTGGCGCTATTTCGGCTACGCGCCGGAGGACGGTAAGACCGACGTCGACATGGCGCGGCGCCACACCGAGGTTTTTCTCGACGTGCTGCGCGGGCAGGGATTTGCCAAGCCCAATCCGCGGCCGATGTTCTCGAACCCGCCTGGCCTGCTGCGGCTCGAGCCGTATTCGAAGGGCCTGCGCGAGCGCATCTGGTGGGGCGCCGGTTCAAGCGAGACAGCCGAATGGGCCGCCAAGATCGGCATGAACCTGCAAAGCTCGACGCTCATTTACGACGAGACCGGCCAGTCGCTCGCCGTCCAGCAGGCGGCGCAGATCAAAAAATTCCGCGAGGCCTGGAAAGCGGCAGGACACACGCGCGAGCCGCGGGTCTCGATCAGCCGCAGCATCTTTGCGCTGATCGACGATCGCGATCGGAGCTATTTCGGACACGACGGCGGCAGCGAAGATCAGATCGGCTTCCTCGGCGACAACCGGCGCGCCGTGTTCGGCAAGAGCTACGCCGCCGAGCCGGACGTTTTGGTCGAGCAGCTTAAGAAAGACGAGGCTATTGCCGAAGCCGACACGCTCCTGCTCACCGTGCCCAACCAGCTCGGCGTCGATTACAACGCCCATGTCATCGAAGCGATCCTCAAGCACGTGGCGCCGGCGATGGGCTGGCGGTGACCGGTCATTCCGGGGCACCGCAAAGCGGGAGCGCTCGGCCACGAAATGACGAATTGAGGTTACAATCGGCGTGGACGAAGCGCCGCACAGGGGAATGGGCCATGAGCCAGGCCGACGAAGACTTAATCCGCGAGCTTGAGAACCAATTCAACGCCGCCTGGGAGGCCCACGACCCCGAAGGCATGGCGGCCTCGCTCGCCGACGACGCCCAGTTCATCACCGTCAACGGCGCCTGGACCACGACGCGCGACGGCTTCCGTGAGCTGATGGCGCGGCTGCATGGCGCGAACGGCCCGTTCCGGACGAGCACGCGGAAGACGCCGGAAATGCAAGTGACGTTCCTCGCGCCCGATATCGCCGTCCTGCATTCGCGGTTCTGGATCGACGGCGAAGTGCAGCACGACGATCTCAGTCAGGCCTCGCGCGAGAGCGTCGGCACACGGGTCGTACGCAAGATCGGCGGCCGCTGGCGGATCGTCGCCACGCAGAACACTGACGTCCGTCAGGGACGAAGGCACTGACGGGAGTTCGCCCTCACTGGCGCGGCGGCCGCGCACCGCCTATGCTGATGACAGCTGCAACCACGGCATGGGGGCTGGCAATGGCGAAAAAAGCGAGAGTGGCAAAAAAGGCAAAGAGGACCGGCGCTAAGAAAGCCGGGGCCAAGAAGGTCGTCGCAAAGAAAGCCGGCGCAAAGAAGAGCGCGGCGAAAAAGGTTGCGGCGAAAAAGGCAGCCGCGAAAAAGGCAAACGTAAGCGCCAAGCCGGCAAAACGAGCCAAAGCTCCGAGCACGAAGAAAGTCAGCGCGGCGAAGCCTAGGCGCAAGACCGTGGCGCCGAAAAAACCCGATCCGATCGCAGCCACCCCGCCAGCCGCGCAACGACAGCCGGCCACCCCGGCGAGCGCGCCGGTGCCGGCACACGAAAGTCTTTCGCACCGGATCGGCAGCGCAATCAAAGCCGTGGTCGATACGATCGCGGACGCGGAGCAGCTTCACCACCGCCTCGATCCTGATCCCAGCAAAGACGTGGCCCCCGAATAATGCACGGCCGCCATCACTGCGTCAGGGACAGCCATGAAGCCAAGCATCCAGAAGTCCGACATGCTCGCCGTCAAAGCAAACGATGCCATGTTCGTCATGCCGAATGTCGATCTCGGCGGAATCATGGAGCATCTCAAAAAGTCGGGAAAGCGCACCCACCAGCTCTGGCTAAACGATGAGTCGCTCGCCTTCATCGCGCGCGGTCGCGAATACCGCAACGAATTTCATCTCAATCCGAGCTATGAAATTCAGTATTCGCTCAAAGGCGATCTGAAGCTCCACTACCGGGATGCGCAGAACAAGGAAAAGACCACGCTGGTACCCGAAGGGTCCTGCCTGTTCCAGCCGCCGATGGTGCCGCATTCGCCGCGGTTCTCGCCCGAATCGTTCCAGCTCGTCATCGAGCGTGCGCGGCAGCCCGGCGAGATCGACAAGTTTCACTGGTACTGCGATAGCTGCGATAACCTGCTGCATGTCGAGACTTATACGGTTGACGACTACAAGGCCGATCCGGTATCGCGCGCCTACGAGCGGTTCAACGGCTCGGCGGGATTCCGAACCTGCAAAGAATGCGGCACGGTGAAGCCCGCGGTAAAATTGTAACAAGCGTAACCCTGCTTGAGCGCCGCGAAAGCTGGGAGCTGATCTGTCCGCGCATGTCCAGTGCCGTTCGCGACAACACCGCCCT
>Ga0208849_1002438_pt1 | contig 10173 bp, 7 predicted proteins | sample NGESurdeep072012_10_FD_184470 | JGI IMG/M metagenome (GOLD analysis project Ga0208849, IMG submission 184470) | Arctic peat soil microbial communities from Barrow, Alaska - NGEE Surface sample 53-3 deep-072012 (SPAdes) | ecosystem: Environmental > Terrestrial > Soil > Wetlands > Peat ...
GATTTCTCATGATCACGATCACCGACCGGTTTACGCCCTGTGACAGCTGCGCTGCCAGCGCGGGACTCATGGGGGAGGTGGGATCCATGGGTTCTACCGCAGCGGCATTCAGGGACAGCGCGGCGCTGAAGCCCAGACAGCAAATCAACGCCGGCAACAGAGGGGAGTAATTTTTACCCATGGCTTTCCCTTTGGTATCCATACCATCTGATATTGTTAAACCTCGTACTGGATTGGTGTCAGGCGGCGCTGTGCCGGCCACTGCGTCTTCGCGAGCAACGAGACGCGAACGAGCACAGTCATTACTGGCACGTCAATGAGCGGACTCCCTGGTGGCGGTGTTTATTTTGCGTGAAAGAGCCAATGCCCGCCGTGTTTTGAATGTGCACCAATTGCAACGCGCGGTCAATCGTGATCTGAACGCGCATCGATGCAACGCGTTATCGTCAATTGTTGAACCACGGCGAGGACCAATGGCAAATGCCTGAGACACTTATCAAGTCGTGTGGACTGTGCCTGACCAGTAGTTCTGGGCTGCGCGCCGACCTCAATGCCAACGGCTCCCTGCGCCGCTTCCAGTGCGATGCGATCTCGCTGGCGCTTTTTGTCGGCAGCGAGTTGGAGGGCGGCCCGGCAAATCTATACCTGAGATGTCATTCAGAGGCGCTTGCCTGGACGCCGCTTCTGGGACCCCGTAGCGGCACTCGCTTTCACATTGATTCGGGGCGCGCGAGCCTCACCGGGTTCGGTTCCTGGCGTGGTATCGACTACTCGATCGTGTTGGTGCTGGCGCAGGACGAGCCTGCCTGGTTCTGGCACGTTCGCCTCGAGAACACACAGGCGACAGCGCAGCCAGTTGACCTGACCTACGCCCAGGATCTGGCGTTGGCGCCTTACGACGCGGTGCGCATGAACGAGTACTACGTCAGCCAGTACATCGATCACACGTCGCTTGTGCATGCCAAGCATGGAATCATGATCGCCTCGCGGCAGAATCAGGCCGCGGATGCGCGCCATCCCTGGTGTCTGATCGGATCGTTGCGGACCGGCCAGTCATATGCCAGCGATGCCCTGCAGTTTCACGGGCTTGCATCCCGCCGCGCAGATGCGCCTCGGGGCATCACGGCCGATCTGCCCGGCCGGCGCCTGCAGCATGAGCATTCGATGGTCGTCATTCGCGACTCATCCCTGCTGCTGAACCCCCACAGCAGTGCTAACGCCGGCTTTTTTGGCTCGTATCTGGCGGATCATCCGGATGCCACCTCGTCCTCGGACCTCGAGCGCGTGAGCAAGGTGCTGGCGCTGCCGGAGGCATTGCCGGTGCGAATCGATCTCAAGCCGGTGGCGGATGGGACTGCAGCCACGCTCTTCAGCACATCGCGATTGCTTGAGTCGCTGGATCTTGACGAGTCGGCATTGGAAACTTATTTCGGATCCCAATTCAGGTGCGAGGAATTCGATCAGCGCGGCCAGCGGTTGTCCTTCTTCCATGGCGCCAACAGTCATGTGGTGTTGCGTGCCAAAGAGCTGCAGGTGCTGCGCCCGCACGGGCACCTGCTGCGCACCGGCCGCCACACCACGCCCGATGAGACCGCGCTGACGTCGACCGTGTGGATGACCGGAGTGTTCCACTCTCTGCTCACGCAGGGCCACGTGAGCATCAATCGCCTGCTATCCACGGTGCGCAGCTACATCGGTCTGTTTCAGTCCCACGGACAACGCGTGTTCGCGCAGATCGCGGGTTCCTGGCGACTGCTCAATATGCCTTCCGCATTCGAGCTGTCGCCCAATGCCTGCCGATGGATCTATCGACACGGCGCGGGTGTAATACAGGTTCGTGCCGAGGCTGGCAGCGAACCGCACGAACTCACCCTCTCGATCGAAGTCAGTTCAGGCGAGGCGATCCGTTTCCTGGTGTCGCATCACATCGCCCTCAACGACGATGACGGCAGCACGCCGGGTGCGGCACAGTGGCGGCGCGACGGTGATGCCATCGTGATTTCGCCGGCGCAAGGCAGCTGGCTCGCGGCCCGATTCCCGGACGGCAGCTTCAGCATCACCGCGGCCTCCGGCACGCTCCTTGAACGAGTCGGCGGCGATGAGTTGCTGTTTCTCGACGGGCATACACGCCAGCAGCCCTATGTGTGCCTGGTTACCGCGCCTTCACGCACAGTAGCCCTGCGTATACAAGGGCAACTGATGCCACCGGCGGTTTCGGCGCCGCAATGCGTCGATCCCGGAACTGCGCTGATACCCGGCCTGAACATGACCGCCCCGCCAGGGCGCGCGCTCACCGAGCAGGTCGCGCGCATTGCCGACATCGTCCCCTGGTTTACACACAATGCGATGGTGCACTACCTGTCACCGCGAGGTCTGGAACAGTACTCGGGCGGCGGCTGGGGTACGCGCGACGTATGCCAGGGACCGGTCGAAATGCTGCTCGCGCTCGATCGGGTGCCGCCCATACGCGATTTGCTGCTGCGCGTGATGGCGGCTCAGAACGCCGACGGTGATTGGCCGCAGTGGTTCATGTTTTTTGAACGCGACCGTGACATCCGTGCCGGAGACTCGCACGGCGACATTGTTTTCTGGCCGCTGCTGGTCCTATCCCAGTACCTGATCGCATCGGGCGACGCCGGCGTACTGGATGAAGTCGTGCCATTTTTCGATTCCGGCGGCCCCGAGGCCGGCGAGCACGCCACCGTGTGGCAGCACGTCCAGCGGGCGCTGGCGCTGATAGAACAGCGCGTAATTCCAGGAACGGCCCTGGCCGCGTACGGGCACGGCGACTGGAACGACGCGTTGCAGCCGGTTGATCCGGCGATGCGCGATCGCCTGTGCAGCGCCTGGACGGTGACGCTGCACTTTCAGATGCTGACGCAGTTGGCGCAGGCTCTGCGCGTCAACGGTCGCGCCGAAGCGGCGATCGGGCTGCAGCGTTCGTCGGAAAATGTGCTTCGGGATTTCAAGCGTTTGCTGATCGTGGACGGCGTACTGACCGGTTATGCGTTGTTCGAGGCCGACGGCAGTATGCGCTACCTGCTGCACCCGAGCGATCACACCACCGGTGTGCGCTACAGCGCACTGGCAATCATTCATGCGATCCTCGAGGACATGCTGAACCCGGCTCAGGCACGCGAGCATCTGCGCCTGATTGATGTCCACCTGAGCGCGGTCGACGGCGCGCGCCTGTTCGATCGTCCCATGCCCTACCACGGCGGTCTTCAGCGCCTGTTCCAGCGTGCCGAAACGGCGACCTATTTCGGCCGCGAGATCGGTCTCATGTACATGCATGCGCACCTGCGGTACGCGCAGGCACTGGCGCACGTCGGCGAGGCCGATCGTTTTTTCCACGCGCTCTGCCAGGCCAATCCGATCGCCATCCGCTCGATTGTGCCGAGCGCCACATTGCGCCAGGCGAACTGCTACTACTCCAGTTCCGACGCCGCGTTCGCCGATCGCTATGAGGCCGCTGACCAGTATGAGCGGGTGGCGCTCGGCACCATAGCGCTCGACGGCGGCTGGCGCGTGTACTCGAGCGGCGCCGGCATAGCGCTGGGCCTGATCATGCGGCGCTTTCTCGGCATCAGCTGTGAATCGCAAGTGCTGCACGTGGATCCGGTGATTCCAGGGGCGCTTGACGGCCTGCGCGTCGATACCACATTGCGCGGACGCGCGATCGAAATTCACTACCGTGTTGCGGCCTCGGGCTGCGGCGTAAATGAGATCACACTCAATGGCTACCACCTGCCATTCACCCGCGAGGAGAATCCGCACCGCCGCGGAGCGGCCCGTGTCGCCATGGCGTTAGTGCTGGCGCAACTGGCGGTCACCGGCAATACCCTGAGGATCGACATCGGTGAAGGATGAGTCTGGCGTATCTGAAGTGAAAGCCATTGGCGCGGCCCGCGCTCTTTATAATGCCGCGCATGGCATAAGTTCAGCGCCCAGTGTCCGGGCAATTCTCAAGCAGACACAGCTCGACCGTGCGCGGCGCCTGGCCTCGACGCTGCTGTGCGCGAGCCTGGGATTGCTGGTCGTGAGTGTGCTGTACCAATCGCTCTGGCCATGGCTGCGGTGGCTTCAGGCATTCGCAGAGGCATCGGCGATCGGCGCCATTGCCGACTGGTATGCCGTGGTAGCGCTGTTTCGCCGCCCGCTGGGGCTGCCCATCCGGCACACGGCTATCATTCCCAGGAACAAGGATGCCATTGGCGAGGGTCTGGGCGAATTCGTTGCCCAATATCTGCTCACGCCAGAGACCATTGGCAACAAGCTCGAGCGCTACGACATGGCAAGGCAATTTGCTGCCTGGCTCGCGACGCCAGCGAACGCCGCGGGGGTCGCACATTTATGCACCAGTTTCGTTCCAGGTTTGCTGCGGGCACCCGACGACACTGACATTCGTCGTTTCTTCCAAATCAATGTCGTTCCCAGGCTACTCGAACTCGACGCGGCGGGAATGGCGGCCAAGGTTGTGCAGGTACTGGTTGATGCGGGTCTGCACCGCCTGGCACTGGACCGTTGTCTGGTCGCATTTGACAGCTGGCTGCTGGCCAATGAAGCGCTGATCAGGACGAAATTCGCGGAAGCCTCGAAATACACGCCGGCTTTGCTCGACAGCTACATCGTGCGCAAATTCCTTGAAGGGGTCCGCAGTCTGGTCCAGGACGTAGTCGCGCACCCGGAGCATCCGCTGCGCGATCGGTTTGAGGATGCATTGCAGGAATTGATTCGTGAGCTCGGGCAATCACCGCAGTACCGCGACCTGGCGCGTAGCTGGCTGCACGGTCTGCTCGAGGATTTTTCCGGCGACGACAAATTCCGCCGGCTTCGCGATACTCTGGCATCGCGCGCGCAGGCCGATCTGGCGAAGACTGACTCGCTGTTGCGGCACTATGCGAGCGCGCTGATCACGGCATTGGCGCAGGGACTATTGCGCGACCCGGTGGTACTGCAGCGGCTGAATGGTGCCTGGCTCGGGTTTGCTCGCGACGCGGCGTACAAGCACGGCAGCCAGATATCAACTCTCATCGCGGAGGTGCTCAAAAGCTGGAACGCCAACGAAGTAGGCCGCAAGATCGAACTGGAGATCGGCAGGGATCTGCAGTTCATTCGTATCAATGGTGCAGTGGTGGGCGGCACGGTCGGCGTGGCACTGCACGCCTGCACACTCCTGTTACGATAGTCAGGAATCTTTGGCCTTCAGACGATCATTGTTGGATTCAATGAAGGTCTTGATCTCCTCGGCGATGGCCAGCAGCTTCAACCACTGCTCCTTGTAGAGCGTGACCGGGAAGCGCCCCATGCCGTAAACCGAGAGCGCGCCTTTTTCGCTGACTTTCAACGACAGGCGGCCGCGTTCCGGGCGCTTCAGGGCTTCGTTCTCGGCCCTCAGGCGTTCAACCTCTGCCTTAAGATCCTCTGACATGTTGTGCTCCAATCGTACTGTTCAGGCCGGCATTAGTAGAACATGACGCCGCGAAACATGCGCGCAGCCATTGTCCGGCCTCGGTCACCGCGCGGCGGCCGATGTCCGCCGGCATACCGAGGAAGGCGTGGAAGGCTCCGTCGTAGCGGCTGAGCGTCACAGCGACCCCGGCCTGTTGTAGCCGCTGCGCGTAGTCTTCGCCCTGATCGCGCAGCGGATCGAATTCGGCCGTGATGACCAGCGCCGGCGCCAGGCCGCCGAGGCTGGCCGCCTGGAGCGGCGAGGCATACGGATGAGCATGAGCTTCGGAGTCCCCGAGATACATGTCGTCGAACCATGCTACGTCGCGCGAGCGCAGGAAGTAGCCTTCGCCGTTGGCCGCCATCGAGCCGCGCACCGGCGCGCGCAGCTGAGTCACCGGATAGACCAGCAGTTGGCCGGCGATCATCGGACCGCCCTCATCGCGCAGACGCAGCGCGACCACGGCCGCGAGATTACCGCCCGCGCTATCACCGCCGAGCGCTATTCTCGCTGCGTCGGCTCCAATGTCATTCGCATGGCTATGCACCCAGCGAACCGCCGCGGTGCAGTCGTCCACCGCCGCGGGGAAGCGGTGTTCGGGCGCCAAGCGATAGCCCACGGATACCACCAGACAATCGGCGCTGCGCGCCAGGTTGCGTGCGACCGAGTCATGACTGTCGATGCTGCCCAATACGAAGCCGCCGCCGTGAAAGTAGACCAGGACGGGCAACCGTTCCATCGCGCGCGGATGGTAGATCCTCACGGGCAGATTCCCGTCCGGCGTAGCGAGCGTGAGGTCCACGACCTTCGCCATGGATGCGCCGGGATCGGCCGGAATGGGTGACCCGCGCTGGCGCAAGAGCTCTAATGGAACCTGATCCAGTGGCGGACCGGAATTCATGCCATCGAGCATAGCCTGCAGTTCTGAGTTCACCGGCATGGACGTTCCTCCACGAGCAGTTTGCCAAAGATGTGCGCAGCCGCAAGTGTCACAAGGCCCGCTGTGCCCACGAGCGCAGCGTGCAGTGCCCAGAACTGCGTACCCGGCAAACGCTCCAGCAGGCCGCCGAGCCAGCCGACCAGATTATTGGCCATAAACAAGTGCAGGAAGTAAACGCCGAGCATGGTGCCGGCGATGGCCTTTGGGGAGAGCCGGGCATACAACGCCAGCCCGACCGGAAACACGTTCGAAAAGCCCAGGCTGTTGAGTGCTTCGAATGTCAGTACCCAGCCAATGCCGGCTCGATGGCGGCCAGCGGCGATCATGGCGGCGGCAGTGAGCGACAGCAGTGCGCTGGCGCTGAGACCAAAGCCAATCGTGATCTTGATGATCTCACTGGGCTCGGTAAAGCGCTTCGACCACAGGCGCCAGAACGCTACGCTCGCCAGAAGACCGACGATGCTGACTGTTGCATCGAGGGTGATCAGCCAGGTGGTCGGCATGGTGCGATGGAAGAAAACCATGTTGACATGGTCGGGAACCCAGAGCAGGTAGGCGTTGAAGATCTCCTGGTTGCCGACGCTGCCGATCGCGAGCACCGGCAACAGCAGAACCAGCACCACCACGGCGCGCCGCTCCCTGCTGCTCAAGCGCACCCTTGTGCTGGAGGCGGCCCGCACGACTTTGGGTTCAGCAGGCAGCCACCGTCGGCCCGATCGGTAGATCGCCAGCGAGATCAGCATGCCAATGCCGGCAACGCCGAATCCGTAGTGCCAGCCATATAGCTCGCCGAGCGTTCCGGCGATCAGTGGGGCGAGAATGACGGCGCCGCTGATGAACACATAGTAGATCTGGTAGGCATCCGCGCGCCGCAGATCCGCCGGCGCGTACAGCGAGCCAATCTGGCTGGCCAGATTGCCCTTGAAGCAGCCCACTCCGCTGAGCAGGCAAAGCAGCGCCAGCAGGAACGACACATCGAAGGCCATCAGGAAATGGCCTAGTGCCATCAGCAGGCCGCCCAGGATGATCGTGCGCGTGCGCCCCAGCCAGCGATCGGCAATGAGGCCTCCGGCGATGGGTGTCAGATATACCAGACCCGTATACAGACCGAAAATCGCCGACGCCAACGCCACGGTTGACAGCGGTCCGCCGTAGACACGCTCGATGACGGCGCGAAAGCCGGTGAATCCCGTAATGCGTTCGATGTGCCCGGGAAGCAGCAGCTGTCGCACCATGTACAGCACCAGCAAAGTCTGCATGCCGTAATAGGAAAACCGCTCCCAGGCCTCGGTGAAGGCAATATAGGCGAGACCGCGCGGATGCCCCAGAAAAGCGTGATCGCTGATGGCGGCTGCGACCGGGCGTGTACTCATGCCAGATGGTTGACTGGCAGAGCGGGACTTGGCAAGTCGAGTGTGGTCAGAAGTCCAGGGCCGCGACGCCGGGCTTCATGCTGCCGTCCGGCAGCGGCACTGCGATCGGCGCGACCGCCACCCGGGCGATACCCATGTCTTGCGTGATCCCGATCTTACGCGCGGTCGCGGGTGACAGATCCACGATCCGGCCCTTGGCGTACGGTCCGCGATCCAGTATCACGACTACCGCAGTCTGGCCGGTCTTGATATTGGTCACCTTGGCCGTGGTACCCAGCGGCAGTGTTCGGCTGGCGGCGTTGACTCCGTGAGGATCCATTCTGGCGCCGTCGGCCATTGGTCTGCCCGCAAAGCGCTGCGCATAGAATGACGCGATGCCGATGCGCCTGCGGCCGGAAAGATCGAGCCGCGGATTGGCAGAGGTTGCAGTCGTCAGCGGTGGGGAGGACGGCTCGCCCTGAGACTGCTGCAGGTCAGATGCCGCAGCCGCCGAGGCAGCCGCGTCATGGCGTACGCAACCGCTGGCAGCGAGCGATACAATGACGGCGAGGGCCGACACCACCAACCGATTAGAAAATTTCAGCCTCAACGTAAACTCCTACTTCGTAGCCTGCAGGGTCGTCCCGCGGGTAGCCGTGAGTCTGTAGGACCGGAGTGGAAACTGGCTCGCCATTGTCCTTCGCCCATAACGGCAACCGATTCAATGACGTAGGGGTCGTCTGACAGCCATGAGACGGAATTTGCAGATTGATGAGCTGATCGACGGGCAGTCCTTCGGCCGCTTCAATGTCAATTTATTGTTCTGGTCGTTCCTGGCCATGCTTGCTGACGGCTTCGATATCGCCGCCCTGGCCTCGGCGGCACCGCAGCTCGGAAGGACATGGCACGTCGCCAGCCATGCTTTTGCCCCGGCATTGAGCGCCAGTCTGTTCGGTATTTTATTGGGCGCACCGACGCTGGGTTATGTCGGTGACCGCTTCGGCCGCAAATGCGCGATCGTCTCGGGATGCATTATTTATGGTCTCGGCACCTTGGCGACGGTCTGTTCAAGCAATCTCGAGCAGCTCACGCTGCTGAGATTCCTTGCCGGCATCGGCATCGGCGGTCTGATGCCAAACACCATTGCGTTGACATCCGAGCTTGCGCCCAGGCGACTGCGCGCAGCGCTCATCGTCCTCATGTTCACCGGGATTACGACCGGAGGCAGTATCCCCGGCTACGTGCAGGCGTGGCTGATACCGCACTATGGCTGGCAGGTCATGTTCTGGATTGGCGGCCTTGCGCCGTTGCTGATTGCCGTTTGCCTTTGGTTCGCATTGCCTGAGTCGGTGAAGTATCTGGCGTCGAAGGGCGCGCGGCGCGCGGCGCTGTTGGCCACCCTGCAACGTATTCGTCCTGATCTGACCATAGACGATGATGCGCAGTTCACAGTCGCGTCCACCGCGCAGGCAATCGGCTCCGGATTGCCGCAACTCTTCAGTAATGGCCTTGCCTGGGTGACGCCGCTTCTATGGTTCTGCTTCGCCAGCGCGCTCATGGCCAACTATTTTCTCAACAGCTGGCTGCCGTTGATATTCGAGAACAGCGGGCTCACCGCGCAGCAGAGCGGCACTGCTATCAGCTTCTACCATTACGGCGGCACCCTGGGAGGCCTGCTGGTCAGCGTAGTGCTCGGGCGCTTCGGTTTCACGGCCATCGCGCTACTGTTTCTGCTGGCGGTCCCGGCCGTCGCTGCAATCGGTCTTCCTGGTCTGTCGTGGGTGACCATGCTGACTATGGTCACGCTCGCCGGGTTCTGCACGCTCGGAGCGCAGTTCGGCAACAACGCTGCGTCGGGTCTGCTGTATCCAACCGCATTTCGCTCTCGCGGCTCGGGCTGGGCCCTGGGAGTAGGGCGTTTCGGTTCGGTGATCGGGCCCTTGCTGGGCGGAGTACTCATCGGCATGAGGCTGCCGCTGCCGCAGCTATTTCTCCTGGCGTCACTTCCCCTGGCAGCTGGCCTGATCGCCTCGGCGATCATTGCCAGGCTCTGTCATGGCAGGCTCGGTGGCTTGCACATTGACGATATGACGCAGCACCGGCCCGCGTCCTGATCCTGACGCCGTCCTACAGCAACGCTTAACTTCGGCTGACAGGCGAAGAGCGGTCCCGATCCGCCCGTCAGGATTGAAACATGACCCTGAAAGTGATTGCCCTGTGCGGCAGCCTCAGAAGTCAATCCTACAATGCGAGCACTCTGCGGTTGACGCTGGAGTACAACCGGTCCTATTCACCGGCAATTAAGAACGCTTTGGATTGGGGCTCGAGGCCTGAAGGCAAAAATAAATGGGGCAACAACGCAGTTGTGGGCAGCCCTTATTCGACTGAGCGGCCAGATTGCCCACTAGGTTATGATCCGTGTGATGGGG